>Ga0209480_10002888_pt1 | contig 11503 bp, 9 predicted proteins | sample JI61114C2DNA_FD_187501 | JGI IMG/M metagenome (GOLD analysis project Ga0209480, IMG submission 187501) | Wastewater effluent complex algal communities from Wisconsin, to seasonally profile nutrient transformation and Carbon sequestration -... | ecosystem: Engineered > WWTP > Effluent > Algae...
CAATAATGTGGACATACCCGGAGCTACTTCAAACACTTATGTAACAACACTTACCGGTAATTATAAAGTAATTGTCACTACAGGTGTTTGTGAAATTGCATCCAGAAGAATAAAATTAAATCCGCATCCTCGTTTTGGTGATATTGATGATGCAACAATTGCAGTATATCCGAATCCGGCCAACGAAAATATTTATATTCAATTACCGCCATCACAAGTGAATACAACATTTAGTTTAATCATTTCAGATTTATCCGGAAGAACCGTGTATTCAGAAAATACCACATCCGATGAATCGGGATTAATGCATGTTCAATTACAAAACAGCATCAGCAGTGGAACATATTTTATCCAATTAATTGGAGATAATTATAGTGCCACTACACCAATTGTGATAGAATAAAATAATTCATAATAAAACAAAAAGGTCACCTGTGCGGTGACCTTTTTTTATGCAAAATTTTTTACTTTTTTTCCAGTATCGTTATTGCCATTTTCAACAACAAAGTAATTTTTTTCACCGGCAAATCATTTTCCGCATCAACCATAAATATTTTCATGCGCGAGCGTTTCTCCTGAATTAATTCCGGAAAATCCATTTTATTTCCATCTGCAAATCCGATATAGGGTTGTCCTGTTTTTTTGTTTGTCCATAAGTAACACAACATTCTTCCATTGTAATAAAAAAACGGCATGCTGTATTTCCATTCGGGGGTGATGGATGGGTGGTGATTGAGAATTATATTGCTCAGGGCTAGAAAAGTAGATTGTGTGGGTTGTGGGAGGGAGAGGAAAAAGGTGTTAGACGAGCCCTGCATAAATTGATAATTATGTCTTTAATTAATTTTAAATACAAAATTATCAATTAATTTCAGCGCGTTTGTATTGAAAATAATAATGTTAACCCCAACCAATCATTTTACTTAATTTCTCGGTTGGGGCTAATTTTTTATTTGACAATTCACTATAACTAAAACGTGTAGCACAAGGCGCCTCCTGGACTAAAATATAGTCCACCGCCATTAGAATTAAGCCCGTAACCCTGTCTTCTTAGATCAGGAGTTAATAACAAAGAATTAAATATGGCAATTCCATAAGAAGCTTCAAGGCCTAATCTTAAATAAACAACAGTAGATGTATAGCCGTAATAATAATCATATTCTGTTGTTGATGCCAAGCCTAATAACCCACCAAAACCAAGGTCCGATAAACTTCCTGAGCTATAATATTTTAACAAACCTTTAAATAAAAAAGTGGCTTTACTATCATCTTTTAAAATACTAATCTCTGCACCACGCACAGCATTTTATGTTTCACTTAAAAAACTAAGCCTACATGAAGTTTGATTCCTGAAATGCTAATGTCTCGGGTTTCGTAATAATCGCTGATATCCTCCTCGTTTGAATAACTATTTGCCTCATAGGTATCCTTTCCATCAATTGGGTGAGTTCCTAATCCAAGATAATCGAAACCAAGTGTTATTTTATCGTTTACCAAAATTCCAGCACCAACTCCAAAAGCCAGTTTTAATGAATTATCGAATGATAAAGTGTTTGTTGCGCCATCAAAATCATATTCAATAACAAAATCAGTAATTTTCATATAATCGAGACCCACTCCAAATCTTCCATAAATACCAATATTAGTAGTTTGAATTACATATTTGGCGCCAAGTAAAACTGGGATATTTAGGTATTTTAAGTATTTTACCTGGTCTTCTGGATCTAAATCGTCTTCGATGTTATTCGTAGTTTCATTTGAAAGTCCATTAACCAAAAAATCGATGCTTCCTAAAATTGATAAATTTTCAATTTGCACTTCTTTTGCAAATTCAAGGCCCAATCCAAGTCCAGTTGCGGCTCCACCTGCGCCATCAAATAAAAAATCTTCATAGTCATCATCTTTAAAATCACCATTAGGAATCAATGAATTTAATCTTAAAGTTACAGAAGATTGTTGTTGCGCATTAATTGTGGTAAATGCAATTAGGAAGAGTGTAAATAAATTAAATTTTTTCATGATTTGTTTTTTTTAATTTTAATTGATTTTGATTTTTTATTACATGTGGTCCTTTCTGTTGGCCATTTTGCAAACGATGTGTATATAATTTTTCGTTGTTTGACGGAAAGGTCAATTTGTATTTTAGGCTTTTAAAAGTATTTAATGATAGCTTATACTAAAAATATATAGACATAAAAATAAACTGCTAAAAAAATTTATTTATGGAGCCATTTAATTTAGATCTATACATATGGGTTTAGTTGAGTTTATTTCTTAATTCTTTATAAATTTTTTAACAATCTGGTTGCCAGTCTCCGTTTTCATTATTATGTAATATGAGCCTTGCGACAATGCATTTAAATTAAATTGAATAGTATATTTCCCCGCAAGTGTTTTCTCGTGGAATAATGTTTTAATTAACTTACCCTCTGTATTATATAATTCTATTGTGCAGTTTTCATTTTCTCCTAACTTTAACTCAATGTTTAAAAAATCATTTGCCGGATTTGGGTAAAGATTTGTTGTCTCTATTGTATTGTTATTATTAATTTGACTAGTTATTGGATTAAGCTGATCAAGGATGGTTGTGCAGGTTAGTTCGTTGAGGACATTTAATTTTGCAATAAACGTAGTAAAACCATGAGGCCTATAAACCGATGGGTTTCCGTAAGCGCCAGCGGCAAAGATTGTTGGAGAGGTTGCATTGAATTTTTTTGAAATTCCTGTGTAATCTCCCCACCGTTCTGATGGGCCGGCTAATAAATCAACATATGTAAACCCTTGTTGTATTTGCAGACTACCATCGGTCCACTCCATATTATGATCAACTCCAACCACCCTAAATTCGGGATAACTAACATTTGAAGTCCTAAGAAATACTAATAAAACAGATGGGTCAAGAGTAGTGTATAAATCAGAAGGAGTTTCATCGCAAGCGACTGACATGACTGCGGGGTAAGCATAATCGAAACCAGGCAATCCGAAAGTAGTAGAGTAATTAATTAAAGAATCAACGTTTAATCGATTGTAATTAATTACACCAAACCCTTCTCGTTCAGAGGTAAACGCAAAATGAACATAATTATTGAAATAAAAGGAACTAATAATCCGACAATCAATAATTTCCAATAAATCTGTTGTAAATAATTGAACGGCATCAGCTGCTGGTGAATAATTATTGGTTGGAATTGACCAAGAATTAAGTGCAACGTCATCAGAAAGGTAATCGCCAGTAATTTTATATAAAAACACTTCATTTCCACCTGACCCGTAATTATCAATTAAATAAAATTCCTTATCGGTTAGAGCAGAAATTCCAGATGTTGCTGGAGAAATACTTGACGCTTTGTTGCCATTTACATCAAAGATATTTGAAAAGTATAGGTAGGTTATCGGTTCAGAATTGTATCCTTGCGACTTGGGAAACATTAATATTAAAGCCTGTTGAAATACATCATAATCATCATATAAATTTCCTGTAATTATTATGTCATCGGTTGTTAAGCCAATTTTGGGGAAATCAATCCACTGATTATCATCTGTAATATCACCATCAATTATATAATATATCCAACTATCAGTTGGATCTGATGTTGTTGAAAATGCTACAATTAACTTTGATGTCATTGAAGAGCTGCCGTGCATAATTATTAAAACAAACCTATCCTCTTCAGGGTCATATATCACCATTGGATCGCTAAATGTAGAATTCAGTATATCTGATGGAAAAAAGTCGCTCCAAACCAAATCGTTTATAAATTGCAAACCGGTTTGATCATATACCTCCATACAATAATTGTCACAAGTAACAATCATCCCATAATCTGATACCGCGATTGCGTTATCAGTTGGTGTTACATTACGTAAATCATTGCCCTTCCAATCTAAAGCAATTTTGGGGCTAACCACGCCACTGGTTTCACTTTGCTTTTCTTCATAATTTATTATTTTATTATTTGCTAACCAGTTTTTTTTTCTAATCAAATTTTCAGCTTTAATACTATCAAGTATTTTATCATTTAAACTTTCTTTTTTTACAATTTCTTTTCCTATTGATTTATACCAACTGTTGTAGGCGTTTTTTCCAGCCAATTGTGGGAAAATTTGATTGCTAGCATGTATAGGGATATTCTTTAGTATATTTTCTTTTGCCGGAATTGTTTGTCCATATATGGATGAGCATCCAACTATTATAAAAAGAATTAGACATTTGTAAAAAGTTATGGGGATTCTCATAGATTTCATTTAAATATTAATGGTACCTCTATTAAATTGTTTTTTTTAATCTCGTTATTGATGTAATTAGCAAGTTCAATTATTACTCTTTCCAATTCCGCTCTTCGTTGTCTAACCATGGCACGTTTCTCCTGATCTTGGTTGATAGCTTCCAGCATCGATTGCTCTAATAGCGTTGCAACTGCCGTTATGGTATATAAACTTGTTTGAGGGTAAACAAAATCTGCATTTATTGCAGCATCTGCTACAATGCCTCTGGCAAATTCAATAATTTCTGCGGTTGACCTTTTTCTGAGTTTTAATACCACTCTAGCCATTTCTTCTTGCTGCCATTTTCAAGGCTAAAAATATTTCTGTGCTTAAAACCAAACAATGTATAATTTATTGCTATTTTCGATTATTAATCGGTAATAAGTTTTTTAATACATTGATTATCAATGTTTTAGCGGATATATTGAAATATAATATGCGTTTTGCATTGTTCTGAATAAACACTCAATTTAGCAATGGATAATATTTTTAACATTTGGACGCTCATTCAAAATATGACCCCCCTAGAAATACGTGAAGTTGAATTTTCATTTAAACAAAGGGGCCCTCGCGCATTACAAAGCGATCCGGCAAAATTGTTTCGTGCGTTACAGTCGGTAAGTGCGTATAACACTGAAACTATAGGGTATGCCTGGAGAAGGCAGTTTAAAGAAAAATCTAAGCCCATGGAAAGTAAAGCATTTACTGATGCAAGGTATATTCTGAAAGGTATTATCCTAGATGTGTTGGTAAAGAGCAATTTTAAGTATTTAGGAGGCGAAGCGGAAAGGCTGCTCTACCACGCAGAAATACTATCATCAAAGGGGATGTATGAAGAATCGCACAAGGCTCTAAAACAAGCGTTAATTGAAACAAATCATTGTGTTTCGCCTTTCTACAAAAGTATGATTTTGCAAAAACTGTTAAACATAACGCCAAAAGTTTCGGGCAAAAACTTAGAAGAAAACGTATCTTATTTATTGCACCAAATTGAGCAGGATGCCCAAGATTTAAACCAATTTTTTTTAATTAATAAATTAAATACTCATACAGCGCTTACATTATTTAAAACTGCCATATTAAACGATGGCAGTGACCTGGATTTAATAAACGAAATCGCAGCCCATCCTTTAATTATTAATGAAACACCTAATTTATCCTACTCTTCAAGTTTATATTTAGAAAAAACAAAATCTTGGATTTTTGGGCTAACCTGTCAATACGAAAAACAATATATAGCACAAAAAAAGTTATATCATTTATTAGCAACAAATGAACAGGAAAACTTAGATACTAAGTATGTCCAAATATATTTAACAGAAGTGCTTGACCTTGCACTTTTTTCTGCAAAATTTGGGAACAACACCGAATGTAACTTTTTAACTGACTATGTTTTGAGCAAAGCTCCGGCGGTGGGCGAATCATCTTCCCTATTTAATCTATACCCACAATTTATTAAAGCGCTATCTCCATTTTACAAAAAAGAAATACCGAAACTACAAACCCTGGTAAACGAGTATGAACCCGTTTTGTATGAACAATTTGAAAAATTGCCAATTCAGGCCAGAGATAACGTAAGGCTGGGTTTGATGAGAATTTTCATGTTATTAAACAATCACACCAAAATAAAACAGTGGCACTATTTATTGAACGAGCCAAAGGTATATACCCGACTAGACGCAAATTTAGTTTGTCACATAGTTTACACGTGCTCATTATATGAACAATCAACAATATCGGTCAACAAACAAAATATAAATACCATTCCCGGTTTACGGAAACAAGTTCTTGAGCTAAAAAAATTGTGCCAGAACAGGCCTAATACCTCGCCTGTTGAATCGGCCATTATAAATACATTCATAAAAATCATGGATACCAACCTAATTCAATTTCACATTATGGAACTAAACAATTTAATGAAGTTCCTTGGAACAGAAAAAAACAAAAATGCACTCTATTTAAAAAGATTTCTTAATATGTTTGATTTATCTGAATGGATACAAAATCAATTGATGAAGATGAACACCTAAAAACCCAGCAACTATGAAAACGATATTACTAGTTATGTTTGCCGCTTCTGCATTCTTTTTTTCCATGGAAAACAGTATAAGTGAGTCTAATGCAAAGAATACCCTTACCGTCATCGACTCCAACCACCTCTTTAATCTGATAGACACCGCCGATATTTTGTCAAATACCGATGAATACGGAGCGCTCCTATTATACGACAGTATTATTCAACTGGCAGATTTATACGGTTATCAAAATCCTAAAATTTATGCTCAAATTAACAAAGCACAACTTTTGTTATTTATTGATAGCATTGATGCCGCAGATGAATTAATAAATAAAGCCATTTCAAATAATAATTTCTATTCTGATTATTACTATCCTTTAAAGGGTTTTATAGTTAAAGCGGAAATTCAAAACTATTTAGGCGAATTTGATTCTGCCTTGTATTATTTAAATGCTGCAAAACCATATGGAAATGATGAATATTATTTTATTGGTAGAATATACTATGATCTGGCCCAATTATATTCCGATCAAAACAATTATGATTCAATGATACAGTTATATTCAACTGCGCTTGAAAATTTTAAACTAGCAAATGAACCTAATCTCACAATTAGTTCCTATGCTAAAATTGGCGAGGCTTACAAATTAAAAGGGAATTTAGATAGCAGCTATAGTATTTTAATGGAGTGCGATTCAATGATTAACGTAACGCCAAACCTGTTTAATATTACAATCGCTCAAGCATATCTAGATATAGGTGATATTTACAAAGCAAAAAGTTTATTCAAACCCGCTATAGAGTACTACGAAAAGTGCATCCCTCTTTTTGAGAGGGAATTTGACTTTTATAACCTTGCCATTGTAAAGCAACGTATTGGAAATTTGTTGATGGATAAAGGAAATTACGTAGATGGTAAAATATACTTATATAGCATGTTAGATATATGTATAAAATACCAATATAATAATCTTATTCCGAGGGTGTATAATTCTATTGCCAACATCGAAAATAGGAGTGGTGACTACGAAAAAGCTCTGGAAAATGCTAATGCCGGGATTGCAATTTGCGAGCAAACAAACAACATTGCTACAACGTGGTCATTATTAATATCAAAAGCTACTGCGTTATCAGGGCTAGGCAACCACGACTCTGCTTTACAATATTTTATAGAAGCTGATGTGGTGAGTGAGCGAGTTTCGGTATTTACCGCAAAATTTTTACCAAAATATAGTCTTGCTGCGGAGTATCAACTTACCAACAATTTAATTTTAGCGGATAGCTTTGCAAATATTGCGTTAGCTATTGCCGAAACAGCAGAACAACAAAAAGAAATTTCGATGGCTAACAACCTGCTTTATAAAATAAATTTAGAAAAGGGGAATTATAAAGCGGCGTTGGAAAATTATATCGCTGGTAAAATATACAAAGACAGCTTAAGAAATATAGAAAACAATTTCACCATTGAGACTTTAAACAAAAAATACCAGCTGGCAGAAAAGGACAAGATGTTGGTTGAAACTAATTTGAGAAATGAGTTGGTTGAGCGTAACCTAATATTACAATCTATAACTTTATTAGAACAACAAACACAGAACCGGGTAATCACACTTATCAATGATTCGCTCCAGCGAACTGCAGAACTTTCTAATCAAGCCTTTGAATTGGAAAAAGCAAAAGTAAAACAAGCAGAGGACCAAAAAAGTCTGGCCTTGTTAAAAGCTCAATCAGAAAAACAACAAAGGGAGTTGGAACAACAAAAAAGAGCTAAGCAAAAAAATTGGTTTGTGTTGTTCAGTATCTTGTTTTTTGTGGTAGCTTTTTCAATTATTATTTTGGTGAAGCAAATTGGCAAAAAGAAAGTGTTGCAAATTAAAAACAATTTTTTATCGTATTGGATGAACACGCATTTTATTGCTAATAACATAGCACTTAATAAAGGCGATACACGAGAGAATCCCGAGCGAGCAATTCTGCGAGGTGATCTACTTTCCTCTATTACTTCAGATATCTTCCATTTTGCGAAAATAGATAAGATTACGCTTCGTGAAGAGTTAAACATAGTTGAGAAGTTTATCAAAATAGAAGGCCTCCGCCTTGAAAATAGGTTTAATTACTCGATTAAAATAGTTCCTGAAAACGCCCCTTTACATGACATTGTCATGAAACCCCCTCTCGCAATTCAAACTTTGGTAGAAAACACGATTAAACATGCTGTGGAAGCTAGTAATTACATTATTAATATAGAGGTTGCCATAAATGTGTATGAATCGTTTATTAAAATTAATGTTATTGACGATGGGCCCGGATTCGATAAAGACATAACACTTGAATCAATTTTACAAAACAAAGAGCCAAGTGCGATACAAATTATTTATGAACGCTTGCGTATTGAATGTAAAAAGAAGAAAATAAAGGATTTTATTAAAATAAATCACATAAATCAAGGTAGCAACATTGAATTAATTATTCCATCATCTGTAAAACTCATGTAATGCAAGGTTCAATTGTAATTATCGAGGATAACCCACAACATGTCACTGATTTGGTGCATTTACTCAACAAATTTTATCCGTTGCTAAACATTAGGGCGGTTGCAGATAGTTATGCTGCGGCATTGGAAGCTATTGAAAACCATAAACCGGATTTAGTGTTTTTAGATATAGAACTAAGCGGCTCAAAAACAGGTATTGACGTCCTTAAATTTTACCACAACCTCAACTTAAATGTAATTTATACCTCACGCCTGGATAAAGGTGTTCAGGCGTTGAATCTAGGCGCCAAGTATTATTTGACAAAACCGTTTACCGAAGATGATTTTATCGAAGCCATACGCGCCTGGGAAAAGCGTCGAAATAATGTTGTAACCATTGAAAGCAAATACATTTATTTACCCGAGTTAAACAACCCGATTTTTCGGATACAAATTTCAGAAATCATCGCACTAAAAGGGAATAAAGATTATTCCATCCTGTATTCATCGAATACAAAACTAAATAATAAAACTGTCTCAAAACGTTTGAACATATTAGAAGATGATTTTAATAAAAGTGGCTATTCAAATATAATAAGAACCAGTAAAAGTTATTTAATAAATAGCGATCACATAGAAAAAGCAGAAAAACAGTTCAACATAATCATAATGAGTAATCTATTGCAGGTTCCGGTTAGTTTTACTCAGGCTAGAGAGAAAATAAAGAAAATAATTTTTCTTAAATAAACACTTTTGTCGATTAAAAATCGATTTCATCGAATCTTTTACCTCTTGGTCGAATACCCATAGTATCCGCTAAAATCGTGGTGACATTAGTATCATAAAATTTGATTTTATGATACAAACAATGTTGAACAACCTATCCGGCAAGGCCGGTAAGTTGGCCGCACTGGTTCCGGTGCTTTCATTTTTATTCCCATGGTGGGACATTCTTTTTCCACCTAAGTAATTTAAAAACCGGCAATTGCCGGTTTTTTTTTAAACAATTTTTTTGTTAAATTTTTCTTTAAATATGAATTGGACAGCCTTCTAAACACCTTATTACGTTTTACATCTTCACAAAACCCCTGGTTTCAAATATTCCCTCAATATTAATCGGCAAAATGTAAAATCGAACCGGTAGTTTTTCTAAATCAACATCCAAGTTATTGGGGAAACATTTTGTGTGAACACCATTTGTCCGGTTGCAACTTGATATCTGGAAATAAAATTTTGGTAGATGGCAAAACCAAGTGGATATGCATCGCCATTTGATTTATCAATAACAAAATCGCTGCACGCGTCTAAATACTAATGCAACGCATTATATATTGTTTTATTCCAAAAAATTTCAAAGCGATTATTAATATATTATTGAATATCAATGTTTTATATATTTATTAATTATCAATACAGCAGGATTTTGAAGTATGCCGTAATGACGAAATATATTTAGCCAGTTCAAAATGATTTAAATGGTTTTGATATGAATGCCCCGTGGGGAGAGAATTTTTTTAATTGAATTCATTGGGCGAAATATTTTTCACCCGTGCGCGAGGAGTTAAGTCCAGGGTTCCAGGTGTAAGATTTAAGAATATTTTATATCCATAGCGCCAATTTGAAAATGAAAGTGGAATGTTCCGATTGGGAAGGGGCGAAATATTTTTCGCCCGTCCTCGAGGAGTTAAATCCAGAGTTCCAGGTGTAAGATTTAAGAATAATTTGTATCCATAGTGTCAATTTGAAAATGAAAGTGGAATGTTCCGTTTGGGAAGGGGCGAAATATTTTTCACCCGTGCGCGAGGAGTTAAATCCAGAGTTCCAGGTGTAAGGTTTAAGAATATTTTATATCCAAAGCGCCAATTTGAAAATGAAAGTGGAATGTTCCGTTTGGGAAGGGGCGAAATATTTTTCACCCGTGCGCGAGGAGTTAAGTCCAGGGTTCCAGGTGTAAGATTTAAGAATATTTTATATCCATAGCGCCAATTTGAAAATGAAAGTGGAATGTTCCGATTGGGAAGGGGCGAAATGTTTTTCGCCCGCGAAAGAAGTGTAGCATCAATGTTCCACGTGGAACAACCAGGCCACCAACGTGGAGATGCCACCAATATCATCAAACCCATTTAAATCCGTTAAATACGTCCATCAGCTCCTTTCTTCCACCAGGCAGGTTCCATTTTTAACGTTCCACGTGAAACAATAAAAAATCCGTCCCAATCAGTTAAATCCGTCCCACCCGTGTTCCATTTTTAACGTTCCACGTGGAACACAGGGAACACCCAATATCATCCATCTATTATACATCGTACAAAAATCCGCGACCATCAGCCAAAATCCACGACCCGCCACGCCGGGTTCAGCGCCTGCCTGCCGATAGGTAGGTTCCACGTGGAACGGTTGGGCATGAATTCAAATTAGGGGCGCCCACGTGGGGACGCCCCTACGGAGGTGGGGGGATTTAATCATTCTACACGAAACACCCAAACAATAAAAAATCCGCGACTATCCGCAAAATCCGCGCCCCGCACCACCGGGATCCGCGCCTGCCTGCCGATAGGTAGGTTCCCCATGTTCCACGTGGAACTTTAATCCCATACTTCTTATTTATCTTTGCATCAGGATGTTCAAAGAATATGATGTTATAGTTGTGGGTGCCGGTCATGCCGGGTGCGAAGCTGCCGCTGCTGCCGCTAATATGGGGGCGAAGGTGATGCTTGTGACCATGAACATGCAGACTATTGCCCAAA
>Ga0209480_10002889_pt1 | contig 11491 bp, 11 predicted proteins | sample JI61114C2DNA_FD_187501 | JGI IMG/M metagenome (GOLD analysis project Ga0209480, IMG submission 187501) | Wastewater effluent complex algal communities from Wisconsin, to seasonally profile nutrient transformation and Carbon sequestration -... | ecosystem: Engineered > WWTP > Effluent > Algae...
CCGTAATAGTCCTGTACCGCCTTTTGAATGTTTTCCGGGCTTGAGCTGTGGCCGTAAGCTGCCAGGAAATTACGCGTCATGAAATCGGCGATTTCATTCGCATCGTCTGGAATGGCAGCGCGGAAGTACATGTCGGTCATTCCTATTTTTCCACGAACGCACGTTCAAAAACGTAATGGCCCGGTGTACCGATTCTTGGTGCGGCCGTGAAGCCGCGTGAATCCAGAATCCGTCGGAAATCCGCCAACATTTGCGGGCTGCCGCAAATCATCGCGCGGTCGGTTTCAGGATTCAATTCCGGCAATCCCAGATCACGCATCATCTGACCGTTATCCATCAAATCGGTAACACGGCCCTGATGCGCAAAAGGTTCGCGGCTGACGACAGGGTAATAAAGCAGCTTCTTTGAAATTTCTTCCCCCAGAAATTCGTGTTTCGGCAATTCTTTCTGGATGTAATCGGCATAGGCCAGATCATGGGTATTGCGGACACCATGGGTCAGCACGACATGTTCGAAGCGTTCGTAGGTTTCCGGATCCTTGATGATGCTGAGGAAGGGCGCAAGTCCCGTTCCGGTGCTGAGCAAATAAAGTGTTTTGCCCGGCAATAAATCGGAAATCAGCAAGGTGCCTGTTGGCTTTCGGCTGAGCAGGATCGTATCGCCAGGCCGGATATGCTGCAGTCTTGATGTCAACGGACCATTGGGCACTTTGATGCTGAAAAATTCCAGCTGTTCTTCCCAGTTGGCGCTGGCGATGGAATAGGCGCGCATCAGCGGCTTGCCGTTGACTTCGAGCCCGATCATCACGAACTGGCCGTTGTCGAAACGAAAACCATCGTCACGTGCGGTAGTGAAGCTGAAGTAGTTGTCTGTCCAGTGACGGACATCCAGAACGGTTTCGGTAATAAAAGGAGATGTCATTTGTTATAACTCGTTAACTCTGCCTATTGTCTCATTGCTTTCGCTTCGAAGGCACCCCTAATATGGCAAGTGCACCTGGGCTTTAAATCTGGGGGGTAAAATGTCTGGCTTCTATGATTTCGAAGCAAAACTGACCAACGGCGAGCTTATGCCGATGTCCCTGTACAAGGGGCGGGTGGTTCTGGTGGTCAACGTGGCGACCAAATGCAAACTGGCGCCGCAGCTGTCGGCACTGGCGAGCTTGCACAATCAGTTCGCCGACAAAGGTCTATGCATTCTGGGCTTTCCCTGCAATCAATTTGCTGAGCAGGAGCCGTTGGCTAACTCCCAAATCCAATTGCATTGCAGCGAGCATTACGGCGTGCGATTTCCGATGTTCGAAAAAGTTCTCGTGAATGGTCCCGATGCACACCCGCTTTATCAATTCCTGAAAAAGGAAAGACGCGGCTTCCTGTTTTCTGAATCCATAAAATGGAACTTCACCAAATTCCTGGTAAATCAGCAGGGCGAGGTGGTGGCACGCTACGCACCGACCACAAAACCGGAAAAAATCGCCAGCCACATAAAAAGCTTGTTCTAATCGATGGTTTTAAGCGAATTATTGCAGCTGAAGCCCGTTCATTAATGCATTGCGGTGCCGAATCGCCTAAAATAACGGCCCTCAAGCCCGCCATGGCGGGCTTTCATCATTTTAAGGAACCAGTCATGCAAATCGCTGAGCGCACCGTTGCACTTTTTAACTACACCTTGACCAACGCTGCCGGCGATGTGATTGACAGCTCCGAAGGCCGTACGCCTCTGGCTTATTTGCATGGTGCCGGCAATATCGTGCCGGGTCTGGAAAAGGAAATGACCGGCAAAGCCGTCGGCGACAAATTCAATGTCGTCGTGCAGCCTGAAGAAGGCTACGGCATGCCGAACCCGATCATGATCCAGGTCGTGCCAGCCGCCGCTTTTCAGGGCGTGGACAAGCTGGAAGTCGGTATGGAATTCCAGGCACAAACCCCGCAAGGCCCAATGTCGGTTGTGATTGCAAAGATTGAAAACGACGAAGTCACCGTTGACGGCAACCATCCTCTGGCCGGTCAAACCCTGCATTTCGCGATCGAAGTCATGGAAGTGCGCGATGCCAGCCTGGAAGAACTGGCGCATGGCCACGTGCACGGAGCCGGTGGTCATCACCACTGATATTTACGCACCATTCGCGTTGCCTGCAGCGATGTGGGCAGAACTCGAGGCGGCCTATCAAACGCCGCCCCGGGCTTATCACAATATCCGGCACGTGCATCAAGTCGCTGCGCATTATCGCAATGTTGCGGCGAGCGTCGGCTGGAAACATCCGAAAGAAGTTTATCTTGCCGTTTTGTACCACGACGCTATCTATCAGGCCGGACGCAAGGATAACGAAGCTCGCAGCGCCGAATTCGCCGTTGAATCCGTCGGCAAATATCTGGCCGGCGAATCCATCGATTCGATCAGGCTTTCGAATTTGATCGAACTGACGGCCAGACATGGTCATCTTCATCCAGAAAATCTTGATGAAGACAGTAAACTTTTTCTCGATTGCGACATGGCGATTCTGGGCGCCGAGCCTGCCCAGTTTTTGGAATACGACAAAGCCATCGCCAGCGAATTTCGCGGCAAATTGCCCGGCTGGATGTTCCAGTTTTACCGCCGGAAATTCCTGAAAAACCTGCTTGATTCACCACGTATTTATTTGTCGGAATTGTTTCTTGAATCGCATGAGACCAGGGCGAGGTCGAATATCGAAGGCTTGCTGAAAAAACCGCGTAGCATCTTGATGGCGTCCGCGGGGCGGTGATTTTTCAAAGCCGCGCACCTTTTTTAGTGCAGATTGACTCTGTTGGGTAGCGAAACGGAGGCGATATGAAAAATTGGATGGTGATAGCCGGAATGGCATTGGTTTCAAACTTGACGAGTGAGGCCACGCCAATGAGCTGCCTGGCGCAAAGCGGAAAATTCGTGACGCCGGTTGTCGAGTTGTATACCTCTGAAGGTTGCAGCAGCTGTCCGCCGGCAGATGTCTGGCTGTCGAAACAAGCTCAGCGGACCGATATTAATGCCAATTTCCTGGCTTTCCATGTCGATTACTGGGATGACATTGGTTGGCCTGATCGTTTTGCGAACCCTGCTTACACGCAGCGGCAATATGCGCGCGTGCAGCGAAAAGGCTCCGACCAGGTTTATACGCCGCAAGTGATGATCGGCCAGCAAACCGGTGTGAGCTGGTCTTGGCCTGATCGTTCTGAAAGTTTTATCAAGCAGGCCGATACCGAGTTGGCCATCGCTTCCATTGCGTTGCAGGCGAACGGCACCGGCGAAAAGTGGAAGGCAAAAATCGCCCTGTCGTCTTTGAATGCGGTTCCGAATGCACAGTGGTATCTCGCGGTTTACCAAGATGGTTTGAGCAGCAAGGTGCGTGCTGGTGAAAATGCCGGAAAATTGTTGAGACATGATCGTGTCGTCAGGCAATGGCTTGGGCCTTATCGCTTCAATGGGAAAAGCACAACGAGAGATTTCAATATTGCCTTGTCAAATACCGGTGCGATGGGACAGACCGGACTGCTTGCCGTGCTGGAAAATTCGAGCAATGGCCAAGTGCTACAATCCGTGAAACTGCCTTTATCGCAATGCAAAGCGGTGGCAAGCAAATGAGGTGAAACCATGAGCACTATGCGAGCCTGGCAGGCCATGCAATATGGCAATGAGCGCGACAGTTTGCGTTTGAATACCATCGAAAAACCTTCGCCGGCGGCCAAGGAAGTTTGCATCAAGGTGCATGCGGCGAGTCTGAATCCGATTGACTACAAACTGCTGCACGGCGATCTTAAAAAAGTCATGCCGATGGCGTTTCCGATCACGATGGGTTTCGATGCTGCCGGCGTGGTGGACTCGATTGGTAGTTCCGTCACGCGATTCAAAGTTGGCGATAAAGTTTATGTGCGCGCAAGCCGTGAAAGCCTGCGGGCCTTCGCCGAATACACGGTGCAGCCGGAAGCCTTTATCGCGATGATGCCGAGCGCATGCAATTTCGAGGAAAGCGCTTCGTTTCCCTTGGTGGCATTAACCACGGTGCAGGGCTTCGTTGATCGGGCGCATCTGAAATCCGGTGATAGCATTCTGATTCATGCAGGTTCCGGAGGGCTTGGCAGCTTTGCCATTCAATATGCCAAACAGATGGGCTTGATCGTGCACACAACGACAAGCTCGAAGAACGCCGATTGGGTGCAAAAACTCGGCGCGGACAAGGTGTATTGCTATGACCAGGTTGATATTGCTGCAATCAACAATCAATACGATGCCGTGTTCGATACGCTCGGCGGCAAGGAAACTTTGCAGGCATTCAAACAAATAAAATCGGGCGGTGTCGTGATCAGTGTCGCGGGGCCGCCGGATATCGAAATGCGGAATAAATTTGCAAACAATCCCGTTGTGCGTTTCGTGATGTGGATGATGTCACGCAAGGTTTATGCGGCCGCCAAAACAAAAAATGCCCGGTATTTTCGTTATCTGACCGAATCCAGTGGCGAACAGCTTAGTCAAATTACGCTCTTGGTCGAGAAGGGAAAAATCAAGCCTGTGATTGATCAGGTATTCCCGTTTGAACAAGGCATCGAGGCGTTTGAATATCTGGTTGCCGGGCGTGCGAAAGGCAAGGTGATCATCAAGATCGCGGATTGACAATCATGCGTAGGAGCGTCCTTTAGGCGCGATAAACCTCGCCAGACATGTCGCGCCTAAAGGACGCTCCTACGAAATCAAACTGCTTCGACCCAAACCCGAACGCCATTCAGTGCCGCATTGCCGGACGGTCCATCCAGCAATCCTGCGCCGGTCAAATCGTTATAGCTCGAGCCCAATACTTTTTCTGCCTGGCTCATTTGCAGGCCGGAGCGCTGATGGCCGAAACCATGTGGCAAGCAAACTACACCGGGCATCAACTCTTCGCTCGCTTTGACTTCAACCAGAATTTCACCAGCATCCGAGCGTACGCGAACGGATTTTCCGTCACTAATGCCACGCTTGGATAAATCGTCCTTGTGCATCAGCAAATGATGACGGGTTTTACCTTTCACCAAACGCGGCGAATTGTGCATCCAGGAATTATTGCTGCGAATATCGCGGCGGCCAATCAATTGCAGGGATTTCTCATCCGGTTTAGCAGGAATCCTGAGTTCGGCCAGAGCCTGCATCAACAGTTCCGGTGCCGCTTCGATCTTGCCGCTTGCCGTTTCCAGTCGGGTCATCAATGAAGGGCGTAACGGGCCCAAATCGATTCCATGTTCCGCAGCTTCCAGGTCTTGCATGCTCAAGCCGGAATTTCCGCGCGCCAAACCCATGGCAATCATTTGTTTCGGCGGTGGTAATGTCTGCCAGTCCTTGCCGGTTGCTTTCGCAAACGCGGCGCCAATGCCATTGATGATTTCCCAGTCGGCACGTTCATCAGGGTCACGTTCGCGAATCGGCTGGCTCAGTCTGGCAACGCGACGAACAGCAAAAGCATTGAAGACCGAATCGTAATGGTCCTGGGTCAGGAACGAAGCCGGTGGCAAAATCAAGTCGGCATGGCGTGTGGTTTCATTGATGTAAACATCCATGCTGACCATGAAGTCGAGTTTTTCCAAAGCATGGTCCAGCGCCTGGCCGTTTGGCGTTGATAACACCGGATTCCCCGCACTGGTGATCAAGGCGCGAATGCGGCCTTCACCTTCTGTGCTGATTTCCTCGCACAAAACCGACACCGGCAGTTCGCCGGCGAATTCCGGCAAGTTTCTGATGCGACTGGACCAGCGGCCACGCGCGCCGGCGGAAGTGCCTTTGCCGGTAATCGGCAAGGCAGCTTCGTTCACCAATGCACCGCCGACCTTGTCCAGATTGCCGGTGTAGATATTGATCAATTGCAGCAGCCATTGGCAGAGGCTGCCATGCTCCTGCACCGACAAACCCATGCGGCCATAGGCCACCGCTTTATCGGCACGATAAAAATCGTTCGCCATGGTTTGAATGCTTTCCGCACCTATTCCCGTCAGCTCGAAAATATTTTCGATTTGAAAATTTTCGATAGCGGAAATAGCTTCGCTCCAGCCAATAATTTTCTCGTCGTAAGCTTGCAAGCGGGCAGGGCCGGTCTTGAAAAGTTGCTGCAGGAAGGCAATCAGGAAATACACGTCGCCGGCTGGTTTGATGAAAAGATGCTCACTGGCAATGGCGGCGGTTTCGGTTCTGCGCGGATCAATGACAATCAGTTTTCCGCGCGCAGTTAGCGCCTTGATGCGTTCCTTCACGTCCGGTACCGTCATCAGGCTGCCGTTCGAGGCAATCGGGTTGGCGCCCAGCATCAAAAAATAGTCGGTGTGATCGATATCGGGGATCGGCAATAAAAATTGATGCCCGTACATTTGTGCATTCACCAATTGGTGTGGCCATTGATCGACCGACGACGCACTGAACACATTCTGGCTGCGGATGATTTTCAGCAAAAACGGCAAATACGCGATATGGCCGAAGTGATGCACATTCGGATTACCCAGATAACTGCCGATACTGTTAGCACCGTATTCCTTCTGGATGTTCGCCAGCTCATTACCTGCAAGGGTAAAGGCTTCATCCCAGCCAATTTCCTGCCATTGATCACCGATGCGCCGCATCGGTCTGCGCAATCGGTCGGGGTCGGCTTCAAGATCCAGAATCGCATTGCCTTTCGGGCAAATATGGCCGCGACTGAACGGGTCGGCGTCATCGCCACGAATCGCGACCAGTTTTTCCGCCTCGAATTGCAATTCCAGGCCGCAAATGGCTTCACAAAGCGGGCAGGCGCGGAATTTTGAGCTGCGAGTCATGTTTATCTCCCGATTCAATCTGCAATATACGAAATATCGCTGCCTTATGGTGTGTTCGGCCTGTTAAAATAGCGGCATGTCTCTTATAACTCTCCAAAACGTTGATTTCAGCGTCGGCGGCCCTTTGCTGCTGGAAAAAGTGAACCTGACGATTGAAACCAACGAACGCATTTGTATCGTCGGTCGCAATGGTGCAGGCAAATCCACCTTGATGCGTCTTCTTGACGGTCAAATCAAAGCCGATGACGGTGAAGTCCGTAATGGCGGAATCAAGATCGCCGGCCTCGCACAGGAAGTACCGCAGGCATTGACCGGCAACGTGTTCGATGTAGTCGCGATGGGTCTGGGTGAACTGGGCGCCGATCTGGCGCATTACCACCATCTGATTCATGCCGCCGAAGTAGATGTGGATGAACTGGGCCAAGTGCAGGCCCGCATCGATGCTGGCAATGGCTGGGCGCTTGATCAGCGCGTCGAGCAAGTCATCTCCAAACTCGAATTGAACGAAGAAGCCGAATTTTCGGCGTTGTCCGGCGGTATGAAACGCCGCGTGTTATTGGCACAAGCCTTGGTCGCTGCGCCGGATGTGCTGTTGCTGGACGAACCGACCAACCATCTCGATATCGAATCCATCGCGTGGTTGGAAGAATTTTTGAAAAACTATTCCGGCACCGTGGTTTTCGTCACCCATGACCGGCAATTCCTGAGAAACCTGGCAACTCGAATTATCGAAATTGATCGCGGCCAAGTCACTAGCTGGCCGGGCGATTACGACAATTATCTGCGCCGCCGTGAAGAAAGACTGCATGCCGAAGCGCAGGAAAATAAATTATTCGACAAAAAACTGGCGCAAGAAGAAGTCTGGATTCGCCAGGGCATCAAGGCGCGCCGCGTTCGTAATGAAGGACGTGTGACCGCACTGAAAGCCATGCGTAACGAACGTTCCCAGCGCCGTGAATTGACCGGAACGGTCACCTTGGCGACAGCCGATGCAGGCAAGTCGGGCAAGCGGGTATTCGAAGCCAAACACGTGAATTTCGCGTTTGGCGAAAAGGTCATGGTGAAGGATTTCAATACCGTGATCCAGCGTGGTGACAAGATCGGTTTGATCGGTCCGAACGGTTCCGGCAAAACCACCTTGCTGAAATTGTTGTTGGGTGATCTAAAGCCGACCAGCGGCGAAATCAATATCGGTACCAATCTGGAAATCGTTTTCTTCGATCAATTGCGCAGTTCGCTGCGTGATGATTGGGACGCTTTGGACAATGTGTCCGAAGGCCGCGAGTTCATCGAAATCAACGGCAGCCGCAAACACGTGATGGGTTATTTGCAGGACTTCCTGTTCAGCCCGGACCGCGCGCGTGCGCCGATTACCAAGCTCTCCGGTGGCGAGCGCAATCGTTTGTTGCTCGCAAAACTATTCGCCAAGCCATCCAATTTATTGGTAATGGACGAACCGACCAATGATCTCGACGTGGAAACCTTGGAGTTGCTGGAAGAAATTCTTGCCGACTATCCGGGCACGTTGATTCTGGTCTCGCATGACCGGGCATTTCTTGACAACGTCGTGACCAGCACGCTGGTGATGGAAGGCAATGGCCGCATAGGTGAATACATCGGCGGTTATGTCGATTGGTTGCGTCAACGCCCTGGCAATAACACTTCCAATGCGAGTTTCGCCAAGCCGGTGGAAGTCGTCAAAGCCGTATTGACCAAAGTCGAGCCTGCTACGCCTGTGAAGCGAAAATTGAGTTTCAAGGAAGCCAAGGAATTGGAAGCGCTGCCATTGAAGATCGAAGAACTCGAAAACACGATTGCAGGGATGACGGCACAGATGGCCGAGCCTTCGTTTTATTCAAAAAACAATGCTGCCGCCATTACCGAGTTCAATAGTAAAATGGCGGCATTGCAGGTGGAGCTGGATGCCACTTATGCGCGCTGGCAGTTGCTTGAAGCCGGCTAAGAAATTCCCTGTGAAAGCAGGGGATTTTTAGGAAATTGATTAATCACTAGCGGAATTTTTATGGCGACAATCAAACAAGACGATTTCATTCAAAGTATTGCCGATGGTCTGCAGTACATCAGTTATTACCATCCGGTCGATTACATCAAGAATCTGGCAGCCGCTTACGAGCGTGAAGAATCACCTGCCGCCAAAGATGCCATCGCACAAATCCTGATCAACTCACGGATGTGCGCGGAAGGTCATCGTCCGATTTGCCAGGACACCGGCATCGTCACCGTATTTCTGAAAATCGGCATGAACGTGCAATGGGATGCCACGTTGTCGGTCGAAGATATGGTCAATGAAGGCGTTCGCCGTGCCTACAATTATCCCGACAACAAGCTACGCGCCTCGGTGTTGGCCGATCCCGCCGGAAAGCGTACGAATACCAAAGACAACACGCCTGCGGTTGTAAATATGACCGTCGTACCGGGTAATACTGTTGACGTGATTGTCGCAGCGAAAGGTGGTGGTTCCGAAGCCAAATCCAAATTCGCGATGCTGAATCCCTCCGACTCCATCGTTGATTGGGTCTTGAAAACCGTGCCGACCATGGGCGCCGGTTGGTGCCCGCCGGGCATGCTAGGCATCGGCATCGGTGGTACTGCCGAAAAAGCGATGCTGCTGGCGAAAGAAGCCTTGATGGAGCCGATTGATATCACCGATTTGCAGGCACGCGGAGCGAAAAATCGCGCCGAGGAATTGCGTCTTGAACTCTATGACAAAGTGAATGCACTCGGTATCGGTGCGCAAGGATTGGGTGGTTTGACGACCGTGCTCGATATCAAGGTAAAGGACTATCCGACCCATGCCGCCAACCTACCGGTGGCCTTGATTCCGAACTGCGCGGCAACCCGCCACGCGCATTTCGTTCTCGATGGTAGTGGCCCGGTCATGCTGGAACCACCATCACTCGAAGATTGGCCGAAGCTGACCTACGACAGCAGCAAAGGCATTCGCGTTGATCTGGATTCGGTTACTCCCGAACAAATTCAAAGCTGGAAGCCTGGCGATGTGCTGTTGTTGAACGGAAAAATCCTGACTGGTCGCGATGCCGCGCATAAACGCATGGTCGAAATGTTGAACAAGGGTGAGAAATTGCCGGTCGATTTCAAAGGCCGCTTTATTTATTATGTGGGACCGGTCGATCCAGTACGCGAAGAAGTCGTTGGCCCGGCAGGCCCGACCACGGCAACCCGCATGGACAAATTTACCGAGCAGGTGCTGGCACAAACCGGACTGATGGGAATGATCGGCAAGGCTGAACGCGGTCCGGTCGCGATTGAAGCGATCAAGAAACACCGCTCGGTGTATTTGATGGCAGTCGGTGGCGCGGCTTATCTGGTATCGAAAGCGATCAAGGCATCGAAAGTCGTCGGCTTCGAAGATCTGGGCATGGAAGCCATTTACGAATTCGAAGTGAAAGACATGCCGGTAACGGTTGCCGTTGATTCACTCGGTAGTTCGGTGCATGAAACTGGACCGAAAGAATGGCAAAGCCGGATCAGCAAGATTTCGGTGGCGGTGGAGTAATTGAATTGCGTAGGAGGGCCCTTGGGCCCGACTTGTCGCCCGCAAGCGGCCTCCTACATAAACAAAAAACGGCAGCCTTGGCTGCCGTTTTTTTTGCGAAGAAGTAAAAAATTACTTGATGCATTCGCCCAAATTCTCATCCAGGCTTGCCTGGAATTCGTCTTTCGCTGCATTCAGTTTTTCATCGTCGCCGGCCAACGCAAGCGCATCGGCGTCGCTTTTGGTGATTTGGTCTTCGGTGGCGTCAGGCAGCATGCTGACCATACTAAGTAGATTGATTTTTACTTTTTCTTCGCCCAGTTTGCCTACCTGCCTGTCCAGCAGGCATTTGCATGAAGCATCATCGCCGCTGTAAACCGAAGTGCATTGCTCATTCCAGGCTTGTTTTTCGAGATCGCTGAATTTGCTGTCAGCGGCTTGTGCCGCGCTGGTGGTTGCGAGTAATGCCAGTGCAAAAAATATTTTCATGGAGTTCTCCAAAGGATGGTGAGTGTTTGGGGCTTTGGCCGGGAAGTTTATGAATAAAAAGAATTTAATTTGTTAAAAGGTTAGCATCTGCCCGGAAAATAAGGTATGGTGCGCCCGACTGTTTGTTAAGGCTCAAGCGATATGTGGGCCGATGCCGTAGATCCATGATCCGCACATCAACACTTTTGCTCTCCTTGCAGCAGTTACGCCAACGAATGTTTTGTCTGGCGTCTCACTCAATATGTTTCAAGGAATTAGTAATATGTCAGATCGTCAAATCGGTACTGTGAAGTGGTTCAACGACGCTAAGGGTTTTGGTTTTGTCACCCCGGAAAGCGGCGAAGATGTGTTTGTACACTTCCGCTCGATACAAGGTAACGGCTTCAAGTCGCTGCAGGAAGGCCAAAAAGTGAGCTTCAAGCTCGTAAAAGGCCAAAAAGGCATGCAAGCTGACGAAGTACAGCCCATGTAAGTTCCGGTTTCGGAATTCTAAAAACCCCGGTTGGCAACGACCGGGGTTTTTTATTGCCCCCGGTCCGGAAGTTTGTGATGATGCTGCATCTTGAACGGAGTGCCTTGAATGAAGCTTTACTATGCCCCGGGTTCGGCCAGCTTTGTTGTCCATTGGTTGTTGATCGAATTGAACGCGCCACACGAGCTGATTAAAGTCGACTTGCAGTCGAAAGAACATAAAACAGCCGA
>Ga0209480_10002891_pt1 | contig 11483 bp, 11 predicted proteins | sample JI61114C2DNA_FD_187501 | JGI IMG/M metagenome (GOLD analysis project Ga0209480, IMG submission 187501) | Wastewater effluent complex algal communities from Wisconsin, to seasonally profile nutrient transformation and Carbon sequestration -... | ecosystem: Engineered > WWTP > Effluent > Algae...
TATACCCAACATCAAAACCATAGCAATTTCCTATATGCTCTCTACTAAAGATATTTTCTATATCTGGGCTATTAATTTCTTCGTTATATTCTTGGTTGATCCATTGCAGAGCTTTTTGAGGGTCTGAGTAATAGCGAAACAATCGATTTTTTAAGGGTAAAATTGTCGACATGCCTCGCAGATAGCAAAGATTATCGTCTACCAAGACATGGGTGGTTGGAAAAGATTGAATTAAGCTACTAAGCATTGATTTCTCCATTCTCATGCTGTGGAAAATAGATCGTTACTTCAGTAAAGCTACCTGCCATGGATTGAATATCAATGTTTCCCCCCATGCGCTTCATGACCGTTTTGCAAAAGTTTAAGCCAATTCCCGTCCCATAACAGCGCTTACTGAATCTCCATTTAAATACATGCTTTAAGTCTTCCTTAACTATTCCCTGACCGTTATCACGTACATGAATCTCATTTCCTATAGAAGTCGATTCGCACCATACTTTAATCTCAGGCGACTTTTGATCAGCAAAAAAATATTCACTATTTCTAAATAGTTCCAATAAGACGTACTCCAGCAAAATAGGAGATCCGTAATAAATAAAATCCTGCTCTGATTGCAGTTCTATTCGGGTATTACGTTTTGCACCTGCTTGCCAACGCTCTACTACTTTTTTGATACTAAGCATCGCATATGCGGTTTCAAACTCCTTATCCTGGCCGATTGTCTCGGTCTGCATAAGAAGCATGTCGATGAATAAAAGCCCATCACGCGCAGTTCTTTGGAATTCTTGTGGCAAATTCTTAAGAGAAGCTAAAACCAAGGGATTTATTTTAGCTTCGCCCTCTCCGTCCGCATATGCCCTTTCATAAACTTCAAATAAATGAGGGCTTTCTTTTATCCAGCCTTCACATCCAATGTTGATTAAACCCAAAGGTTTTCTCATTTCATGAGCAAGGTAGGCAGCTAAATCCTTGTAGGCCATTATTCGCTCGTGGTCGATCCTATCGCGATTTCTCAAAAAGAGGGACACAATTAAAATAACAAAAAATATACTATAGGCAGTAAATGTCTGATTTAAATAAACCAATGAAAGTGGTGCAATACTGCCTTCGGCAAAGACAAATGATATCGCTAATAAGACACCCAAAATCGTAAGTACAATAAATGAAATCCAATCAACAAGAATACCGAGCAAAAAAAATGATAAAAACAACCAAGTAAAAGCGGTCATTTCATGTAAAAACATATAGGTAGATATGAATGGCAAACAAAAAAGCAATACAAAATACCAGTACAGAGGCAGGTATTTTTTAAACTTTTTAGGCAAAGTGTCCTTAAATATCAAAAGAAAAGCGAGGCCGCTTGCCATAGCTCTTAAGTAAATATTTGAGGCGGGCTGAACATCTTCATAACCGGTCCAAAGCTCAAACGGTGCACCATAATAGACGATAGCAAAAACAGCAAATAGATAATGCTGGGCACCGAATTTTTCTACATGATACACAGGAAACTGCCAAATCGACTTTAATAGCCAGCTAAAAAAGTTAAGGTCTCGAACATCATTTCTCGCTATAAAAGAGACACTCAAACTGCAACTCCCTCTTTAAATTTGGCTTGTCTAAGCTTTTCCTTTATAAGAGGCAAAATTAGAATTGAAAAGTGCAATAAAAATGCTACCAAAATACCATCTATTGCCATCTTATCTTTGACGAATACATTCCACATAATTAAACACAATAAGCTTGAGAGCAATCCTGTATAAAATATATGTTTATCTTTTAAATAACCAAGCATTGCCATAAAGAGCGGAGGAAATATCAGTGGTTTCCAGAGCGCCAATGAAGCCACCGCAAGTTTAAAGACATTAGGCAATATCAGCGCAGTAGCAACCGAGCATATACCCAAGAGCATCGTTCCGGTCTGTATCAGACGAAGTTCTGCTCTATCATTCAATTCTTGCCGACGAAGCGGTTTTATAATATCGTGTACCAGAGATATCCCACCGATATTTAAATACGAATCAGCAGTTGACATAACAACAGCCAAAATACCGGAGATAGCAATTCCTCTCACCCCTTCAGGAAGCACAGAGTTCAAAAGAAAGGGAAAAGATAAATTAGGCTCAAGATTCGGCATGAGCGCTAAGGATATCAACCCAATCAAGCCAGCAAGAGCATAGAGAGGAATGCTCGCGAGGGATGTGATGATCAAAGATAATCTGCCCTGCTGCAAGGTACGCCCCATCAGAAGTCGTTGCAGAATGGCTGGATCTAAATCTGGAAGCAAAAATACACATGCCAAACCCAAATATTTTACCATCACCATCGGTTCAGCAGAGAACGTTAAGTGAGATGCAGGTAGCGCATCAATTAAAGCATCCACACCACCGACAGCGCTTATGCCAAAATTGCATACCATCGGGATAGCAACGATGAGTACACCAAACTGAATCACATCGGTGATGGTGACGCTTCGTATACCACCAAAGGACGAGTATAAAATAACTATGGCACCCGCCCCTATCGCACTTACGTAATAGGGAATGCCCAACAAATAATTTCCCAAGAATCCTAATGCGCAGACTTGCGTTCCTATAAAACCTATACACCGTGCAAGGCTTGCGAACCCTGTAATTACTTGCCCACTTTTACCAAAGTAGCGGGCCATAAGGTCTCCAGAAGAAACCATGCCCGATAAATCGCCCATGCGGGGAATTATCCATTGCGCAGTGATTAAATCCCGAAAAACTGCTCCTAGAGCTACTACATAGAAAATAATGCCAACCGAAAAGAACTGTTCGGCAACGCCAACGGTTGACGCTCCACCAATCAAAGTGGCAAAGATCGTAGCTACGATAATCGGCGTTGGGTAGTTTTTACCTGCTATGGCATAATCAGACACTGTCTTCACTCGAAAACTATAATAAAACCCAACTGTCAGGATACTCAACAGGTAAATACCTATTATAGCGAAATCGATCATGCTCTCTCCGGGTGAGAATTATCATACGCAGTGACGATGCCAAATTATGCTTGCCACTCTTTCATTCTTTACTCTTATCAAGCGTGTTTTACTGCTATTAACTGCATAGTATGCCTTGCCTTCCTTGATTATCGAATATGGAATAAAATCTCCTCCCACCTCGATCAAGAAATGTCTAGAGATAGGAAAGGCAAAATCTAAATCGCTTAATAGCCCTATCAATACATCACCCTCTAAATACTTAGGTGACATATCGTTATTTTTAACAGTAGCTATAATGGGAGAAGCACCATTATCTATCAAATGATTCTTTAGTACATCTATCTCTCGCTGCATCTGAGCATTCGTCTGTAGTATGCGGGGAATAGACCCATCCTTCCCGTTGGATCTGCCATAAATAATCCAATCCTCATCGACAATGATACCTTCGGCCTGAATGGCCGATATGATAGATAAAACGGTCGTAAAACGAGGGACTACCCTGGCGATTTCGAAGTTCTTTAGCGTTGATAAGCTGATAGAGTATTTGGCTGAAAAGTCTTCTTGAGTTAGCCCAGACATTATCCGTGCCCCTCTAATTCGGTTTCCAATCTTCTTTCTCTGCTCGACAGACAAATTGTTTAGCCCAATTCCCATTTGTCCGGTTTTAACAGGCAAAATTATTTAATCAAAGGGCTTTTATTAGAATAAAGTTGACTACTATATTCGTTTTATATAAACAAAATTGGCTATAAACGACTACAGCAGTCGTTAACGAGGTTCTTTGCTTGTCCAACCAACAAATCTTAAGACCTTCAGAAATCGACACCTTCTTAAGCTGCCAAAGAAAATGGGGCTTCAGGTATCTAAATAACATCGAGCCCACTCCTTCGCCATCTATCACACTAGGCATAGCCGTTCATAAAGCTTTAGAAAACTATCTTATCAATAATCAAATAGATCACCAAAGCACCGAGGGCCAAATAGCCCAGGCTGGGCTGAGGTTTTTACCTAATAAATTACCCAGAAATTACGTAGAAAAAAAATTCTATCTGCCCATAGAAGACTTTCTTATCTCGGGAACGCCGGATTTCTTTAAAGATCTGGGTAATAACGTATGGCTGTTGGGAGACCATAAAACCTGCTCCGCCTTTAGCTCAGCACTCAAGCCCGACGAGCTTAGGGAAAATACCCAGGCTAATATCTATGCCTATTGGTTGTTTAAGGAAAAAAACGCTGAGCTAGTTAAGCTGCGATGGATATATTATCGCACCAAAGGCTCTGCTCAGGCCCAATGCGTAGAGGCTGAGCTTAAACCTGAAGATAACGACAAAAACTGCGAAAAACTCTTTGCTACGGCACAGGAAATTATCAGATTAAGAAAAATTCAACCAAGTACAGCTGGTTTAACTAAAAACCTCTCAGCCTGCTTTAAATACGGACGATGCCCCTACTACGCTACATGTAAACAAGGCTCAACAGAGGCACCGGCCGATCAGTCAAAACCACTATTAAAGAAAGCAGCCCATGAAGACGGCGATAACGCCACTATTCCTGCTCCCCCCTCTGATAAGTCTCGGCTAAATCAAGAAGCGTTTCATCTCTTTATCGATTGCACCCCGATAAAGACCAACTCAGCTTACCAAAACATCATTGAGCTGTCTGAGCTCTTAAAACCGGTCTTAGAAAAAATTCACACCGAGAAAAACCTTAAACATTACCGTCTAGCCGGTTACGGCCAGCATGTCGGGATCATGGCTCAATACTTGGAGGATTACTTGCATAACAAAGTATTAGGTAACAATACGGCCGTTTTAAGCAGTTCTAAAACACCCGAAGGCATAGACACCTTACAAACATTGTCAGCAGCAGCTTCGATGATTGTACGAGGGTTTTAGCCTCTTATTAACGAGCATTAAGGAGAATCAAAAATCATGAGCGTTTTTGCAGGCATCGAGAATGTCTCTGCCGAAGGCACATCCAATCGGCTCTATTTTTTAGAAGGCAATCATATTGTCGAAATCGATTCGGTGCTTTTACTCGAGAAAAGATTAGGTGGCGGCAAGCTTTTTATCGTTGAGACCACCGTTAAAGAAAGCGATAACCCGAATATGAAGCCTGGTGAGCAAAGAAATTGGGTTCAGTCACTAGCTCTGTCAACTGCTCTGCCCCGTATCAAATCGTTTATTGGCGCTGCCATTGGCCTATGTCCTAAGCGACAGCTTAATGAAATCAACGCCAAGGTTAACAGTGATTTCTGCAACCACGCAGTCAGTCCCGAAAATCCACTCAGCGGCCGAACACTCGCTCTTACCTGCGTGAATAAAGTTAGCCGTAACGGCAAAAATTTTACTCAAGTTATCTGGGGGATTAATGAACAGAGAAGATGATTTTCATTGCTATCGCGATATTTTGAGCATCGATCCTGGTTATAGTCATGATAATGGCACTGGCTTCGCTTTATTTGATGATACAACGTACCGATTAAAATCCTGCGGCCTCATTCGCCTCTTCGCTCCAGGACTAGAAAGCCATGATTCAACTATCGAAATTGCTAATAAAGTAAAAAAAAGATGGGAAGAAGAAGTCGGGTTCAGTAAAGACCCTAAAATACTCTGCATCGAACACCCCCTCGCCTGCTTCACTAAGCAAGGGGTTCGCGTTAACTCTAAATCGATAATCATGCTTGCTATCCTGTGCACGCGCATCGAAGAGAGATTTAAGGCTAAAACACCTTTAAGGCCATACCCTCATATCTGGAAAAAGCGCGGCACTAAAGAAGAAACCAAGGCTCTTGTACTAGACACCCTCGGTCAATGCAGTCTCAGGGTACTTAAAGAAGGCTTATTAAGCGTACCACCTCATCTTCATCATAACGTTTTCGATGCGATTGGGTTGGGGTTATGGGCAATTAAGCTTTACGAAGATGACAAAAATAACCTCTGATTGGGAAATCAAAATCAATGCAATACCAGATAACGATTAACCCAACCCTTGATATCACCAGATGGCAAATTGAAGAAATGAATTCTATCGATGACTCTATCGAAGAAATTGCTTCTGGCGAAATAAAGTCTGAAAAATCTACAAATCCAACCTCTTTTATTGCGGACGAGATCGTAAAACTCTACAAGATCAAAGCAAGACAAAAAAGAGATCTTATAAGTCTTAAATTTAACTTAACCAACGAATACAAGAAAATGGATTTCTTTAAACTCTACGGCTTGCTCTCGGTAAGACTAAACCCGTTAACGATCAAAATGTCTGATCATGGCATATAGCACGTCTACATGCGGTCTTTTTAAAAAAGTGCCCACGCGTTGGCACTTTTTTTTGACAGACTATTTGCATTGACGGATAAATCTGTTTTATATCTAAAGAAACAATTGTCCGACGGAGTTAAAAATGGAGCATCAGAGTTACTCAATAATCACGATTGCTAACCAAAAAGGTGGCGTTGGTAAAACCACCGGGGTAGTAAATATTGCCTCTGCCTATGCGACCATGGGCAATAAAGTTCTTGTCATCGATCTCGATTATCAAGCAAATACGTCCAGTCTTTTAAGGGTTAAAGAAGAAGCCGCCCAAGGCAATAAAAATGTTACATTCGCCATTAAAAATCAAATTGAAAACCTCGAGGAAGTTGTCATTAAAACTGAGTTTGAAAATATTGACTGTCTCGCTGCAACAAAGTCATTGAGTCAAATACCGGAACAATATCTAGGTCGACCAAATCAATTTCAGTTATTGCACCCTATTCTGCAATCTAATGATATCAAAAAATACGATATCATTTTAATCGATACTCATCCATCATGTGATGCCCTCTTTCAGTCGGCATTATCAGCGAGCGATTATTATTTGATACCTATTTTTCCTGAAGAAGACAGCATCGAGGGACTTGCCGATCAACTTGAAAAAGCCGAAGAAGTCAGAAAATATCAAAACAGAATGCTGATGTTGCTTGGATGCTTTGTTTCAAGCTATCAAAAAGATAATTCAACACATAGAAAATACGACCAACGTCTCAAAGAAATCTCTGAAGGTGGAAAATTTAAAGTTTTTAAAACTCGAATTCCTTTTAGTAAAAGTGTAGCCGCTGCTGCAACCGAAAAAAAGCCTCTCCATTTTTACCGATCGGCTAGCACTGTAGCTGCTGCTTATACAGCTCTAGCTGGTGAAATCTCTCCCGAACTTAAAGGACGAAGAAAAGGTAGAAGACATTCTCCACCAGATTACAGCTACGTCAAAAATGCGCCCTTACCGTCAGATTCTTTTGAAACAGAAATAACTCTTTAGCTCTTGAGGCAAAAAATGAACCATACAGAATTAGCAGTTAGTAAACTTAAAAGAAAAACATCGCTAGATAAGTCAGTCGACGAGAGTTTTAAACGTTTAGAAAAAAGAGTTGATGCAACTAATCAACCAAGTGATGAGCTCGATGAAAAGCTTAAAATGTCCATCGGTAAAATAGTTCGAATACCGATTAATATGATTCAACTCACTGACAATGTTAGAAATCACGTCGATATTGAAAGCGATAATTTTAAAGCCTTGGTTTCATCAATTAAAAAGCATGGCATACAACAAAATGTCGTAGTTGAGTTGAAAGAAGTAGACGGTCGAGTGCAACTTGTTTGCATCTCAGGCCATCGAAGGATTACCGCTGCACAAATGATCGATAGTGTCACTCACATACCAGCGCTGATCCAAACCTATGAAAAAGAGTCCCACAAACTAGAGTTAGCCTTGGCCGAAAATATGCTACGGGAAGACCTGCATAGTCTCGATATCGCCAATGTCTTTGCCAAACTCATTCACCAAGGGCTAACCCGCGAAGAAATAGCAAAACATCTTGGTAAGTCTGATAAGACAGTTAGGTATTATCTAAAAATGTCAGACTGGTCACCAGACACCCAAAAGTTTGTACGGGAAAATGAAAATAAATTCCCGGCCAGAATTTTAATGAATAAATTCGCGTGTAGAAAATTTGAATCGGACCATGAGTTAATTAAATCACTTAAAAGCTTTATTGCTAATAAGTCTCCGAACAACGAAAGAAGCACGAAAAAGGCTAACAAATTCTCTCATGATTTAAGTGAATTTCTTAATGTTAGAAATTATCCGGAAGAAACCAAGCAAGCTATTATTGAGACCTTAAGCCATTTTAAGCTTATCTAATTCAAAAAGTGCCAACGCGTTGGCACTTTTTTACCACCCTATTTATTTGGAGAAACTTTGTGAGCAGTACACTACAAAAATGGGATACTGCAGATTATTCCCAAGCCTTGTCTAATGCCATTTACCAAAATGCGGATGACCGCTTTTTGAGTAAGGATGGCCAAAAATTCAAATTCAATGGTTTCTGGCGCAATGGTACCAAGCAAAACGTGTGCGCTTGGATTGATAAAGCCACATGGCATGATGCAAAAACTGGTGAAGGTGGGGGATGTAAAGAGTTTGCTCAAGTAGCTTTTGGGATGAGTCTAAAAGAATTTATGGATAAATATGGCTCGGCTCAATATCAAGCACAAGCGTTTATTCATATCTCAAAAGAACTAAGCCCAAAAACAGAATATTCATCTTCATATGTCAATTTATTATGGCACCAACTACAAAAACATGAACCACATAAAACTGATGATGCCTCTAAATGGCTTTCCAGTATTCGCGGCATAACCAATCCACGGATTCATATCGGCTCGGGTTACGTTAACTTGATCAATGATGACGCCGCTCTATTTGAAAAGGAACAGCAAGATTTTATTAGAACAAGAACAGAAAAAGGGCAAATCGTAGCGGTGCCACTACGAAATGTTCATAGTGATAAGGTTCAAAATCTCTTTCTACGAATTTTTTCCAACATAGACAAAGCAGAAAAATCTCGTTTACTGCCCAATTGTGGAGGCTGGGGAAACTTAACCGATGGTCTGAGAGCTTTTGGTTTTCCGCATCTTATCGATGAATTCCCTAACATTGTTCTTTGTGAAGGCATGGCCGATTATTTTGCCGCAGAATATTTACTAGATGGTAACGAAAAACACCTGCCTTTAGGCGCTGCTAATGCTGACGCTTTAATCAAATGGGCTCAATGGTTGGCAGAGAAAAACTATAAAGGGTATGTGCATTTTATTTATCAATTGGATTCGAATGATGAAGGAAAAATAAGTAAAACAGAGATTGGTCCCAAAAAAGCTCTGGAAGCAGCACAAATTTTATTAAACGCTCATGTGAAAGCCAAGCCATTTAACTGGTTTTCATACCTAAATCATACAACGAAAAATTCTAATAACATAAACGATATTGCTGACAGTCTGGAAAATGAACGACTCAACAACGAATGCGGCCAAGAACACCTTCAATTTATATTCCAGCACTGCCTACAGGAAAAAAGATAAGACTATGAGCAACAAAAATTTAAACCGACTTAACGAAGTGAAGCTATTAGATCAGGAAATGCAGGCACAGTTCAAAGGTGAACTCAATGTTGCAGAATTTGAACCTACGGCTGACAGTCTAGAAATATTTTCGCGGGAAATTCCTGATAGAGAGTATTTATTTTATGAACAAGATGCCTTTGGCTTAGAAAAAGGTTTCCTACCAAGCGGTGAAACATGCCTTTTGGCTGCGGCTGGCGGATGTGGAAAAACCTACCTTTTAATGCAAGCAGCAATAGCAGCGGCATGCGGTGGACATTGGTTAAACGCTAAAGCTAAAAAACCGATAAAAGTTCTTTTCTTGGCCGCCGAGGAAAAACAGGATGAAATCGATAGACGCGCGCAAGCAGTAGCTCGCACAATGGGTTTGTATAAAAATACCAAGTTACTTGGATTAGCTAAAACTAATCTTCGCTTGTTTGGCAGACTGGGCAATAACGAAAGACTGATGACCAAAGAGGGAGAACCTAGAGAGCCATACAATAAATTAAAATTTTTCTTAGAGAAAAACCCTGATATCAAGCTAGTTATTTTAGACCCAGCAGCTGATTATATGTCCGGTGAGGAAGAAAAAGATGCTTCATTAGCTAAAGATTGGGCCAAATTGTTATCGGCTTTAACTCTAACTAAAGGCGCCCCAACAGTTTTGGTGGCCCATCATACTCGCAAGGACAGCAGCAATACCTCTGTCTTTAAAGTTAGCGAAAAAGATAAAGTTCCAGATTTAGTTGCTGATAGTATTCGGGGATCTGGCGGCATCGTACAAAGCTTTCGATGGGCTATGCTTTTAGATCGAAGAGAATACGAAGATAGGACCGAAAAAGTCTTTCTTCGAGTGGTTAAAACTAATTACACGGGAAAAAGCGGTGTACTTCAATTTGAACCAGATAGGTCCAACGGTGGAATATTGAAGTTTAAGTCAGCAAGCGAATGTGTTTACGAAGAAGCAGAGACTATAAATCCATCTGACTCATATGCCCGACATGCTAGAACGACAAAACACGAATCAGATTCTCAGTTTGAAGAAGATGAAAATAACGCTATAAATAGCATCATTCCATTCGAGGATCTTTAAATGATTTTAGAAGCATTTGCCGAACTGGTAAGTAAGAACCAAAACGAAGCTAATCTATTTTTTGAGAAATACCAAAAACAAAGGTTAAAATTTTTTCAAAATAGAGTGATAGAATTAAACCAATTGTATTCTTTTTCAAAAGATGAAGAACATGTCTTGTGGGGTGAACTATTATCAGCTGAACAACCTCAGACTAATGGTAACAACGATACTGTTAAAGTTATTCATTCACTCACAAAGTTAAACATAGAACATGAACTCAACGAAAATTCAGATATTAATATAGCTTTCATAGGGTGGTTAAAGAACTACTGGTCGAAAGCATGGCGTAAATACGCCGATGTTAATAAGTGCATGCTTTCAGCACGATTCACTATTAATAAGGAGAAAATCCGTGGTGATAAAACCGCGAATCTACCCAACGCTGAAGATGAACTGATAAAAGAACTAAAAAAAGCCTTCACCAATGCTGAATCTTTAGTGCAATTAAGACCAAATGAAATTTTAAGTTTTAACAGAATTAAAGAATTAGATTCTCAAGTATTAAAATACTTTAAACAACACAATATTGGGTCAGCCACTAGATCTATAATAAGTAATCTTACAAAAATTAATAATGATGAGGCGTATAATCTAAAAAGTAGATCAGCAGCATGGGATAATCCATTATATTTTTGGCAGATGATAGCAGCATGCCGATGGCTAGACTATACAAAACGATTTGTCCTTGAAATTCAAGAAAAACCCGCCGCTCTAACCACACCCATCTTTCGACAAATGTCTAATAGTATGAAGCGCGGCAACATCTTAAATAGCGATGGTACCGGCATAGTTAATGCTAAGGGAAAAAATATAGTAAAAATAGATACTACTGCATGTTTACCACTAACAACAGCGAAGAGTGTATTAAGATCAGAAATACCATTACTTAGTTCTGTTACTGCTTTTTATGTTGTGACATGGCTGCTGATACAAGTGCATAAACAATTCATAATGAACCACAAAGAACCGA
>Ga0209480_10002894_pt1 | contig 11481 bp, 9 predicted proteins | sample JI61114C2DNA_FD_187501 | JGI IMG/M metagenome (GOLD analysis project Ga0209480, IMG submission 187501) | Wastewater effluent complex algal communities from Wisconsin, to seasonally profile nutrient transformation and Carbon sequestration -... | ecosystem: Engineered > WWTP > Effluent > Algae...
AAGCTTTGGAAGAAGCTTATGCGCAATTGGAAGAAGGTAAATTTGGTTTGGCATTTAGCAGTGGTGTTGCCGCTACTGATGCGGTGATCAAACTCTTGGCCCCAGGCGACGAAGTCATTGCAGCCAATGATATGTATGGCGGTACTTACAGATTGTTTACCAAGATCTTTGCCAAATTTGGTATCAAATTTATTTATGTAGACACTACCGATGTAAGCAATATTAGCAAAGCCATTAGCCCAGCTACTAAACTCATCTGGATTGAGACTCCCACCAATCCTCTCATGAATATTACTGATATAGCGGCGGTTTCTGTTATTGCAAAATCGGCAGGAGCCTTACTTTGTGTAGACAATACTTTTGCTTCTCCTTATTTGCAAAACCCATTAACCCTAGGTGCTGATATTGTCATGCATTCTGCCACCAAGTATTTGGGTGGTCATAGTGATTTGATTCAAGGTTGCTTGATGATGAATGATGCAGATTTGCGTGAGCAATTATATTTTATTCAAAAATCCTGTGGTGCTGTTCCTGGCCCCATGGATTGTTTCTTGGTATTACGTGGTATCAAGACCTTGCATGTTCGAATGCAACGCCATTGTGAAAACGGCGAGAAAATTGCACGTCATTTACGCAGCCACCCAAAAGTAGAAAGAGTATACTGGTGTGGTTTTGAAGACCATCATAATTATGCAATAGCTAAACAACAAATGCGCGGTTTTGGTGGCATGATGAGCTTTACCCTGAAAGATGACAGTGTTGAAAACGCCAAGCGCGTATTAAGTTCTACTAAAGTATTTTCCTTAGCTGAAAGTTTGGGCGGTGTAGAATCTTTGATCAATCACCCAGCCAGTATGACCCATGCTTCTATTCCTAGAGAAGAACGTATCAAAAACGGCTTGTCCGACTCTCTCATACGTTTGAGTGTTGGGATTGAAGACGTGGAAGATTTAATTGAAGACCTGGATCAGGCAATAGGATAAAACTAAAAAAGGGCCCCAATTAATAATCGGGGCCCTTTTTTGTTCCCCTACCGTTCACGGGAGGGGTGCCTCAAATTCCCCTACCGTTCACGGGAGGGGTGCCCGAAGGGCGGGGTGGGGCGGGGTGGGGACAGGATGAATCTAAGCTTTAAAATGGTTAGTAATCTCTTTGAGTACATACTCTAAATCATCAAATACCCACTTATTCTCAAATCTTACAATTTGAATTCCTAAATTCTGTACCAATTTTGCCTTGGCAAAATCTTTCTGTATACCATTTTCCCAAAAATGGTCTTCTCCATCTAATTCAATTACCAATTTTTCTTCATGACAATAAAAGTCATAAATGTAATTGCCAATACTTTTTTGTCTGGTGAATTTTCTATTCATTAGTTTTCTTTGCTTCAAATAATTCCAAAGAAAAGCTTCGGCTGATGTGCCTTGGTTTCGTAACTTTTTACGTTGAGGTTTGAATTGAGGATTATTGAATTTAATACTTGGCTTCATGTAACAAAATAAAAAAAGCTGTTCTTGTTAGAACAGCTTTTTGACTGAAAGTATTTTAGTAAATCATCACATCCACCCCGCCCTTCGGGCACCCCTCCTTCGCATGCGAAGGAGGGGAACTAGGAACTTACTAACTTAATTTTTTATTGCAACACAAATCCTTTCTCTAATACATTTTTAGAATCTCCACCCACCATGATTTTGAAAGCACCGTTTTCTAAACGTGCATTGCCTTCTCCATCATAGAATGATAGGTCTTTACCAGTAAGCACAAAACTGATTTCTTTTGTTTCACCAGCTTTGAGGAATACTTTTTGGAAAGCTTTTAATTCTTTTACTGGTCTAACAATAGATGCGGTTACATCACGGATATACAATTGAACCACTTCTTCTCCGTCTACCTTTCCGCTGTTCTTCACTGTTACACGTACTTGTAAAGGTTGAGAGCGGGTAATTTTTTCAGAACTCAAAGAGAGGTTGGAATAGTTATAAGTAGTATAACTTAAGCCATATCCAAAAGGATACAATGGTTCATTGGGAATATCGCGGTAGCGAGACTTCCAACTTGCATCACCTGTTTCAGGTGCTGGTCTATTGGTATTAAAATGGTTGTAATACACAGGTACTTGACCCAGAGCATAAGGGAAACTCATCACTGCTTTGGCAGATGGGTTATAATCTCCAGCTAACATGGCTGCAACAGCCGTTCCTGTTTCTGTTCCAAGAATCCAAGTTTGTACAATGGCTGTAGATAGGTCTTGTATATTGGTTAACACCAATGGTCTACCACTACTCACTAGCGCAATGACGGGTCTGCCTTGTTTTTGCAAAGCCCGCAACAAACGCAATTGACCTTCTGAAATATTGATATTGGCAAGCGCTCTGTCTTCTCCAGCCATCTTACCACTGATACCAATATTCACAACCACTACAGATGATTTGTCTGCAGCAGCTACTGCGTCTTTTACCAATTGCTCATCGGTAGTACCATCGGACAAATAACCGGCAGCATAGTTGACATTATTGGCACCAAATCTTTTCTCTAATCCTTCTTTAACTGTAACTGCGTCATTGGCAGTTCCGTTGGCAATCCAGAAGTCAAACATGTCTTCTTTACTATTGGCAAAATGTCCAATTAAAGCAATCTTAGTTCCATCTGATTTCAAAGGAAGTGCCTCTTGGTTATTCTTGAGTAATAGGATACTTTTTTTAGCTGCTTCCAGTGCTTGTGCACGATTGGCTGCGTTGAATAAAGTTGCTGCTTCTCTTTCAGCATTAGAATATTTGTATGGGTCTTCAAACAAACCCAATTTGAATTTGAAATATAAAATTCTACCAACTGCATCATCAACCTGCGCCATGGTCAGTTTGCCTTCTTTTACCAATTGAGGTACAAAACGGCCAGATACATTGGCTTCCATATCCATATGGCTACCAGCTTGCAAGGCTTTTAAGGCTGCGTCTTTTTCATCCACTGCATAACCGTGGTTGATCATCTCGCCAAAACTGCCCCAGTCACTTACTACAAAACCTTTAAAGCCCCATTTTTTCTGTAAGATATCTGTTACCAAATATTTGTTACCTCCAGCTGGAATACCATCAAACACATTAAAGGAATTCATCACAGTAGCTGCACCTGCTTCTACCGCAGCTTTATAAGGAGGCAGGTATTTGTTCCATAGCGCAACGCGCGATACGTCTACATTGTTGTATTCTCTTCCCGCTTCAACTGCGCCATAGACTGCAAAGTGTTTGATACAAGCCATGATATGTTCTGCGTCAAATTGTTTGCCTTGTAAGCCTTTTACGCGGGCAGCTGCAACCAATCCACCTAAATAAGGATCTTCTCCGCCACCTTCCATAACGCGTCCCCAACGAGGGTCATTACTGATATCACACATAGGTGCAAATGTCCAGTGTACCCCAGCTGCTGCAGCTTCTTTGGCGTGAATGCTAGCATTCTTCTCAATGCCTGCCAAATCCCAAGTTCCGGCTTCTGCCAGAGGAATAGGGAATACGGTTCTATATCCATGAATCACGTCAAATCCAAATAATAAGGGAATGCCTAATCTAGAGTTTTCCATTACGGCCTGTTGGGCGTTTCTGGTTTCTGATACTCCAATCACGTTTAGAAAAGAACCTACACCACCTTTCTTGGCCAAATCCAATTTGGCTTTTTGTCCAGCATCATTGGCAGCAGGGCCTGTGAAAACACCACCATTTACTTGGTTTAATTGGCCTGCTTTTTCTTCCAAAGTCATGCGCTGCAACAAGTCTTTGATGCGCTGTTCAATGGGGGCTTTGGCATTTTTGTACAAGGGTGTGCTAGCAGGCTTGCTATTTTGCGCCTGCACTGCAATGGTCATCATTAGAAGGGCTACCATTGCAAAAAACTGCTTTCTCATATGTTGAAATTAAGATGATGGAAATCGCTATCAATCAAGACATAAAGTTAACCAAGAAACGCACATATTCCCGCTGAAACACTAATTTTCACCATTATCGGCTAAAAAACCACCAAGTCTTGGAACAGGTCAAAAATCTAGCATCGCTCACAGCCTTTTTTAATGAAAAAGTGGACCGTTATAACCGGCCAAGTTTTATTTCAGCTGATCCTATTTGTGTACCCCATTTGTTTAGCAAAAAACAGGATATAGAAATAGCTGGTTTCTATGCTGCCATCTTTGCTTGGGGCAATAGAACCACCATTATCAACAAGTCTAAGGAATTGATGCAACTCATGGATCTGGCACCCCATGATTTTTGCTTGAACCACCAAGAGACTGATTTGAAAAAAATGTTGGGTTTCAAACACCGGACCTTTAATGCCACGGATCTTTTGTATAGCATCAGTTTTATGCAAATGCACTATAGCCAACACAAAAGTTTGGAGTCCGCTTTTTTTAACAAGCGGGTGCTGGCAGAAGAACAGGACAAACGTATAGAAGCAGCACTTACTGGGTTTCACCAATACTTTTTCTCATTAGAAGACGCGCCAAATAGAACCAGAAAACATATTGCCACCCCTTATAAAAATTCCTCTTGCAAAAGACTCAATATGTTTCTGCGATGGATGGTGCGCAAAGACAAGCAAGGTGTTGATTTTGGGATTTGGAAAAGCATTTCACCCGCTGATCTCATCTGCCCCATTGATCTACACGTGGCAAGGGTGGCCAAACGTTTTCAGTTACTAGATAGAAAGCAAACCGATTGGGCCGCCGCAGTTGAACTAACCCAATACTTGCGTACCTTGGACGCAGCAGACCCAGTAAAATATGACTTTGCCTTATTTGGTTTGGGTGTAATGGAAAAATATGTTTGACCAGATTACAAAGCATGAATAGCATTACCGATTTGCAGGCAATAGAAAAAATGAGCATGGAGGATTTGATAGCGCATATCAACCACCTGATTGCCCATGATTTTTCTAAACTGGTTTACCTCCTCTATGCCGTTGATGTACCTGAGAAAAAACTCAAACAATTATTAGCAGAAAATCCTGGAGAGAATGCAGGAAAAATCATTGCCCAATTAATGCTAGAAAGACAGGATCAAAAACGAAAAAGTCGTGAGCAGTTCCGTCAAAATCCTGCTGATATTCCGGAAGAAGACAGGTGGTAATCTCAATGAAACAAATTGTCAATTCTTTGAAACAGATAGCCCTTGCTCTTGAGATAGACAATTAAGCCATCCAAATAATCATAGAATTTATCCTTTCTTCTTGGGTCGGTTCCCACATGAATCAAGAGTATAGATCCATTCAATTGATTGGGATTGGTTTCTTCAAATTTTTTCAGATTGCTAATGATCTGCTCACTACTCTTATAAGAAGCGCCTAGCTCTGGCCAAGTATAATCTGCATTGGTTCCTGTACCTGGGGTGAAATTAAATAAGGTAATTCCCTTTTCATTGCTCCACCTAGCAATATCATCATTCCACCATTCATAGGGAGGAATAAAAAACTGTTTACTCCCTTCATACAGATTTACTTTTCTTACTTCGGCTATGTTTTGATTAAAATCATATTGGAATCTAGCGCGAGTAACTAGGGTACTATCTCTTTTTGTCCAATCACAATAAAGCAAGTGTTGATCAGAATGTGGACCCATCTGGTGTTTTAGCGCTAACATTTTTATATCATCCTGAAACAAAGGGTTTCTGTAAAATCGCCCAGTAAAAAAGAAGGAACCCAAAACCTTGTTTTTATCAAGGGCTTTTCTAATGATAGACAAACCATCTCCATATTCATCCCCAGTAAACACCAATGAAATAATTGGAACGCTTGTATCTGCTCTTACAATTGCCCCATGAGAATACGTGAATTGATCCGCGCCGGGATTGACAAAGGGCATTCTTTTGAGATTTGTTATTTCCTTTGAAGACTCATTTGCTTTTGCCGCCAACAAATACACTAATGAAGCCGTGCCATCCATGGTGGGTTCATTGGTACTATAATCTCCATAGTCATCATGGTACACAGCTAAGTCACTTTGAAATGCTGCATATTCGTCTTCCTCATTGAGTTTAATACCAATCAGGTTTTGATAGATTGATGTATAAACCGGGCCGTCTACCAAACCTCCATCAATAGGATAATTTTTTAAGTGTGTAAATGCAGAGTGTGGGTCAACTGGTGTATCGCCTTTGGCGGGCAAACCATAGACCATACTAGTTCCCCATGGATTACAACCAAATAACCAATCTAAATTGGCTTGCTCTAATTGCTGATACTTATTATCTTTTGTTTGTGTTCTATACCAATAACATTCCATGGCAAAACTTGTGGTCAGATTATTGCTGCACCATGTAAATGGAACTCCCCTAAAAAACGCATTGTTCATGGCTTTTCTCCATACAGCATAAATCTCATTTTCATAAAGCTGCATGGTTGCAAAAGATATTACAGGGAGTTCAGCGGTTTTAGCCAATTCATTAACGCCTAATTGAATAAAAGGATACCATTGATAATGACGCATGGTATCGTTTCCCATCCAAGTGGAATCAACTGACTTATGTAATTTTTGAAAACTATTTTTTAAGTAATTCCTGTCCTTGGTAATTTGGTACAACTGTGTCTCTGCTAATGCCATATCATCCTGCCAATCATCTTCCTCATAAAAATAAGGCGCGCCACCGGGAGCAGTTTGTGCAACACCGGGCATTTTCAAACCAATTTCATAGGCAGAGAAACTTTTCTCATAGAGTGTCTTAGCATAGTTAGGATTGCGTTTTTGAAACAATTGATAACCCAAAGCAAAAGCACTAGAAAATTTACCCGCTGTAGAAGCCGCACCTGTTGCACGATTCTTGTATTTAAACAAGCCCTGTGGTTTGCCCGTGATAAAATACACGGGTCGTTCAAAACCACGATTGTAAAAACTATCTTCCTTAGGAATGCGCATACTGCGGTGATCCCTATCATCGGCCAATTGGTTAAAGAGCCAGTCTTTTTTGGGATGCATTTTGAGCAACCAATCCAAACCCCATTTGGCTTCATCTAAAACATCGGCCTGGCCATTTTTTCCATCCAATCCATTGGCTTGTTTTATGTCTTTGAACTGAGCAGGAAAATCGCGGTAAGCAGCCAGCAAATGATAAGTTGCATTGGCCGATGTTGCGGAGTATTGCAAATAATCACTGGCATCGTGCCAACCACCACTAGCATCTATATGTGTCCCATCTGGCACAGGAGCATACACCGTATAACCATCATGGGTATGACAACTGTCTTTTAAAAATGGATTGAATCCACTTCTTTGTTGACGCATATAACGCAAACAAAAATCAGCTGTTCCATCATAGACCTGATTATTAATGGGAAAAACGGGTGATTGAATATTGCCTGTTTTCAAATAATAATTCCCTGAACTTGTAAATGCAGAAAAGTCTAAACGAAAAGTTTGTTGAAAAGGGCCATAAGCGCCAAATGCTTTTCCCGCTGCTGCGCGATAGACGGTCTTGTTAGTTTTTGCGTCTACCAATTCAAATTCCATTAATACTGCTGATTGTTTGCTACACCATACCGCTACTTTGATAGATTTTTGGGGATAGCCCAATTGATTGATCCTGATCCATGTGTTGGGATTATTTGCAGCAACTATTGGAACCTGATTGCTTTGTGCCAATGCATTAACCAGAACTTGTTTGCCCATCAATAGGGTAATCAAGAGCAGTATTTTAGATAGGATCCTTTTCATGGATTAAATGTACCAATTAGCAGCGCATTTTCCGCTATTTTCGCCTTTCAAAACATCTAGTATGAAGCTTGTCTCTTATATGGCCGATGGCCGCGATCAATTGGCATTTTTGGTAGAAGGATACCTCTATGATTGTGATTTGATGCACCCAGAATTACCCAATAGCATGAATATGTTTTTGCACTATTGGGAAGATATGTTTCCTATTGGCCAGCAAGTAGATGCTGCTATTAAGTCTGGTAAGATTAGCACAGACCGTGGAATCCCAGTAGAAGGTCTTGATTTGTTGGCACCTGTACCCTTCCCTACTTCTTGCAGAGATGGTTATGCATTTAGACAACACGTGGCTGCTGCTAGAAGAAATAGAAAAGTAGAGATGATTGCTGAGTTTGACCAATACCCCATTTTTTATTTTACCAATCATCATAGCATTCAAGGACCTGGTCCAATCAAATGCATGCCCGACCATTTTGAAAAATTGGATTTTGAATTAGAAGTGGCCATGGTGGTTTGTAAATCAGGAAGAAATATTACCGCTGAAGAAGCAGACAACTATATTGGAGGACTCATGATCATGAACGATATGAGTGCTAGGCGTTTGCAGATGGAAGAAATGTTGCTCAACCTAGGACCTGCCAAGGGAAAGGATTTCGCTACCTGCATTGGACCAGCACTAATAACCCTAGATGAGTTGGTAGGTTTTGAAGTGGCCGCAAAAGAAGGACATGTAGGAAAGAGCTGGAACCTTTCTATGACTTGCAAAGTCAATGGGGTACAAGTGAGTGAGGGCAATGTAAGTCAGATGGATTGGACCTTTGCAGAAATTTTGGAGCGTTGTGCTTATGGTGTTGATCTACAACCCGGCGATGTGATTGGAAGCGGTACGGTTGGAACAGGTTGTTTTTTAGAACTCAATGGCACAGGCAAATTGAATAACCCTGACTACCAAGAACAGTGGTTGCAAGCTGGTGATATAGTAGAAATGGAAATTGCAGGTCTTGGAAAATTGGTGAACCAAATTGAAAAAGAGGATTCTGATTTTTCTATTCTAGCACGCAAAAAAATCTAAGCCATGCGCATCCATTTTAGTGAACTCAACACCATGGAAAAACAGCAATGGTTGCAAAGCGCCATTGCCCCCAGACCCATTTGTTTTGCTAGCACGGTTGATGCGGCAGGTAATCAGAATTTAGCACCTTTTAGTTTTTTTAACCTTTTCTCTTCCAACCCTCCAGTGGTTGTATTCTCTCCTTCAAGAAGGGGCAGGGATAACACCTTAAAACATACTTTAGAAAATGTATTGGAAGTACCTGAAGTGGTAATCAATATGGTGGACTATAACATGGTGCAACAAATGAGTTTGGCCAGTTGTGAGTTTCCAAAAGGGGTGGATGAATTTGTGAAAGCAGGTTTTACCAAAACGCCTGCAAGCCTAGTAAAACCCGCCATGGTAGCAGAAGCCAAGATTCAACTAGAATGCAAAGTGTTAGAAGTAAAAAGTTTGGGAGAACAAGCAGGCGCAGGTCAATTGGTGATTGCAGAAGTGCTTTGTATGCATGTGGCAGATGCAGTGATTGGAAGCGATGGAAAAATTGACCAACACCAATTGCATTTGGTAGCCAGACTTGGCGGAGACTGGTATTGCAAAGTGGAACCAGCCAATATGTTTCAAGTAAACAAACCCAATACAAAATTGGGAATTGGCATAGACAGTTTACCAGAAGGCATTAGAAATAGTACTATTCTAACAGGCAATCATTTGGGCTTGCTAGGTAATGTGCATGATTTGCCAGAAGTGAATCCTGCTTTTGAAGACGAGCGCTTAAAAAGCATTATCCAATACTATAGCGTGAATCCAAACGAGATGGAAAAAGAATTACATCACTATGCAGCGGAGCTTTTAAATAGCAACCAGGTAGATGCTGCTTGGCAGGTGCTGTTGGCTTTGGAAAATGTTTAAATTATAAATCTCCCAACTGAGGACGCATAATTATATCTTCTACTACTGCCTGCGGCGATAGGCTTGCTGCAGCAACCATCATCTTGGCAATATCATTTGTTTCCATGATGCGCGCAGGATCTATTTCAAAGCCATCCCAACTTGCACTCAAGGTAGCACCAGGACAAACAGCCGTTACTTTTACGCCATGTGGTTTCATTTCTTCGCGCAGGTTTTTGCTAAAACCCAGCATCGCAAATTTGCTAATGCTATAAGCTCCACCATTGGCGTAAGCTTGCAAAGAAGCAATGGAACAAATATTAAACACATGACCTTGTTTGGCTTCCATCATGGCAGGTAAAATGGCACGGGTTAAGTGATAGGCACTGTACAGATTTACTTGCATCATTTGTTCTAACAAACCCTCTGCTTCATTATACACTGAACCAGGCTGAAACTGCCCCGCATTATTGACCAAGATATCCGGCTTGCCATATTGCAAACACCATGCTGCAAAAGCATCTAGTTCTTCCCTTATTGCAAGATCCGCAGCCTTGGCCTTGATTACTGCGTTGGGATACTGCTCCATCACTGCCCCTACTAGTGCATACAAATCCACTTCACTCCTACTACAAACCAATAATTGGTGCCCTTCTTTGGCAAATGCTTCCACAATGGCTTTTCCAATTCCTTTTGATGCTCCTGTAACTATGATATTCATGATTCAAATTTCTATCTGCTAAGTTCGAACAATTTATTGAACCAATTGGTTCATGGAAAAGCTAGTTTTAGTTTTAGTCCGTATTTTGCAGGATGCAATACCGTCACTTGTTTTTTGACCTTGACCATACTTTGTGGGATTTTGAAACCAATGCCAAGGAAACCTTAGAAGATATTTTTCATACCAATCAATTAGCAGCGCGTGGTGTGAGTGATTTTGAAGTCTTTTTTAAACACTATAGTTATCACAATGAAAGATTATGGGATAGGTATACCAAGGGTTTTATCAAACAGGAAGAACTGCGTTGGAAAAGAATGTGGCTTTCTTTGTTAGAATTTAAAATTGCAGACGAGCCCCTGTCTAGAACATTGGCAGTGCAGTTTTTAGAAGGGTTACCCAATAAAAAAAGACTCTTCCCCTATACCATTGAAATTTTAGACTACCTAAAAGCCAAGGGTTATCAGATGCATTTAGTAACCAATGGTTTTGAAAATGTGCAACACAATAAGATCAGAGAAAGTGGCATGTCTGGCTATTTTCAACAAGTAATTACTTCTGAAGCCAGCAATAGTCTGAAACCCAATAAAGAGATCTTTGATTATGCTTTATCAAAAGCTGGCGCTAAAGTAGCAGAAAGCATCATGATTGGAGACAATCAAGACGCAGATATCAAGGGTGGTATGAACGCAGGATTGGATACTATTTTTGTCAACCATTTAAAAGTAGTGCCCAAGATCAAAGCCACTTATACTATTGAACATTTACAAGAATTAGAAAACATCTTATAATAACAAAAGCCTCCCAAAAGGAGGCTTTTAAATGTTATGAACTACTACTATGCTTTGGGCTTAGGAGTTGTTTTTACAGTTGCTGTTTTTGTTTCTTTACTGCAGCATTCTTTACCTTTTCCTTTGGCGTCTTTTTTGCATTCTTTGCCTTCACATTTTTTTCCTTTCTCGCAGAAATTAGCATTAGCAACTCCTACAAACAGGAAAGCGGCAGTAGCCAGAACAATTACTTTTTTCATATGTCTTTGTTTTATGTAAGTGAATATACGTAATTCAATATCAAATACTGTTACCAGGATGCTAAAACAGTCACCCCGCCTTTTACTACCTGATTCAACTCCACGTT
>Ga0209480_10002895_pt1 | contig 11473 bp, 12 predicted proteins | sample JI61114C2DNA_FD_187501 | JGI IMG/M metagenome (GOLD analysis project Ga0209480, IMG submission 187501) | Wastewater effluent complex algal communities from Wisconsin, to seasonally profile nutrient transformation and Carbon sequestration -... | ecosystem: Engineered > WWTP > Effluent > Algae...
GGCGCGGATCCCGCTTTTCATGGCGGGATATTCCTCGTAAGGCTCGCTGATCACCACGTAGTCGCCCATTTTGCGGATCATCGCGCCGATGCCGCCGTACTGCCCGGTGGTCATGATGCGGTAGTCTTCCAGGTCGCTTTCGGCGATGTACTGGGTGTAGGGATCCAGGCTCTCCAACATGGCATCGATGCCAGTGTCGATCAGCTCGCCGGGGCTTACTTCGTCCACGTAGTAGATGTTGATGTCCTTGTAGAGTTCGTTGAAGATCTCCAGGTTTTTGCCAACCTCGAAGTAGTTGTCACCAGCGGCCAAGCCGAAGCCGGCGGCTGCGGTTACGGTGCCTGCAAGGGCGAATGTTTTCCAGGAAAGGAAATGCGTTTTCATGCGGGAATGTGCTAAGGAACGGGGTCGTGGCCATGGCCGCCCCAGGGATTGCAAGATAGGAAGCGCTTCAAGGTGAGGATGCCGCCATGCCATGCGCCGTACTTGGCCAACGCTTGCGCGCTGTATTCGCTGCAGGTGGGCGTGTAGCGGCAACTCCCCGGAAGCAGCGGGGAAATGGCGCCTTGGTAAATGCGTACCACCAGGATCATTCCTTTAGCGATCAGGCCGGACATGTTCTTTTACCCAACGGTCGAAAAGACCGGTTATTTTCTCCTGCGTTTCCGGCCAGTTCAACACGGGGCCACCTTGGAACACCACCAGCCACGCGCATTGCACATCGGCGTTCCGCAGTGCTTCGTACCAGCGGTGCTTGTTCAGCCGGTAGGCTTCGCGCAGCAGGCGACGCTGCCGGTTGCGTTGAACGGCCAACTTCATGTGGCGTTTGGGAATGGCGAAGGCCACTTGTGCGGGGGCGATGGTGTCCAACGGCATTAACAGCCCGGTTAGCCGGAAAGGGTGTGCCTTGGCTGATCGGCCTGTGGTGGCCACCAACTTCAGCCGGTCGCGACCAGTAAGGCGCTCGTGCTTGCGGAAGCTCGCGCGTGGATCGGGCTGCGCGGCTGTGGTGGCCATCGAGCTCAGCCACGCTTTTTGGCGCTTTTGGCTTTGGGTTTGGCCTTAACGACGGGCTTGGAGGCTGCCGTCTTAGGCTTGGCAGCTGCTTTTGCGGGTTTTGCTGGAGGCCTTTTGGCCACTGGCTTCGCAACTGGTGCCGGTTTGGCTTTGGCCGCCTTTTTCACAGCCTCCTTGGCTTCTTTGGCGGCTTTGGTCCCTGCTTTGGCTTCGGCCTTGGAACCGCGCTTGAAGTAAAGCTCAATGGCACCTGTCATGGAGGGAGCTTCCGGCACGGGTGCCTCAATGTCCAGACGCAGGCCCGCATCGCGCACGGCCTTCACCGTGGTGGGGCCGAACGCCGCTACAATGGTGTCGCCTTGTTCGTATTTCGGGAAATTTTTCCGCAGGCTTTCAATGCCGCCCGGGCTGAAGAACACCAACATGTCGTAGTGTACATTCTTCATGGCGCTAAGGTCACTGGCCACGGTACGGTAAAAAACGGCGTTGGAATAACGTACGCCGGACTTGTCCAACAGGCGGGGGATCTCCTGCTTCTGAATATCGGAACCCGGCACGAGGAAGCGTTCGCTTTTGTGCTTTTTGATCACATCCATCAGGTCCTCGAACGTGAGCCTTCCAATGAAGACCTTCCGCTTCCGGTAAACGATGTACTTCTGCACGTAGTAGGCTACGCTTTCGCTCACGCAGAAATACTTCATGGATTCCGGCACGTTAACGCGGAGCTCCTTGCACATGCGGAAAAAATGGTCCACCGCATTGCGGCTGGTAAGCACCACCGCACTGTGGTCCAGCACGTTGATGCGTTCCTGCCGAAACTCTTGGCCGGGCACCGGTTCTATCTTAATGAAAGGCTTGAAGTCGATCTTCAGGCCGAATTTCTTGGCCAGATCGAAATAAGGAGAACGCGGGTCCGCCGGGGCTGCCTGCGTTACAAGGATGTTCTTAATTTTCAGTTTCCGCGCAGCTTAAAGGGTGATCAAGTGCCGATTACAAGAAGCCCGCGTAGTGCAACGCAAGCGCAAAGGGCATGGCTTCGGCGGCGCAAAGGTAAATAAAAACGTAGCGGACGGGAGTGCCATGGCCCAGCCCGATCGCCACCGCCCGAACCCAACGGAACAACAAGACCGCTACGGCCAACACCAGCCCGGCAATGCACACGGGAGTGCGCCATGCCACCCATGCCGGCCATGCCATGGCGATGGCCAAGGGCAAAAGCGCCAATCCAAGACCTACGTTCAGCACCACCACGGTACGCAGGTATTCCTCCAATCCACCGTCGGCACCGGCCATTGAACCGATTACCCGCAACAGCACCATTTGGGCCACCACCACGATCGCCGTAACAAGTAACACTTGGCCAAATGCGGGTAGGCCAGCAGCTCCCCAGCCCTGAAAATACGACACCTCATATGCGAACACGCCGATCAAAAGAACGGCCGTAAGCAGCAACAAAGCCAAATTCCGATCGCTCAGGTCCAGTTCTGCACGCACACGTTGTTTCCCTAAACGCACGGAAGCGAAGGAATGCAGCAGCACCTCCCACTGTTTCGGTGCGGTGAGGTTCACCCAGGCCAAGGCACCACAAGCCAATAGCACCACTCCGGCCAGCCAACCGGCCCCCAAAGGATCTATCGCGCGCAACTCGTCCATCAAGGCGCGAAAGTAATTCCATGCGGCAGCTTGCGGAGGTTCGTTAAATTCGCGGCCTCTTGCGGTTCAGTTGTCAGTTGTCAGGTTCCCACGCCAAAGCACTTTGCGACGGCGGGTTATCAGCGGCAGGCGGCAGGCGGCTGTAGGTCGGCGGTCGTCAAATCACCAATCACCATCTACCAATCACCTCACTCCGTGTCCTCTGTGCCTCTGTGGTGAACACTCAAGACTCCCGACTCAAGACTCAAGACTCAAGACTGCAATTCCCCGCGCCCTCTGTGCCTCCGTGCCTCTGTGGTGAACCATTCAAGACTCCCGACTCAAGACTCAAGACTGCAATCCCCCGCGCCCTCTGTGCCTCCGTGCCTCCGTGGTGTAAAACCTTCCTCCCCTTCCCCCATGCGCAACACGACCGACCTCTACCAAGCCCCTGATCATTACTTGCTGGATGAACTGCTCACAGACGAGCATAAGCTGATCCGCGACACCACGCGCAAGCACGTCAGCAAGCACATCAAGCCCATCATCGAGGAAAGCTTTGAGAAGGCCGAATTCCATCCGGAGATCATCCCCGGACTGGCGGAAGTCGGTGCTTTCGGGCCTAACATCCCCGTGGAATACGGCGGCATGGGCCTGGACCAGATCAGCTACGGCCTCATCATGCAGGAGATCGAGCGCGTGGACAGCGGCTTACGCAGCCTTTGTAGCGTGCAAGGCAGTTTGGTGATGTACCCCATCTGGAAATACGGCAACGAGGAACAGCGCATGAAGTGGTTGCCCAAGCTCGCCGCCGGCAAAATGATCGGCTGCTTCGGCCTTACCGAGCCGGACCACGGCAGCAACCCCAGCGGCATGGTCACCACCTTCCAGGACAAAGGCGACCACTACCTGCTGAACGGCGCGAAGATGTGGATCAGCAACAGCCCCATCGCGGACATCGCGGTGGTATGGGCCAAGGCTGAAAACACCGAAGGACGCATCCATGGTCTCGTGGTGGAACGCGGCATGGAAGGCTTCACCACACCCACCACGCACGGCAAACTTTCCTTGCGTGCAAGCCCCACCGGCGAGCTTGTGTTCGACAATGTGAAAGTGCCCAAAGCGAACCTGCTGCCCAACAAAAGCGGCCTCGGCGCACCGCTGGGCTGCTTGGACAGCGCACGTTACGGCATCTCCTGGGGCACGCTCGGCGTGGCCATGGAATGCTACGATACAGCGTTGCGTTACAGCAAGGAGCGCATCCAGTTCGGCAAGCCGATCGGGCAGTTCCAGCTCACCCAGAAAAAGCTCGCCGAGATGATCACGGAGATCACCAAGGCGCAACTGCTCACCTGGCGCTTAGGTGTGTTGAAAAATGAGAACCGCGCTACCACTGCGCAGATCAGCATGGCCAAGCGCAACAACGTGCATTTGGCCCTCACCGTGGCCCGCGAAGCGCGGCAGATCCTCGGCGGCATGGGCATCACCAACGAGTACCCCATCATGCGTCACATGATGAACCTCGAAAGTGTAGTGACCTATGAAGGCACGCACGACATCCACCTGTTGATCACCGGCCACGAGGTAACTGGTTTGGCGGCGTTCAAATAGGGTCTCGAAAATTCGCGTCCCCACAAACGCCGAAAAAACCAACCGTCTATTCCACCGGTTCAGTCTTCGGAACTTCTGCCTTGCCTCCTTTTCCGACAGGGAACATCAACCCCACGGTGAATTGGATGCTGCGGTCGTAACCGTTCAGCTCACCGACTTTAGCACCGTTCTGGTCCGTTATCACCAGTCCGTTCCACACATTGCTGAGGCCATAGAGGTAGCGGCCTTCCATGAAAAGATGGGATGCACCTACCGTGAACGTGAAACCTGCACCACCGCACAGGGCGAGGTTCAAGCGGTTCATCTTTAATGCCTGCGGGTCCAATGCCTGCTCATCGAACTTAACCCCCTGATCGGCGACATAGTATTGTCGTGCTCCGATCATCCATCCAGCGGTCAACCCCGCCAAAAGATGGGGCTGGGCGGGAATACTTCCCAGATGAAGTTTAGTTAAGAGGCCCAAGTCGATAAAGTCCAACACCATGTTCTGTTCACGAATGAACGGCGCATTACCATTGTAATATCCGTAACCAAAAACAGAGTTTCCTTGGCTGTCAAAGCCGAGCCGGTTACCGAGTTGAGCGCCATGGAAATCAGCCTTATACCCGCGCCGAACAAATCCGATCTCCGGCACCAAGCTCAACCGTTCCGAAAACGGCATCTCGATAATGATCGCACCAGCAGGGCCAAGCCGTGCCTGAGTTTCTTGAATGATCCCTTCCTTCGCGGTCAGCTTGGCCCAGTTCACTCCGCCACGAAAGCCCACGGCCACTTGCGCTTGTGAAGCCACTGTTCCACAGACGACCAAAACGAATAAAAGTGGACGTATGATCGGGCGCATGCGTGAGGATTTGTGCCCTAAACTAAGGTTCAGGCACGGTGTTGTTGAACACCTTGTACCAAAGGCATCAGAACCGGTACCCGAACAAGTTGTTCCAGCTGTAGGTGAGCGAAGGCACGCCTTCCGGCTGCGCGCTGTCCTTCAACAGGTTCAAGCGGCTCTCCAACGTCATGTGTTTCGTAACGTTGATCAGCAGGCCGCCTTCCAATGAAATGCGGTGGTCACTGGCATCGAACAACTTGGGTTGATAATAAACAACGGTGGTGAGGCTGGCCAGTTCCGTGAATTTCACCGTTGCCGAAACATAGCTGCTGCTTCTCCCGACCGTAGTTGAAGCTCCGTTGGTGATGGTCTCCCTTTCCAGCATCACCGCCGTACCCAGATTCACCCGCATTTTGGCATTGTCCACGGCAGTGAAGCGTGGCCCGGCACCCAGCATCAGCCGAAGGTCCAAACGCAGCGGCTTGTTGTACTGGGCTTGCGCAAATGCCTCTCCGGTCCATGCGGAATCCAAACGGTAATTGTAACGCAAGTGCTGGAAGCCGGTGTTGAGGAATTCGTTCGTTTCCACCTGGCTGAAGGAAATATCGTTGATGAACATGTATCGGCTCCGCCCGTCGATGTGCTGCACGGCACCGTTAAGACCAAGGGTCAAGGAGCGTTGCCCGCTTTCGGCCACGTTGAATCGGAAATTCACGAAGCCTGTCCACGGCACCGTGTCGTTCATGAAACGGCGGCCTTCGATGTTCACCACTTGCGCGCGCAACGCACCGGCGAAAGCGAGAACGAAACAGAGTAAAGTCAAGAAACGGAAACGAAAGATCATGCGCGTGCAAAAGTGGTCAAGCCGGAAGGAAGATCAGGATCTCCAACGGGTAACCGCGTAGGGAATGCTGAAAACTGGCCCGCACGCAGCAAATGTTGCCCTCCTTTGCAGCATGTCCCAACGCATGCGCATAGCCATCATCGGAGGCGGTCCCGCAGGGCTGATGGCCGCCGACACCCTCGCGCCGCATGCGGAAGTGGACTTGTACGAACATGGCAAGCACATCGGCCGCAAATTCTTAGTGGCAGGGCAAGGCGGTTTCAACCTGACGAACGAAATGGAGGGCGAAACCCTGTTGGACGTTTACTCTCCCGCAGGTTTTCTCGATGAGGCCTTGACGGCTTTCGGCCCCGCGCAATTGCGCGACTGGCTTAGGGAAACCGGCATTGAAACATTTACCGGCACCAGTGGGCGCGTTTTTCCGGTGAAGGGCATCAAGCCCGTGGACGTGCTGACGAGGATCCGCGAAAGGCTCATAAGCCAAGGTGTCCGCTTCCACATGGAACATGCATTCACCGGTTTCGATACGGAAGGAAAAGTGCGCATGGAAAATATGGACGGGCCGTTCACGCTGGAAGCCGACCGCGTGATCTTCGCACTCGGCGGTGCGTCGTGGCCGGTCACGGGATCCACGGGTATCTGGCCGCCGTTGTTCACCGCGATCGGCGTGGACGTGCGGGCGTTCCAAGCATCCAACTGCGGCGTGGAGGTGGCATGGCCCGCGGAATTCATTCAAGCGCATGAAGGCAAACCGCTGAAGAACATTCATGTTTCCGTTGGCGAAAAGAGCGCGTGGGGCGAGGCGACCATAACCCGGCACGGGCTGGAAGGCAATGCCATCTATCCCGTGGTGCCGGCAGTGCGCGGTGGCGTTGCGGAATTGTGTTTGGACCTGAAACCGGACAGTACGCACGAGCGGTTGCTGGAACGCATCGGCGACAAATCCTCGAAAAACTTCGCTACTGCGTTGCACCTCAACCGCACACAAGCCGCTTTGCTCAAAGCCTTCACGCCAAAGGAAGTGACCGGTTCAGCGGAACAATTCGCAACGCACGTCAAGGACCTGCGCATCCCGGTTACGGGGCTTCGGCCAGTCGGCGAGGCTATTTCCACCGTGGGCGGCATACCCGTGGAAGCGTTGAACCCGGACTTTTCGTTGAAAGGGCATCCGCACCTCCATACTGTCGGTGAAATGGTGGATTGGAATGCACCGACTGGCGGGTTCCTGCTACAGGGCTGCTTTGCCATGGGGCGGCTTGCGGCGGTATTAATCCTGCCCACTTTGGAAAAGTAAACCAACGACACGGGGTATTCTGTTCCCGATCCGGGGAAGTGTTTCCCACCGCTTATATCACCGCGAGCTGGTTTGCGCTTTGGTCAAGCGCTCGCTTTTCGGGCACGGATATTTCCTTCCTTCACCAAAACCCCATCACATGAAGACCACTAAACACCTCATGAGTGCCTGCCTGTTCACCGCATCCACGCTTGTCGCATCCACCGCGTTCGCTGGCGAGCCGAAGAGCAATTTCAAGATTGATCAGGAGAATTTCGAAAAGCTCAATACGGATGACCAGCAACGTGTATTGGAGATCGGAGCGCGCTGGGATGCCATCGCCAACATGGACCGGTCTGATTTGGACAGGGCGGACCGCAAGGAACTGCGGGCCGAAGTGAGGTCTTTGAAGGCCGAAGCAAAGACTTACAACAAAGACGGAACGACGATCTACTTAAGTTCCGCAGCGATCATCATCATCATCTTGCTGCTCATCCTCATTCTTTGAGCCACAGGCGCGCTGCCCATCCAAGCGGGCAAAACCAGGTCAAGGCTTTACTACGCGCCGCACCATTCGCTCCCTGCTTGTGGTGAAGGTGAGCATGTAAACCCCGGAAGCGGTACCCTCCGGAAGTTGGAGCACTTGGTCCAATGCACCGGTGAAGGAGACTTCTTCGCCTAGCACTTGTTGCCCCGTGGAGGAAAACAGCTCGATCACGGCATGTACCTGCTTGTCGCTCCCGGTCGGTTCGTAACGCACATGGAATGCTCCATCCGCGATGGGGTTTGGGTAAACCGAAAGCGCTTCAGCATCCGGTCCGTCGACTTCCTGCACGGCCAAAGCCAGCATTTGGGCACCACCGAACATCGCCGTGCAGGCTTTGCCGAACGGGCCGTACACGCCGCCCGTGCGCGCGTTTACGCGCACGTTGAGGCTCAGGTTTTGCGGAATGCGGTTCATCAGGTTGGCGGTGAACTTCAGATTCGTCCCGCTACGCACAATGGTGGTATCGAAAGTTCCGTGCGGGTCGAAGATCCAGAAGGTATAACTATCGGCTCCTGTGATCTTTTTTGCACTTAGGACGCCGTTTACGGCAATACCGGTCAGGTCTTGGAACGGTGGCTTGAGGAATGTGGGGCCCATGGCAATGCAGAAGGTTCCGTTATTGGCCAATGAGCTGGCTGATCCAAATTGGCCGGTAGCATCGATAACCCGGTCACCATTCACCTTTATGGTGTAGCCACCGCCACTGATGCCGTTCCCGGCGGAATCGGTCAAGCGTACACGATAACATCCGCCGTTGCGGCATGCAGCAAGGCGCACGTTCCGGTTGGTCTGCCCAGGAGCCAAATGGCCTGAAGCTAAGAGCTGTCCGTTCCCGTTGTAGAATTCCCAGCCGGTCTGGGTGGGCTGACCGTCAGTGGCGATGTCCAGCGCGATGGTACTGCACGCGCATAGTTGGGCGCTGTCTTTATAGATAGTGCCTGTACGGTCTTGACCGTTCAAGGAGATATAGTAATTTTTGTTCTGGGCGGCCGTATAGCCGTCGTTGGCGATGCTGAGGTCAGTGCAGGCCGACAGCCCGGCCACCGGCACGCGCATCACCGTAAGCTCCTGCCCGGACACCAAGGGGCACCCGCCCGCCAAGGTTTGAAGGCTCAGCATGAAATAGGTCTGGTAGCTCCTACCTCCGGATTGCTGCACCCCATCGCCATTGGGTACGATAGGGATCCTGCTGCAGAGCGCAAGGAGTTGGGAGTTATCCAACGTAATGCCCGAGGACGTAGGCCAAGAAATCGTGAAAAGCAGGTTGCTGAGCAGTTCGTCAAAATTACCGTTGGCCTTTAGGCGTACATCCAACTTTCCGTTTTCGGCGGAAGGGAAAAGTCCGATCTGCACAGTGGGCTGGGCCATCGCTGAAATGGAAACTGCAAGGCCGAGAACGGCAGCGGCAGCGTGAGCGAAAAACCGTCTGCGGGGAATGCTCATGGGGGTCATGGGCTTATGGGGTTGGGTCGTGCTAGTGGCAATACGATGAAACCCGGATTTGAGGGCTTACCAATGCGAAACTACAAGATCCGCTGGGCCAGCGCCAGTGTTTCGGCAGAGCTGCCCCAGCGTTCGTTGAACCTGCGGCTGGCCCCGTTGGGAAGGCAGTGATTATTCGCAAAATCGGCACGGCGCACTCAGCCCGACCGTTTCCGGGCATGCAACAGCCAGTTCCAGGGCATGGGCGGGGCCATGTCCGGCATCGCCTCCTCCAACGCAAACACCCAAGGATATTCGATCTTTTCAATGCCGAGCACCTCCATGCCGTTTTGGTCCAACAGGTCGGCCAGCTCTTCTTTCAAATGATGCTTGGTGGGTGTTCCCGACAGGTCCAGCACACCCATGTCAAGTCGGGTGGTGTCGCGGGCTGCTTTGCGTTGGGCCACGGCTGGCTTCATGCCTTTGGCCTCATTGAGCTGCACCAACCGGTGCGAAGCATACAGCGCGGATTCCAGCGACGGCGTTACCAGGACCAAATGGCCTCCCGGCTTCACTGCCCCGCAGAGGTTGGCCAACATGGCCTGCCGCTTGGCCCGCTTGGCGATCAGCAGCACATTGATGCAAAGGGCCATGTCCACAGGCGGAAAGGGTAATGGTTTTGTCAGGTCCGCATGGCAATATTGAATGTTGTGATACCGGGCGTACCTGTTTTCGGCCACGGCCAAGCACTCGCTGGAAAGGTCCGTGGCATGCACCGTCCCAAAGCGTTCCGCGAGCAAGGGCAGTGCTCCGCCTACACCACAGCCCACGTCCGCAGCATCAGCATCCGCATGGGCATGGAGGTCCAATACCTGCTCGATCTGCTTCAGCCGGTCATGCGCTGGCACGCTGAAAATGTCCTCCTCGAAGGTTGGTGCCAATGCGTCCCAGTCCTTTTCGTCCATCGGGGACAAGGTCGGGGTTTTGTTTGCTCCGAAGCATTTCAGTTTTCGGCTGATACCCTTGGAATTGGAAATACCAGCCCATCGTGACCGGTGACAGGACGAGTAGCTTCCGGTCTCCTAAACCTCGCTCAATTTCAGCATGTTCGCCATGCCTTGGTCGGCAATGGGCATGCTGGCGAGGTTTACCACCAGATCTCCCTTTTTCACCAAGTCCTTCCGGCGCAGAATGTGCTTGATGTCCGCCACGGTATGGTCGGTGCTCACGGTCTTGTCGTAATACTCGGCGCGCACGCCCCACACTAAATTGAGCATGTTGAGGATGCGCTTGTTGCTGGTGAAGGCGAAGATGTGCGCCTTTGGCCTCATGCTGCTGATCTTGAAGGCGGTGTAGCCGCTGTGCGTCATGGTAACGATGGCCTTGATGTCGATGGCGGCGGCCATGCGCACGCTGGCCATGCAGATCGCGTCGGTCACCATGCGGTCATTCTGATTCAAGGTGGGTTCCTGTACGTTGTACATGGTCTCGCTCTTTTCCATTTCAAGCAAGATCTTGTTCATCGCTTTCACCACCTCCACGGGGTACTTGCCCACGCTGGTCTCTGCGCTCAGCATCACCGCATCGGCATGGTCCAGCACGGCATTGGCCACATCGTTCACCTCAGCGCGGGTGGGCGTGCTGCTGGTGATCATGCTTTCCATCATTTGTGTGGCTACGATCACCGGGCGGTGCTGGAGCAGGCAACGCCGGATGATGTCCTTTTGCAGCAAGGGCACTTGTTCCATGGGAACCTCCACGCCAAGGTCGCCGCGGGCCACCATGAGCGCGTCGCTCTCGCGGATGATCTCATCGATCTCCAGCATGGCTTCGGGCTTTTCGATCTTGGCCACCACGCGGGCGCTGCTGGATGCGGAACGGATCACGTGCTTCAGTTCGATGATGTCGCGGGCGCTGCGCACGAAGCTCAATCCCACCCAGTCCACGCCTTGCTCCAGCGCGAACGCCAAGTCCTCACGGTCCTTTTCGGTAAGGCAGGGCAGGCTCACTTTGGTATTCGGCAAATTGATGCCCTTGTTACTGCTCAGCTTACCGCCATGGATCACGCGGGTAACCACGCGGTCTTTTCCGTCCGTGCTCACCACTTCCAACCGCAGCTTACCATCGTCCAACAACACGGCCTCCCCCGCTTTTACGTCATTCGGGAATTGGGCATAACTGGTGCTCACCAGACCGGGCACGCCTTTTTCTCCTTTGGTTGAAATGATCAGTTCTTCACCGGGCACCAGCTCAATGGGTCCGTCCGCCATTTCGCCCACACGCAACTTGGGCCCCTGCAGGTCC
>Ga0209480_10002897_pt1 | contig 11464 bp, 9 predicted proteins | sample JI61114C2DNA_FD_187501 | JGI IMG/M metagenome (GOLD analysis project Ga0209480, IMG submission 187501) | Wastewater effluent complex algal communities from Wisconsin, to seasonally profile nutrient transformation and Carbon sequestration -... | ecosystem: Engineered > WWTP > Effluent > Algae...
TAGTGTAGGTTATCTTTTAATGGATATTCGATACATTAGTGGTGATATTAATGAGCATGTTAAAATTACCAAAGATAAATTTGGAGAAATTACACTAAATCTTCAAATGTTAATAGAAGTTTTAACTATAAACAGAATGTATATTTTGGCTACAAAACCTAATAATTGTATTAAGTTTTATACTTACATTGTGGCAAGAGCTTTCAAATTATTGTTACTTATAAAAGCAATTAACGAAGATTATTTTATTGAATTTAAAGAAGATTTAGAAACTTTAGGCAATTTGTTTTTAAGTTACGAACACTTAATGAAGCACGCTATTTATAATGGATTAGATGTAAATTGGCTACTCGACGCTGAAATTCCAGAGAATATTGTAGCCATTCATAAAGAAATTAGAGCAAATGGTTTTCTAAAATAAAATTAAAAAAAAATATGATTTTGTAACTTTTTTGTAACCTGCTACGTATAACTACTAGAACTTTAAAAAAGTAAGGAGAAAAATTCAATGAGACAACTTAAAATTACCAAGCAGGTTACCAATCGTGAAACCGCTTCCTTAGACAAATACCTACAAGAAATTGGAAAAGTTGACCTTATTACTGCTGACGAAGAAGTAGAATTAGCACAAAGAATTAAAGCTGGAGATCAACGTGCTTTAGAAAAATTAACAAAAGCTAATTTACGTTTCGTAGTTTCAGTAGCAAAACAATATCAAAATCAAGGACTTACACTTCCTGATTTAATTAACGAAGGAAATTTAGGATTAATTAAAGCCGCTCAACGTTTTGATGAAACACGTGGATTCAAATTCATTTCATACGCTGTATGGTGGATTCGTCAATCGATTCTTCAAGCTTTGGCAGAACAATCTCGTATCGTTCGTTTACCATTAAACAAAATTGGTTCTATCAATAAAATCAACAAAATGTATGCCTTATTAGAGCAATCTAATGAGCGCCCACCTTCTGCTGAAGAAATTGCAAAAGAATTAGATATGACGGTAAATGACGTAAAAGAGTCCATGAAAAACTCAGGTCGTCACTTATCAATGGATGCTCCTTTAGTAGAAGGAGAAGATTCTAACTTATACGACGTTTTACGTTCAGGTGAATCTCCAAATCCAGATAGAGAATTAATTCACGAATCGTTACAAACGGAAATCGAAAGAGCATTAGAAACATTAACTCCTAGAGAAGCTGATGTTGTTCGTTTGTATTTTGGTTTAGGCGACCAACACCCAATGACTTTAGAAGAAATTGGAGAAACTTTTGATTTAACACGTGAACGTGTGCGTCAGATTAAAGAAAAAGCCATCAGAAGATTAAAACATACTTCTAGAAGTAAAATATTAAAAACTTATTTAGGATAACACTTCGACAAGCTCAGTGTGACACTATAAAGATAACAACAGTCTAAGACTGTTCGTTTTTTGATTGATGATTGAAACCTCGGCTGATTACCGAGGTTTTATTTTTTTTTAAACCTTCAAAATTCAACATTCCAAGTTGAATATTCAAAATTCAAAAAATAAAAGTTTATAATTTGTACATTTGCAAAAAGATTGAATATTCAATGTTGAACAAAGAATTTTGAAATCTGCAACAAACAACATAACTACAACATGAAAAACACACTTATTGCTCCATCAGTTCTTGCCGCTGATTTTGCTAATTTACAACGCGACATCGAAATGATTAATGCTAGTGAAGCCGATTGGTTCCACATTGACATTATGGATGGCGTTTTTGTTCCGAATATTTCTTTTGGAATGCCTGTTTTAGATGCTATCAACAAACACGCAAAAAAAACTATCGATGTTCACTTGATGATTGTTGATCCTGATAGATATATTGCAACATTCAAAAAATTAGGTACTGATGTTTTGACAGTTCATTACGAAGCTTGCACACATTTACACAGAATACTTCAAGCAATCAAAGCAGAAGGAATGAAGGCTGGAGTAGCTTTAAATCCTCATACAAATGTTGATTTATTAGAAGATGTTATTCAGGATATAGATTTGGTTTGTATTATGAGTGTAAATCCAGGTTTTGGAGGACAATCATTCATTGAAAACACTTATGCTAAAGTTGAAAAACTAAAAGCTCTAATTAATAAAAAAAATACGGCCACAATAATCGAAATTGACGGCGGTGTAACCAATAAAAACGCAAAACAATTAGTTGATGCTGGTGCTGATGTTCTAGTAGCGGGTAGTTATGTTTTTGGTGCTCAGGACCCAATTGCAACCATTGCAGATTTAAAGCAAATAACAAAATAATTCAAAAAAGCCTAACATTTATCTGTTAGGCTTTTTTATTAATATTGATCAATTAAGTAATTTATTAAATCGGTTGTTGTGACTATCCCTACCAACAACTCTCCTTCACAAACAGGAAGCGCATGAAATTCTTTTTTAGCTAAAATCTCGGCTGCTTCCTTAATTGTAGTATCAGGAGAAATAGCAACTATTTTTTTTGCCATTACTTGCTCAACGGTAAACATATTATATACCGTAGTATCTACTACATCTTCGTCGTCGTCGATTGCATCTGCAAAGGAAATACGGAGTAAATCTGTATAACTCAACATCCCAACAATCTTATTGCTATAAACAACCGGAATGTGTCGTATATGATGCTTTTTGAATAGCATTTCAGCTTTAGTTAAATCATCTGATAAATTTAACTTTACTACATTTTTTGTCATTATTGTTGACACAGGAACCTTTTGTTTCATGACCTTGAATATTTATTGACATAAAGTTACTCAATATTCAAACATCAAAACATGATTTATGTCAGATATTCAACTCTTATTAGTTAATAAAATATCTTTCATTATAATTAATCATATGCTTAACCTTCAGAAATATAGAAGGAAATTTCAACTTAAACTCGTCTGGAGACTCAAAGAAATACTCTAATAAAACAGCAACAAATTCAAATTGATTTTCGTAAGCATAATCACGTAAAAATCCAGACTCAATTAAACGTTGCTTCACTTCAGGCTTTGAAACTACACGAAATAAATTTTGAAGGGATTCGTTGAACAAAACAAAAGTTGCTTTATCACTTTTTAATGCATAAATATGAAACGCATGAGTAAATTCATGTAATCCTAAGTTAAGGTTGTCATTTGTAATATCAATTCCTTCTTTGAAATGCTTCCAAGAAAAAACGACACATTCCATTCTTGGATTAAATTCTCCTTTGTGGTAATTATCATTTTGTGAAGAATAATAAATATCGGGATAAATAATAATTCGCTTAAAAAGAGGATTCAAATATTCGCGCATTCCAAAAGTTAACATTACATAAGTTGCAGATATTGTAACTTTCATTTCTTCGGTAATTTCTATATCTCTACCTTCAAAATTATAATGCAAAATTAACTTAGCTACTCTATGTTCGAAATATCTTTTATACTTAGGTTTTAATCGATTGTAAAAATGAAAATTTGTTGTTAAGATATGCTTTCGAGAATCATTTAACTTTAAAAAATTTACATTAGCAAATACCACTAAAGGTTTTTTATAATTACGCAGATAAACGATTTCTGTTACGTAAAAAGCAAAGACAAAAAAGATAGCTGCAAAAGGAGCCACCACAACAAACATAGCAATATAATCAGCTAAAAATAATTCGTGTTCTATAGGTGGTGGATTCATTTATTTGGGACTATTTTACAAATAACGTAAAAATAATGTGTTTAAAAAAAATAAACGCCAAGAAATCTTGACGTTTATTTGTGACCTCGACAGGGTTCGAACCTGCAACCCTCAGAGCCGAAATCTGATATTCTATCCAGTTGAACTACGAAGCCATTTTAGTGATTGGTGAATAGTAACTAGTGATTAGCTAATTACTATTCACTAGTTACTATTATACTAATAATTTCTTTACAATTCCAGAAATTACTTTTCCTTCTGCTTGTCCTCCTATTTGAACTGAAGCTAATCCCATAACTTTTCCCATAGAAGCAATACCCGAAGCACCTGTTTCTGATATGATTTTAGCGATTACCGCCTCTACTTCTTCTTCTGATAACTGAGCAGGTAAAAACTTCTCAATTACGGCGATTTGTGCCAATTCTGGTTCAGCTAAATCAGGACGATTTTGTGTTGTGAAAATCTCCGCACTATCTTTACGCATTTTAACTAAACGCTGTAACATTTTAATTTCTTGATCTTCTGACAAACCATCTCCTGCACCAGCTTCTGTTTTTGCTAAAATAATTGCCGATTTAATAGCTCTCAATGCTTCTAAAGCTACACTATCTTTTGCCTTCATGGCTTCTTTCATGTGATCCATGATTTTTGCTTCTAAACTCATATTGTATTTTTTATTTATTGTAGTTGATTTATGTCCAAACCCTAGAAACAGGTTTTACAAACATGGTGCAAAGGTAATAAAAAAACCCGAAAATTGCTCTTCGGGTTTCTTAGGGTAGGTTAGTTTGTTGTAGATTTAATCCACATTATCATGAAGGAATGAATTGTTTGAACGCAATTGGATATCGTCGTTACTATCAGTTCCTAAAGACATTCTAGATTGATTGCTAGTAGTGTTTGGTGTAGATGTCACATCAAACCCCATTCTTTTATATGCTGGAACTCTTTCAAACTCATCAATTTGCGAAGCGCTATTGTTGAATTTATGATTGAATTCTTTCATTTTTCTTTTACGTTCGTCGGCTCTAAGTTTTAATGTATCTTCGATTGACATTTCTAAAGGAGAAACCGCATCAAACTGAATGTTGTTTTCTAATTTTTCAACTTCTTTTTTCATGGTGAAGTTTAATTCTTCGTCAACAGGTTCAGCTACAATTTCTACTGGCTTAGAAGCTACTAATTCGTTTTCTTTCTCTAAATAATCTTCTAACGAATATTTGATAATTCCGTTTTGGTTAACTTCAGTAACCGGAACAACGTTAATTGGATCTTTTACTTCCATGGCACGTGTTTCAGCAGATAAATCAAAAACAATAGTACTTTCTTTTACTTCTTCTTTTGTTGCGAATAAATCCAATGAAAAACTCACTTCTTCAGCTGCTACAACAAATTCTGGATCTTTTACTTCGATTTCTCTGATTTGAGGTGTAATGATTTCGAAAGTTGGCGCTACATTTGGGCTAACCACTTCAAAAGTTACATCGATATTCTTTAAAAACTCCGTTGTAGGAACTAAATCAATTGCTGCTACTGGAGTATGAATTTCGAAAACTGGCTCTTCTACTTCTTCTTCCAAAGTAAAAATCACTTTTTGTTCTACTACTTCGTCACAGATAGGATTGATGATATCCGCTTTAACTTCTGTTTCAATTGGAGATTCAAAAATTGGCTCATTAACCGGAAGACTAGCAATTGTTTTATTCAACAATTCGTGAACAATTTTTTGTTCGTCTTCTAAAGAATGAATAATTTTCTTAGGCTCTGTATTAACGATTTCAGCTTGTTGCTCAATATTGAAACCTGTAGCAATTACCGTTACCGAAATTGCTTCACCTAAAGCTTCTTCTTCACCAACACCCATAATGATGTTTGCGTTGTAACCAGCTTCAGATTGAATGAAATCATTGATTTCTCCGATTTCATCGATTGTGATTTCGTTAGCTTCATCAGTTCCAGAAACGATTAACAACAATACGTTTTTAGCACCTGTGATTTTATTATCATTCAATAATGGAGAATCTAATGCGCTTGAAATCGCTTGTTTTGCTCTATCTGAACCTGCTGCAGTTGCAGAACCCATGATTGCTGTTCCGCTGTTTGACAACACGGTTTTAGCATCTTTAAGGTCAATATTTTGAGTATAGTGATGTGTAATAACTTCAGCAATTCCTCTTGACGCAGTTGCTAACACTTCGTCAGCCTTTGAGAAACCAGCTTTGAAACCTAAGTTTCCGTATACTTCACGTAATTTATTATTATTGATAACAACTAAAGAATCTACTTGTTTACGTAAACGTTCAACTCCAGCTAACGCTTGCTCAGAGCGAACTTTTCCTTCAAATTGAAAAGGAATCGTAACAATACCCACTGTTAAAATGTCGCGCTCTTTTGCCAATTGCGCAATTACAGGAGCTGCACCCGTTCCAGTTCCTCCACCCATTCCTGCAGTGATGAAAACCATTTTGGTGTTGCTATCCAACATTTTCTCAATTTCGGCGATACTTTCTATTGCAGATTGTTGACCTACTTCAGGGTTTGCGCCCGCACCTAATCCTTCGGTAAGGTTAACACCCAACTGAATTTTATTCGGTACTGGACTATTTTGTAATGCCTGAGAATCAGTATTACAAACTATAAAATCAACACCTTTAATGCCTTGTTTAAACATGTGGTTTATGGCATTACTACCTCCACCTCCAACGCCAATTACTTTAATTACGTTAGATTGGTTTTTAGGTAAATCGAATGAAATGTTTCCAAATTCTGACATAGTATCTCCTTTTATTCTGCGTTATCTAAAAATTCTTTAATCTTATCTATATACTTATCAAAAAACGAACGTTTGATTCTATCATCCGTTGTTTCTGTTTTGATAGGTTGAGTAGCTTTTGGCTCCTCTTTTTCTTCCTCGATAATTGTCTCTTCAATTACAACTTGAGGACGAGCCACCACTACTGGCTCTTCTTTTTTCATTTCTACAAATGGAGTAGCACTTTTTGTATTGTTTCTAATACTATTCATTACTAAACCAACTGCTGTAGCATATAATGGACTTGACAATTCTTCGTCTGAATCTCCTGCTAAATGCTCGTTTGGATAGCCAATTCTAGTATCCATTCCAGTAATGTATTCTACCAGTTGTTTGATGTGTTGCAATTGCGCTCCACCTCCTGTTAATACAATACCTGCAATTAGTTTTTTCTTAGGATCTTCGTGTCCGTATAATTTAATTTCAGCATATACTTGCTCTACAATTTCCACAACTCTTGCGTGAATAATTTTTGATAAGTTTTTTAGCGAAATTTCTTTTGGTTCTCTACCTCTTAATCCTGGAATAGAAACAATTTCATTGTCTTTATTTTCTCCTGGCCAAGCTGAACCAAAACGAGTTTTTAATAACTCTGCTTGTTTTTCGATAATCGAACATCCTTCTTTAATATCTTCCGTAATTACGTTTCCTCCAAAAGGAATAACTGCTGTATGACGAATGATTCCATCTTTAAAAATGGCTAAATCGGTTGTTCCACCACCTATATCTATCAAAGCAACGCCTGCTTCTTTTTCTTCTTGACTCAACACTGCATCAGCCGAAGCTAATGGTTCTAATGTTAATCCAGATAATTCTAATCCGGCACTTTTGATGCATCTTCCTAAATTACGAATCGAAGCCGCTTGACCTACTACTACGTGGAAACTAGATTCTAATCTTCCACCGTACATTCCGATAGGCTCTTTAATTTCGGCTTGACCGTCGATTTTAAATTCTTGTGGTAACACGTGAATAATTTCTTCACCTGGTAACATCGCTAATTTATGAACCTGACCAATCAATGCATCGATATCTGCATCTCCAATTACTTCTTCTGCATTTGGACGACTGATGTAATCGCTATGTTGAATACTTCTAATGTGTTGCCCAGCAATACCTACCACAACATCGTTAATTTTATAACCTGAATCATTCTCAGCATCAGCAACTGCTTGCTGAATTGACTGTATGGTTTGTGTAATATTATTTACAACACCTCTATGAACACCTAAGCTTTTAGATTTTCCTACTCCAAGAATCTCTAGCTTTCCGTATTCATTCTTCTTCCCTATCATTGCTACAATTTTAGTTGTACCAATATCTAATCCTACTGCAATGTTGTCTTTGTTCATAACGCTAACTATTTCTTACAAACCACTTGTTGTGTAAACATTACGTTTACCTCTTTATAACTTTTAATCAATGTATCTTTTATAGCATGATGAAAAAATGCTTTATAATTCTTAAGCTTTGTTTCCACATTTATTGGTTTCCCAAATGCTATTTTATAATCATAACTTCGGTTGGTTAACACCACGTTTCCAGAAGCCATAACTTGTGCGCCAGTAATATTTTTACTTAAGAAATCATCTTTTTTGATTTCATTAAATAAGAACAAAAACGGCTTGCAATTTTCTTCACTTATTTCGCCAGTAACTAGCGGAACTCGTGCTGAAAAATTCTCCGATAACGACATTCTATAACCTTTTGAATCAAGATAATAGCTTTCATTATCAGTAATAACTCTTACGATTGGGGTCTTTTGAGTAATACGCGTATTTAGAAATCCGTCAACTGTTGAAAAAACTTGTGCTTTTTCAATCATCTCGTGATCATCGAGAACAGTTTCTAAAGTATTCAAATCTAATTTATCTTTTTGAATTGATGATGTACCTCCCAAATTTTGTATTAACAAGTTATTAACCATTTCATGTGTTAAAAACATATTTTCATTCGACTCGAATTTGATGTCTATCTTACTGATTTTGCGCTCACTATTCCTCTTTACAGAAAAAGAGTAAAGGAAAATCATTGTAAAAATGATTAACACCAAGCGAATAGTATGCCAATTAATTCTTTTCATGAAGCGCTTTTTTTAGATCTTTTACAAGCTCACCAATGTCGCCCGCACCAATAGTTATAAACACATCAGCATCTGAATTTTCAAAAGCCGTGAACAACTCGTCTTTGCTTACTAATTTTTTATTTGGATTGTCAATTTTATTCAACAACCAAGTCGAATTTACACCTTCCATTGGCAACTCGCGAGCAGGATAAATTTCCAATAATAAAATCTCGTCAAACTTGCTTAGACTTTCTGCAAAACCATCTACAAAATCTTTCGTTCTACTGAACAAATGTGGTTGAAAAGCTGCAATGATTTTTTTACCTGGATATAATTCTCGAACCGCTTGATGCACCGCATTAATTTCAGTTGGATGATGCGCATAATCATCAATATAAACTAATTTTTCTTCTCTAATTTGAAATGAAAAACGTCTTCTTACTCCTTTAAAACTTGCTAATGCTGCAATGATTTTTTCATTTGAAACACCATAAGATTTAGCCATGGCAAAAGCTAATAATGCGTTAGTCAAATTATGATGACCAGGTAATCCAAATTTCACATTTTGAACCATTTCAGTTGGTGTTTTAACATCAAACGCATAAAACCCATTTTCAATTCGGATGTTTTGAGCTGAAAAATCAGCATCATTGTTTACACCAATCGTATTTCCTTCTAGTGGTAATCCTTTGATTACGTATAAATTTTCGCTTGATGTTTTAGCTGCGAATTCTCTGAATGATTCTTCAATACTTGCTGCATCACCATAAATATCTAAATGGTCCGCATCCATTGACGTTACACAAGAAACATTTGGATGTAAGTGCAAGAACGAACGATCAAATTCATCTGCTTCCACAACCGTAACTGTTTTTCCTGAACCGATTAAATTGGAATTATAGTTTTCAACTATACCTCCTAAAAAAGCGGTAACATCTACGCCACTTTCGTATAAAACGTGACCTAAAATACTTGATGTTGTTGTTTTTCCGTGTGTTCCTGCAACGGCGAAGCAATACGTGTCTTTAGTAATAATTCCTAAAACTTCAGCACGTTTTTTAATATTGTATTCTCTTTCAATGAAATAATTCCATTCGGAATGCGAAACTGGAACAGCTGGCGTTACGATTACCAATGTATTTTCAACATAGAAATCGGCTGGAATTAAACTGATATTATCTTCAAAATGAATTTCTAAACCGATAGCTTGCAATTCATCTGTTAACTGCGTTGGTGTTTTGTCATAACCCACTACTTTTTTTCCAATGTATTGAAAATAGCGAGCAAGAGCACTCATTCCGATGCCTCCGATTCCGATGAAATAAACGTTATGTATTTGATTTAGATTCATTTTTCAAATTCAATTTCAAGTTCAAAATTCAATTTCAAACTTTTATTACTTACTTTTTTATTGAGCTTGTTCTTGTAATTGAACTTGCCCTTGAAATATTATTTTATTAGCTTTATTATCTCTTCAACAATATCTTTTGTTGCGTTTGGCTTAGCTAATTTTTTTATGTTTTGACTTAATTCTGATTTCTTACTTTCGTTTGAAATTAAATCAGAAAAAATCGTTTCAAATTGCGTTTCTAATTCAGATTCTTTGATTAAAATAGCTCCGTTTTTATCTGAAATTGCTTTAGCGTTTTTAGTTTGATGATCTTCGGCTACGTTTGGTGACGGAATAAAAATCGTTGGTTTTCCTACAATACATAATTCCGAAACGGATGATGCTCCTGAACGAGAAATCACTACATCTGCAGCAGCGTAAACCAAATCCATTCTATCAATAAACGCTACTACCTGAACGTTTTCTTTTTCATTATATTTTGAGTAATCGTTCAAATATAATTTTCCGCATTGCCAAATGATTTGAATGTTCTGACTCAATAGAAAATCCAATTCTTTCTCAATCAATTGATTGATTCTTCTGGCACCTAAACTTCCACCTAAAACAAGTAGTGTTTTTTTATTCGCATCTAAATTAAAATAAGCAATTGCTTCACTTTTATCAGCAGCTTCAATTAAATCTTGACGCACTGGATTTCCAGTTAAAATCATTTTATCTTTTGGAAAAAATCTTTCCAAATTTTCGTAAGCCACACAAATTTTATTGGCTCTTTTTGCTAATAATTTATTGGTAATTCCTGGATACGAATTTTGCTCTTGAATTACCGTTGGAATATTCAACATGGATGCCGCTTTCAAGACTGCTCCACTTGCAAAACCTCCAGTTCCAATAACCACATCAGGTTTAAAACTTTTGATGATTTTGAATGAATTCCACATACTCGAAGCTAATTTTAATGGAAACATTGCATTATCTAAAGTCAGTTTGCGTTGAATTCCTGAAATCCATAATCCTTTGATAGTATAACCTGCATGAGGCACTTTTTGCATTTCCATTTTATCTTTGGCACCTACAAAAAGGAACTCCGCATCTGGAAAACGATTTTTTAATTCGTTTGCAATCGCAACAGCTGGATAAATATGTCCACCTGTACCGCCACCGCTAATTATGAATCTTGGATTTTTCATCTATCTTTTATTTAAAACTGCGTTCATTGGATTTTGTCCGTTTACTAACACATCTCCGTTTTCATCTTCAATTAAAGATTCTCTAATGGAACTTTTAATATCGTTTATTTTTTGCTGATTTTCATCCGCTTCTTTATCTTCGTTTAATGCTACTTGAGCATCAATAATTTGTTGTAACGCTTCATCACGTTTGCGTTTTTCTTCTAAATCTAACGCTACTTCTTCTTCTTTTTTCGTCACGCTTAAAATAATTCCAATGGCAATACATGTCATCCAAATAGAAGTTCCTCCACTACTAATCAACGGCAAAGGTTGCCCTGTAACTGGAAGCAATTCTACCGCAACTCCCATATTGATAAACGCCTGAAATATGATC
>Ga0209480_10002898_pt1 | contig 11462 bp, 10 predicted proteins | sample JI61114C2DNA_FD_187501 | JGI IMG/M metagenome (GOLD analysis project Ga0209480, IMG submission 187501) | Wastewater effluent complex algal communities from Wisconsin, to seasonally profile nutrient transformation and Carbon sequestration -... | ecosystem: Engineered > WWTP > Effluent > Algae...
GGCGGCCAATGTATATTTTTCATGCGTATCGGGTGGTGTGGCAATATAGATGGCATTCACCCCGGGATCCTGTATCAATGCATCCGCATCTGCATACCACCGGTCCACCTGGTGCCGCTTCGCATAGTCAGCAGCTTTGGCGGCATCCCGGCGCATCACGGCAATGAGTCTGGAGCCCGGCACTTTATTAAATGCCGGCCCGCTTTTTACTTCGGTTACATCCCCACAGCCAATGATACCCCAGTTGATCATGAATTACTCCGACAGGATTTTGTTGATGGATAAAAATAACTCATTCGGGTGTAAAATGGCGTTCGTTTTACTTACTCCTTAAAGGGCTTGTATTCCTTGCTATAGTTCGATGCTCAGTCTCACCTTACCCTTCAATCCTTGTTCTACAATTTTATGCAGGGTGGAAAGCCGTACTTCTTTGATATTATTTTCAATTCTTGAGATATAGGATTTGGTAGTGCCTGTTTTTTCAGCCAGTTCCTGTTGGGTCATACCTTTTTCAACGCGTGCCATTTGCAGCAGTGCTCCAATTTTGAAATTTTCATAACCAGCTTCAAATTTATCCCGTTTGGGGGTACCTTTTTTTCCATAGTTTTTTTCTATCAGCTGGTCTAATGTTATGAGATTATTTTTTTTCGTTTTCATATTCCTGTTTAATGCTTAAAGCTTTTTGTATTTCTGATGATGGAGTTTTTTTGGTTTTCTTATTAAATCCATTTATAAGAATAATTAATTGTCCCTCATCAAAAAAGCAAAAAATCCTGAAAATATCAGATCCCAATTGTACCCGCACCTCATACAGTCCTTTACTGTTTTCAATATGTTTTAAATAGGTTTCCGGGATGACTGGTAATGTTTCAATCAGCTTAAGGGTCCAGACGATTTTAGCTTTTACTTTTTCACGTTGTTGTTCATAGAATAATTCAAAATAATCTTTAAAGAAAACAATAGTCCTGAATTTTTGGGTATTGGTCATAACAAAGATAGTAAAAGTTGCACTTTAGTGCAACAATGATTTTAGTCTTTTACGGCTTTAATTTTCCAGCTCTATTATATTGGTAACCTCCAATCTATTAACTTGAAAATCAAAACTAAAGGCTGGAAAAGTACCTGCCTTGATAAAATCAACACGGAATCCTGTTATTTTTCCCCGGAATAATTGGGGTAATTCGGAAAGGATATAAGGTTTCCATTATGTAGATAATAAGACTGGATTTTTACCCATTCCACACCAGCCGGCCTTCAATTTTATACAACTTTCGGCAAGGTGTCATTTCCTTTTTACTGAATTTCTTGTATTGGTAATTGATTTTGCGATTGCTAGTATAAAAGTTCCTTGCTTTTCGCTGGTACTCATTTTTATTCTTATCGTTAAATAAATAGGTATAAAAGTTCCAGCAATCATTTTCAATAAGATCGTATTGAGTCTGTGTAATCAGAAAAGCAGGAAAGTCCGCCAATTCTTCCTGTGCAAAATAGCTGACTTCTCCTACATTCAGTTTTCCTTTTTTACAGTTGTTGTATATAGTGGTAGGGTGGGTATCTGTAAGGCACTCCAGAAGTACAGGGATCATTTTTTCTCCTTGCTGGATTATTTTCCAATAGGCTTCTGCACTGCAGTCCAGCTTTTCAGTTTTCATTTCGCTTAAAGCGGCAATCAGGCTGTCTTTTTGCCGGGTAATGCCGAGGTGACTGTACGTGTCGGTTCCTTTGACAGGGATTTCGCCGGAATCGGTTAATTCATTGTTATTACAACTGATACTTAAGATAATTATTAGTAATACAATTAGCCTTTTTTTCATGGATAAGCCAGGTATATTTTTCTTTTTTACTGCTGAGTGAAATGATATTGCATTTAATTAAAAAAGATATCAACCTTGTTTATAATTTTTCACAAAATAATAGCCCAGTAAAGGGATAAACAAGGTCAGGTAAGTAAGAGTCTTCCGCCTGGATTTACTCAGTTGTAATTTGCCCAAACGATGAAAACTCAGATACATAATTATGACTGAGAGTAAAATGGCAGCTGATAAGGAGATTGGGCTGGTCATAGTGCTGTGTTAATAAGGTTTACGGTTAGTCGGTTCGAACGCCGGTTAATGCTCTTGTAAGGTACATGAAATCCGGGCTTTTTCAATCACCAGTAAAATAGCTACTTCGGAATAGCCAATACTCCAAGCCAGCCTTTGCAATTTCAGTCCCAAAGCCGCTCCTGATTAGTGTTTTTCTTTTGCCGGCAACGGGTACCAGGAACCGGGTGATGATCCGGTTTTCGGATTTCAGGAAAATAGTCTCAATACGACAATAAGATTCCAGAACCATCCCATCTTTTTTCGCCTTTTTTTGTAATCGACGGGCTATCCGCTGCATTTGACGGGTTACCCCGCATCCCATCCCCATTTGATATACACGCGGATACAGGCTGTCAATCCGGAATGCCGGCGATGCAAGCAGGCTGCTATCCAAATACACAGAGCTATAAAGTTTATCGGCAGGATGATTATTCAAATAAGCCTTGCTCTCCCATGAATTGCCAAAAGGCGTAAAGTGATACTCTTCAAAGATGCCGTACTTCCCGGTTTTGAAATGGTAACCTTCAATGAGGACAATATTAATTGGGGCCAGTTCCCGGAAACGTTGCATCAGGCTGGCCGTATCTCTTTTGCTGATAAGGGTGAGAAAGAGCTGGTACTGTGTGGTGGTAAGGCCGTCTTTGACAGCCAGCAAATGTTTCTTTGTTTGGCTATTAAGATCTTCTGCTATTTGTGCGGAACTGTTTAAACCGAATAATAGCAGTATTAATAATGCGAGCTTCATGAAGTCAGCTAACTTAGAAATTATTCTGATGCAGAAATGTTAAAATATCGATTGTTTTTAAAGAGCGCAAGCCGAACCAATCCTGGCATACTTACTTAAAAAGGTGACCCCTTTTTTACTGTCATTTTCAATAGTACTGTCGGAAAACGGCTTTTCGGTAATAAGATAAGAAAAGGCACAAATATCTCCTGCCGCAAAGTCAAGTTGAATGTAATCGCCTTGTGTACTTATTGACAGACAGTTTGTTTTTTTCAGCATCTTTTTTAAAGTTATGACGGTATTTGTTGTCCAGTCAAGCGTTTTCAAAAACGATCTCATCTGTTCTGAATCCATTCGCATGTCCCTCCCGGCGTTATACGGGTAATCAGGGCTAATGGCCCAATATGGCTGGGCGATTGAAATGGTATACCTGTTTTTTGAAGGCTTAAAGAAAACTTCGTTGCTATCTGGCTTCAATTTCAAAAAGTATGCAGCAAGCTCCATGATTTGCTTACTGTTTTTTTCATAGTTGTTTATAGTATCATCACGGGTAATATGTTTGTTAACACAAGACGTTTCAACAATGAATAAAATTGTTAAAAGGACTGCTATATGAAATAAGCGGTTCATTTATAAAGATAATCGCAGATGGAGAGTAAGTCTGACGTATTCCAATCCAACGCAATGCTTAGGTCGCCGGCCGGTTCCCCACTGTTCCCGAGTTCCGTAAAACAGGACTGCAAAGCCTTTTAGAGGTTAAAGTACTTTGTTTATTTGTTCTTCTAAGGCTTATTTTGCCACCACCTTCTCCCACTTCCCCAACCATTCTTCCGATACTGTAGCGCCCAGACCAATCGCTTCCGGTACTTCCACTACACCATTGGCTTTATACACGATACCACCGGTGACCGGGTCTTCCCGCAGCATCAATGCCGTATCAAAATCAAAATGAACAATATTGGGAGAGGAGAGGGCGAAATGCGCAAAAGCAGTCATGGCTAACCGTGACTCAATCATAGCGCCGACCTGCAGGTGTAATCCGGCCGCTTCAGCCATCCGGGCCATTTTAAGGGCCTTGAAAATGCCGCCGGATTTGCCGAGCTTGATATTGAAATAATCACAGGCACCCAGTGCAATCAGGCGTTCGGCATCATGGTCATCGCCGCAACATTCATCGGCCATAATGGGGATGGGACTTTCTTTCTTTACACGCGGCAAAGAGAGATAATTCCAGCGGGCAATGGGCTCTTCGCAGTGCTGGATATCAAGGGGAGCTAAGGCGTTTAATGTCTCAATGGCTTCTTCCACACCCCAACCCTGGTTGGCATCGATGCGTAAAGGAATATCATTGCCAACTGCGGCACGAATTGCTTTCATACGTACCACGTCTTTCTTTCCATCCTTACCGAGTTTCACTTTGATCGCCGGATAGCCCTGGGAAAGTATCTTTACCGCCTGGGCCGCCATAACCTCGGGCTCGGCTAAGCTCACGGTATAATCAGTGATAATGGTCTTGTCATTTTTACCGCCGATAAATTGATAAAGCGGAACCCCGGCATGCTGACTGGCGATATCGTATAACGCTATATCAAACGCACTTTTAATACTGCCATTGGCATAGATGATGCTATCCATCAGCTTTACCGCCCCTTCAATATCGAGGGCATTGTGGCCAATCAGGGCGTTGGCAAATAGTTCACCAACGACCATACAGGTGTCCTGGCTCTCACCATTGATGGGCATATACGGACTGCATTCCCCAAAACCAACAATCCCTTCCTTAGTAAGTACCCGGATCAGCACATTGTCGGCTGTATAATCGGTGCCAAGAGAAGTGATAAAAGGCTCGATCAGGGGAATGGACAGCTTGTACAGTTCGATCTGTTGTATAGTGATAGTGTTACTCATAACAGTTGATTAAAATAAGATCCGTAGTCCGCCGCAGAGCAGTGTCGTAAAGGGCGCATTATCGTTGACTAATAAAAACGGACTCGGGTAACCGGGTGAGGGCACTGTTACCCGGGCTTCGGTATAGAAATAAAAATCGGCACCCAACGGTTTTTCCCAACCCAAGGCCAGGTCCAGGGTCATCCGTTTAAAATTGGCCGTACCTTCCCGTACGGGTATCTGGTAAAGGGCCGTATCGATCGTACGGTTATGTGAATTTTCCACCCTTCCCATCAGTAAGCCAAAACCGGCCTTGCCGTAAAGACTCCACCCGGTTTCCAGTTGGGGATTGCCATGCAGGTAATGCTTCCAGCCTACCGATAATAAACGGAATCGGAGCTTACCGGCATTCGTATACTGTATTTGTTGCGGCAGGGTAACTGCATCCGTGGCCTTCGCCCGGAGTACGTTATTGTATTTACCAAAACTGCAATAACTGAAGTTCACCTGTATTCCGTCTTTCTCCGCCAGGTGAAAATCCAGCTGAACCGAATGATTCAGCCCGGTAAACTGCTGCCCCTTCGGCCAATTGCGTATCGCCCCCAGGTCGGTACCGATAGAAAAAGAAGGGTACTGGGCCAGTGTACTTTTTCCCAAGAAAGTAAGCAGGGTTAATATGATGAGTTGGTGGCGCAAGAAAGTGTTATGCAATGTTACTAAATTATTCAGAAGAGCCCCCTAAATCCCCCGAAGGGGGACTTTAAAGACTCAAATTATTTGATCAATCTTATTTAATCGTCTTGCGTAAAGTTTCCCGCAAAGCCATTAAGCCTTTCCGAACAAAGGGAAAGTCTTTTAAGCTTAGCGGGATACGATACGCAATTCTGTGAAAGAAAGAGATTGCGAACTTTCAGTGTCTAAAGTCCCCCTTCGGGGGATTTAGGGGGCCTTCTTCAAAAAAAAGCGGGTGACCGTTTTCAGCCACCCGCCCATACTTAAAACTTATAACTTAAAACTTACAACTCCTCCCTATTTCATCAGCTTCAGTTCCTTAATAATATTCGCGCCACCGCCCAGCTTATCAATGCACCACAACACATAGCGGATATCCACACAGATCGTGCGGTTCAGGTCTTTGTCGAAGGCGAGTTTGTGGCTCAGCGCTTCATAATTGCCATCGAAGGCCAGACCGATCAGTTCACCACGGCCATTGATCACGGGAGAACCGGAGTTACCGCCAGTGATATCATTGGTAGTGATGAATCCGATCACCAGGTCCTTGCGGGTGGGATCCATGTACTGACCGAAATCTTTTTTCTTCAGCAACTCGATCTGATTGGCCGGGAGGTCAAATTCATAATCACCGGCCTTGTATTTTTCCAGTAATCCTTTTGATGTTGTGACATAGTCATAGAAAACCGCATCGCGCGGACGATAGGATTTTACATTGCCATAGCTCACCCGCATGGTGAAGGTGGCATCGGGATACATCATCTTCGCTTTGGCGGGATCCATTTCCATAACACCTTTCAGGTACAAGCGGCCAAACTCGGCATTCTTGGTGTTAAATTGTTGTGAGAACGGCGCATACTTGGTATTATAATTCACCAGGAAAGCACTGGCATGGGCAAAAGCCAGGTCACTTTGCAGCGTAACGGCATCCGGATTGGCCACAAAAGCCGCCCATTTCGCATCGTCGAAGATCATGGTCTTGCTGAATACATCAGCGGCATATTTTTTATAGGTCGATTCGTCATTCAGCGCACCATAACTGTTTTTCAGCGTGCCATAAAAACCAAGCGGATGTTGCTGTTTGTCTACATCCTCATAGAACATACGGGTTACGGCAGCCAGTATATTTTCATCCGAAGTTTTGTTTTCATCTTTCAGGAAATTGGTGCGCTGGTTATTGGCTGCTTCCACGGCTTTGGCGATATCGGCTTTGGAAGAACCGGTCTTTACCATTGCCGCTTCCACCTGCATCAGGGAACCGGCAAAAGCGATCAGCGGGGAACCCATCACGCCTTCTACAATATACACACGATGCTTGCTGTAAGGTCTCCAGGCATCATAGGCTTTACCCCAATCGGCAAACAGGTTTTCATATTCGGGTTTTCCTTTGGCCCAGGCATTGAATTTTGTTTCGGCTGTCTGTTTTTGCCCGAACACATCGTATTTCAGTAACTGCTTGGTTTCGCCATCAAAGAATTTCCAATAGTTAGCGATGCCTGCATAGGAGGAAGCGAGCTGCAGTTTCACCGCAGGGTCTTTCTTCATTTCCTCAAACATATATTTCAACCTTGCATCCCGGAGTTTTACCAGGGTCGGGTTGTTGATATCTGTAGCGATCTTGATACCATATGAACTTTCGTAACGGTTGGTACCACCGGGATAACCCCAGATCATGGAGAAGTCGCCATCTTTCAACGGACGTAAAGAAACGGGCAGGTACCATTTGGGTTTCATGGGTTTGTTGCCTTCCGCAAATTTGGCGGGTTTGCCATCGGCGTCGGCATAAACACGAAACACGGAGAAGTCGCCGGTATGACGGGGCCATTCCCAGTTGTCAGTATCACCACCGAATTTACCTACACTCTCGGGCGGGGTGCCTACGAGCCGGATATCGGAATAACGCTGATAAACGAAGGCGAGGAATTGGTTGCCTTTGAAAAGCGGGCTGACACGGGTCTCGATAAACTGACCGGCATCACTCATTCTTTTATTGATGGCAGCCAGTACAGCGTTTTGTTTCGCCACGCGTTCTGTCCCGCTGAGTCCCAGCAGGGAGTCCATCACTTCTTTGGTTACATCATCAATGCGCAGGAGAAACTGCACACTGAGGGTGGTGGGGATTTCTTCACCTTTGTTACGGGCATAAAAACCATTCTGGAGGTAATTATGTTCCATCGTACTGGCCGAAGCAATAGCATTGTATCCGCAGTGGTGGTTGGTAAAAATCAGTCCTTCGGCACTTACGATCTCGCCCGTACAGCCACCACCAAAGATGATAATCGCGTCTTTCAGCGATGCTTTGTTGATGTTGTAAAGCTGATCCTTGGTGAGTTTAAGACCTTTTTTCACCATATCATTATAAACCTGCTGTCCTAATAAAAGTGGCAGCCACATTCCTTCATCGGCCATGGATTTCAGGGCCAGGGAAAGAAATAGTACAATCGTCAGGAAAATCTTCTTCATACATGTGATTTTAGGGGGCAAACCTACTGAAATTCGGTTTTATGGGACCTGACTTTCATCTGAATCGAGTATTTTGGGGGGCAATCACTGCTTATGCAAAAAAATCAACTCGCTGCGGTCATACTGGCCGCCCTTTTCCTGGTTTATTCCTGCGGTAAAAAAGGTAATACGCCCAATCCGCCCCCCAATCCGGTGCCAGGTTGTTCTAGCGGCAATGCCCCGGCCAATGGATCCTTTGTTACCAGTACCAGTGTCACCCTCAGTTGGAATTCCGTAGGTACGGCCAGTGCCTATGACATATACCTCGGCACCACGACTGTCCCCACTACCCTGATCGCCGCTAATGTAACGGGTACCAGTACCACTTATACCATACCCGCCACGCCCAATGCCACTTATTACTGGTACGCTTTGCCGAAAAATTCCGGGGGTTCAGCCACCGGTTGTACAGGCACGGTGCAGTCCTTCACTTATATCGTGATTACGCCGCCGGCCTCCCTTGGTTATTATGTAGTGGGTTATATGCCCAGCTACCGGGTGTTGGCGGATATTCCGGATGTGAAATTCCGGATGACCAATGTGGTGGTCTATGCGTTTTACGGGGTCAACGGATCGGGTACCATTTCAGCACCTACCTCCGGCAGCACCCTGGCGGCTACGGTCACCAAGGCCCGGGCCAATAATGCGAAGATCCTGCTGGGTATCAATGATGGCACCGGTGATGGTAAGACCAATTTTAAAAACATGGCAGCAACGGCCGCGGGGCGTACCAATTTTATTAAAAGCGTGATGGCGGTGGTCCGCGCCAATAACCTGGATGGGGTTGATATGGACTGGGAATTCCCAAGTACCTCCGATGGTACGGATGTCACGTTTACGGCATTAATGAAAGAATTATCGGATACACTTCACCGGGATGCCCGTTATTATTTATCCGCCGCCGTTACAGCCGGAAAATATGCGGGAGGTATCCGGGATGCCATTAAAAATGAAATCTTCCCTTACGTGGATTTCTTTAATATCATGGCCTATGATGATTTCAGCACCAGCACGGCTTACCGCCATCATAGTGATTATACCCTGGCTACCGTCTGTCTCAATTACTGGCTCACTACCCGTGGTATGCCGGCCGCTAAAGCGGTACTGGGTATTCCGGCCTATGGCCGTCCTTCGGGTATGACACAGAGCGGCACTATCAAAACCTATAAAGATATTCTTGCCGCTGGCGGTAATCCGCAATACGATTCAGCCACGGTATCCACCACAACTTTTCCTTCGTACACCGTCTACTACAACGGACAATACACCACCAAGCGCAAAGCCAAACTGGCCAAGGATATTGCGGCCGGTGTGATGTTTTGGGAGAAAGGACAAGATGCGATGGATGGAAATTCGTTGCTGAAGGCGGCTTGTGACACTATAGGAAGAACTTATTAGTATGATTGGTGATTTGTTTTGAAGAACCAAGATGCCCCTCTTTCGCTAAAGCTACAGAGGGCAAAGCAAGATCCAAGATGCCAAATAAGCACCAAAACAAATCCCAAAACCTTCTAAGGAGGTTTTGGGATTTGTTATTTGGAATTTCTTTGGCTTCTTGGTGTCTTGTATCTTGATGCTTTTCTTACTTGCATCCTGTCCAGGTTCTCAGTTCCTGATTAAAAAACCAATACATTCCATTGCAATAACTGAAGTTGAACATTTCGTAAGTGGCAGTGCCTTCCGGCAGTTTTAATTTACTGACGAGATAGCCGTTGGAAACATCGTATAATTCCACTTCCTGGGTTTCAATGTTTAGCAGCCCGATTTCACTGCCCTTGATACCTGTATAAATGATGGAGGCATTGTTATACTCTTCAATAACGTCGTAATTATCGGTCAAGCCGGTATCGTCTTTCTTAGTTACGCCCAATTGCAGATTAATGGTTTTGATATAGGCCGTGTCCTTTACGCTATACTGTTCCAGGTTGCCGTCTTCATCCAGGAAATACAACAGGTTTTTTGCAGGATCATAAGCGCCGACCGATTGTTCGGTGGGCTGCAGCTGTCCCTCATGGAAAGTGATGATCTCTCCGGGCTTACCACCTTCAAACAAATTGTATTGCCCCCAGCCATAATCGCTATAGCCATTTGCCTGCAGGGCCTTGGCGAAGGGGTTGTACCATAAGCCGCGGACATCATATTGCGTGGTGATACCGTCTTCAAAAACTTTCTTGCCTTGGGCATCAAAGACAACCAAAGGGAATTCGGAATTGCCAGCCATGGCGGCATAGTATTTTTTCTGAATGGGGTGCCAGGCAACGGCTGCGCCATTGGATCCGCCTTCTTCAGTAATTTCTAACGTAATAACTTTTTTCAGGGTTTTTACAGCTTGCGCATTCGACGGGAAGCTGAGCAGCAACGTAATGGCTGCAAGAATCAGAGCCTTGTTCATGGGTAATTATTATTTGCCCTAAAGCTAGACTAATCTGTTGCCCTTTTGCATACCCGGAAGACGGTATTATTCTACGGGTTCATTCAGGATCTTCCAGAGCATATCTTTCAGCTCGGTTAATCCTTTATTGGTAATAGAAGAAATAAAGACATGGGGTACATCCGCAGGCAATTCTTTTTCAATGGCCTGTTTGAGTTCATCATCCAGCATATCACTTTTACTGACCGCAATAATGAATTGTTTATGGAGGAGTTCGGGATTATACTGTTCTAACTCATTTACCAGGATCGCATATTCTTTTTTGTGGTCATCACAGTCTGCGGGAATGAGGAACAACAACACCGAGTTTCGCTCAATATGTCGTAGGAACCGGTGCCCAAGTCCTTTACCTTCAGCGGCTCCTTCGATAATACCGGGAAGATCGGCAATACAGAAACTTTTCCCGTCGCGGTATTCCACCATACCCAGGTTGGGTACCAGAGTGGTAAAGGCGTAGTTGGCGATCTTGGGTTTGGCAGCTGTGATTACAGAGAGCAGGGTTGATTTACCCGCATTCGGGAAACCGACCAGTCCCACATCAGCCAATACCTTCAATTCCAGTACTTTCCAGCCTTCTACACCGGGGAGTCCCGGCTGTGCGTGTTCAGGTGCCTGGTTGGTAGGGGTGGCAAAATGGGAGTTGCCCAATCCGCCTTTTCCGCCGGGTAACCAGATCACTTCCTGTCCATCTTCGAGGATCTCGACTTCCTGGCCACCGGATTCTTCATCCCGGGCAATCGTCCCCAGAGGTACATCAATTATGATATCTTTTCCGTCCCGGCCATGGCAGTTGTTGGCACCGCCGCGTTCGCCGTCTTCGGCCAGTACGTTTTTGTAATAGCGTAAATGGAGTAAGGTCCAGAGATTGCTGTTGCCTCTCAGGATAATATGGGCTCCGCGGCCACCATCCCCACCATCGGGTCCGCCGAGTGCCGTGAATTTATTACGCATAAAGTGCTTATTACCAGCACCTCCATGGCCACTGCGGCAAAATATCCTGATCTGATCAACAAAGTTACTCTTCTCCAAAACGGTGTTTTTTGTGAATCCGGCTTTACAGCAGGACTGCAAATATACCTTAAAGAAGCTAGAAAGAAAGCGA
>Ga0209480_10002899_pt1 | contig 11461 bp, 10 predicted proteins | sample JI61114C2DNA_FD_187501 | JGI IMG/M metagenome (GOLD analysis project Ga0209480, IMG submission 187501) | Wastewater effluent complex algal communities from Wisconsin, to seasonally profile nutrient transformation and Carbon sequestration -... | ecosystem: Engineered > WWTP > Effluent > Algae...
CAACAATCACAATGGTTTACAAGGACAGACGACAAGAACCACTGGCTATAACAGCACCTACAAGCAAGCAGGGGTTTCGTGCTTCGTATGACAGGAAAGTGCTAAATTTAAAGTTCAGTTCTTCGTATGAAGTTTAGTGCTAAAAATCCCTGCCTGCGTGTAGCTGCAAACCGTTATAGCCAATGGTAGGACGACCGTTCACAAGACGACAGACCGACCTAAAATTTAAACAATAAAGCAAAGACAAACCATTTTGACAGGTGACCAACATACAGACCATATTTCAAACGAGCAACGAGTAAGCCGACACTCATTGCCGACCCTTCTGTATTTTTTATTTTCCCCACCGCACATTTTTTTTAATTCAATTTTAGCCAGCCGCACATTTGGCACATTTGGTTTTGCCCGACACACAAGCCAACGCTTCGCAAAACCAAAAGAGCCAAATCTCCCACCTCACAAGGACAATACGAACAACTATAAACTGGACAAGCAATGCATTTTTACTACATAGACGAAACAGGCTGCAACGGCAGAGACTTGACCCAAGCCCAACAACCAATATTTGTATCGGGTGGAATTATACTTCGTGACGAAGGCTGGAATAAAACTCATATTGACTATCAAGCAATAATATCAAGATATTTCAACGGACAAGTTCCTGCAAACTTTGAATTTCATACGCATGACTTGTTTTCTACTAATGGAACGGGACATTTCCTAAATCATCCTCGTGAACAAAGAAACCAACTTATTAATGACATTCTTGACCTTGTTGCAGAACGAAAGCACCATTACTGCTACTTCGCTATTGACAAGGCTAGGTTAAACGCATACGATACAACTCAGGTAAGGGAAAGAGAATATGTAGAGTTGAAAACTCCTTACCTAATTGCTTACGATTACCTGATAACAGCATACGAACAATACACAAAAGTCAAACTCGGACGAAGTGCAAGGGCATTAGTTATCCTTGACAAAAAGGACATTTTTAGTTCAGAGATTGAAGCTATTACACACTATCGCAGGTTTGCTGGTTCGACAGGGAAAAGAGTAAAATGGATTGTTGAATTTAGTTATCCAGTTGATTCAGAGAAAAACACGATGATTCAAATTTCTGATTTGTTACTTTTTCTAACCCGAAAATATCTTGAAATTGAAAACGGTTACCGAAATGAATATTCGGCTGACTTGAAAAATATCTTCAGAGAGTTTTATAAAAAAGTGGACGACCGCCTCGTCTATAAACGCATACAGACAGAAGAAGGCAGAAATTCTGCTTATTACAATTCTTTTATTGAAGGCACTTGTTCAATGCCAAGTGCAAGATGGAAATCAAAAACCTATTAAAAAACATACCTTTACGACAAAGTAAAAGAAGCGAAAAAGAGAGCAAATAAATGAACATAACCCAAATAGAAAATAATTTACAGCAGTTAATAAAGTCCTTCAAAAAGGAGACTTTCATTTACGATTTGCTATTGGCTTATGACACGCCTAAAAGCACCATTACTCGACTACAAAAAGGCGGATTGAATCTTTCTAAAATTGAAGGTGAAATTGCTTGGAAGAAAAAACTTTTTTTCAAATCTGCTTTTGACGAGAATCCTCAATCACTTTTTGACCTTGTAAAGAAGAATGACCGAGCCAATAAACACAGTCCTCGTTTTATAATCGTTACCGACTACAAAACCCTTTTGGCTTATGACACCAAAACACAAGACACTTTAGACATTCCGATTCTTGATATAACAAAACACTTTGATTTCTTTTTGCCTTGGGCTGGCATGGAAAAAGCACAACACCAAACAGAAAACCCTGCCGATGTAAAAGCGGCAGAACGAATGGCAAAGTTGTATGACGAAATTAAGAAAGACAACCCGACCAAAACACAAGAACAAGTTCACAATCTCAATGTTTTTTTGAGCCGATTGTTGTTTTGCTTTTTTGCCGAAGACACTGATATATTTACAAAAGGACAGTTTACAACTGGTATAAGCAGCCACACACAGCAAGACGGTAGCGATTTACACGACTATCTTGACAAATTATTTGTGGTAATGAATACCGATTACCCAAAACGAAAAAACTTAGCTGATTACCTCGAAAAATTCCCTTATGTAAACGGTGGGTTGTTTAGCAAACCACATACTGCACCAATTTTTACAAGACGAAGCAGGCAAGTAGTAATTGAGAGTGGCGAATTAGATTGGAGTGAAATTAATCCTGACATTTTTGGTTCAATGATTCAGGCGGTAATTTCTCCGGAACATCGTGGTGGTTTGGGTATGCACTATACCAGTGTGCCTAACATTATGAAAGTAATTGAGCCGTTATTTTTAACCGAACTTTACGAAGAATTTGAAGCCGCTAAATATGACCCAAAAAGATTAAACAAGCTCCTTGAAAGAATTGGGAAAATTAAAATATTTGACCCTGCCTGCGGCAGTGGCAATTTTTTAATTATTGCATATAGGGAGTTGCGTTTGTTAGAGATTAAAATTTTACAACAACTTCAAACCTTGCAAAAAGTGGCAACAGGTTTTGAGCCACACCAGTTAGAGTTGATTCCAAAAGCACAATTGACTTTGGCGGCTTCTTACCAAACAACGATGTTCACAAGAATTGAGTTGGAGAATTTTTATGGCATTGAGTTAGACGATTTTGCTCATGAGGTTGCAATACTTTCATTGTGGTTGGCACAGCACCAAATGAATATGAAATTCAAGGAAGCATTTGGAACAGGCAACCCAACGCTACCTTTGAAAGAGGGCGGACACATCACACATGGCAACGCAACAAGAGTAGATTGGGAAAAAGTATGCCCCAAAAAGGTTGATGATGAAATTTACATTTTAGGAAATCCACCATATTTAGGAGGTAAATCTCAATCTAAAATGCAAAAAGAAGATATGGCAATTGTGTTTAGCGGCATCCAGAATTTTAAAGAACTTGATTATATAGCATCGTGGTTTTTATTGGCAGCAAATTTTACTAATGAATTAAAATCAGCAAGGTTTGCTTTTGTAACAACAAGTTCAATCAATCAAGGTGCTCAAGTTAGTCAACTATGGCCTCTTATTTATTCAAGAAATTTGGAAATCAGTTTTGCATATCACCCATTTCCATGGTCAAACAATGCCAAAAGTAACGCTGGTGTTTCGGTTTCAATAATTGGTATATGCCATAAGTCGTTGAATAAAAAAATAATTTACAGTGACTCTCATAAATATACTGTTGAAAATATTAATTCATACATTCTACCTGCAAGAGATGTTATCATTTCGCAAAGATTGAATTTACTATCTAATTTGCCCCAGATGATAACGGGTAACAGTCCTTATGACAATAATAATTTAAGATTTGATGATGATTTTAAATCTTTCATTGAAAATAAATATCCTCAAGTCAAGCCTTTAATAAAAAGAACAATTGGTGCTGATGAGTTATTGAATGACATTTATAAATATTGCTTTTGGATTACAAATGAACAATTAGAGTTAGCAGAATCAATACCTGAAATAAAAGAAAGGATTGAAAAAACAAGAGCTTTTAGAATTGATGGCGGTGATGTTGCCAGAGGAATAGCAAATCGTTCACACCAATTTAGGTATACTCACACAGCAAAAAGGCGTCAAATCATTATTCCAATTGTATCATCAGAAAGAAGAGAATATATTCCAATTGGGTTCACTGATAATAACGCAGTAGTTATAAGTTCAGCGGCTGCAATTTATGACCCTGAACTTTATATATTTTCTATTATCAGTTCAAAAATTCATAATTGCTGGTTGCGACTTACTTCTGGCAAATTAGACAGTAGGATACGATATTTATCGGCACTATCTTGGAATACATTTCCATTTCCAGAAATAAATCAAGAACAAAAACAAGAATTAGAAAGACATGCTTATGCTGTTTTAGGAGAAAGAGAGAATCATTCAGAACAAACCCTAGCACAGCGATACGACCCAGATAAAATGCCTGAAGGTTTAAGAAAAGCACACCACCAACTTGACCTTGCAGTAGAACGCTGCTACCGCAGTAAACCATTTGAAAATGATGAAGAACGGTTAGAATATCTGTTCAAACTCTATGAACAAATGATAGCCGAAGAAAAAGAGAATAACGGTGAATTGAATTTTGAACCAGTAAAAGTTAAAATAAAAAGAAAGAAAAATGCCTGATATAGTAAACGTAACATACGCCCAAACAGGGCAAAGCTCCAAGTTAAATGCTCTTGGAATGAGAGAGATGCAAGAAAAAGTGTATCAGGCAAGAGATGCACAATATCTTTTATTGAAAGCACCTCCAGCATCAGGAAAGAGCCGTGCATTAATGTTTATTGCTATGGACAAATTGGTGCATCAAGGTTTAAAAAAAGTTATTGTTGCCGTTCCCGAAAAATCAATTGGCGGTTCATTTGGTAAAACAGAATTAAAAAAGTTTGGATTCTTTGCCGATTGGGAGCCAAACGATGAATACAACCTTTGCACTCCAGGAATGGACGGAAGCAAAAGCAAAGTTCAAGCATTCAAGAACTTTTTAGAAAATGATGAAAAGATATTGATTTGCACCCATGCCACACTTCGCTTTGCATTTGAAGAATTAGACGAATCAAAGTTTGACAGTATACTTTTGGCTATTGACGAGTTTCACCATGTTTCAGCCGATGGTGACAGCCGTTTAGGTGAACTATTGCGTAGCTTAATGGCAAAGTCAACAGTTCACATCATGGCTATGACTGGTTCATATTTCAGAGGCGACACCGTTCCTGTATTAGTGCCACAAGACGAAGCCAAGTTTACCAAAGTAACTTACAATTATTATCAACAGCTAAACGGATACACTTATTTAAAATCGTTAGGCATTGGCTATCACTTTTATCAAGGCAAATACACTTCTGCCATTCTTGAAATATTAGACACCGACAAGAAAACAATCTTACACATACCAAATGTAAATTCAGGCGAATCAACTAAAGACAAGCACAATGAAGTAGGAATGATTTTAGATGCAATTGGCGACATTCAAAAAGTGGATAGTACAACAGGAATCATTCATTTAAAAAGAAAAACAGACGGCAAGATTTTGAAAATTGCCGACTTGGTAAATGACAATCCAAAAGACAGAGATAAAGTAGTTGCTTACCTAAGGGAAATCAAAACCGTTGAGGACATGGATTTGATAATTGCTTTAGGAATGGCAAAAGAAGGTTTTGACTGGCCTTTCTGTGAACATGCTTTAACAATAGGTTACAGAGGGTCACTAACAGAAATTATTCAAATCATTGGACGATGCACAAGAGATAGCAGTAATAAAACACATGCACAGTTTACCAATTTAATTGCTCAACCCGATGCAGCAGATGAATTGGTTAAGTTATCTGTAAATAATATGTTGAAAGCAATCACAGCATCCTTGCTAATGGAACAAGTGCTTGCACCAAATTTTAAATTCAAACCGAAAGTTTCTGATGATGACAAAGCAGAAGAAGGAGAAATAAAAGTTCACGGTTTAAAAAAGCCAAGTTCGCAACGAACAAAAGAAATTATTGAATCCGACTTAAATGATTTGAAGGCAACTATTTTGCAAAATGATACCATGTTAAAAGCATTACCCGGAACGATTGACCCTGAAGTAATCAACAAGGTTTTGATACCAAATATTATTGCTAAAAAATATCCTGAACTCTCCGAAGAACAAGTAGAAGAAGTTAGACAATATGTTGTTTTAGATTCGGTAGTAAAAAATAATTTGATGATTGATGTTTCAACTATCAAAAAGGCCATTCGTGAAGATGCAGGAATTAAAAAAGCAATTGCAGAAGCTAATCCTAATCAGATAATTGAAAAAGAGTTAATACCAAAAATTGTTCAAACCGTTTATCCCGATTTGTCATTAGATGAAGCAAGTTCATTTAGCAAATTAAATGTTGCTATGGAACCAAACGGAACACCAAGTGATGTTGCAGACAAACGATTTATTAGAATGGCTGGACAGTTTGTAAATATTGACGATTTGCACATTGATTTGATAGATAGAATAAATCCGTTTCAAAAAGCCTTTGAAATTTTATCAAAAGATGTAACTCCAAAAGTGTTGAAAGTGATTCAAGACGTTATTGAAGCAACTCGTATCACAATGACGCTGGAAGAAGCAGCATTACTTTGGGATAAAATTAAAGCCTTTGCAAACACTTTTAAACGAGAACCAAGTCTAAATTCAACAGACCCTTTGGAACGAAGAATGGCAGAAGCAATTATCTTTTTGAAAGAACAAAAACGAAAAACGACCAATGGACAAGGATAAATTACTTAAAAATATTTTTGAAGACGACCCATTGGGGTTATTGAATATTAAGCCTACAACTGCACCTGCAAGAAATGAAGATGAAAGGCTTGTTGCATCATTTCAAGAAATAAATGACTTCTATGAAAAGAACAACAGAGAACCCTTACAAGGTGGAGGCATTCAGGAACATCAATTGTTTGCTAGGCTAAAATCACTTAGAGAAAATCCTAGGAAAATCGAACAACTAAAATCGCATGATAAATTCGGCTTGCTCAATTTTGAAATAAAAATCATCCAATCGTTTGATGATATTTTTAATGATGATGATTTAGGGCTTTTAGCAGATGATTCGGAAGGATTGTTTGATTTTAAACACATCAAGAAAATTGATGAAAGAGCAAGCTCTGACTTTGTAGCAAGAAGAAAACCATGTAAAGACTTCAACAAATACGAACAGCAATTTAAAGATGTGCAAAGGGATTTGAAAAATGGTAAACGCAGGTTAGTGACTTTCAAAGAGGAAAATTTGAGAGCAGGTGATTTTTATGTTCACAATGGCATTTTGTTGTATTTAGAAAGCATTGACGAAAAGAAAGAAGTTCAAGAATATAAAAGTGGCAGCAGAGAAAGAAAAGACGGACGAACAAGAGTGCTTTTTGAAAATGGAACTGAATCTAATATGTTGTTTCGTTCACTATACAAAGCACTTTTAGCAAATGGAAAAGCTATTTCAGAGAATATAGATGAAGTAAATGAGAACTTTTTAGAAACGTTCAGCAACATAACAGAGCATGACGAAGAAGCAGGTTACATCTACATTCTAAAATCAAAAAGTGACAAGCAAGAAATAAAAGAAATCCAGAACCTATTCAAGATTGGCTTTTCAACTACGAATGTTGAGGACAGAATAAAAAATGCAAGCCAACAGCCGACTTATTTAATGGCTGCCATTAGAATAGTAATGACATACAAATGCTACAATATGAATCCTCAAAAATTTGAACAACTAATTCATAATTTCTTTGGTAACTCATGCTTAAACATTGATGTGTTCGACAAAGACGGCAACAGACATACACCAAGAGAATGGTTTATTGCACCAGTTGGAATAATTGACCAAGCTATTCACCTAATTATTTCGGGTGACATAGTAAAATATAAATACGATTCTAAAAACGAAGAAATAGTAGCAAGATGAAAAGTCAACGCACAGGTGTAAGCACATTTGCAAGCCGCACAAGCCCAAGCACAGACCAAAGCTTGCAAAAGAGCTTCCACCTTTTCCACCCAGACAAAATTGAATTAAAAAAAATCTCCCTCCCTTCTGAAAATAAAAAATACCCGACCGCACAACCCGACACGACAAAGACGATTAAACGCAGTATTGACAATGGTTTGCAAGGACGGAAGACAAGAACCACTGGCTATAACACGGGTTTGGCAAAAGTGGCGGTTCAGTGCTCCGCAGACACATTTGTGGTTAATCAAAGTTTGGTTCTCCGCATCAACATTTGTGGTGAAAATCGCCACCTTCGCCAAGCCCGAAAACGTTGTGCGTCATGCTAACAAAAACAGACTAAAATGAAAGTAAAAATCGAATTCTACAGAAAGTGCTTCAATTGCTTGTATGAAACTCCAAACAGTAAGACACTTGTTTGGGATAATGGGGACAATAATCCTCAAGTTGAAGATTTGGAATTGTCAGACGAAGACCTTGGAATAATGTTAAACCAACTTCATGGGTTTAATCGGATTGTTTGCGATAACTGTCAAACTAATGACAAATTAGCTTTTGCCGTTGTGAAAGTCAATGATAAAGTTTATAATGAATTTGAGATTTCAAACGAAGATGAAAATAATGACTTTCATACTCATAATGAAATTTTAGAATTGGCAGACTCTTCTGTAATACTATTTCATATGAAAAATGGAAGTCATAAAATCGCGAAAATTGATGGTGTGATGACAAATCAAATGGATGGTTCGAAATCCTACACAGCAAAAGTTTTCTTTGAAAGTAATGACCTCGATGAAATTTCAGAATTCGATTTTGACCGAGGATTCTCTTACGAGTACATTTCTTTAGGAGATATTGAAAGTGTTGAATTTTTCGCTAACATCGAAGATGTAGATTTATAACCAAAATTTAAAACCAACAAAGACATATGGGATTTTTTTCAAATTTATTCGGAAACGAACGCAAAGGTTTTGGCGAGGCTTATCTTTCCCAAATCAGACACATGAATGGACAAAGAACAGTAGTATCAATTCAAATTGCTTCGTCAGAGAGGTTTCCAACCGTCATGAATCGTAGCAAGGACAGTAGAACTATGATAAATGGTGAAATTAGGAACGAAAGACTATTCTTCGGACTACTAAATGTAAGCGATAACGAGATTGTCTTAATGAATTCCGTAAATCAGTTTGAGGATGTTGAGGGATTTGACAAAGGATTTGAAATTAAAGTAACTATTGAAAAATCAGGTAATGAATGGTCGCAATTTATGTCTTACAAAGATTTAAAATCTGGCCAGACATATAAATTTCGAATCAAAGGACATGTTGTCTATACAATTTAAAGATTTATCATGAAAAAATTCGATTTAAACATAGAGAAAATCCTTGAGAATTGGGAGGTAAAGCATGCTGTGCGTGAAATCATAGCAAATGCATTAGACGAGAAAATCCTCAGCGATACAAGAGATATTGAAATTTTTAAAGAAACTAATGGTACTTGGTCTATTCGCGATTTTGGTAGAGGTTTGAAATACGAACACTTTACTCAGAAGGAAAATGATGAAAAATTAAACTCCTCTGGTATTATTGGAAAATTCGGAATCGGCCTAAAAGATGCACTAGCAACTTTTGAACGGAAAGGAATAAATGTAAAAATACTATCCAAGCATGGCGATATCACCATCGGAAAATCCCAAAAATCAGGCTTTGATGACCTTGTAACGCTGCATGCCTATATTGAAAGCCCAAGTAATCCATATATGCAAGGAACTTTGTTCCAATTAACCAACATAAATGATGATGACATTGAAAAGGGCAAACAGTTATTCTTAAAATTCAATTCGGAAAAATCCATTGAAAAGACAAAGTATGGAGAAGTATTGCAGCGCCAAGGTTCAGTAGGTAATATATATATAAACGGTGTTCTCGTTGCCACAGAGGATAACTTTCTGTTCAGCTACAACATCACTTTGCTAAATGCTGCATTAAAAAAGGCGATAAATAGAGAAAGGGCAAATGTTGGCAGAACGGCTTATGCGTCTACTGTAAAAAATATTCTGCTTGAATGTCAATCGAAAGAGATTGCAGACTTACTCACTCAAGATTTAAGAAGTTATAGCTATGGAACCACCCATGACGAACTAAAATGGCTTGATGTTCAACAACATGCAGCTTCAACATTAAACAAGTATCAAAAAGTTGTTTTCGTGACATCAGAAGAAATTGAAAAGGGTGTTGATTTGGTGGATGAAGCAAGACAAAGTGGATATGAAGTTGTAACTGTACCAGCTAATCTAAGGGACAAATTACACGAGAAGAATGAACAAGAGTTAGAAAAAAATCCAGAAAGCACAGAGAATATTGTTAGAACCTTTACACAATTTCAGACAGAAAGATCAAACAACTTCGAATTCAAATTCATAAACCCAAATGAATTAAATTTTTCTGAAAAATCTGTTTGGGACTTAATACCCAAAGTACTAAGTGTAATTGGAGGTCAACCATCAAATGTCAAAGAAATAGTCATTTCAGAGATTATGGAACGAGACCCATATAATTTCAGACCAGCAGATGGATTATGGAGATCCTCTGAAAATCAAATTATTATAAAGAGAAGTGTTCTGTCAAATGGTAAGGCTCGGTTTATAGCAGTTTTATTGCATGAACTTGCTCATGCAATAAGTGGAGCAGCTGATGCAACTAGATCATTTGAAACTGAGTTGACAAGACTACTTGGCATTTATGGTGAAATCGCAGTGACGAAATAAAGCACGAACGCACAACAGCACCTACCCAAAAGTGGCGGTTCAGTGGTTAAATTATACTTTGTGCTTCTATTAAAGTTTGTGCTTGGTTGACAGTGAAGTGCTTCGAAATCGCCACCTTCGGGTAGCTGCAAACCGTTAGCTGCAACTTTAACGCACCGTTCACTGACAGTGCTACATTTGACCAGCCGACAAAAACGGGGATGCTGAAAACCGAATAGAGTAAGCACAAAATAAAAAACTCAACTCATGAGAAAGGTAATCAACATTTTTTTTATCGCAGCAGTTTCAATCTGCATTTTGACAGCTTGCAACAATTCTGGTGGCGACAAAACATCAGAGAAAGAATTAGAACTTCAGAAACGGGAGTTAGACCTCAAGCAAAAAGAACTTGAATTAAAAGAGAAGGAACTTTCTCAACAACAAGGCAAACCAAACACTACTTTGACAACAACAAAAACGACAACTCCTTCAACAAGCACAACAAAGACGACCTCAGACAACTCTGCTTCAACGACAGGTTACAACTACGCAGGACATGGTAGCTTCCAAACTTTTTGGGCTGACTTTAAAAAAGCGATTACCACAAATGACAGGGATGCTGTTGCTGAAATGACATACATTCCATTTCACGACAAATACCAAGAAACCTATTTCAATGCTTATGGTGGAGATAAACCGTGGACTGCAAATTCTAAATCTGATTTTCTTAGCAAGTATGACAAAATAATTATCCCTGCTACGATTACCGCTGTTAAGGGCAATAAATATAGAACTTATCAGTATGAGGAAATGATTGGAGGCGATGTGATTGAAAAGGGGGAATATCTTTTGAATGTTTCTAACGAGGGACAAAAACCGAGAAGTTATGATTTGGCTTTTGCAAAAAAGAATGGCGTTTTTAAATTAGTTTACATGCCATATTACGAGTAACCAGACATGCCACCGATGAATGTAAATCGCTTTGAACAAACTAACTGCAAACTTGCACCGACACATCTATGGACGAACAGCAAAGCAGCAGCTAACAGCACATTTGCAATAGGCGGGGTTTCGTGCTTCGCAGACAGTTTTGTGGTAACCGAAAGTTCAGTTCTCCGCATAAACATTTGTGGTAAAAAGCCCGCCCATCGCAAATCTGCAAAACGTTAGTGGCAAGGCTATGA
>Ga0209480_10002901_pt1 | contig 11460 bp, 14 predicted proteins | sample JI61114C2DNA_FD_187501 | JGI IMG/M metagenome (GOLD analysis project Ga0209480, IMG submission 187501) | Wastewater effluent complex algal communities from Wisconsin, to seasonally profile nutrient transformation and Carbon sequestration -... | ecosystem: Engineered > WWTP > Effluent > Algae...
CCTCCAAATTCAACGGCAATATCGTTAACTGTAATCATTTTAGATTTTTAGATTTTTAGATTTTTAGATAATTAGATTATCAGATTTTTTTTTGAAGGTGCAAAGATAGATTTTTTGAAGGATTATTTTATATCTGAATTTTCAATAATCTTAATTAACTCAACTTGTTTTGAAGATAGTTTTTTATAACCGCAATAAATAGGCAATTTACTATAGTGCATTTTGTAATTTTGAAATTGATTTTTACAAAGTTCAGATTTTAGATAATAATATAAAGTTTCATTATCTAGGACTTCAAGTTTTTCATCAAAAAAACTATTCAATTTATATTCTGAATTTAGATTATTTATGTTTTTAATAAATTTTTCTTGAAGTATTATTTTCTCTTGTTTGCCTTTTATTTTTAAATCTGTTAAAAAAACATCAAGTCTTTCTGTAATTAAATTTAATGTATCAAATTTTGTTGACTTAACTGTATATTCCTGATATCTAACTTTTATTGAAGCTGAAATTATTTTAATTTCTTCTTCATAAAAACTTGAACTTTCTTTCAGATTTTCAAGTAGTAAACTTTCAGTTGTGCACTTTTCTTTTTTGCAAGAAAGACATAGTAGAACTAAAAATAGAATTACAATTTTATTCATAATTAATTTTGATTAAATAGCTTTTAATCAGCAACAAAATAATCTAAATCATTATGTTTAGGAACAATATAAACTCGTTCCCAAACATCACCATCAAGAATTTTCCATGAATGACCTTCGCCATCAATATCTTTTGCAATTAGAATAATTCCTGGCTCAATTATAAACGTATTTCCTTCGGAAGTTGTGAACTCTAGTTTTCCTTTTAAAGTTACTACAAATTGTTCTCTTGGTGCTGTGTGTTGCTCTTGTTGCCAAGGTTCAATCTTGGTTTGTATGTTGAAATATTCGACTTCAATTTTATGGTATTCTGGTAAAGTTCCTGATTCAAAATAGGAATTTCCAAGATCATCATTTAGTAATCGAATTGCTTTCATATTTAATTTATAAACTCAATCTAAATTCCTCAATTACAGGACTTGCTTTTCCGTAATCAACTTCTTGAATGAATAATTCAGCAGCTTTTGAAGTTTGAATACTTGGTAGAACATTCGCTTGATTGTTGTGCCTTAAAACTGTATTTATCCCAACTGCTTCTATTTTTTCTTGTAATGAAATAGCTAGAACTTCTTCTCCTGAAAATATTTTGATTAAACCCATTTTTGTATTGTATATTGTATAAATGTATAATGTAAACTGCGACTTATTACTAAAAACTACTCCTCATCTTCCATTTCGAAGAAAAGCGGCTCAATCATGATTTTGTCAGCTAATACCTCAACTCTTTCTGTGATTTCTGAGCAAAAGAAAATGCGTTGTGTTTTTTCTACACTTGCTGAAAGACGCAAAATGATGGCATCCATTCGTTGTTTGAATAATAAATCAGCATCATCAACAATAAACATTTTTATCGTATTCATATTGAATCCTGCTGACGAAAATAAGGCGTTGATTTTATTAGGTGTTCCAATAAGTATATCTAAACCCATAGAAATTACATTTTTGTCATAATCAGTATCGCCTTTATCGTGAACTCCAAAAATACTTAAGTCAGTGTAATTTCCGTATTTCAAGAAAAGCTCTTCCATTTCTAGAACTCGCTCTTTGTTTTCAACAATGATTAAAGCACGTGTACTTTCGTCGTGGGTTTTTTCTAATCGCTGAATCACATTTAAAACAATAGTTGTTGTTTTTCCTGTTCCACTTGGCGATTGAATTACAGCGTCTTTCCCACTTTTAATAGTTGAAAATGTTTCTTGTTGCATTTCATTGGCTTCGATTAACTCGTTTTCAATTAGTGCTTGCTGTAGGTTTGGGTTTATTTTTTTTAATTGCATTTCTTTTAGTTGTCGGTTGTCAGTTGTCGGTTGTCAGTTCTTTTTAATGACTGATAACAGATAACTGACAACAATTTATTTACTCGCGAATAACTTCACGTCTGTTTCAGAAATTTCGTTTCCTCCTAATATTATAAGGCGTTCTACTACGTTTCTTAATTCACGAATGTTACCTGTCCAATCGTATTCTTGTAATAATTTGGTAGCTTCAGTTGAAAATGTTTTTTGAGCATTTCCTTGTTCCTCAGCTATTTTTGAAGCAAAATGTTCGATTAGCAAAGGTATGTCATCTCGTCGGTCATTCAATGCTGGAACTTTAATTAAAATTACTGCCAATCTGTGGTATAAATCTTCACGGAAACGTCCTTCTTCGATTTCTTTTTTCAAATCTTTGTTGGTTGCAGCAACTACACGAACATTGACTTTTATATCTTTATCAGCACCAACTCTTTGAATCAAACTTTCTTGTAAAGCTCTTAGAACTTTAGCTTGTGCTGCCAAACTCATATCGCCAATTTCATCAAGAAAAATAGTTCCACCATCGGCTGCTTCGAATTTTCCTGCTCTATCTTTAACCGCAGAAGTAAAAGCACCTTTTACGTGACCAAACAATTCGCTTTCGATTAATTCTGATGGAATTGCAGCACAGTTCACTTCGATTAATGGATAAGCCGCTCTTTCGCTTTTTTCGTGCAATTGATGAGCTACTAATTCTTTTCCAGTTCCGTTTGGACCTGTGATTAAAACTCTTGCGTCAGTTTGAGCTACTTTTTCAATCATTTGTTTGATGTGATTGATTGGTTCTGAATTCCCAATCATTTCGTAGTTTTTGCTGACTTTTTTCTTTAGAATTTTGTTTTCAACAACCAATTGTTTTTTGTCTAAAGCATTACGAACTGTATTCAAAAGACGATTTAAATCTGGTGGTTTTGAGATATAATCGAAAGCTCCAAGACGCATGGTATTGATAGCGGTTTCCATATCGCCGTGACCTGAAATCATTACGATTGGAATTTCGGGTTTGATTTTTTTTACGGCTTCTAATAATTCTTCGCCGTCCATTTTTGGCATTTTGATGTCGCAAAGAACCAAATCGTAATCGGAATTTTTTATTTTTTCAAGTCCTTGAACGCCATCTTCGGCTTCTTCTACTTGGTAAGTATCGTTTTCTTCAGAAAGAATTTTGGTTAAAACTCTTCTGATGGATGCTTCGTCTTCTATGATTAATATTTTTGACATACTCTTTTATATGTTGTAAATTGGATGTTGAGAGTTCAAAGGTAACAAAAATTAAAATGGTTTTTCTCTTAGCCCTGATTGGATCTCGTCTTTTGTGGACGAGAGGAAAGCAGGAACAAGGATTACTGATAAAGCCCAAACCATTGCTTCGCCAATTCGCTATCGCTCGGGTCGCTTCAAATAATTTTACTTTTTCTTTATAACAGCAATACCTGAAAAGGATACCGCTTGAAAAGTTTGATTAGGTTCTGTTGTAAAAACCAATCCCATTTCTCTTGTTACATAACCTTTTTTAATTCCGATTACAGCATCACAACATTTTGATTTTGCTAGATTAGTAAGTGTTTTTAGTTGGTCTTCTTCTCTTCCTGTGTATTCTGCTTGTACTTCTATTAAACCGACTCTTTCGTATTCAAAATTGACTGGTTCGCCTTCAAAAAGTAATTGAACTTCGGTTGGTGGTGATGGACAATCTGCTTTGAAATCCGTTTTTAACGGAGTAAAAATTTCGTGAGGATTATATCCAACGCATGATTGAATCAATATAGATACAATTGCTGCAGTAAATAATCGAAAAAAGGTTTTCATTTTAATTAATATTTAAGCCATTTATAAAGTTCTTTCCAAGATGGTTTTTTACCGTACATTAGAATTCCAACTCGGTAAATTTTACTTGCGAACCAAACTACACCAAGAAATGTACCAAAAAGTAAGGTCATTGAGATTGCAATTTGCCACCAAGGCACACCAAATGGAATTCGCATCATCATCACGATTGGTGACGTAAGTGGAATCATTGAAAAAACGGTTGCCACTGTTCCGTGTGGATCGTTTATTACGGTGAAAAATCCGATGTAAACTCCTAGAATTAAAGGCATTATTATAGGCAACAAGAATTGTTGTGAATCGGTTTCGTTGTCAACAGCTGCACCTATTGATGCGTAAAATGAACTGTAAAGAAAGTAGCCACCAATGAAATAGAAAATGAACGATATTAGAATGGTTGCTATTGGCAAATTCCATAATTCTTTGATATACATTTGAATATCACTACCCATTCCTTTTTGAGCCATTTGCATTGCTTCTTGTGTTTGTGCTGATGATGTTGCTCCCATTTGAACACCAAAAATAGACGACATGATGAACATAGCTGTCATACCAAGTAATGCCCAAATCATGAATTGCAAGATTCCTGCTAATGAGGTTCCAATGATTTTTCCCATCATTAACTGGAATGGTTTTACTGATGAAATGATGACTTCAATAATACGAGACGTTTTTTCTTCGATAACGCTTCGCATCACCATATTTCCGTAGATGACGATGAACATCATGATTAAATATCCAAATGCGCCACCGATTCCGATTTTGATTTCGTTTAATCCTTTCAAAGCAGTTTCACCCGATGCATTGTTTAGTTTTATAGAAACATCTGCTTTAGATTGATTGATTTTTAAGGTATCTAAACCTTGTTTTTGATAATTTTCAGCCGTAATTCTTTTTGCTATCACGTCTTCAATATCTTCAACGAACATAACACCTGGACTATCATTAGAAACATATTGAATGTTCTTTTGAAGTGAAGTATTATCAGTAGATTTTGGAATAATCAGAAGACCTTCATAACTTTCGCTGATGATGCTATCTTTTAGGACTTTTAAATCTACGTTGGATAAATTTAAGTATTTGTATTCTTCATCGCTTTTGAAATCATTGACAAATCTTCCGGTTTCGTCGTGTATGGCAATGGTTTTTAAATCGGCTTTCATTTGGCTCAAATAACCAACAAAAACGCCAATTCCGACAAATAACAAAGGACTCAAAAACGTCATTACAATGAAGGATTTATTGCGAACTTTGGCAATGAATTCTCTTTTTATGATTAGTAGTAGCTTACTCATTATTCAGTAACTGTTTTAATAAAAATATCGTTTACACTTGGGATTTTTTCCATAAAATGGGTTACTTGTCCACGTTGAATTAAGGTATTTAGTAATTCATTGGGAGTTGCAGTTCCAAGGTTGATTTCTAGTTTTAATTCGTCATTTAGTGATTTGAAATCGGTTTGAGAAAGTGTGAATTTTTGTGATAAATCATACATCAAACCTTCGATATTGTCGCTTAGAATTCCGACTTCGTAACTGTTGGTTCTGAATTGTTTTTTGACATCAGTTAGTTTTCCTTCAATCAGTTTATTCGATTTGTGAATTAACGCAATGTAATCGCACATTTCTTCAACGCTTTCCATTCGGTGTGTTGAAAAAATTACAGAAGTTCCTTGCTTGTTCAATTCGATAATTTCATCTTTAATCAAATTGGCATTTACTGGATCAAATCCTGAGAAAGGTTCATCTAGAATTAATAATTTGGGTTTGTGTAAAACAGTTACCACAAATTGCACTTTTTGAGCCATTCCTTTGGAAAGTTCTTGCATTTTTTTGTTCCACCAACCTTGAATTTCTAGTCTATCAAACCAATAATCTAATTGCGTTTTGGCTTCTTGCTTAGATAAACCTTTTAGTTGAGCTAAATACAAGCATTGCTCACCAACTTTCATAGTTTTGTACAAACCACGTTCTTCTGGCATATATCCAATGAAGGCTACGTGTTCTGGTTTTAAAGGTTCGCCATCTAGGATTACTTCACCTCTATCGGGCATTGTAATTTGGTTGATGATTCTAATTAAGGATGTTTTTCCGGCGCCATTCGGACCAAGAAGTCCGTAGATGCTGCCTTTTGGAACTGAAAGAGAAACTTCGTTTAGCGCTGTGTAATCACCATATTGCTTCACGACATTTTTTACTTCAAGTATATTGCTCATTATGAAAATTAATTTGTGTAAAAGTACAGAATTAGTAGCTATATGAAAGTTTTTGTTACAAAAAAAACCCACCCTTATTTTGACACAAGGATGGGAAAAATTGCTATGAAAAAGAAATTACCTGTTTCCAAGTAATTAGTCAAATGTAGAAATAATTTTATAATTATGAAAACATATCTTTAACTTTTTCAAAAAAAGATTTATCGCTCTTTTCTGGATGCGGAATAAAGTTATCATCCGTTAGCGATTTTTCAAAGAATTGTCTTTGTTCTTTGTTTAATGTCTTTGGTGTCCAAACGTTTACGTGAACTAATAAATCACCACTTCCGTAGCTGTTTAAACTCGGAATTCCCTTACCTTTTAGTCTTAAAATTTTACCCGATTGGATTCCTTCTTCTAGTTTGATACGAACTTTTCCGTTTACGGCTTCAATTTCTTTAGAAACTCCTAAAGCGGCTTCTGGATAGCTTATATATAAATCATAGTGAAGATTTTCACCTTCACGCTTCAAAAATTCGTGTTCTAATTCTTCTATGGCAACAATTAAGTCACCTGCAATTCCGTTTCCTGGTGCGTCATTTCCTTTTCCGGAAACTTTAAGCTGCATACCATCAACAACTCCTGCTGGAATTTTGATTGAAACAGTTTCATCTTCGAGAATCATTCCGTGCGCATCGGCATTTGTTGGTTTACTTTCAATAGTTTGTCCTGCACCACCACATGTTGGACAAGTAGTAGCGGTTTGCATTCTACCCAAAATGGTGTTGGTTACTCTCAAAACTTGACCTTGACCATTACATGCCGAACAAGTTTTATATTTAACTCCTGGCGCTTGTATTTTTCTTTTAACTTTTACTTTTTTCTCAACACCATTGGCAACTTCTTCTAAAGTTAATTTAACTTTGATTCGAAGATTACTTCCTTTTACGCGACGTTGTCCACCTGAGTTTCCACCGAAACCACCACTGAATCCGCCACCGCCAAAAGCACTTCCAAAAATATCACCGAATTGGCTGAAAATATCATCCATATTCATGTGACCGCCACCACCATAACCTCCAGCGCCATCGAATGCTTGATGTCCGTATTGGTCGTATTTTGCTTTTTTGTTTGGATCGCTTAAAACTTCATAAGCTTCTGCACAAGATTTGAAATTTTCCTCTGCTTCAGCATTTCCTGGATTTTTATCAGGATGAAATTCTATGGCTTTCTTTCGATAGGCTTTTTTAATTTCTTCTGGTGTGGCACTTTTTGTGATGCCTAATATTTCGTAAAAATCTTTTTTCATGTTCTTGTATTAAGATTTAAGTATTAAGTATTATGACCAAGTCAAAAACCAATACATAAAAATATATTATTGTCCTAAAATAACCTTTGGGAAACGAATTATCTTGTCTCCTAATTTGTAACCTTTTTCTATTACGTCAACGATTTTTCCTTTTAAATCGTCTGATGGTGCTGGGATTTGGGTAATTGCTTCTGCAAAATCGGCATTGAAAGCATCACCTGTTCTAATATCAAGTTCTTCTAATCCTTTGGAAACTAGTGTTGATTTTAGTTTTTCGTGAATTAATTCAACTCCTTTTAATAAAACCTCATCGTCAGATTTTGCTATTTGAATCATAGCTCTGTCAAAATCGTCAAGAACTGGCAACATGGCTTGTAGAACTTCTTGATTGGCAGTTCTAAATAAATCGATGCGTTCTTTTGATGTACGTTTTTTATAGTTTTCGAATTCTGCAAAAAGGCGTAAAAATTTATCTTTTTCTTTGGCTAATTCTTCTTCTAATTTTTGCTCAACGGTTAATTCTTCAGCTGCCTCAACTTCTGGTGTAGCTTCATCTGTAGGGTTTCCTTCAGATTGGGTTGCCATTTCATTTTCATTCTCAAGAATTTCTTTATCAGTATTTTCAGTACTCATTGTGCTTTTATTTTTAAATATATTTTTGATGTTCATTGTTGTTTTTTGTTCCGAAGAATTTGGATGCAAAAGTACTGCCATTTCTTTAAAAATGTCAAATTGTCACTTGTTTTTTTATTGTTACATTTAATAAATAAATTTTTTACTATATTTGTTTTAAACATAACTTCAAACTACAAACAAATATGACTAAAAAATTACTCTTTTCAAACGTTTTTTTCTTAATAACATTAATTATCAATGCTCAAAACGGAATGCATTTTGATGGCACAAATGATATGGTTCAGACAAATTATCCTGGAATTATTGGAAATGGTGCGAGAACTATTGAAGCATGGATAAAAACTACTACAGTAACTTCTTCAGCTCAAAAAGTAATTGTAGATTGGGGTACATCAACTACTGGTGGAAGATCAACATTTTGTATGTTACAAAACAACTCCATCCGATTTGAAGCTGGCGGAAATGGAATAGCAGGAACTTTAGCTGTAAATAATGGCGCTTGGCATCATGTGGCTGTGGTATATAATCCATCAGCAACAAATACAGTTTCATTGTATATTGATGGCGCATTAAATAATTCTGGAAATTTAACGGTTGCCGTTAACACTGTTGCTGGCACCAACTTAAGAATTGGGCAACGATTTGATGGAATTAATAATTTTAATGGTTCTATTGATGAAGTTAGAATATGGAATGTTGCGAGAACAGCATCTGAAATTTCTACTTATAAAAACATAGAGTTTTGTTCGCCACAAACAGGTTTAGTTGCTTATTATAAGTTTAATTTAGGTATTCCATCTGGCACAAATACAGGAATTACAACAACAGACGATTATTCTGGTAATAATTATACAGGAACTTTAAGTGGATTTGCTTTAACTGGAGCAACCTCAAACTTTGTTTCGGGAGCATCACTTACTTTAAACACTATAGACACATCAGTAACCAATGACAATGCCGGAACTTTAACTGCAAATCAAACTGGAGCAATTTATCAATGGGTTGATTGTGCAACTTCTACTTTAATATCTGGAGCAAATTCACAATCTTTTTCTCCGACAACAACTGGTTTATATGCTGCAATTGTAAATTATAATGGTTGTATTTCAACAACAATTTGTTCAAATGTTACAACTTTAAAAAATACAGATTTTAGCTTTGAAAATTCAATAACAATGTATCCAAATCCTTCAAATGGTATTGTAACTATTCAAACAAATGATTCTTATGAAACTATTGATGTAGTTGTTAAAAATAGTATTGGTCAAATTGTTATTGACAAGCAGTTTTCAAATACAAATGCTGTTGTAATGGATATTAATTCAGCATCTGGAATGTACTTTATTACGTTAAAAACAAATTTAGGAAAACAAGCTACCTTAAAATTTATTAAACTTTAATAAAACTTTAAGACTATTACGTTTTCGGAATCTTTATATTTGAATTTATAAAAGGTTTATGATTCGCTGAAAGGCAAAAGATATTATTAATTCAAGTTGAAAAAAGTTCTAGTAAAAGCTAGAACTTTTTTTATTTTATGATGTTTTCAAGCGCTTCTTTAACGGTTGGAAATTGATATTTGAATCCTAATTCTTGTGCTCTTTTTGGAAGAATATTCTTGTTGTTGAAAAGTAGAATATGCATTTCACCAAGGATTAATTTCATTACGAACTGAGGAACATTAGGCAAAAACAAAGGTTTTTTCAGCTGTTTTGCAATGGCTTTTGTTAACTCTTGATTACTAATTGGATTTGGTGAAACGGCGTTGATGATGCCTTCTGTTTGATTTTGAATCACAAAATAATAAAGATTGGCAGCATCGGTTAAATGAATCCATGATTGCATTTGTTTTCCGGAACCAAAGCCTGAACCAACGTACATTTTGATTGGTTTTATCATTTCTAAAAGTGCGCCTCCTTTTTCAGAAAAAACAACACCAGTTCTAAGTTTAGCTACTTTTAAATTTAATAGTTTGAATTGATCGGCGCTTTCCTCCCATTTTATAACAACATTACCTAGAAAAGTTGTGTCGATTTCTGTAGAGGATTCATCATATATTTTAGAATAACTATCAGGATAAATAGCTGTTCCTGATGCTGAGATAAAATGTTTTACTTGATTGGGTGCTTTCCTTATTAGATTGTAAAGTAAATTAGCAGATAATACACGACTTTCTATCAACTCTTGTTTGTAAGCATTAGTCCAACGTTGTGAAATAGATGCACCAGCAAGGTGAACAATAGTATCAACGCCATCGAGACAATTATCATCGATTTTTCCTTCTTGAGGATTCCAATAAAAGCCGTAATAATTGGTTTTATTCTGGATTTTTTGTGGTGATGTTGTAAGATAGTGAACGGTGTGATTGTTTTCTAGAAGCAACGCTACCAATTCTTTTCCAATTAAACCTGTTGCACCTGTAATTAAAACTTTCATTTTCTTTTTTATTCAAAATTACGATTTATGATTCTAAAATGTACGTTAATTGTTATTGGTTTAACTTTTGTTGAATTATTGAAAATAAAAAATCCCAATCTCGTTCTAAAACGAGATGGGATTTTCGGTACAACTAAAACTATAAATAAATTCTAAATACTTGAAGAAACACTTCCTCCTGAATCTTCTTTTTTGATAATGGTTTTGGGTTTTGAATTGTACTCAATTGAACCTCCACTATCGGCATCAGCATTTAAACTAACAATTGGATGAACAGTTATTGAAGCTGCGCTATCTGCGTGAGAAGTTACTTCGTTCGCTAATAAATTTGAAGCATCAATTTCGGCTCCACTATCTGCATGAGTTTTAAGTTTTAATGCTTTTCCTTCTGCTTTAATTTCCGCTCCACTATCGGCATGAAGTTCTACAGCATCATATTCTAAAACAACATCTATATTTGAACCGCTATCTGCTTCTAATTTGATAGTTGTATTTCCTAGCAAAGTGTTTTTGCTTGTGACTTCTGCTCCGCTATCTGCAGAAATACCTTCAATTTTAGGCATACGAATTCTAACTGTTTCAGCACTTGTATTATTGATACTTCCTTCAAATTTTACAATTAATGTTCCATTTTCAACTTTGGTAATCAATTGTTTCTGAAGATTTTGATCGGTTTCCACCTCAACCATTATATTTTCTCCTTGCTCTACAATAAGTTCAATTCCGTGACTAACTTCAACTTTAGTGAATTTATCAGATATGATTCTTTTCTCTTTAGTCACATTTCCATTTCCCTCAATTCCCATTTGATATTTACAAGAGGAAAACAATACTGCTACAACAGCTGCGACCAATATTTTTGTACAAAAAACTATAAATTTTATCATAACTATTTAGTTTTAATGATTATTCCGTCTTTGTTGATTGTTAAACTTCCTTTTTCGTCTTTTCCTCTTAAAGTTTGGATAACTTCTTTACCGTTCACTTTTACAGAAATAGTTTCTGTTGAATCGTTTTCATCGATTACGTTTATTTCTTCTGATTCGCCTTCATTGTTTTGAGAATCATCATTTGGACAATTTAAACAATCTAATTCAGTACCTTTTACTTTATATTTAT
>Ga0209480_10002904_pt1 | contig 11456 bp, 12 predicted proteins | sample JI61114C2DNA_FD_187501 | JGI IMG/M metagenome (GOLD analysis project Ga0209480, IMG submission 187501) | Wastewater effluent complex algal communities from Wisconsin, to seasonally profile nutrient transformation and Carbon sequestration -... | ecosystem: Engineered > WWTP > Effluent > Algae...
AATAACCATCCATTATTTTCTAATCCTAAATATCCTATTCCTCAAAAAAATTAAGTGTATGAAAAAAACGGTTTCCAACCCAAAAGGTCTCATCAGCCTGATTTGTCTGTTGTTGTTTTCATTGTTATTAATACAGTGTAAAAAAGATGGAACCAATGCTTCGGGTATTTCTCGCGCACTGGTCAATGCACCTGATTCTACTTTATTCTCCCCATTTTATGATTCAACTGTAGTGCCTTATGCTGACACTAAACCGGGTGTTAATGATATTGTTGTTACAAAAAGTGTGAGAAGTATTATTAGAAACAACTGTGTCTCTGCTGGATGTCATGGTGGTGGTGGCGTAAAACCCTATCTAGATTCTTATGAAAGTGTGATGACAATGGTAACCCCTGGTAACCCCGAAGCAAGTGAGTTGTTTCAATTGGTAACTACCAGTGACTTGAATAAGGCTATGCCTCCCGTTAACTATGGTGTTGACTTAACTGTTTCAGAAAAAAATATTATCTACAATTGGATTAAAAACGGAGCCAAACCAAATCCGGGAATTGAAGACTACAGACCTGCTGCAATTGCTTTAATTGGTATTGGTTGCTCATCCGGAAACTGCCATAATCAGGCAACTGCTAGTGGTGCTTGGGCTAGAAAAGGTTTGCTAGGGGCATTAACTTCTGCAGATAGTTCAACTTTTATTTTTACCAATCAGACTTCTGGTGCAGTTACCACTTATAGTCAATTGAAAAATCCCAAATTAACTTCTGTTTGGACAGCCTATAAAGACAGTGTAAAGAAATTCTATACTGATACTTTGGCAAATGCCAGTTTTAGACCATATAAAACCTTTGCATTACCTATTTCATTCTCAAGTACTCGTGGACCTTTGAATACTTATGATGACATATTAATGGATATCATGTATCCAAAATCTACAAGGTCAAACACTACCGTACAATTTACAGATGGTAATGGAAAAAAGTATTATGCAAAAGGTGATCCTTTAACAGCAACTAGTTCCATGCTATCAAGAGTAGATTCTACTTTATTATTGGCAAGTCCAAGAACCAAAATATTTGCAACCAAACACCAAGGAGATATGGCTTACGCCGATGGTGGTTTAAAATCATCAGAAGTAGCCATTATTAAGGGTTGGTATTTTGGAGATCCTAATATTCCTGCAGTATGGAAATTTGGTACTGACGGTACAGGTATTTTCAAATACAGTATTTCAGGTAAAATCATCACAAAATAATCCTAACCAGAAAAATACATTTTATGAAGAAATTATTCATCTATCTGGGAGTGATTGGCGGTATCCTGCTTTTCTTCTCATGCTATAATAATAAAAAAGACGTTACCAAACCAACAGCTGATGCTTTGGCCAGTATCTCTTTCCGCGACGACATTGTTCCTATTATGATATCAGGAGCCTGTGGTTGCCACAACAATGGTAAATATGCTAACGCAGTTCAATTCTCTTATAAAGACACTATTTGGTATGGTGCTATACAATCAAGGGCTACCGTGTTAAATAATATGGCTCTTGGTAAGGATCACCCAGGTGAAGGTGGTATCTATTTTACTTCTTCTCAAGCTGAATTGGTGAAATTATGGGTTGCGCAAGGTGCCAAGGATAATTATGTTCCACCACCAGTAACTGGCCCAGTTACCTATACTATCAACATTGTGCCTCTTTACAAAACAGATTGTAAAGGTAGTGCTTGCCATGGTGGTCTTGGACCAAACTTGGACTATGCTAAAATGGTTGCTATAAAAGATGATTTGAGTAAAATCATGAGTAGTGGTGGCGCTAGTGGCCACAAGGGTGGAGCCCTTAGCCTAAGCGGAACAACTACTGCTAACTTTCTTGCATGGATTGCTCAAGGCATGCCTCAATAATTTAAACCCACTTTTAAATAGATAAAACCACAAAAATGAAAAAGATCACACTATTAGTTACTTTATTATTCATTATCCTTTCTAACATAGTTGTTGCACAGACTTATAAAACTAGGGACGCCAATATTTTCTTTAATCCTAATAAAGATCAGAGTCATAAAGATTATGCTTCTGTAAGTAAAGAAGGTACAGCTGTTCTTAAAGTAGAAACCAATGAAGTGGCATTGTTGGTTCCTATGAAAACCTTCCATTTTAACAATGCATTGTTAGAAGAGCATTTTAATGAGAACTATTTGCATACCAATAAATTTCCTAATGCAACCTTTAAAGGAAAATTGATTGGATTCAATAAAGACCAATTAGCCAAAGATGGTACTTATACTATGTCTTCAGAAGGTCAGGTTTCATTGCATGGTGTTACACAGAATTTCAAAGCTCCCGTTAAGTTGGTTGTAAAAGGAAAATCTGCCACATTCACTTGCAATTTTAAAATTAGAGCAGATCAGTATGCTATTGATATCCCTGCTTTGGTGAAACCTAAGTTGTCAGATGAAACACCTATTGATGCAAATATTGTTTTTCAATTAAACTAATCCAATCAGTAAACATACGATTATGAAAAAACGTATCATTTTTCTCATGCTGGTTTGCAGCTTCTTTGTAAGAGCAAATGCACAGGATGACCTTTTGGGCGACCTTGTAAAAGAGGATGCCTCAAAAGTGAAACAGAATATTACTACAGCTACTTTTAAATCTTCCAGGATTATCAACTTTACTAGTGTTGAAATGACAGGTAAGGGTAATCTTCAATTCATGATTAGCCACAGATTTGGCCAAATGTGGAAAGAAGGAAAGGGCTGGTCAAATGTGGCGCAACTATTTGGTTTGAACTCTGGTTTTGCCAACACATATATGTCTTTTGACTATTCCTTTACTGATTGGTTAAACCTAGGTTTGGCAACAACTGGTAACGCACAATTTGAGTCTTGGGCTAAGTTCAAAATTTTGAAACAGCAAACTGGGCAAAAAAATGTTCCTATTTCTCTGGCATTTTATTCATTAATGCATGCAGATGCAAGTGAAGGTCCAAGTCCAGACGATCTAACTTGGAACAGATTCTCTTATTTAAACCAATTATTAATTGCTCGGAAATTTAGTGAAAGCTTCTCTTTGCAATTGATTCCATCCATGGTTCATTACAATTACGTGCCTTATGGTATTAACAACACCAATAATATTTTCAATATTGCAATTGGTGGTAGGATGAAATTAACCAGTAAAACTGCCATTACTTTTGAGTATTCTAGGCAATTAAATGGATACAAAAATCTATTAGACGAGAGTGCTTCTGCAGTAAATTATGTGCCTGATGTTGTGTCTTTGGGATATGACTGGGATACAGGTGGTCACATTTTCCAATTCTTCCTTTCTAGCGCATCAAGTGCCACCAATATTGGCCAATTATCTGCTAATCAAAACGATCTAAAAGTGGGTAATTTCTCACTTGGATTTAACCTGAATAGGAGTTACGGGATTAAAAAACTAGTACAAGTTCATTAAAGTTTGTGGGTTTATGAATGCAAGGCGCTTTGGGGCAACCCAGGGCGTTTTGTTTTTTATAACTCCCATCTTTTACAGACATTTGTCCAATTCTACCATTTCTAGATATAACGAGATTGCCATGAGTTATAATTATCTACCCTTAGACCGTAATTGGTTGCATTTTGAACAAGTAAAACACTTGTTAGACTTTAATCAACAAGTTTCTATCACTTTTGATGCGCACGAACGGATTGTTGCTTGTAGAGACTATTTAGATAGTAAAATGAAGGATGGTCAGGGGTTGTATTATGGCATTAATACGGGTTTTGGTTTTTTACAAAATGTGCAGATAGACGCTTCATCAATTGAACAACTCCAATACAATCTCTTGGTATCACATGCATGTGGGCTGGGTGAAGAAGTACCAGCAGATATTGTCAAGCTTATGTTGATGCTTAAAATTAAATCTTTGAGTTATGGGCATAGTGGGGTTCAAATTGACACGGTGAAAAGGCTGATGGAGATGTATAACAATGACGTATTGCCAGTGATCTATACCCAAGGTTCACTTGGTGCTTCCGGAGATTTAGCACCTTTAAGTCATATGAGTCTTCCCTTATTAGGTTTGGGAGAAGTAATGCATGAGGGCAAAAAATATCCTTCTTCAGAAATGCTTGCCAAATTTCAATGGAATCCCATCTCGCTTCAGAGCAAAGAAGGTCTAGCCCTGATCAACGGTACCCAGTTTATGAGTGCGTATGGTTTGTATTGTTTGAAAAAAGCAGAGCATTTGATACAGATGGCCAATTTGATTTGTGCGCTTTCTTTTGATGCTTTTGATTGCATATTAGAGCCCTTGAATCCAAGCATACACCAAATTAGAGCTCATAAAGGCCAAGTAGAGACTGCTAGAATCCTTAGGTCATATCTAGCAGATAGTGCCATTGCTGTTCAGCCTGGCAAACAGGTACAAGATCCTTATTCTTTCCGTTGTATTCCACAAGTTCATGGTGCCACTTTGGACGCTTTTGAACATGTATTAAGTGTGTTTATGCGGGAAGTAAATTCAGTTACGGACAATCCAAATATCTTTCCAGATGAGGATTTGATTGTCAGTGGGGGGAATTTTCATGGACAACCATTGGCGTTGGTATTGGATTATTTGGCTATCGCGATGAGCGAATTGGGTAATATTTCTGAAAGGAGAACCTACCAATTGATCAGTGGGCAACGTGGTCTTCCTTTGTTCTTGGTCAAAAATCCAGGATTGAATTCCGGTTTTATGATTCCTCAATATACGGCAGCTGGCATTGTAAGTGAGAATAAACAGCTTTGTACCCCTGCTTCAGTTGATAGTATTTCTTCTTCTAATAATCAAGAAGACCATGTAAGTATGGGGGCTAACGCAGCCACAAAATGTTTGAGGGTGATCAATAATGTAGAAAAATTACTCTCCATTGAATTAATGAGTGCCGCCCAAGCACTTGATTTTAGAAGACCTATGAAAAGTTCCCCAATTTTAGAAGAACTCATGTCTTCTTATCGTGAAATCATTGCATTTAATGAGGTAGATAGGCTATTACACAATGATATGGTAGCAACGATTCATTTTTTACGAGATTATCAAATCAAAAGCTTGGAATAAAATATTCAACAAAATTTTAATTAAAACATAATTTGTTTTACTTTTTCACCGTAAAAACCAAATCATGAAAAAAGTACTATCCTTTATCCTTGCTGTATCATTAAGTTTTGCAGCATTTGCGCAATCAACTACTCAACCTATTTCTGAAAAAGTGAAAGTAGTATTTCCAGGTAAACCTGAAGAAATGAAAGCTCCCAATGGGGCAGTTGTCTATACCTTTAAAAAAGATAGCTCTATGGCTTTTATGGGTATGTCTTTTGACCTTTCTGCTATGGGTTTGACTGCTGATGTTATTAGTTCTATGGGTGATGGATTATGGGATCAAATGAAGGGCGGAATGGTGGCTCAAATGGGCGGCGCTACCCTTGCTAAAGATGAAGTAACCCAATTCAAAGGAAAAAGCTCATTGTATATGGAAATTGATGGGACAAATTCAACTGCCCCTCAATTACAAGGTAAAAAAGCCTATGGGTATGTGTTTTTTATAGGTTCTGTTTTGCACCAAGTTTTGTTTTATTCTGGTGATCCAAAATCAAAAAAAGAAGACGGAGCTACATTCTTTGATAGTGTAACAATTGTAGAATAAGAAATGAATGGGGCCATTAGCCCTTTGAACATATCATATCTATTGGCCGGTTCAAATCTGAACCGGCTTTTTTATGCCTAAAAACAGGGTTCCTGTATGGAATAGGGGCATAGCCATCTATTTTGTACATTTGCCGCCTAGAAATGACCTATCCATGAGTGAAGAAAAAAGCCTGAATTTTATAGAAGAAATAGTTGAAGCAGATTTGGCCGCTGGTAAATACCAGTCAATTTTGACCCGTTTTCCACCGGAACCCAATGGATACTTGCATATTGGACACGCCAAAAGCATTTGTTTGAATTTTGGATTAGCCATGAAATATGGTGGTAAAACCAATTTGAGATTTGACGATACCAACCCTAGTACAGAAGAAACGGAATACGTAGAAAGTATTAAGGAAGACGTGAAATGGTTGGGATTTCAATGGGCAAATGAATTATATGCGTCAAATTATTTTGAACAACTATACCAATTTGCGGTTCAATTAATTGAAAAAGGCTTGGCGTATGTAGATGATAGCAATAGCGAAACCATTGCGCAGGAAAAAGGTACCCCCACACAGGCGGGTACTGAAAATGCCTACAGAAGTAGAAGCATTGCAGAAAACCTTCAGTTGTTTGCAGATATGCGAGCAGGAAAATACAAGGATGGCGAAAAGGTTCTGCGTGCTAAGATTGATATGGCAAGTTCCAATATGCACATGCGTGATCCTATTATTTACAGAATCAAACACGCACACCACCATAGAACAGGTGATGCTTGGTGCATTTATCCTATGTATGATTTTGCACACGGGCAAAGCGATTCAATTGAAAATATTACGCATTCTATTTGTACCCTAGAGTTTATTCCTCATAGGCCCTTATATGATTGGTGTATTGAGCAGTTAGGAATTTTCCCATCTAAACAATATGAGTTTGCTAGGTTGAATATGACATATACTGTCATGAGCAAACGAAAACTCTTACAATTGGTGAATGAGAAACACGTAGAAGGCTGGGATGATCCTAGAATGTCTACTATTTCTGCCATGCGTAGAAGGGGATATCCTGCTGAAAGTATTCGAGAGTTCTGTGATAAAATTGGGGTTGCCAAAAGAGAAAACCTCATTGATGTAGGGTTATTAGAATTCTGTGTTAGAGAGACTTTGAATAAATCAGCCCTTAGGCGTATGGTGGTATTTGATCCTTTAAAAGTGGTCATTACCAATTATCCAGATACAGTAGAAATATTGGAAACTGAAAACAATCCTGAAGATCAAACTGCTGGAACTAGGACAATGCCATTTAGCCGTGAAATTTATATTGAAAGAGATGACTTTATGGAAGTGGCTCCCAAGAAATATTTCCGTTTGGCACCTGGTCAAATGGTGAGACTTAAAAGTGCCTATATTATCAAGTGCGATGAAATAATCAAGGATGCTAATGGTAATATCACTGAATTACATTGCAGTTATATTCCTGAAAGCAAGAGCGGTTCGGATACATCTGGGATCAATGTTAAAGGTACCTTGCATTGGGTAAGTGTTGCACAAGCTTTACAAACAGAAATTCGTTTGTATGATCGTTTGTTTAAAGTAGAAGATGTGGCTAACGCCGATGGCGATTTTAAAGACCATATTAACCCTGATTCTTTGCAAGTAATTCCCATTGCTTATGCAGAACCCGCTTTGCTTAGTGATCAGCCCAATAGCACCTATCAATTTATTAGAAAGGGATATTTTGTTTTAGACAGAGATAGTACCAATGATAAATTGGTATTTAATAGAACTGTTACCTTGAAAGATGGTTGGGCCAAAGAAGCTAAAAAAGCTTAACCAATGGATTTATTCCAATCTTTTACCAAACACTGGAAGCAAGCATTTCCACAATATCAAATGGATAATTGCTTGCTTTTGTTGGCTGTTAGTGGAGGATTGGACAGTGTGGTCATGACTCATTTACTAGCAGAAATGGGTTTTACATGTTGCGTGTTGCACGTGAATTTTCAACTTAGGGGAGTAGAAAGTGAAAGAGATGAAAACTTTGTAAGAGCATTGGCAAAGGAATCTGGAATGGAAATCTTTGTAGAAAGGTTTGACACATTGGAATATGCCAAGTTAAATGGGATAGGAATTCAGGAAGCAGCAAGAAACCTCCGATATCAATGGTTTGAGACAAAAAGAAAGGATTGTCAATTGCAATTTCCTGGTAAAAATGTTTTAATACTTACTGCCCATCATGCCAATGATAATGTGGAAACAGTATTACTGAATTTTTTTAGAGGAACGGGTATTCAAGGACTACGTGGTATTACAGCTTTTCAAAAAGAACGTTTTTTGTTAAGACCCTTGCTACCTTTTAAAAAAGAGGAACTTATTGGCTATGCTAAAAATAACAATTGGGCATTTGTAGAAGATAGTTCTAATGAATCCAACAAATACACGCGCAACTTTATAAGAAATCAGGTTCTTCCTCAATTAGAAGCAAATTTTCCACAGGTAAAAGACAATTTGCTACAAAACATAGAAAGGATGAAAGAGGTTGCAGAGATCTATCAGGAAGCCATTGCAGATAGGCTAAAAAACCTAATGGAATGGAAGGGACAGGAATGTCTGGTATCCATTTTGAAGCTTAAAAAGACAGCTCAATTAAATACGGTTATCTGGGAATTGATTAGACCATTTGGATTTTCAGTTCAACAAATTCCAGAATTGATCAAATTGATGGAAGCGCCCAATGGGAGTAGTTTGTATTCAGCAACCCATCAAATAATCAAGAATAGAAAATGGTTGTTAATGGCTAAAATTCAACCACAGGAAAATTCATTTGTGGTGATTGAATCATCAGAATCTGCTATTGAATTTGTTGGAGGTCAGTTGGATTGTACAATAATTACTCAGCCATTTACCCATGATGCAAATCCATTGAAAGTGATGCTAGATGCCAAGCAGATTAGCTTTCCATTGTTATTGCGCAAACCCAAATCTGGAGACTATTTTTATCCTTTGGGAATGCAAAAAAAGAAAAAACTGAATCGCTTTTTTATTGATCAAAAATTATCTAAAACTCAAAAAGAAGCTATTTGGATTTTGGAATCCAACCAGCGGATTATTTGGGTTCTAGGTCTGCGAATAGACAATAGGTTTAAATGTGAACCTGCAACAAATGCTGCATTACAATTAGGTTATATACCCAAAGAAATTTAACGCAGATAGCCCAGAACTTGGTTGAAAAATACCGGGACTGGTCTATAATCACTTAGAAATTGACAAGTGATAATTAAAAACACAATTCCAAAAATGGCTCCCCAAATATGCGCGGAATGGTTAATGTTGCCATGTCCTTTTTTAGCCATATAAGCAGAAAGTAAGAGGTAGAGTGGCCCAAAAATAAAACCAGGAATATGAAAGGGTAGGGGAAAAATACCTAGACCCATGGTGGGATTTAAAAAGATGCCTACAAAAATCACAGCGGATACAGCACCAGAAGCCCCCAAGCTTCTATAATGGTAGTTGTCCTTGTGTTGAAGATAGGTTGGTACCAAACAGATAGCCAATGCAGCTATATAAAGAATTAGATAAAGAACTTTTCCTGCACCCCCAAAAATGGCTTCAAAAGCCCGTTCAACCATATCTCCAAAAAGATAAAATGAATACATGTTGAAGGCCAAGTGCATAATGTCTGCGTGAATAAATCCACAGCTAATAAAGCGGTACCATTGGTTATTATTTGAAATAGCAGGGGGATAAAAGATTAAATCATTAATGACTTTTTCATTAGAAAAGGCGGTAAATGAAATAACGCAGGTAAGAGCAACAATAGCAAGGGTAATGGTAATCATGCGGCAAATTACGGATTTTAAATATGATGGTATTTCTCGTTTTTGAGAATACTACAAGCCCTATATACTTGTTCTGCTAGGATTAGTCTAACCAACATATGCGGGAACACCAGTTTAGAAAGACTCCATATGGTATTGGCTCTTTTGGTAATGGTTTCATCTACCCCAAATGCACCACCTATTAAGAATACCAATCGTTTGCAACTTTCATTGGCTCTTTGTTGTATCAATTGTGCCACACCAGGTGAATGTAGCATTTGCCCTCTTTCATCCAATAAAACTAGATAGTCATCGCTCTGCAATTGTTGTAAAATAGCCAAAGCTTCTGCCTTTTTCAAAACGGCTTCAGTCATGCTAGCTGCATTTTTTGGTGCAGGAATTAATTGCCAAGACACAGGGAAATATTTTCCAACCCTACCTGTAAATTCCTCAATACCAGATTGTACATAGGTTTCATGAGGTTTGCCAACGGAAAGGAATAGCAGTTTCATGCCTTAAAAGTAAAGAATGATTTATGATTTTCTTCACAACAGTTGGCTACATAATTGTATCTGAGATATAGTAACATACTTCATTTTTAAATTTTAACCTAGGGAAACAGATCTACATGCCATTTTTTAATCACTTAAAATCCAAGGGTCATGTACATTGTTTCCAAAAAACTTCAGCTACTTGTATGCTGCTTAGTCAGTTCTAGTATCACTTTTTGTCAAGGAAATTCAAGACCTATTAGTATAGGTTTAGAAACAGGTACCCTAGTATATCAAGGTGACTTAGTTCCTAGTATGGCGGGCTCATTTAGAAATATAAAGCCCTTATTTGGGATTAATATAAGTAAACAATTTTTTCCTCATTTTGCACTTAAAGCAAGTTTATTCAAAGGGCAAATTGGTGCTGATGAATCTGTTTATACTGATCCAGCATGGAGGCAATTACGGGCATTCCAATTTCAAACACCGGTAACAGAGTTTTCTACGTCGGTTGTATTTGATTTTGCTGACCAGTCATTGGATCAAACCAAGCGGCTAACACCTTATCTTTTTGCTGGTCTTGGCTTAAGCTTTCTAAAAGTCAATAGAGATTGGAGCAATATCAATCTTGCTGCATTTGACCCCAAATCAAGTACCTTACTTGGCTTAGGTATAGATACACTTAAAAATACACCTAAAGTCTTGCCTGTTATTCCCATTGGAGCTGGTTTAAGATATGCTCTGAATGAACGTTGGTCTTTGCATTCTGAACTGGGATTTAGATTAACCATGTCTGATTATGTGGATGGTTTTAGTAAATCAGGTAATCCTACTGCAAAAGACTTTTATTATGCTTTAAAACTGGGAATTAGTTATCAATTAGGTAGTAATGGCATCAAATGCCCTCCAGCTAAAAGATGAGTCATCTAATTAGAAAGAAAGTTAGAAAATAGACTAAATGCTAAATAATTTAGTATTTTTGAACAATGGAATGGCATTTTATCATTCGATTTGACCAAAAAGACCTGCATTTAAAAGCAGAAAGGATTTATTTATCCGAGCAAGTTGAGCGTATTAAAGTAATGGGTAAAAACAGAAGCATTGTCTTGCAATCAAATAGACCCTTGTTAAGGATAAAAGGGTTGAAAAATAAAAGACTGGATTGGAAACTAATTGAAGGACAAATGAATAATAGCCATGTTTTGCAAGCCATCATCTTAAAACTAGAAAGATTGCTAAAAACGGCAACGGACTTAGACGTTTAAATGCTTAGGAGAGTTGGGCCGATATTGCATCGGCGCCAGCCAGGCATAATTGAATCATTTTTTTTCTCACGGTATTACTAAACCTAAAAGCAGGCAGATAAATGCTCAGGCTGGCAACCAATTCAGTTTGTTGATACACAGGACTGGCAATTCCAATAACCTGTTTACTGTCTTCAATTAAGGCATATCTATTTTTACGAATTTGTTGAATCTGCGCCATGAATTTGGCT
>Ga0209480_10002907_pt1 | contig 11450 bp, 7 predicted proteins | sample JI61114C2DNA_FD_187501 | JGI IMG/M metagenome (GOLD analysis project Ga0209480, IMG submission 187501) | Wastewater effluent complex algal communities from Wisconsin, to seasonally profile nutrient transformation and Carbon sequestration -... | ecosystem: Engineered > WWTP > Effluent > Algae...
CGGGTTCATCCTTGGCGATCAAGTTCGAGGTCTCCCCACTGTCCCAGAGGTAGGTGAAGGGAGCGGTACCCCCGGTCACATCGGCGGTAAGCGTGGCCATGGTCCCTGCGCAGACGGAAGTCGGCCCGCTGATGGAGACGGAAGGCGCGGGGGTCACTACCAGGTTGAAGGAAGCCGAAGCGCTGCAACCGGCAGCGTCGGTCACCTCCACGGCCTTCAGCCCGGGTTCATCCTTGGCGATCAAGTTCGAGGTCTCTCCACTGTCCCAGAGGTAGGTGAAGGGATCGGTACCCCCGGTCACATCGGCGGTAAGCGTGGCCATGGTCCCTGCGCAGACGGAAGCCGGCCCGCTGATGGAGACGGAAGGCGCGGGGGTCACTACCAGGTTGAAGGAAGCCGAGGCGCTGCAACCGGCAGCGTCGGTCACCTCCACGGCCTTCAGCCCGGGTTCATCCTTGGCGATCAAGTTCGAGGTCTCCCCACTGTCCCAGAGGTAGGTGAAGGGAGCGGTACCCCCGGTCACATCGGCGGTAAGCGTGGCCATGGTCCCTGCGCAGATGGAAGCGGGCCCGCTGATGGAGACGGAAGGCGCGGGGGTCACCACCAAGGTGATGACGTTGCTCTCTGCGGTGGAACTGGTGACGCATGCGGCATTGCTGGTGATGGTGCAGCGCACATCGCCGCTGCTTGTTCCATCATCGGTATAGGTATCAGTGAAGCCAACGGAAGCGCCGCCACCCTTCGTCCATTCGTAGGTGGGCGTGGAGCCGCCGTTCGTGATCGCGGCGTGGAAGATGACCGGGACGCCCGAGCAGGTCGGGTTGCTGCTGGCCGGATCGATGGAGATCGATACCGTCGGTGTTACCAGGGCGGAAGTGCCCGCGCAAACACACGCGTTGGTGAGCAGGTCATTGATAGTGCAGGCATTGCCGTCATTGCACGCGTCGCCCTGTTGCCCGAAGGTGGTGGGGCAGTTGTCGGATGCGTCGGTGATGCCATCACCGTCCGCGTCAGGTGAAGAGGAAATGGCGATCTCGTCCAAGCGGATGCGGTCGCGCGAACCGGTTCCGCTGCTTTGGTAGTAGAGCCATCGCACCTGCACCAGGGGCATATTGTTGGCGTTGGCCGGCAGGGTGATGGCGCTGAAGGTCTGTTCGGCCGCTGCTCCCGATGCGCTGGAGAGGTAGATGGAAGAAGCCACATCCGTGAAATTGCCCGCGTTGCCGATGCGGTACTGCAAACGCAGGCCGTTCACGCGGCCTGCGCTGCTGGTAAGGTCCTGGGCTTTCCAGCCGAGGGTGACGGAAACGCGGTTCGTGGTGTTCAGTGCTACCGCGATGGCCCCGATGTTGTTGCTGGCGGAGTTCAGGAGGCTGATGCCGTTGGTGACCTCGTTGCGGATACCTCCGGTGGCGAGGGCGGTGGTGCTCACGTCCAGGACGCGGTTGGCTGAGGGAGAGGTGAGCGTGGTGTCGCGCGGCTCGATGGTGAAGCTCCACCCTTGCATGGAGGTGGGGTAGGTGGTGGTGGTCCCGAGCGCGAAACCGGTGAAGCTGAAGCTTCCCGTGGAGAGGTCGTGCGGTGCCGGGTTCGATTGTGCCCATCCTGCTGCGGAACAGAGGAGGAGCCCGGCAAGGTGAGCGAGCCTGCCAAGCAGGCGGGCGCAGCGGTCATGGAACGGTATGGTCATGGGAAAGGGTGGTTGGTGAGCGTTTGGCGTGGAATGGGGCACCCGGCCGATAAAAGGGCCGTGGAAAGCACAACGGAACGAACACTGGGGACGGCCACATCGCCACGCTCAACGAGCGCAGGGCACGGCGATGGGCAACGGGTGAACGCACTATTGAACATGGTATACCCGGTACGGTATGCTGAAAGTGGAGGATCAATGTACCGGGTCGGATGGGTCAATGATCGGATGTTGATAACTTGTCAGGTGCCCGTACCAACTGCCGTACCAGGGCCCCTGGCCTTACTGGCCAATGGCAGCCTCCCATTCCGGTATCGTTTCGTGCCGGTATAGAAGGGGTGCCATGGCCATCAACCCATGCGAAAGGGGGCTGAGGCCTTGAGGTATCTGTGGAATACAGGTCCCGGCCCTTCGGGCCTGGAGCGTAGGCTTTGTCAGAGTCAGGGATCGGTACAAGAACAAAAGGCCCGTTCATCCTCCCGCACGGGCCTCGTGGGCCGTCATCCTGGGGTGCGAACGGTCTCACAAGGCCGGGGAGCATCCCGGAAACCCGTGCTCAAAAGGTGCCCACCACTGTTGATAGCCCGGTTGAAAACCCGGGTTGGCCGGAAAAAACATACCCCGCCCACCGCAAGTTCCACGGGAAACCACTTGACCATGAAAGAGAACGACAGGATCAAATTGGGTAAGCGGCTGGCGGAGATCCGGCGGTTGCGGGGCTACAAGCAGATCGAAGTGTGCCTGGATACCGGTATTAAGCCGCACCAGCTGAGCCGCGCGGAGGGCGGCGGCAGCCACCTGAAATACTGGGAGGCCTTGGAGTTGTTCACGAAATACCGCTGCTCCGTGAAGGCATTCGATTGGAAGTTGCCCTTGGGCGATGTAGGCGGCTTGTTCCCCCCGGACGGGCCGCCCCCAGCGCCCAGCACCCCCTTGCCACCGGATGATGGCCAAGGCCCGGGTGGACAGGACGGAGATAGAACACCGATACCCTAGAAGCCCGTTAGCCTTAGTGGGCGCATGGCCGTCATGCGCCCACTGTTCGGATGCCCTGCGCCCACTGTTCATGGGCCAACGGCCTACTGTTCGTGGGTGAATGGCTGAGCGTTCAATGGCCAAGCGCTCCCTGTTGGTGCACGAACGGCCCCCTGTGCGTGGGCGAACGGCTGAGCGTTCACCGGCCAAGCACCCACTGATGGTGCGCGAACGGCCCCCTGTTCGTGGGTGAACGGCTGAACGTTCGTGTGCCCAGCGCACGCTGTTCGTGCATGAGCGGCCCCCTGTTCATGGGCACACGGCTGAGCGACCAGGTGCCAAGTGCACACCGTTCACGCATGGGCGGCCCACTGTTCGTTGGCCAATGGCTGAGCGTTCACCCGCCAAGCGCCCACTGATCACGCACGAACAGCCAGCCATTCCTTGGCGAACAGTGGGCGCATGACGGGGGAAGTACACCCCCTGCCAAGCTGAAGTCCGTCCACCTCATCGTCCAGCGGTACGGCCTTGCGCGGTGAAGGCTTCTGCGTTCCCGGCCGGGCAGCACGCACTCCGCAGGCGAGCAGTGGCGCGGTGCCGGGTGAAGGCCCGGCCATCCGCTGCGCAGCGGCCCCCTGTGCGAACGCGAAGCACTGGCCGCGCCCTCGCAGGCGGCCCATGCCCGGTCGGCTGCCCTTGCATCATCCGTACTTAAGCAGACCACGCTTCCCTGCGCACGGGTAGGGCGAGGTACCGGCCATGCCGGGCCAAAGTGCTTTGAACAGGCGCATGGCTGCAGGCCATGTGCGCCCACCCGGTGCGCGCTCCGGGGCGCGCGGCGAGCACAACAAGGGGCCATGCGCTAATGCTACTTTTATGCATATACGCAACGGGCTTCCTGAACCCCGCTACAGGCAAGGCCTCGCGCTGGCCTACCATACCCCGGAGAGTGTATCCTGGGAAACCTGAGCGGAAACCCCGCGTTGCAGCACCCCGGATCGGAAAAATCCATCCACAACCAAAAACTTTCAGTCATGAAAGCGAACATCAAGACAAGCCTCTACAGGAAAACGGCGGCCGCCATTCTGCTCCTGCTGCAGAACGTGATCGCCAAGCTCACGGGAAACCTCTTCTTCCCGAACCCGCCGCACTTGCCGGCAGCGTTGCAACTGAAGGCGGACAAACTGATCGAGGCCATCGGGGAGGCCACGAACGGCAGCAAGGCGAGCAAGATCCACAGGAATACGGTAGCGAAGGAGGCGGCGGACATGTTGCGTGCGGTGGCGGATTACGAACGCATGGTCGCGAACGGCGATGCGGACATGCTCGCCACCGGTGGCTTCGAACTGAGCCGCCGTCCGGAGCCCATCGATCACCTCGGTATCCCCGGGCGTGTGAAGGCGGTGGCCACGGACAAGAAGGGCGAGATCGAGTTCCGCTTCGGCAAGGTGCGCGGTGCGTACTACTACAATGTGTATGTGGCCCACACCGACCCAGCCGAGCCGGGCGTTACCTGGAAGCTGCACGCCACCACCACCCGTGCCCGCAACACCTACGATGGCTTCGAGAGCTTCAAGGCGGTGTGGTTCTGCGCCAGCGCAGTGGGTGTGAACGGCGAAGGCCTCCAGAGCGATCCGGCCATGGGCCGCGCGGCGTAAGGCTTACTTCCTCATCAACGCGAAAACCCCGGCTCCCCGCCGGGGTTTTTCGCGTTGGGGGGGTGAGCAGCGGTACCGGACTAAGATGCCGCCAAGTAGTTGTGACTATCCGCGCTCAGCGCACTTCCAGCTTCGATACAGCGATGCGTTGGCCATTGCTGCCGAAGGCCACCACCGGATAGAGTCCTGGTGCGAGACCTGCCGACGAGAACGAAGTGGTGAGGCCTCGCGCAGAAGTGAGTTTCAGAAGGGTAGCACCGGTGGCTGAATAAACGGTGAAGCGCGCAGCGTCCGCACAACTCAGGTTGATCACACCATCAGGGGAACCAGGGTTCGGGTACAATACCATGCCCATCGGAGAGCCTTCGTGTTCCGGAGTGCCCACCAGTAATGAACACAGTTCACTCGTTGTGAACGGCGCCTCTGTTGACCACTCAGGCGCGAGGGGGGTCCACAGCACATCGATATCGGAAATGGGGAGGATGTTCCGGTCTTCGAAAGTGATCAGGTCTTGTGGCACGGTGAAGTGGGTGACCTGCGGGTCGGTGAGCATGCAGCCCTCATCGGAAGCAAGGTCGACGTTCCATAGGGTTGGATGCCAGCTGTACGATTGGAACACGGTGTCCTGGCTGAACCTGTTTCCCAGAATGACAGCGTTGCTTCCGGCATGTGCGATCGTATAGGCCCGGAGGCCATGTTCAGTTTGACCAGCTGTGACGATATCCGTCCCGCGTACGTTTATCAGCTCGAAGTCCGACCCCACATTGAGTATCACTGCGCGGCGGAGCCCAGCGATAGTGCCCATAAGTCGAGAGACGGCGAGCAGGCTGCCGTCGGGTGACGCGCTGGCTACGGACAAGAAAGGATCTATACCTTCCGGCAGGGTATAAATGTGTCCTTGAACACTGCTGCCGTCCGGTGCGACCGCGTACATGCCCGCGCCGTTCAGGGAGCCTACCACCACCGGGGTGCCATCCGGGCGTACAACGAGATCTCCAAGAGTGAAACCGAAACCCTGAGTATAGGCGATGCTCTTCAACCAAAGAAGCGATCCATCGGAGTCGATCCGGCCGATGATCACCGTTGGGTTGAACTGCATTTTCCGGACGAAGTACAAACCGCCGGTACCGTCCATCCCAAGCTTGTAGTTCTGTTCAAAGGACGGGACCCCGTCCCCTTCGATCACATACGACTTCGCCCAAAGGAGGTCTCCATCGAGGGTCGTGTGCAACACGCGTAGTTGATCCGTGGCCTGATTGCCGCGGTTCACCGTGATGTAGATGCCGGAGCCGTCGCAGGCGATGTTCTCGACCTGATTGTCGTAGCTGTCTGTGGCAAAACGGGTAGTGAACTGGCGGCGCAGGTCCATGGCACCCGCATCGCTGAAACCGTACAGTTCGAAGGTGCCAACGATCGAATCGGGCTGCCACGCGAGGCCATACAGGCTATCGACCACAACCGCTACCGCGAAAAAGCCGCCACCTGGCCGCGCAGCGAGGGAGATGGACCGATAACCCGCCGGTGCTGGAATGCTGGTGCGGTACAGCGGTTCACCTTGGGCATTGCACGCAAGGAAATGGTGGGTGCTGGTACCCGGGAATGACATGACCATATCACCATTCTCAAGCACCACGGAACTCCAGTAGCCGGAGAGGGTGTCTACTGTCCGTTGAAAGGTCGACTGGGCTTGTAATGGTTGGCCGAGCAGTGCGAACAGGACAACAGGTAGAAGGAAGCGAATGGAACTGGTCATAGAATGTTGGGGATCTACAAGAGGAGACGTTCGCATCGAAGGTAACGCTGTCCGTCCGCCGCCGGTCCGCGCTTTCATGAGGGATTCACCCCCAATTCTCCCTCAGGGTCTCCGCAAGAACGCTGTGCACGCAAGTGGATCCGGGACCCTGAGGCTTCTATGGAACTCAGGGTCCCGCCGCCCGAGGCGGCTGAAGCGGAGACCGTCAGTGAGAGAAGCGGCGATGGGAAGGCGGACCACAGGTGCCCGGTACCTCGGGAAGGCGCCCTCTAACGTTCAGTGCACGATCATCAGCCGCAGGGAGCTTTGTCCCGCCGCGCTCACCATCACGGCGTGATAGGTGCCGCCCGGAAGAAGCGCCACATCCACCACATCCACACCGGGCTGCAGCGCTTGCACAATGATCAGGCGACCTGTGGCATCCCGCACTTCGAGGCGTGCGTTCGCGTTCACCGGGTTCTCCACGAACAACCGGTCGGAGGCCGGATTCGGCCAGATGCGGATAGCCCCTTGTTCTTGAACGGGCGCATTCACGGATACGCTCGCTTGCGGCGAGATCTTGCACACGTACATGTCCTGCGATGCGCAGGTCACGGTATCGGCGGTGAAGACCACTTGGCCGCTCACGTCACCGCACAGGAAGAAGTTGCCGAAGATGTCGCTTTGCACATCCGCGATGTAGCTGGAACCGGTGAGGACATCGGGTTGTACCGCTTCCAGTACGACCCCCGTGGTATCCATGCGGATGAGGGCGCTGTTGGTGCCCGGAGCGCTGGCCAGCTCGGTGCCCGCGAAATCCGCTTGGAAGAAATAGAAGGCGCCACCGACCACCTCATTGGGCACCGTGGTGGTGGCGATGCCGCTGAAGAAATCATCACCGATACCGACGAGCCGGTTGGCCCAGACGGGTGTGCCGTCCGGTGCTGTGCGCATGAAGAAGCCATCGTACCCGCTGGCGGGCGGGGCACCGTTCAACGAGCCCCTGAACCAGCCGCTCAGGAAGAGCTCCCCGTTGTTCGCCACGATCAGGTCCTCCACGTTGCTGCCGGCCGTTGCATCGATCAGGAATCCGCTGAGCGGCTGGCCCGCCGAGGACAGTTCGTACACCAGGCCTTGCAGCCCTCCGCCAAGGTTGTAAGTGAGCGAAACGGGTCCGCTGATGAACTGCTCCGCACCACCGATGTTGCCACCGATCCAGATATCGCCCTGGGGATCGAAAGCGATGCTCTGCAACACGCCCAGGCTCGCGGTGCCACCTACCGAGTGCACCCATTCGGTATTTCCCAAGGTGTCGATCTTCTGGGCATACACATAGTCGTACGAGGTGTAGTCGCATGTCCGGAACGCCTCACTGCCGAACCGCATCGTGGAGAACGCGGAGTCTTCCTGGGAGGGCAAGGAGCAGTTGTAGGAGCCCGCTACCACGAGGTCGCCGAAGCGATCGAGCTTGATGCCGTAGGCCAAATTGAACGGATAGTTCTGCGGTTGGAGGTCGATGTCCGGTGTCCTTACCCAGCGCAGGTCACCATCGGGACTGTAGCGCGCGATGAAGGAGAAGGGCAGGTTCGCGCCATCCGGGTCGATGTTGGACACGATGGTATCGCCGAACACCGCGAGGCCGGAATAGGCCCCGACGATGTACACATTGCCGTCCTTGTCGCTCTCCACGCCGAACGCGATGTCGCCGTGAGGGCCGCCAGCGGACCTGGCCCAGAGCAGTTGTCCGTCCGGGTCGTACTTCAGGAGCAGGATGTCGGCCCCCCCGGCGCTGGTCACACTGATGCCTTGGTCGCTGAAGGTGCCCCGGAAGCCACCGGCCGCGTACACGTTCCCGCTTTCATCCACCGCGATGCGCCAGAGCTTCTCGCCATCCTGTGGACCGCCTACGCGGTTGGCCCACACGTGCTGTAGTGGTTGCGCCATGATCGTGGAGCAGGCGAATGCGGAAAGGACGGAAAGCAGGGGCTTCATGGTGCGGGTGTGGTGGTTCCCAAGAACACGGGCTGCCGTGGCCTTGTTCAACGTTCCATCACAGCGGCCATGTGACGGGGTGAACAACGGCTTACCACGCACGAGGATCGCTGCCCTGCACCGGCAGGAAATGGCCAGGGCCATCGCGTCGTATCGGCAGCGTCATCACTGGGAACCGTCCTCGCCGACAAGCGGCTCACAGGGCCGCAGTCCCGCTGTGAAGGCTTATACCGTGAATGGACGTGGATGGACGTCAATGACCTGACTGGTCGATGGCACGATGCGCATGCCGGAAATAGTATTCCCGTTCATCCACGTCCATTCACGGTTCATCAGAGCAAGGCGCGATAGCCCTGAGGAAACGGCCCACCCGCGCGACCGGGAGGCGTAGCTTCGCTTCGAACCCCGTTTCCCATGCAGTGCATCCTCGGCGCCAACGGCGTCATCGGCCGCGAACTGGCGCGCCAGCTTCCGCAACACACCACGGCCATCCGCCAGGTAAGCCGGCACCCCAAGAAGGTGAACGCCACGGACGAGACCTTCGCCGCCGACCTGCTGGACGCGAAGGCCGTGGCCGACGCCGTGCAAGGCTGTGAGGTGGCCTACCTGGTGGCCGGCTTGAAGTATGATACCGCCGTGTGGCAGGAGCAATGGCCCACCGTGATGCGCAACGCGATGGACGCATGCATGCGCCACGGTACCAAACTGGTCTTCTTCGACAACGTGTACGCTTACGGCCGTGTGGACGGCTTGATGACCGAGAGCACCCCCTACGCCCCGTGCAGCAAGAAGGGCGAAGTGCGGGCGCGCATCGCCACCGCGCTCATGGAGGAGGTACAGCGCGGCGGGCTGCAGGGCATGATCGTGCGCGCCGCTGACTTCTACGGTCCGGGTGCCACGCTCAGCCTCACGCATTCCACCGTTACCGAGCGGTTGAAGAGCGGGAAGACCCCGCAATGGGTCGGCGATGCCAAGGCCGCGCACACCTTCACCTACACCCCCGATGCCGGACGGACCTTGGCGCTGCTGGGCAACACGCCTTCGGCCTATGGCCAGGTGTGGCACGCCCTCACCAGCAAGGAAGCGATGAGCGGCGAGGCCTATGTGCGCCTGGCCTGCGAACTGGCGGGGAAACCCTACCGGATCCAAGTGGCACCGCGCTGGATGCTGGGCCTCATGGGGCTCTTCGTTCCCGTATTGCGCGAGAACATGGAGATGATGTACCAGTTCGAGCACGCCTACCGCTTCGACAGTACGAAGGCCGAGCAGGCCCTGGGGCAGGCCGCCACAGCGTACCGGGAGGGGGTCGCGGCCACGCTGCGGGGGTGAGGGGCCTGTCGTGCGAGCGTCCGCCCTGTGATCGTGGCAGTCCTTGCGCGCGCGGGCGACCGGTTTTCAACGGGAGCGTGCACGTGGGAACATTTCCCGATCCGCGATCATGCGCGCACGCGGTATGGATCAGCGGGTATCGTGCCTGCGGCAGCGGCGGGAATGCCGAAGGCCCCATCCCTGGGGCCTTCGGTATACGGGAAGAACGGGGAGTGGGCCGCCGTGCGGCCATCCGCTTACTTCTTCATCTTCTCTTTCTGGTCGTCGCGCAGTTCGCTGGTGCCCATGTGGCGCTTCTTCTCCCACTTGGCATACTGCTCATCGTTGAACACGGCGCGCAGTTCGGCGTCGCGCTCCTTCATCAGCGCTTCCACCTTGTCGGCCATTTGGCTTTCGGCCAGCTTCGGTACGCTGTTCTCCAAGCCTTCGTGCTTGGTGACGAAGCGCTCGTTGATGTCCTTCAGTTTCGCCTGCTGCGTGTCATTGAGGCCGAGCTCGACGTTCAGCATCTGGGTATTGATGGCGACCCAAGCCTTGTCCTTGGCGGAAGGCTGGTCCTTCTGGGCGTGGGCGCTGAGGCCCATGAGCGCGATGGCGCTGATAACGAGTGCGGTTTTCATGTGTTCACGGTTGGTTTGTCCTCGGCATGGGGCCAATACCGGTCCAATGGAAGACCGCGGGTGTTGTGGGGCGTCCCAGCTACCCGGTATCCTCCTGCAACATCCGGCTCGACGGGGGTTTCGCCGGGTCGGAACCAGGGCGCGATGCACGGGATGGCCCGGGTGCGACCATGCGGCAGCGGGGCGTTTCCTCATCGCATTGTGGAACAGGGACCACAGCGCACCTCCCTTCTCCGATGCTGGAGCGGCGGTCGTCCGGCCATCGCAGGGCGCAAAGCCCTGCGAGGAGAAGGAAGGAGCGGACCTGTGCGTGGTCGTGGGGCCGTGTTGTGCTGAACGGAAGGTCACCAAGGACGTTCCTCGGCGACGCGGCTTGCACCCCCGCGCGCAGGGAGGCGGTGGCTGTGCGGAACGGAAAGAACGGTGCACGGGCTGTGGCCCGCCATCGATCCGCCTCAGCGCTTCACCACGCGCTGCACGCTTCGCACACCATTGCTCTCCAGCTCGATCAGGTACACCCCGGCAGGCGCGCTGCTGAGGTCAAGCACCCAAGGGGACGCTCCGCCCACGCGGGTGACCGGTGTGGTGAGCGTGCGCCCGAGGGCGTCAGAAACGCGCACGTTGGAGGGGCTGGTGGCCTGGCCCGCGCTGATGAACACCATGCCGGTGGTCGGGTTCGGCCAGAGGGCCGGCTCGGAAGGCGCGGTGGCACTGGTGATGGCGGTAGAGAGTTCGCCCACGCACAGGCATTCGGCGGTCCAGGTATCGTTCACGGTCTGCGTGCTGTCGTCGTCGCAGGGGCTTCCGGGGATCGCGGTGCCGCCGATCATTCCCAGGCAGTCCACAATGGGTTCGCCCGCACAGACGCAACCGTCGGTGAATACATCGTTGACGGTTCCGGCATTGCCATCATCGCAGGGGGTGCCCGGGAGCGCCGTGCCGCCGATGATGCCTAGGCAGTCGGGGGAGCACGTGCCGATGAAGGCGCTGGTGGGCTCGATGGACCCGGTACGATCGAAGCCGCCGAGCGATACGTAGTAGTCACGCGCGTTGCCCGGCGAGTCCGTCCAGTCGTCGTTCACGATGTTGAATTCCGTGCACCCGGTATTGTTCTCCACCGGCACGGTCATCACCAGGAACCATTCGTCCTGGGGGATCGGACATCCCTCATCCGACAGCAACGAGATGCCGAAGGCGTTGTAGCTGCGGTAGTTGAAGCCGGTGGGCACGTTGTCCAAAAGGGGGTTGGTCACCTGCGTGGTGGCGCTCACGGGGATCCCGAGCGGGCAGGTGTTCACCCGGGGGCCGAGCGTGGCAGCGGAGGTGGTCACCCAGCGGATGGTGAAGGTGAGCCCGCTCAGCACATCACCGAAGGGTTGGCCGTTGGCGCGGATGTAGACCTCGAGGCTGTTCTCGTCGAGGGTGCTCTGGCGCAGGTCGATGTCCACCGAATC
>Ga0209480_10002908_pt1 | contig 11449 bp, 8 predicted proteins | sample JI61114C2DNA_FD_187501 | JGI IMG/M metagenome (GOLD analysis project Ga0209480, IMG submission 187501) | Wastewater effluent complex algal communities from Wisconsin, to seasonally profile nutrient transformation and Carbon sequestration -... | ecosystem: Engineered > WWTP > Effluent > Algae...
GGCACTCGGACAGCGAGGCAACCAGCGCGATACGAATGAAATTGGCACCCGGATTAACGCCATTGGCTTCACGAGCGAAGAAGCTGCCGGGCAGAACCGACACATTATAGTGTTCGAGCAAACCGCGGGCGAACTCGGTGTCGCTGATGCGGGCGAGTTTGTCTACCTTCGCCCACAGGTAAAAACTGGCATCCGGCATCGCGGTGCTCAGCACTTCACCGATCAGCGGCGTGCAGGCGGCGAATTTTTCGCGGTACTGGTTGCGGTTGTCGAGCACATGCGCCTCGTCGTTCCAGGCGGCTACCGAAGCGGTCTGCACCGGGGGAGCCATGGCGCAGCCGTGGTAAGTGCGATACAGCAGGAAATTTTTCAGGATGGCTGCATCGCCAGCGACGAAACCGGAACGCATGCCTGGCACGTTGGAGCGTTTCGACAGGCTGGAGAACGCAACCAGACGTTCATTGCTGCGGCCCAGCAGTTTGGCCGCCTGCAAGCCGCCAAGCGGCGGATTGGCCTCGTCGAAGAAGATTTCCGAGTAGCACTCGTCGGAAGCGATGATGAAGCCGTATTTGTCGGACAGCGCAAACAGCGTCTTCCAGTCTTCGAGCGACAAAACCTTGCCGGTCGGGTTGCCCGGTGAGCAGACGTAAAACAACTGGACGCGGGCCCATTCTTCGGGCGACAGCGTCTCGTAATCGAAAGCGAAGTTGTTTTCCGGCAGGTTGTTCAGGAAGCGCGGCTCGGCGCCGGCCAGATACGCCGCGCCTTCGTAAATCTGGTAGAACGGATTCGGGCTGGCGACCAGCGGCACATAGCCGCGGCTGGGGTCGATGACTGTTTGCGCAAAGGAGAAAAGTGCCTCGCGGGAGCCGTTGACCGGAAGAATCTCGGTTTCCGGGTTCAGTTCCAGCCCGTAACGGCGCTGATTCCAGGCGGCGATGGCCTGGCGGAGGGCGGGAATGCCCTGAGTGGTCGGGTAGCTGGACAGGCCCTTCAATCCACCTGTCAGCGCTTCCATGATGAAAGGCGGGGTCGGGTGCTGGGGCTCGCCGATGGAGAGCTTGATCTCTTTATATTGCGGGTTTGGAGTGACGCCGGCGAACAGGGCGCGCAGCTTTTCAAAGGGGTAGGGCTGGAGTTGGGCGAGGTGCGGATTCACGGCGGCGTCGAATGGGTGTCAAAATGGGAATTATCCTCGAAAACGCTTTCGCTGCCTTGTGAACAAACATCTAATCGTTACTGCAGTTCTTGTCGCCACGTTGCTGGGTGCCTGCGCTTTTGGCTATCAGGCGCGCGGCAGTTTGAGCGACGTAGCGGGCGAGCTATGGGGTAAGGGCTATCCCCGTGATGGCAAATCCGGAAGCTTTTTGCTGGTCGACCGCAGCGGCCGGTTGAGTTGTGAAGGCTTGGCCTATCCGCCAACCGGCGTCGCCAATCCGGGGTCTTGCGCTGGTGAAAGCGGCGACGGGGTGATCCGCTGCAGCGATGGGCGTGAGCTTCCCATGCGCTGGGAGGCGATCAGTTGTCGCGCCTGGAAAGGGAGCGGCACGGATGCCCAGGGAAACCGCCTGGAGTTTCGCGTCGAGCGGCGCTAAAGCTGAGCCCTTGCCACACTTCTTGCACCCTACGAAATAGATCGCATGATTTACAACCATGCCGGAAATATCTATTTCGGGCGATCGTTAGCCAGCAGCAAATCCAGACTGCGAAAAAGATCGGTAAATTGCTGCGATGCATCACGACAGAATGGGCAGTCAGCGATGTGTTTTTGCAGGGCAGCATGTCCCGCTTCGTCGAGTTCACCGTCGCGGGCAGCGCTCACCAGCCAAGTGGTGTCGCGGCACGTAATCGGGCGATCTTCAGGTAAGTTTTCCATCAGCACTCTCCCCAGCCACGGACGACACAACTACGTAGGCGCAAGCGAGCCCGATGCAATATGACCCGCAGGTTTCCCTCGCTAATCTGTGCCTCGCTAGCGACTTCATTCAGTTCCATGCCCAGGTACTCCCGCATCAAAAACAGTCGGGCGCTATTGCCGCTCAGGTGATTTAGACAAAGCTCAACGACTTGCAGCAGTTGGCGCTGAGCCTCCATGGTTTGCGGGCAGTGGTTTGAAACGAAGGTTTCCGGATTCCACGAACCGTTCTCAAGGAACATGCCTTCGATCTCATCATCGCTTTCATTCTCGATATCCAGAGCCACATGCTCGCGGCGGGCGCGAAAGCTGTCGACAATTTTGTGGCGCAGGATGCCGGTCAGCCAGGCGCGCAGCGGCGCCTGTCCCGCAAAGTGCGCCCAGTTTTTCACTGCGGCAATCAGCGTTTCCTGAACAACGTCCTCAGCATCGTCACGGCGCCCCAATTGCAGCAACGCCAGGCGCAGGAGAAATGGCCGTTCTTCTGCCAGTAGCGCAGAAGCTGGGTGTTCGTGTATTTGCCGAGCCATCAATGCAACAAGACTCTGGTTGAGATGTGTTGGATGCGCATCAGTTCGTCCCGGCAAAAATGATTCGGTATAGGCAGCGTGCTCACGCCGGTTTTTGGACAGTGAGCACGGCGTTGCGTGGTTCAGCAAGTTTAGCCTTCACAGCCATTGCCAGAAGCAATGCTGACCATAACGACTTTATTTTAGCCGGCGCGACAGCGAGACGGCATAAGCCGCTGCCCGTATCTGCAACAGTGGGTCTGCTGACGGCACAATACCTTCAGGGAGGGTGGTGGGCACATAAGTCATTCCGTCGCATTCGGCTTTTGCTGCGACTTCAAGCACTTTTAAATTCCCCAACGCAACCCGGGAGGTACCGCTCCATTGCTGACTGGGGTCGGTCAGCGAGTCATTTGGGCCGGCAAGTTGCGCATAAATGGTGAAAGTCGCCGGCGACTTTGCCAGACGTTGCTGCAGTTCCGCCTCCAGGAAGTTGTCCGGGTGATCCTTTTCTTCAGACTCGTTCAGATATTGTGTGCCGGCGTTGGGCTCGACGACCAGACGCGCCCACTGCCGAGCACCCTCACGGTTAATAAAGCCAAAAGCATGGTTCGAGAAATACGGGGTGCTTGCATAGGAAGCCGGCGCAGCGTGGGCTGCCAATAATGAACCTTGCAATTTCCCATCGGGATAGCGGCTGTTGTGGGCCGCAATTTTTTCCGGATTGGGCTTTCGGGTTACCGGATCGGCAATTCGTGCATCAAGAAAACTGACAAACGATTTTGGTGTGGCAGCAAAGAATACCGGTTCCGAGAGCAACACCAGATCGTAGGCTTCCTTCGGGTGGGTGAGATGGACCGCGAGGCCACGAACACTGCGGCTCTTGTCGGATATTCCCGGATTGCCGCCGCCAATTGAGAAACGAATCGAGGCCGGTACGGGGGTGTTGGTGGCGAACATCGGCCCTTTGACAAAACGGCCGGCTTGCGCGTCCGGCGTGAACTCGCCTTTGGCACAGAATCCTTTGGCGTGCGAGGCACGAACGCCGGGCTTCGCGCCGAAAACGCGATTCAGCGCATTGACCATCTCGGTGGCATCGGGCTCCGCTTCATCTGCCGCAAACACTGGGTGGGCAAGCAGGGCGCTTAGCGTCATCGGCAGAGCTGCCTTGGCGAATTTCTCAAAAAAAGTCTTGGTGGCGAATTTTGTCGTGTGCATGGTGTTCTCCTCGGTGAGTGAAAAAAGTGCTTTCTGTCGACAAGTCGTCCCGAGGTGTCGAGTTGTTACAGAAATTTTTCCGGCCGAAGCTTTGGAGAAATATAGGGGCGCTGGTTAGTCCGTGATTCCCGCAGCCTCGAGACACCCGGGACTCCGCTTCGCGGCCGGCGAGGCGGGAATCCAGCGTTTGAGTGCGCAGGAGAGCGCGAGATTTTCCTGAAAAGGCCGCGGTGGCCACGGTTCGGTCAGTGCGTTGCCGAACCAACGCTAATAAGGCGTGCGATCCGGATTCTTCGCCCAGCGTTGCATCGGTAATAACGAATCCGCTATCGGATGGTGTTCCATGACTATGCTGCGCGCCAAAAAATGACGGTTCAGTTCGCTGTATAACTCGTCGTCACAAAAGCCGATGGCAGCGGCTTCGGCGCGACTGTTGGCAAAGACAATTCGTTCGATACGGGCCCAGTAGGCCGCGGAGAGGCACATCGGGCAGGGTTCGCTGGAGGCGTAGAGGGTGCAGCCGATCAGGTGAAAATTGCCGAGTGCGGCGCAGGCGCTGCGGATGGCGCTGATTTCGGCGTGCGCGGTGGGGTCACTGCTGGCGACAACGCGGTTCCAGCCTTCGGCAATGATCTTGCCGTCGTGCACGATGACGGCGCCGAAGGGGCCGCCTTCGCCTTTTTCGCTGCCTTGTTGCGCCAGGGCAATGGCGCGGGCGAGAAACTGGTCATCCGGGTTCATCTGGCCGAGGTCTCCTGGGTGCTGCGCTTTGATCAGCGGGGGGATCAAATTAGTCGATGTTATTATACGGCCCCGCCAAGGCTGGACGTTTGACGTTCGCCGGGATTCTCCAATGCGCCTGACCAAGCTAAAACTCGCCGGTTTCAAATCCTTCGTCGACCCCACTGCAGTCTCCCTTCCCGGGCAACTGGTAGGTGTTGTCGGCCCCAATGGCTGCGGCAAATCCAACATCATGGATGCCGTACGCTGGGTGCTGGGCGAGTCAAAAGCCTCCGAGCTACGCGGCGAGTCGATGATGGACGTCATCTTCAACGGCTCATCCAACCGCAAACCGGTGTCGCGCGCTTCAGTTGAGCTGATTTTCGAGAACCTGCTCGGCCGGGCGCTCGGCCAGTGGTCGCAATTTACCGAGCTGTCGGTTAAACGCACGCTGTCGCGCCAGGGGCAGTCGGATTATTTCATTAATAATCTGAAGGTTCGGCGCAAGGACATTACCGATCTCTTCCTTGGTACCGGCCTTGGGCCGCGCGCTTACGCCATCATCGGCCAGGGCATGATCTCGCGCATCATCGAGGCACGGCCGGATGATCTGCGTGTTTTCCTTGAAGAAGCAGCCGGCGTAACCCGCTACAAGGAGCGGCGCAAGGAAACCAATGGCCGTCTCGAGGATAGCCGGGAGAATCTGACGCGGGTTGAAGACATTCGCCTTGAACTGGCCAGCCAGATCGACAAGTTGGGGGCGCAAGCAGAGGTCGCGCGCCGCTATCAGGCGCTGAACGAACAATTGGTGCAGCGTCAGCAGATATTGTGGCTGCTGAAAAAGCGTGAAGCCGATGTAGAACGCCAGCGTTTGGCGCTGGAAGTCGAGCGCGCGGTGACTGAGCTTGAAGCGCAAAGTGCGGCGTTGCGCGAAACGGAAGCACGCGCCGAAGAAACCCGCGAAGCCCATTTTGCGGCCGGCGATGCGCTGCATAACGCGCAGAGCGAAATGTATTCCGCCAATGCCGAGGTCGCCAAACTGGAGGCCGAAATACGCCATCGCCGCGAATCGACGCGCCAGTTGGAGGCACGTCTGGCACAGCTGGAAGGCGAACTGGCGCAATGGACGCAGACGGCTGAAAAGCTTGCGGTCGACCGCCAGAAGTGGGAAGAATTACAGGAAATGACGGCGCTGCGCGTCGAGGAGGCCGAGGAACGTCTGCACCAGCAGATGAATATCGCGCCGCAGGTTGAGGAAAGTCATGCCCAGGCGCAGGAGGAATTGCAACGGCTGCGCGCCCGTACGAGCAATGGCGAACAGCGCCTCGAGGTCGAGCTGACCCATAAATCCCACGCCCAGCGTGCCTTGCAGGCGATTACCCTGCGCCGTGAACGGCTACGCGAGGAGACCGGAGGGCACGATGCGCCGGATGCGCTGGATCTCGCCGAGAAGGAAGAAGAGCTGGGCATGCTCCGTGAGGAGTTGGCGGGTGATCAGGATCACTTGCAGCAATTGCAGCTAGAACTACCGCAAATGGAAGCAGCCCGCCGCCAGGTGCAGGACGAGTTGCAGCGCATCGAGCGCGACCTGGCTGCCGGCCAGGCACGACGCGCGGCGCTTGAGCAGATGCAGGCGCGCACGCAGCACAGCGGCAAGTTGCCGGAATGGCTGCAGCGCCACGGGCTGGATGGCGCCGTGCCGCTCTGGCAGCAGATACATGTGGCGGCAGGCTGGGAGTCTGCGGTGGAAGCGGTACTGCGTGAGCGTCTGAGTGCAATTGCCTGTGACGACATCGCCAAGCTCGATGAATGGCTGCACGACCGGCCGGATGCGCGGTTGTGTGTGGTTTTACCGAGTGCACAAAATATTGCCCCGGAAATTGTGTCGACCGCAACAAACCTGGGGCAGCAGGTGCGTAGCGACAACCCGGCGCTGGCTGGGGTGCTGCGTGACTGGTTAGGCAGTGTCGAGACGGCGGAAACGCTGGATGCGGCGCTGGTCATGCGTGCAGAACTGGCGGCGGGTAGTGCGCTGGTGACCAAGGGCGGCGATATTCTGACCCATTCCAGCGTCACCTTTTTTGCGCCGGATAAAAGCGAGCACGGCTTGCTCGAACGTCAGCGCGAAATTGAAACGCTGGGCGAGGGAATTGCCGCGTTTGAGGAAAAATCCGAAACGGTACGTGAGCAGTTGAGCATGCTGGATGAGCAACTTGACGACAAGCGCGAGGAGGTCGGCGAAACGCGTCAATACATCACCGACCGCCAGCAGCGGGTGCATGGCGTGCAGGTCGAGGTTTTGAAGCTGGCTCAGGCCATCGAGCGTTACCGCGAGCAAAAGGAACGCCTGCAGGAGCAACTGGCTGAATTGGCTGAAGAGGAAGAAACCGAGCGTGAGCGCGACATGGCGGCGGATGAAAAAATCGCCGAGGTCCGTGACGGCCTTGGTCGTATTCGCGTGCTCGTTGCCGGCGCGCAAGCGCGGCTTGATGAGGCCGAGCGCGCGGTGCGCGCTGAGCGCGAACGCAATTCCGATTTTGACCGGGCGCTACGCGAGGCACAGTTCTCGTTGCGTGAGTCACAAAGCAAGTTGCAGGATATTTTTGCCCAACAGGCGACGGCACAACGCGAACTGATGCGGATCGAGAAGGATAGGGCGCAGTGTGCCGAACAGGTTGCTGCCGTACCGCCGGATATCATGGAGGGCAATCTGCAGGCAGCACTTGAGCTGCGTCAGGTGATGGAAAAATCCCTGGCCGAGAAGCGCGATGCGCTGGAAGCGGCGACCAACGCGCTGCGCGCTCTGGATGAGCAGCGCCTGAAGATCGAGCAAGGGCTGGAGCCGCTGCGCGTGCGCATTGGCGACCTCAAACTGAAAGAGCAGGCCGCGGCGCTCAATACCGAACAATTTGCCCAGCAATTGCTGGAAGCTGGCGCTGATGAGGAAGCGCTGTTGCCGGAGTTGGGGAATGCGCGCCCGGCCGGCTTGCAGGGTGAGATCACCCGTTTGGGTAGCGCGATTGCCGAGTTGGGAGCAGTCAACCTCGCCGCCTTGCAGGAGCTGGAAACCGCCAGCGAGCGCAAAGGCTATCTCGACATGCAGGCGGCTGACCTCAATGAGGCCATGGAAACGCTGGAAAACGCCATCCGCCGTATCGACCGCGAGACGCGCGACTTGCTGCAAAGCACGTTTGATACGGTCAACGGCCATTTTGGGCAACTTTTTCCCGAGCTGTTTGGCGGCGGTCGCGCCGAACTGGTGATGACCGGTGAAGAAATTCTCGACGCCGGCGTGCAAGTCATTGCCCAGCCGCCAGGCAAGAAAAATTCGACCATCCATCTGCTGTCCGGCGGTGAAAAGGCACTGACGGCAATTGCGCTGGTCTTCTCGATGTTCCAGCTCAATCCGGCGCCGTTCTGCCTGCTTGACGAGGTCGATGCGCCGCTGGACGATACCAATACCGAGCGTTTTTGCGCCATGGTCAAGAAAATGTCCGCAAATACGCAGTTCCTATTCATTTCCCATAATAAAATTGCCATGGAAATGGCAGAGCAGCTGGTTGGTGTGACGATGCAGGAATCCGGCGTCTCACGTGTGGTGGAAGTGGATATTGAAGAAGCTTTGAAAATGAGGGATGCGGCGTAAATGACCGAACTCCAGATGGGATTGATAGGATTGGGTGCGGCTGCGGTCGTGGGTGTTTTCGGCTACAACAAATGGCAGGAACAACGCCATCGCAAAATGGCCGAGGCGGTGCTCAAGCGCCAGCACGACGACGTCTTGCTCGGCGATACGCCCAAGGTCGTCAGTAAAACACCAACTTCTGCCCCCGAACGTAGTGAGCCGGAAATCGGTATTGAACAGCCTGAAGCGAGTGACAACCAGCGCCTGGAGCCGGTCATGCTTGCCGAGGACGAGCCGATTGCGGAAGCGGCAGAGGTGGCAAAAGTAGCAGAAAGGCCTTTGGTCACGCAGCCTGAGCCGGAACCGGTGCATGGCAAGCATGTGCATAGCGATGAGCATCATGCGCTGCCCGAAGTTGACTTGCCTGCCACATTGCTCGACCCGCGTCTCGAATTTATCGTCGCCATGGAATTGGTTGATCCGGTTTCTGCGCACCAGATACTGCATTCGCAGCGCGAAGTCCTGCAAAAAGTCAGCAAGCCGGTGCATTGGGTTGGCTTTAACGACCTCACGCGCGAATGGGTGCGACTTGGCCGGGACAGCAACATGAATGTGCGGCGTTTGCGTATTGGCCTGCAACTGGCCAACCGCATGGGGCCAGTGACTGATGCCGATCTGGTGGTTTTTGCCGGCGCCATGCAGGCGTTGGCCGATGAATTAATGGCGGTGGCTGACATGCCGTCGATCCGGGTCCGCGAACAAGCGATGGAAATTGATCGCTTCTGTGCCGAGGTCGATCTCGAAATCGGCATCAACCTGGTGAGCACCGGGTTGCCATTCTCCGGGACCAAGATTCGTGCGCTGGCCGAAGCTGCTGGCATGGTACTAGGTGCCGATAGCCTGTTCACGCGCTATGACGACGAGGGGCGCGCCCAGTTTTATTTGCAGAATATCGAGAGTACCCAGTTCTCACCCGAAGCCATCCGCACCATGACAACGCAGGGCCTGACTTTCCTGCTTGATGTGCCAAGGGTTGATCATGGCGAGCGGGTTTTCATGCATATGGCTGAGTTGGCCAAGCGCTTTGCCGAAACCTTGCACGGCACGCTGGTCGATGACAATCGCCAGCCGCTGACTGATGCACAGCTTGAGCATATTCGCCGGGAATTCATCGGCAAGCCGCAGGCAACGATGGCTAACTACAGCCTGGCAGCCGGTTCGGCGCAAGCCCTGCGTCTGTTTTCCTGATGTCGGATCTGCTGGTTGAAACTCAGCGCGCGGCTGCATTGCGTGCTGAACTCGAGCGCCACAACCACGCCTATTACGTCCTCGATGCGCCAAGTATTCCGGACGCCGAGTACGATAAGCTGTTCCGTGAGTTGCAGGCGCTGGAGGCACAACATCCAGCACTTTTGACAGCCGATTCGCCAACGCAGCGGGTCGGTGCTCCTCCGCTCAAGGAGTTTTCGCCACATCGCCATGGTATCCCCATGCTGTCGCTCAACAACGCTTTCGAGGCGGGCGAGGTTGAAGCCTTCGATCAGCGCGTACGCGATGGCCTGGAGACAATTGCTGCGGTCGACTACGCGGTTGAGCCAAAATTTGATGGCCTGGCCATTAGCCTGACTTACGAAAATGGCGTGTTCACCTGTGGCGCAACGCGTGGCGATGGTGCCACCGGCGAAAATGTGACGCCCAATCTGCGTACCCTGCGCTGCTTGCCGCTACGTTTGCACGGTGCCGGTTGGCCGGCACTAATTGAGATTCGTGGCGAGGTGCTGCTGTTCAAGCAGGCGTTCGTCGAATTAAATGCTCGCCAGCGTGAACGTGGCGACAAGGAGTTCGCCAATCCGCGCAATGCCGCTGCCGGCAGCCTGCGCCAGCTTGATTCACGGATTACGGCGAGCCGTCCGTTGTCTTTTTTCGCCTATGGCGTTGGTGCCGGGGCGGATCAGTTGCCCATCAAGACGCATGGCGAGTTGATGGATCTGCTCGCTGCATGGGGGTTTCCAGTCGCCGAGGAGCGTCGCGTCGTGCACGGCGCGCTGGGCATGCTGGCCTACTTTGGCGAAATTGGCGAGAAGCGCCTCGGCTTGCCTTACGACATCGATGGCGTGGTGTACAAGGTCAACAAGTTAACGGCACAAGCGCAATTGGGCTTTGTTTCGCGTGCCCCGCGTTTTGCCATCGCCCACAAGTTTCCGGCTGAAGAGGCGTTGACCATTGTGCTCGGCATTGATGTGCAGGTTGGCCGCACCGGCGCCATTACGCCAGTCGCCAGGCTGCAGCCGGTCTTTGTCGGCGGCGTGACGGTGACCAATGCGACGCTGCATAACGAGGATGAGGTGCGCCGCAAGGATGTGCGGATTGGCGACACGGTGATAGTTCGCCGTGCCGGCGATGTCATTCCCGAGGTCGTCGCCATCGTGCCTGAAAAGCGGCCGATGCGTGACTTGTTCGGCGGCGAGCCACTGAACCCGCCGTTCGCCATGCCGACAACTTGCCCGGAATGCGATTCGGCAATCGCCAAAGGCATTGATGAGGCTATCGCCCGGTGTACTGGTGGCCTTTTTTGCCCGGCCCAACGCAAGGCGGCGCTGACCCATTTTGCCGCCCGGCGGGCAATGGATATTGAAGGTTTGGGCGACAAGTTGGTTGATCAACTTGTCGATGCCGGTCTGGTTCATTCGCCGGCTGATCTTTATGGACTGACCGTTGATACGCTGGCTGGCCTCGATCGTATGGGTGAAAAGTCAGCGCTGAATCTGGTCGCAGCGATTGAGCAAAGCAAGCAGAGCACACTGGCGCGCTTTATTTTCTCGCTCGGTATTCGTAATGTGGGCGAGGCCACGGCGCGTGATCTGGCCAGGCACTTTGGCCAGATTGACGGCCTGCTGGCGGCCGATGGCGAAGCGCTGCAACGGGTGCCCGATGTCGGCCCGGTGGTGGCTGCCAGTATTGCAGCTTTCTTCAGCGAGTCACATAACCGGCAGATCATAGAGCGGCTACGGGCAGCAGGGGTGAATTGGCCGGTCGGTGAGCCGCTGGATAGTGGACCAAAATTGCTGGCTGGTAAAACCGTGGTGTTGACCGGTACCTTGCCAACGCTGAAGCGCGACGATGCCAAGGCAATGATAGAAGCTGCCGGTGGCAAGGTGTCAGGTTCAGTGTCGAAGAAAACGAATTTTGTGGTGGCTGGTGAAGAAGCCGGCTCCAAGCTGGAAAAAGCACAGGAACTGGGTGTTGCTGTGCTTGATGAGGCAGAATTTATGAAATTGTTGAATGAGGGAGTTGAACCATGAAAAAAGTCAGAAAAGCGGTTTTTCCGGTCGCCGGTATGGGCACGCGCTTTCTCCCGGCAACCAAGGCCAGCCCCAAGGAAATGCTGCCGATTGTCGATAAGCCGCTGATCCAGTTTGCCGTTGAGGAAGCCGTTGCCGCCGGTATCACCGACATGGTGTT
>Ga0209480_10002909_pt1 | contig 11448 bp, 10 predicted proteins | sample JI61114C2DNA_FD_187501 | JGI IMG/M metagenome (GOLD analysis project Ga0209480, IMG submission 187501) | Wastewater effluent complex algal communities from Wisconsin, to seasonally profile nutrient transformation and Carbon sequestration -... | ecosystem: Engineered > WWTP > Effluent > Algae...
AGCTCCAGTCCGCTTTACGCAACCGTCGAGTCAAAAATGAAAGATATTACTATATTTACAAAATCAAGTTTTCCACATCTTGTTGGGTTGTTGGGTAAAACCTGTCAATTGAAATCATGATCCATCACAGGGCCAACAGCCAACAGCCAAAAGCTAATAGCCAACAACCTACTCCTCCTCGTCTGATCCCATCTGATTATCCTCCCTTAACTTTCTCATCATTTCATCAACTTTATGGATCTCATCCAAAGTATCATCAAGATAAAAAACGATGTCCGGAACTCTGCGCACATGTTTCCTAATGCGGTTGTAAAGGTTCTTTTTAACTTCATGAATAGCGGCTTCAAGCTCAAGAAGAACAGCCTGCTTATTTTCACTGTTAAAAATACTCAAATACACCTTGGCTAAAGCCAGATCCGGTGTCACATTGACTGAAGTGACAGTCACCATTGCTTCCGGGCCATAGATATAGTGACCATCGGCCTGAAGTACAATACTAATATTTCTTCTGAGTAATTCTGCTATTTGTAATTTCCTGAAAGACATTTCAATTCTATTTTATCTATTCTCCATTGATTAACGAAAAGAACAAAGGTAATTATTTCTAAGAATATGAATGTGAAGTTAATCAAGCCCAGTTAGGGATAGCTTCTACTAATCTTTTGGTATAATCATTCTGAGGGCTGTTAATCACATCCTGAGTCACACCCGATTCCATTATTTTTCCTTGGTTCATGACGAAAATTCTATCCGCTATAAAGTTAACCACAGACATATCATGAGTGATAAAGAGCAAGGAAAGACCTAACTCTTCCTTCAGGTCTTTAAGCAAATTTAACACCTGTGATTGCACGCTTACATCAAGTGCAGCCACTGATTCATCACAGATGAGTAGCTCTGGTTCAAGGGCTAATGCTCTTGCTATACTAATCCTCTGACGCTGTCCTCCACTAAATTCATGTGGATATCGACCAGCATGTTCTTTTAATAATCCTACCTGATCGAGCAAACTATGCAAGCGAGAAGTTCTTTCCTGTTTGGTTTTAAATAGATTATGAACGATAATTGGCTCCATTATAGCCTCTCCAACCTTCATTTTGGGATTCAATGAAGAATACGGGTCTTGAAAAATAATTTGAATTTTTTTTGCTGTTTGCTTCCAGGCTGATTCTGATTGACTAAATAACTCTTTACCATAAAGGAATGCCTTACCGGATGCAGCTTGCTCCAGGTGCACTAATGTCCTGCCAAGCGTAGATTTTCCGCAACCACTCTCTCCCACTACACCTAGTGACTCCCCTTTTTGAATAGAAAATGATAAGTCATCAACAGCATTTAAATAATTAGTTGTTTTCCCCCAGAAATTTTTCTTTAGAGGATATTTTACTGTGAGGTTCTCAACTCTTAATATTGGCTCTGCATCACGGTCAGGAGTTACTAAGTGCTTCCTTTCAAGAGACTTCTTGTCTTCATTTTGAGTAAAGGCCAAAGATCCATCGCGGTCACTAATATTTACAAAATCGGAAACTACGGGTAATCTTTCCAATTTTTGATAAAGTGGAGGTTTACAAGCAATTAATCCATGTGTATAAAGATGCTTAGGATGTTTTAATACTTCTTCTGTCAATCCTTCTTCCAGAATTGAACCTTTATACATCACATTGACCCTGGAAGTAATAGATCTTATGACACCAAGGTCATGCGAGATAAATAAGATTGATATTCCAAACTCATCCCTGATATTCACCAAAAGATCCAGGATCTTCTTCTGTATAGTCACATCAAGGGCCGTTGTTGGTTCATCCGCAATCAATAAATCAGGATGGCAGCTGATAGCCATCGCTATCATCACACGCTGAATCTGGCCTCCTGAGATCTGGTGCGGATAGCTATTGTATATTCGAAGAGGCTCAGGCAGTCCCACTTTTTTAAAAAAATCTAATGTCGCATCCTTAGCCTGTTGTTTTGAATATTTTAAGTGCAGCCTGGTCATTTCATCTACTTGATATCCACAAGTAAATACTGGATTAAGTGAAGACATCGGCTCCTGAAATATCATTGAGATCGACTTGCCTTTAATCTTGCGAAATAGATTATCCTCTAATCCAATAAGTTGCTTAGTCTTCCCTTCGTGATTATATTCAATAGAACCTGTGATCTTTGCATTGTCAGCTGGCAGCAATCCTAATAATGACAGTCCGGTGACAGATTTACCGGATCCTGACTCACCGACTAATCCTATGATCTCCCCTCTATTTATATTGAGATCAATGCCTTTGATCACCTCATTTATTCTTCCTTCTGTATTAAAAGCAATCCGAAGGTCCTTAACTTTTAGTAATTGATTTTCCATGATTTATAATCTCACTTGCCGAAAATATTCCCATAAAACAATTCCCAAACTTACAGAAATGTTGAATGAATGTTTAGTGCCTACTTGAGGAATCTCAACAGCACCATCACATAATGAAAGTATATCTTTAGATATTCCCATCACTTCATTACCAAAGATCAATGCCAGTGGTGTTTTGGGGAATATTTTATGTTCAAGGGAGGTAGAATCTGTGGTCATCTCCACGGCAATCACCTCAAACCCTTTTTGTTTAAGTTCCTTGATACAAAGTTCAGTAGAATTGTGATAATGCCACTCCACGGAATTTGATGCACCAAGAGCGGTCTTTAGTATTTCTTTATGAGGAGGCGTGGCTGAGATACCGCACAATTCAATACTTTTAATACCAAAGGCATCTCCTGTTCTAAAGGCTGAACCAATATTCAAACCTGAACGGAGATTATCCAGGATGATCACAACAGGATACTTTTCCTGCTCCTTAAAGGTCTCTAAAGAAACCCTGTTCAATACCTCATATGATTTTTGTTCCATCAAGACATTTGATGACTTTCATGATATTCAATGGCCTTTTTTACAAATTCAACAAACAAAGGATGAGGTATTTCTACCGTACTTTTAAGTTCCGGATGGAATTGAACACCCACAAACCAAGGATGATCTTCAAGTTCGATGATTTCAACAAGATCATTCTCCGGATTTACTCCTGATATCACTAATCCTGCCTTTTGTAATTTGGATCTGTATTCATTATTTAATTCCCAGCGATGTCTATGTCTCTCCTGAATTAAGGATTCGTGATAGGCGGAATCAGCTTTACTCCCCTTTGTAATTTGACAATTGTAAGCACCAAGACGCATCGTTCCACCTTTTTTCTTGATATTTTTTTGATCTTCCATTAAAGCGATTACCGGAAATGGAGTCTTAGTATTTGTTTCTGTTGATGCAGCTCCTTTCATTCCTGCTACGTTTTGAGCAAACTCCACTACTGCGCACTGCATTCCAAGGCATATGCCAAAGAAAGGAATCTTATTTTCTCTGACATATCTGATTGCATTCAACTTGCCTTCAATCCCTCTGGATCCAAATCCCGGAGCAACTAATATTCCGTCTTTATTTTTTAAGAGTCTGACACAAGATTCTTCATCTAAAAGGTCTTCTGAGTGGATAGCTTCGACTTTCACATTACACTCATTGGCTGCTCCTGAATGTATAAATGATTCATATATAGACTTATAGGCGTCCTTGAGTTCAATGTATTTTCCAACTAAAGCAATATTGACTTCTTTTTTAGGATATGTAAGTTTGGATAAGAAAACTTTCCATTTCTCGAGATCGGGAACTACATTATTTTCAAAGCCAAATTTCTTAAGCACAAGGGTATCCAGACCTTCTTTTTCCATCAACAATGGCACTTCATAAATTGACGAAGCATCAATGGATTCAATTACAGCACCTTGCTCGACATTACAGAAGAGTGCAAGCTTCTGTTTAATCTCTTGACTAATTGGTTTTTCAGTCCTACACACAAGGATATCAGGTTGTATACCAAGACTTTGCAATTCCTTCACTGAATGTTGAGTTGGTTTTGTCTTAAGTTCCTGTGCCGCACTTAGATATGGTAACAATGTAAGATGGATGACTAGTGTATTCTGCGCACCCAAATCCCACTTTAATTGTCTTAAAGATTCCATGTAAGGGAGAGATTCAATATCACCTACAGTCCCTCCTAACTCTGTGATTACCACGTCATAATCACCTGTTTCACCAAGTAATTTTATACGTCGTTTTATCTCATCTGTGATATGAGGAATGACTTGAACTGTCTTACCAAGATACTTTCCTGCCCGCTCTTGTTTGATAACAGTTTGATATATTTTACCGGTTGTAACATTATTGGCCTGACTAGTTCTTATGTTTAGAAATCTTTCATAATGGCCTAGGTCAAGGTCTGTTTCGGCGCCATCATCAGTCACAAAACATTCACCATGTTCATATGGATTCATTGTTCCCGGATCTACATTGATATATGGGTCAAATTTCTGTATAGTGACACGAAGATTCCTTGCTTGGAGTAATTTGGCTAAAGAGGCTGATATTATGCCCTTTCCGAGAGAAGAAGTTACTCCGCCCGTAACAAAAATAAATTTAGTCTGCATTTTAAAACGTTGTTACGGGCTGTAAAGGTAGATAAAAAGTTTATATACAAACATTCAAATACCAACTGCATCGATTTTTATATCCTAAAGTCAATAGCAGCATTATAAATTTTTGATATTTTTAATTTAACCTCTTTGATTCAAAAGAAATATTAGACTAAATTTTATCAAAAAAATGATTAAATTAATTTTATAGTAGGCAAATGTGTTATTTAGAATTATAATGCATATATCTAAATAGTTCCATTTTGTCAAAACGTATTATATTTGTCCAGGTTGGAAAAGATATCCTATGTCTAAATTATTAAACCTTGCAGTAAAAACCTATCTAAAATATGTGCATCATTCGTTGCACAAGGCAGCGTCAACACCTATAGTTACACAAGAAAAAGTCTTTTCAAAATTACTCGCAAACTTCAAAAATACCAAATACGGAAAGCTTCATAACATTCGGCAAGTAAATAATATTGCTACCTTCCAGAAGGCATTACCAGTGACCGGGTACGAAGAATTAAAACCGTACATCGAACGGATGATGAAAGGTGAAAACGATGTCCTTGTAGGCGGAAGTGTTCGTTTTTTTTCAAAATCATCAGGAACGACAAATGATAAAAGCAAATTCATACCGGTTCCTAGAGTAAATCTTTTTAAAAACCACATCAAAAGCTCTTGGGATAGTCTCGCACTTTTCTACGATAAAAGACCGGACGCAGAACTTTTCAACAAGAAGTCCTTAGTTGTTTGTGGTTCCATTTCGCATTATGAACAAAATCCCAAAACCATTATAGGAGATATTTCTGCTATAATGACTAAAAACATGCCCAGCGTGGCAAGGTCCTTTTATACTCCAGACTTTGAAACTGCAATGCTTCCAGATTGGGAAGAAAAGATTAAGCGGATTACAAAAATCACATTAGATCAGGATGTAGTGATGGTAGGTGGAGTGCCCACATGGTTATTGGTGATTTTCCGTGAATTAATTAAACATACCGGAAAAGAAAATATGTTGGAGATCTGGCCGAATCTGCAAGGTTATTTCCATGGAGGTGTGGGCTTCAATCCGTATTTAGAACAATTTAAAAAACTGATTCCTTCAGATAAATTTGTCTATCAGGAAATTTATAATGCAAGTGAAGGTTTTTTTGGTGTACAGGATGGTTTATCAGAAGATGGAATGATGCTGCTAATCAACAACGGTGTTTTCTTCGAATTTCTACCGGTTTCTGAATGGGAAAAATCAGATCCGTATTCATTAACATTAGCTGAAGTAGATCTGAATACGCCATATGCTATCGTTATCACCTCCAATAATGGCCTTATGCGTTACAAAGTAGGCGATGTAGTGGAATTCACCAGCAAAACACCCTTTAAATTCAAAATTAAAGGACGTACGCAGCACTTCATTAATACTTTCGGAGAAGAAGTCATGGTAGACAACACAGACAAGGCTATAGGCCTAACCTGTCAAACCTTCGATGCAACAATATCAGATTATACTGCGGGACCAATTTATATGTCAGAAAGCGATAAAGGAGGCCACGAATGGGTAGTTGAATTTGATAAAGAACCACATGATATTGCAAAGTTTGCTATCGTACTGGACGAAAATCTTAGGAAATTAAATTCTGATTACGATGCTAAACGCGCATATGATCTCGCACTTCTACCTCTCAAATTGATAAATGTACCTAAAGGGACTTTTCACAAATGGCTTCAATCCAGAAATAAACTAGGCGGCCAGCATAAAGTACCAAGACTTGCTAATCATCGTGAATTTATTGAAGCCCTTCTGGATCACAGCCAGCTGCGTACCACAGTCAAAAGATAATTTAAAACATGGATGAAATACAGGAATATACAAAATCCTTAGTACCGATTCTTTTCGAAAAAGAATCAAAAGAATATGCTGATGCACTCGAAGCAATGAGCATTGAAGTGGAAACAATGTTATCCAATAGCCCTGATCTCTTATTCAGCTATCTATACAGGTTGGATGTAGACGAAAATAAGATTAAGCAAGCCATGTCTCCTTTTACAGAAGAATTTCCAAATATCGGTTTGGCAAGATTGATCATTGACCGGCAGTTGCTAAGAATAAAAACGCAGCAAGAATACAGTCGAAAGAAATAGAAAAGAAGCCTTGAGCGGATTAGCGAAATGAGCAAATTAAGAAAGGAGAAGGGCATCGTACTTCGGTCATTCAAATATGGTGAGACCTCACTCATACTGGATATTTTGACAGAAAATTTTGGATTAAAATCATTTATTATCCAAAGTGTCAGAAAAGCTAAAAGCCGCACCTCCCCTTCCTCGGTTCAACTTATGGCTGCTGTGGACATCGACTTCTATTTAAAAGAAGATACGGAGCTTTTTCAGCTAAAAGAAATAAGATCTAATAGGTTGTGGATATCTATTTACAGTGATATGCGTAAAATAGCCATGAGTATGTATATGGCTGAAGTAACAAGAAAAGTTGTCAACAAATATGAAAATCATAGCGAAATATATGATTTGTTGAGTGTATCACTGGAAATGCTAGAAAATAGTCATCATGCCTGGTCTTTGCATTTATGGTACACTGTCCATTTAAAAGTTTATTCAGGGTTTTCTCTGATACAAAAGAAAATTGGGTCAGATCAATTCTACGATATCAGATCTGGAGATATACTTAACGTGCCACCAAATCATGGTTTTTATTTCGATGAAAAGATGATGCAATTATTGAGGGAATTGGAACAATTACCTATTGAGCAGATAGATGAGGTGATAATGGGTAGAAATTTGAAAAATAATATGCTCGATAACCTTTTAGAATATTTTAAGATCCATATACATAATTTCAATAATATACAGAGTCTTGACGTATTGAAGACTGTATTCGAATAAGCAATTTTGAACCTAAAATATGATGCTGAATGAAAACTTCGTGCACATTAGACTTTTCATATTTGTAAAATTAATATTAAATATAAGTCAATATTTAAAAACACCTTCTTATATTGCACGACAATACTCAATCAAAAACTATCTGAATTAAGCGTATTCCAAAACTAATTCTACAATTCTAACATGGTTGGATCGACATTCCACATCACATCTAAATATTTAAAAAGGGTAGTAAAGTCACATATCTTTAAAAGTGCCTATGATCCATCAATAACACCTATAACAATAATCTTCAATGATGGACAAGATTTTAACGCTCTTAAGATATCCCAGACTTTTGAATTCTATCAGGCAAAATATCCACATATTCCAATAGTCATCATAGGTATTGATGCAGGTGATAGGATAAATGAATATGGATGTTCTTATAAAAATGATTATAAAAACCGTGGAAATAAAGCCTTGGAATATAGAAGCTTTATCATCAATGAATTTGTTCCATATTTAAAATCTAATCTCCAGTTAAAACTAGAAAAGTCCAAGACCGGATTTGCAGGATTCTCTATGGGAGGACTTTCCGCCATGGATATTTCACTGCATAATCCAGATCTTTTTGGCTTTATCGGAGTGTTTTCCGGTAGTTTTTGGTGGCGCTATGAGCCATTCACAGATGATGACCCTGATGGATGCAGAATCATGCATGAATATATTGAAAGAAGTGCATTAAAAACAGGGCAAAGATTTTGGTTTCAGGCAGGTACAAAGGATGAAGATTGTGACCGAAATGGCAATGGCATCATTGATTCTATTGACGATACCCTCGATGTGATTCATTGTCTTGAAAAGAAAGGTTTTATTAAGGATAAAGATCTGACATATTGTGAAGTAAAAAATGGAACCCATGATCCATTTACATGGGGTCATATCATGCCAGTTTTCCTGGATTGGGTTTTAAGTCCACTCGCAAGCCATTATTTGTCTAAAAGCAAAACGGCCTGAAAAATTAATTTCTCAGACCGCTTCGATATTATTATTCAGTGATTGAACTTTAATTATTTTTTATCGTCACCATCTTTTTTCACTCTATCTACTTCTCCATGAATCCTGAACTTTGTTTGAGCAGGAACAGTATTAGCAGTAATAGTTACATCTTTTGATTGAGAACCTGGCTTACCATGTGTGTCAAATTTAATAGGAACGTCTGCAGACTGACCAGGAGCGATCGGTGTAGTAGGACATTTAGGAGTCGTACAACCACAGCTACCTTTGCAACTAACTATAACCAAAGGTTCTGTACCTGTATTTGTTATTTTTACAGAAGTTTCAACGATATCACCTTCCTTTACATTATCAAACTTGTAATCAGTTTTATCCAATGTCATAGTAGTAGTTGGACCTGTAGGAGTTACTACCTCGTTAGGATTGCCTGTAGCTTCTTTATCTGACACTGCGCCTTCAGCTTTAGCTTCAGCTGTTCCAGCAGTAGCTGTTGAATCAGACTTACAAGATGTAAAAGAAAGTAACAAGACAAAGCTTGCGAAAGAAAATAATGACTTCATTTTTATTTAGATTTAGTTTTGAGTTAAAAATTTTAGCAAAGATAATACACACAAACAGGTAAATCGCGGTTTAAGTCTGTTATGGAGCGGGTTTTGGTAATTATTAACATAGTCAATATTTATAATACATTATTTAAACCTTATTTTTTCTTCAGTAAATTAAGAAATTTTGTTGCCGAAACAGCATTTAAGGTATCGATTTTTCTCAATCCACCTGCTCTCGCAGCTATTACACCGTATCGAATATCGTCAATACCATGCATGCTATGTGCATCAGGATTAATACTTATTTTAATCCCCTTCGCTACTGCCTTTGCAATCATGGTGTGATCCATATCAAGCCTCTGAGGATTGGCATTCAATTCTATACTGACATTATTAGCGGCACACGCATCGAAAATTTTATCATAATCAACAGGGTAACCTTTTCTTGAAAGAAGAAGTCTTCCTGTCATGTGCCCCAAAATATGCATATGGGGATTTTCTATCGCTTTGACTAGTCTTGTGGTAGCCCTTTCTATATCCATATTCAATACAGAATGAATACTACCTATTACAAGATCAAAGGATTTAAGCACATCCTCGGGATAGTCAAGTGAACCATCATTCAGTATATCAGACTCAATACTTTTAAAAATTTTCAGATTTGTGAAGTCTTTTTGAACCTTATCTATTTCGATATGCTGCTGCACTACTCTCTCTATTATTAGCCCGCTAGCATAAAAAGCTGATTGACTATGATCTGTAATTACTATATATTCATAGCCTTTATCCTGAGCGTAATTGCACATTTCTTTTACAGTATGGATGCCATCAGAATAAGTAGTATGACAATGAACCACTCCGCGGATATCTTCTTCTTTTATCAATTCCTCCCCCTTCAAATGAAATAAATCCTGGTTCCATCGCAATTCCGGAATGATGTACGGTAAGTTTAATGCTTCAAAAATGGCTCTGTCGTTATCTTTACCAAACGGCAATTTACTAATGTCAAATAAAGTTTCGATAGCAACGTCTTCTGAAAATGATTGGATAAATGCCTCCTTTGACAAATCCTCTACACTTAATAGAAATGTTACCAGCAACTCTTCTTTGTAAACGCCTATCATTGAATCATCATCCTGATCATTGAGTTCAAAACCTTCAATATAAACAGGCCATTCTTCAGCATCAACTATATAAATTACTTCATCCACGATCTGCGATTTTCGATAGGCTTGTCCTGTCAACTGAAATCTTGTGATCTCTGACGAATTCAGGGCAACTTCCAAGTCTTTCAAAATTGGTTCAAGTCTTCCATAAAGCCATTTCCCTTTTGAACTTAGGTAGTGCTGTGCTTTTTCAAGAATGTCCTTTTGACTCTTCTCTCCAAAGCCTTTAGCATCTTTTAATCTGTTTTCAATGCAGTAATATATCAACTCTCCCACACTCATCAAGCCCATAGTATGCCAGAATTGTGCTATTTTCTTAGGTCCTATTCCTTTTATATTGAACATTTCTACGATGCCCTCAGGTGTTTTCTCCAGAAGATGATCCAACTCCTTTATCGAACCTGTTTCACTCATTTCTTTGATCGCAGCAACAATAGCTTTCCCTATACCGGGGAGTGCACCAAGCGCCTCAGGAGCCATTGTTGAAATTGGATCAGCTACTTTTTTTAACGTATTGTAAGCATTTTGCAACGCTCTGACTTTGAAAGGATTTTCATCATGAAGCTCAAGTAAATTCCCAAGGAGTTTAATTTTATAGACAATCTCACTATTCTGCATATCCAGATTTTATTTTTGAAGCAAACCAATAAATTACTTATTGTGATATTATTAAATGATAGTCTATGATCAAAGTGTCTACCATTTAATACTTTTGCACAAAATAATGTAAAATGTATAGAATTGGCTTCATAACCTTATGTGCTTTTTTATTTGTTAGTTTATTTTCCTGTAAAAAAGAATCTGCTCAGGATGATGGGCTCTCTACAACTGTCAATCTAAGTGAATATACTGTTGAAGATATTCCTGGATCAGATCGGAAAATGCTAACTAAAATGACCCCTCAAGGACTTTTGGAAGAGCAAGGTATGGTGGAAGGGGACAAAAAAGTAGGTACCTGGGCTCAATTTTATGCACCAAATACTAAACCAAAAGAAATCTGGACATATGAGAATGGTAAATTAAATGGCCTTCATTATCTCCTTAATAATTCCGGAAGAGTAGATATGTATGAAAGCTTTCTCGATGGCAAACTTCATGGTAAGCGAGTCACATACAAACAAGGAAGTCCGGTAGAGGAAATGAGCTATAAGAATGGACAGTTAGATGGCATATTTAGAGGATTCTTTCCTACAGGTAAATTACAAAGAATTGGAAACTTCGTCAATGGCAAGCAAGACGGCAAGTACATAGTCTACGATGAGAATAAACAAATCATACTTCAGGCAAACTATAGAAACGGCGAGGTAATAAAGTAGTCGTATAAAATTATAAATTAGTAAGTA
>Ga0209480_10002910_pt1 | contig 11436 bp, 10 predicted proteins | sample JI61114C2DNA_FD_187501 | JGI IMG/M metagenome (GOLD analysis project Ga0209480, IMG submission 187501) | Wastewater effluent complex algal communities from Wisconsin, to seasonally profile nutrient transformation and Carbon sequestration -... | ecosystem: Engineered > WWTP > Effluent > Algae...
GGCGGGGCATGCGGGCACGACGCCGATGGACCTGCGGCGCGATGCGCTGGTGGCCGCGGCGGAGGCTGTGCTGGTGATCGAGCGGGTGGCAGCTGAGGGCGCGGACGATCTGGTCGCGACGGTGGGGCAGATATCGGCGTCGCCCGGGGCGCCGAACGTGATCCCGGGGGTCGCCGAGTTTACGGTGGATGTGCGCGGGGGGACAGACGCGGTGCGCGACAATGGGCTGGCGCAGATCGAGGACGTGATCGGGCTGATAGCGGAGGATCGCAAGCTGCAGGTCGAGATCGAGCGGGTGCAGAACCTGCCGGCGACGGAAATGGATGCGGGGTTGCGAGTTCTGCTGGCGCGGGCAGCGGCGCGGTTTGGGCATGGGGCGCCCGAGCTGGTGAGCGGGGCGGGACATGATGCGATGATGATTGCGCGGCTGGCGCCGACGGCCATGCTGTTCATGCGATGCGAGAGTGGCGTGAGCCACAATCCGGCTGAGGCTGTTACGGCGGAAGACTGTGAAGCGGCGCTGGAGACGCTAGTGGCGTTTGTCGAGCTTTATGCTGCGGAGTTTGGGGCATGAGCGAGTTGCCCGCTGATCTGTTTGGCGAGATCGATCCGCCGGATCGCCGGCTGCTGATGGGGCCGGGGCCGTCGAATGTGCATCCGCGCGTACTGCGCGCGATGTCGGCGGCTGTGCTGGGGCAGTTCGATCCTGAGTTCACCACCACGATGAACCAGGTCGCGGCGCTGTATCGCGGCGTTTTCCAGACCAAGAACAAGTGGACGTTCATGATCGACGGCACCTCGCGCGCCGCGATCGAGGCGGCGCTCGTGAGCGTACTGGCCCCGGGGGAGACGGTGCTGGTGGTGTCGTCCGGGCGGTTCGGGTTGCTGTTGCAGGAGATCGGGCAGCGGTGCGGTGCGAAGGTCGAGATCGTCGAGGCGCCGTGGGGCGAGATTGTGCCGATGGAGCGTGTGGCGGAAGCGGCGCGGCGGGTTAAGCCACGGCTGATCGCGTGCGTGCATGGCGATACGTCGACGACGATGGCGCAGCCGCTAGACGGCTTAGGCGCCGTGGCGCGCGAGGTCGACGCTCTGAGCTATGTGGACGCCACGGCGACGCTGGCGGGCATGGATGTACCGGTGGATGCGTGGGGCGCGGACATTGTAACGGCGGGTTTGCAGAAGTGCCTGGGCGGGCCACCCGGGATTGCGCCGATCACTGTTTCGGATCGTGCGGCGGAGCACATCTTTGCGCGCCGGCATGTCGAGCGGGGCATAGCGAGTGCTGCTGACAAGGCAGGTAGCGCGCCGATGATCGGGTCGAACTATTTCGATCTCGCCATGGTGATGGATTACTGGAGTGAGAAGCGGCTCAATCATCACACCGAGGCGGCGAGCATGCTTTATGCGGCGCGCGAGTGCGCGCGGATTGCGCTCAGCGAGGGATTGCCGAAGCGGATTGCGCGGCATCGCGTGGCGGGCGCGGCGATGGCGGCGGGCGTCGAGGCGATGGGGCTGAAGGTCTATGGTGACCGCGACCACAAGATGTTCAATGCGACGGGCGCATTCATTCCAGATGGCGTGAATGGCGAGAGCCTGCGCAAGCGCATGCGCGAGGAGTTCGAGATCGAGATCGGCACGTCGTTCGGGCCGCTGGCGGGGAAGATCTGGCGGATCGGGACGATGGCGGGGAATGCGCAGCGGCATCATGTGGCGCATACGCTGATGGCGCTGGAGACGGCGCTGCGGCGCGAGGGATATCGAGCGGCGGCGTCTGGAGTGGATGCGGCGCTGGCGGTTTATGATGGGGCTGCGGCGTGAGTTATCCGCGCGACCTGATCGGCTATGGCGCAAAGCCGCCACATGCGGCCTGGCCGGGTGGAGCGCGCGTGGCGGTGCAGTTCGTGGTCAACTATGAGGAGGGCGGGGAGAATTCCGTTCTCCATGGCGACAAGGGGTCAGAAGCGTTTCTTTCGGAGATGGTGGGCGCGCAGAGCCATGTTGGTGCGCGGTCGATGGCGATGGAGTCGTTGTACGAATATGGCTCGCGGGCGGGGTTCTGGCGGCTGTTGCGGCTGTTCGAGGAGTTCGCTGCGCCGGTTACGGTGTTTGGCGTGGCGAGTGCTATGGATCGCAATCCGGCGGCGGTGGACGCGATGCTGGACGCCAAGTGGGAAGTCGCTTCGCATGGCTACAAGTGGATCGACTACCAGAATGTCCCCGAGGAGGCCGAGCGCGAGCATATCGCGAAGGCGATAGAAGTTCACACGCGGCTGACGGGTGACAGGCCACTGGGCTGGTATCAGGGGCGCACGAGCCCTAACACGGCGCGGCTGGTGGTGGAGGAGGGTGGCTTCTTCTACGACGCAGACAGCTACGCCGACGACCTTCCCTATTACGACTCGCGGTTTGGCAAACCCCAATTGATCGTGCCGTACACGCTCGATGCAAACGACATGAAGTTCGTGGCTCTGAACGGGTTCACAACGGGGGATCAGTTCGCGTCTTACCTGATCGATGCTTTCGAAGCGCTTCATGCGGAGGGCGCTGCGAGCCCGAAGATGATGTCGGTGGGGCTGCATTGCAGGATCGTCGCGAAAGCGGGCCGCATCCTCGGACTGCGCCGCTTTCTTGAGCACATCGCGGGGCGACAGGGCGTGTGGGTGGCAAGGCGCATTGACATAGCGCGCCACTGGCTCGCGCATCATCCCTACAGGCCCTGATTTCGTGTGGTTTTCGGGTCTGCGCCCGAGGACACATGACGACGCCCGCCAACCTTGAGAGCTATGCAACGCAGACGGCGCGGCTGCTGGATATAAACCTGCCGCGTGGCGGGGCGGCGCTGGTGGCGGCGCAGCTGGACGTGCTGTTCGCCCATGCGCGCATGTTCGCGGAGTTCGATCTGCCGCCCGAATGCGAGCCGCTGACCGAGTATCAGCCGTGAGCGAAGTTGCGGCAAGCGAACTGGCTGATCTTGGCGTCGTGCAAACGGCGGCGGCCGTGCGTTCGGGCAGGCTGACGGCGGAGCAGGTGGTGGAGGCGGCGCTCGCGCGGACCGAGCGGCTGGACAACCGGTTCAACTGTTTCACGCGGATCGATGTGGAAGACGCGCTGAAGTGCGCCCGCAAGACGGATCGCGCATTGAAGCGTGGGGATGATCCGGGGCCGCTCGCGGGCGTGCCGTTTGGGGCGAAGGATCTCTACGATGTGGCGGGAGAGACGACCACGGCAGGCGCGCGGTCGCGTGCGAATGCGCCTCCGGCCGAGGAGGACGCGGCGGCGGTGTCCAGCCTCAAGCGGGCGGGCGGCGCATTGCTCGGATCGCAGAACATGGACGAGTTCGCGTATGGCTTCACAACGGAGAACGAGCATACGGGCAACACGCACAACCCGCATGATGTGACGCGCATTGCGGGTGGATCGTCGGGCGGGTCTGCTGCGGCGGTGGCGGCGGGGTTGTGCGCGGGGTCTATCGGGTCCGACACCAATGGATCGGTGCGCGTGCCGGCGGCGCTCTGTGGCGTATTCGGGCTGAAGCCGACTTACGGGCGGCTGTCGCGGCGGGGCGTGTTTCCGTTCGTCCATAGCCTCGATCATGTCGGATGCTTTGCGCGCGGGGTGGCGGACCTGGCGGCGCTATACGACGCGCTGCAGGGGCATGATCCGCGCGATGCATCGCAGGCTGATCGCGCGGTGGAGTTTGCGCTGCCCGGTGTGAATGCGGCGGATCGCAAGCTGCGCGTCGGGACACTGGGCGGGTATTTCCATGAGTCCGCGATGCCTGAGGCGCTCGAAGCGGTGGATGAAGTGGCCGACGCGCTCGGAGCGAGCGAGGAGGTGGAGCTGCCGGAGGTCGAGCGCGCGCGGTCGGCGGCGTTTGTGCTGAGCGCTGCGGAGGGTGGATCGCTGCACCTGCATAATCTGCAGCGTGAGCCGCAGCAGTATGACCATGCTGTGCGCGACAGGTTGATTGCAGGAGCGATGATGCCGGCGGGGCTGGTGATGCGGGCGCAGAGGTTCAGGCGGTGGTTCCGTGATGCGGTGAAGCCCTTGTTCCAGCAATACGATGTGCTGCTGGCGCCGGCGACGCCGTTTCCGGCGCAGCCGATCGGGCAGAAGACGATACGCATGGCGCGCGGCGAGCTTTCGGTGCGCGCGAATGCGGGGCTGTATACGCAGCCGATCAGCTTCATCGGGCTGCCCGTCGTGGTGGCGCCGCTGACGGCTCCAGGCAGGCTGCCGCTGGGTGTGCAGTTGATCGGGGCGCCGTGGTCGGAAGCACGATTGATACGGGCGGCGAGACGGCTGGAGCGCGATGGCGTGGCGCGCGTGGTGGCCCCAACGGAGCTGGCGGCATGATCATCAACGATCCGGATGTGCTGAAGGAAGTCACCGAGAAGTTCTACGCCTATGAGACCGCGCTGATGACAGACAACATCGATGCGATGGGCGAGCTGTTCTGGGATGCGCCACAGACGATACGGCTCGGCGTGGGCGAGAACCTGTATGGCATCGAGGCGATCAATGCGTTTCGCATTGCGCGGCGGGGATCGCCGCAGCGTGTGTTGAAGCGCGTGGAGATCACCACGTTTGGCAATGACTTCGCCATCGCGAACGCAGAGTTCGTGCGCGAGAATTTGGACAAGACGGGCCGGCAGAGCCATGCCTGGGCGCGCATTCCGGGACAGGGATGGCGCGTGGTGGCGGCGCATGTGTCGCTGATGGGGAACACGTCTTGAACGCGATCGAGCGGATCAACGCGCTGGGGCGGGCGGCGTTCGTCGAGCTTCTGGGGACTCTGTACGAGCATTCGCTGTGGGTGGCGGAGCGGGCGTTCGAGTTGCGGCCGTTTGCAGACGAGGCCGCGCTGCGCGATGCCATGCGGGCGGTTGTGGATGCGGCAGGGGCGAAGGCGCAGCTGAAGCTGATCCAGGCCCATCCGGAGCTGGCGGGGGAGAAGCTGCGGGCGCGGGCGCTGACGGCGAGCTCGCTGGTGGAACAGGGCTCGATTGGGCTGGACCGGCTGGCCGAGACGGAGCTGGCGGCGTGGGCGGCGCTGAACGCGGCCTATCGCGAGCGGTTCGGGTTTCCGTTCGTGATCTGTGTGCGGCTGCATTCGAAAGACGAGATCGTCGCCGCCATGAAGCGGCGGCTTGGCGGCGATGTAGCGGCGGAGGATGCGGAGGCGATCCGGCAGATACACGATGTTGCGCGCTTGCGTTTGTCGGACCTGATTCAGCGGATGGAGCGTCTTGGGTGGCATGAGGCGCTGGTGAGGCGCGACATAGCATTGCTGGCCGATCCGGCGGCGAGCTGGGTGAAGCCGCGCGTGGGGCCGGGCGGCGAGCGCGTTTACGATGTCGCCATCGTGGGCGGTGGCCAGAGCGGGCTGGGCGCGTGTTTCGCTCTGCGCCGTGAGGGCGTGCACAATGTGGTCGTGCTGGATGAAAACCCCGAGGGACAAGAGGGGCCGTGGATCACCTATGCCCGCATGGTGACGCTGCGCACGCCAAAGCATCTGACGGGAGTTGAAACGGGGATTCCGTCGCTGACTTACCGCGCCTGGTATGAGGCGCAGTTCGGGGCGGAGGCGTGGGAGAAGCTGGACAAGATCCCGCGCGCGGACTGGATGGAGTATCTCCGCTGGTTGCGCGCCGTGCTTGAACTGCCGGTACGCAATGAGGCGAAGGTGGTGCGAATTGAGCCGGAAGGGTTCGGGCTGTTTCGCGTGATGCTGGCGGGCGGAGACGTCGTGCTGGCGCGGAAGGTTGTGCTTGCGACGGGGATACAGGGTGGCGGGGAATGGCATGTGCCACCGTTCGTGAGCGAGGCACTACCGGCGGAGCGCTACGCGCATTCCAGCAGCGTGTTCGATTATTCGCCGTGGGCAGGCAAGCGGATCGGGATTCTTGGGTCAGGCGCTTCGGCGTTCGACAATGCCCAGCATGCGCTGGGCGCGGGGGCGGCTGAGGTCCATGTGTTTGCGCGGCGGCGGGAGTTGCAGCGGGTGAACCCGATCCGGCACATGGAGCGGTCGGGTCTGACGAAGCGCTATGCGCTGCTGAACGACGAGGAGAAGTACCGGGCGCTGGAACATTTCCTCGCGCTGAACCAGCCGCCCACGATGGATACCTTCCAGCGGGCGTCTGCGCATCCGGCCTTCCAGCTGCATCTGGGCGCGCCGTGGAATGGCGTACGTATGGATGGAGACGAAGTCGTGGTGGCGACGCCCGGGGGCGAACACCGGTTTGATTTTCTCGTCGTGTCGACGGGGACCGTGACGGATCTGGGATTGCGGCCGGAGCTGTCGGCGTTTGCGGACGACATCGCGCTGTGGGGGGATCGGATGAGGGCGGACAAGCCAAATGCTCTGATCGATGCGCATCCCTATCTGGGATCGGGCTTTCAGATGACGGCGAAGAGCGGCGAGGGGCATGGACGGCTGCATGGGTTGTTCATGTTCAACTATGCGGCGCTGGCCAGCCTGGGACTCTCGGCGGCGGCGCTCTCGGGATTGCGCTATGCGTTGCCGCGTCTCGCGGAGGGCGTGGCGAGCCAGCTCTTCCTCGATGATCGCGATGAGGTGCTGCGGGATTACTTCGCCTACGACGAACCGGAGTTCACGCTCGCTTTCGACGGAAAATGAAGTAGCTCGCGACGATGCCGCCGGACAGGATGATGGAGGCGATGAACTCCGGCTGCTTGGACGGCGTAATCGCCATGGCTAGCAGAACCGCCGCCATGCCCACGATGGCGAAGATGCTGCCCCATGGATGCAGCCATGCTTTGACATGCAGCTGCTCCGGCGGCGTCTTCGGGCGCAGGATCAGTTGCGAGGCGGCGACGCCGATATAGACGAAGAGCATCAGGGCGCCCGAGGCATTGAGCAGGAAGGCGTAGAGATCTTTCCAGAATGCAGCGAGCGGCACGACTGCCATCGAAAGGAAGGAGGCAACCAGGATCGCCCAGGTCGGTACGCCGCGTTTGTCGATCTTCTTCAGGATGGCGGGGGCATCGCCGCGGCTGGCGAGGCCGAACATCACGCGCGAGCCGACATAGATGCCTGAATTGAGGCAGGACAGCACGGCGACCAAGACGATTGCATCCATGATCTCGGGCGCGCCGGCGATGCCGACTTTCTGCAGCGCCATGGTGAAGGGCGACATCGGGCCAATGGCCTTCTGTTCCGCGATTTCCCGCCAGGGGACGACGCACATGATGAGGGCGATCGAGAGGATATAGAACAGCAGCATCCGGATGATGAGATTGGTGGCGAGGCGAGCGATGATCTTTTCGCCGGCGTCGGATTCGGCGGCGGCGACGGTGGTGATCTCGGCTCCAACGAGTGTGAAGACAAGCGAGACGACGCCGACGAGCACGGCGGTCCAGCCTTGCGGGGCGAAGCCGCCATCGTTGACCAGACTGTCGAAGGTGGGGGCACCGGTTTCGTTCCAGCCGAAGGCGTAGGCGCCGGCGACGAGGATGAAGACGATGATGGCGGCGACCTTGATCGAGGAGAACCAGAACTCGAACTCGCCATAGGAACGGGTAGACAGTAGGTTGGTGGCCGTCAGCAGCACGGTGAGAACAAGTGCGATGATCCAGACCGGCGTTTCGCCGGGAAGGTAGTGGCTGGCGATCTCTGCGCCCACGAGCGCCTCGAACGCGACGACGACGACCCAGAAATACCAGTAGATCCATCCGAAGCTGAAGCCGCGAGGTTGCCCATAGCAAGGCGCGCATACTCGGTGCAGGAGCCGATGCCGTGGCGTGCGGTCGCCATTTCGGCGAGGGCGCGCATGACGAAGAGGATGATGCCGCCGGTCAGCAGGTAGCTGAGGATCACCGCCGGGCCCATGTCGGCAATGTAGACCAGCGAATTGACGAAGAGGCCGCCGCCGATGATCCCCCCGATGGAGATCATGGCGACGTGGCGGGCGCGCAGGGATTTGGTGAGGCTGGGTGCGGCGCCGGGGTCAACCGGAATTGCGGTGGTGTTCAAGATTAGCTCCCCTGCCGATGGGGGTAGTTGGGCTGCGTAAGGGGCGTTTGGCAACGGGATTGTTGCCGGCATCTTTCCCGGTGTGCTGCCGGCTAAAGCTGCACGAACACGGCCTTGATGTTGAGGAATTCGTCGAGGCCGTACTTGGAGCCTTCGCGGCCGATGCCGGATTCCTTCACGCCGCCGAAGGGGGAGACTTCGGTGGAGATGAGCCCGGTGTTCATGCCGACCATGCCGTATTCGAGGCCCTCGCTGACGCGCCAGGAGCAGGAGAGGTCCCGGGTGTAGGCATAAGCGGCGAGGCCCGCGCGGCTGTCGTTGGCAAGGCGGAGGGCGTCTTCTTCCGTCTTGAAGCGGACGAGGCCGGCGACGGGGCCGAAGGTTTCTTCGCGGGTCAGCAGCGCGTCGGCAGCGACATCGCGCAGGACGGTGGGTTGGTAAAATGTGCCCGCATTGGCGTGGCGCGCGCCGCCGGTGAGCAGCTTTGCGCCGTGGCCAAGTGCGTCGGCGACGTGGGCTTCGACTTTCTGGAGTGCGCGTTCGTTGATCAGCGGGCCTTGCTGGGTGACGCCGGCGAGGCCATCGCCCGCTACGAGGGCAGCGGCCTTCTCGGCGAGGAGTTTGGCGAACTGGTCGTAGACGCCGTCCTGCACGTAGATGCGGTTGGCGCAGACGCAGGTTTGGCCCGTGTTGCGGAATTTCGAGATGATGGCGCCGGCGACGGCGGCTTCGATGTCGGCGTCGTCGAAAACGAGGAAGGGCGCGTTGCCGCCGAGCTCGAGCGACACGCGCTTCACGGTCCCTGCACACTGCGCGGCGAGCTTCTTGCCGACGGGAGTTGAGCCCGTGAAGGTGAACTTGGCGACGCGCGGGTCTTCGGTGAGGACGCGGCCGATTGGTTCGGCGTCGCCCGTCACGATGTTGAGCACGCCGGGCGGCAGGCCAGCTTCTTCCGCCAGGACGGCGAGGGCGAGGGCGGAATAGGGCGTGAGTTCGGACGGCTTCAGCACGACGGTGCAGCCCGCTGCGATGCCGGGGCCGACCTTGCGGGTGATCATGGCGGTGGGGAAGTTCCACGGCGTTATCGCGCCGACAACGCCGACAGGCTGCTTCAGCACCATGATGCGGCGGTCGCTGGACGGGGCGGGGATGGTATCGCCGTAGACGCGTTTTGCCTCTTCACCGAACCACTCGAGGAAGGAGCCGGCATAAGCGATCTCGCCCGTGGCTTCGGCGAGGGGCTTGCCCTGTTCGGCTGTCATCAGGCGGGCGAGGTCGGACTGGTGCTTGAGCATCAGCTCGTTCCAGCGGCGCAGGATCTTGGCGCGGGCGGCGGCGGGTTCGGCTCGCCATTTCGGCAGTGCGGCTTGGGCGGCGGCGACGGCGGCTTCGGTCTCAGTGCGGCCGAGATTGGGCACGTGGCCGATCAGGCCGCGCGTGGCGGGGTTATGGACGGCAATGGTCGGATCGCCGGTCCATTTGCCATTGATGTAGCACTGCTGGCGGAAGAGATCGGCGCGCTGGAGCGCGATGCGGCTCAGTTCGGTGGCGCCGTCTGCCATGGGAGATCTCCGCTGTGTCTGGGGGAGATATCGGTCGAGCGGCGGGACGGGGCAAGGGATTTGAGGAGGGCCGGGACTACCGCACCGGCGGAAGCAGAGGGCAGCCGGCTTCGGCGAAGGGCTTAAGTTCGGCCTCTTCGTTCGCGTTGCGGGCCTTGTTCTGGTCTTGCGTCACCCAGACGAGGCCGGCCGCGGCGCACCGCTGGCCGAAGTTGAACGTCTCGCTCATGCTGGGGCCGTTGAAATCAAGCGATCCGCCAAACTCCACGTCGGAAGGAATGGCGGTGAAGCGGAAGTTCATGCCGCTGTCCTGGGCAAACGCTTCGGTCTGCGCAATTGAGTTACGCGTGAGATGATTGAGCAGGCTGGTGAATGAGCGGGCGGCGATGTCGATCGTGTTGTTTGACGTGGTGCGCGGGGCGGACCCGGCCTGACCGTTGATAATCACGTAGATGTTGGCGCCGCGCTGGCTGTTGGAGAGCGTGTCGATCTCGCGGATGGCGTCGGGGGCAACGAAGAAGGGCGTGGATGCGCCGCCGTCCACGTGCATCTCCTGGTAAATCTGTCCGTCCTTTTCCACCTGGATCATCACCGGCGGGAACACGCCAGGCACGCTGGCAGAGGCAACAAGAACGTTACGGAAGAGGTCGCGGGCCGCGGGGCCGCCTTGCATGGCGATCGCGCCCATGTCCCAGATAACGGTTTCCTCGCGGTCGAGATTGGTGGTGGCGACGATGAGGAGGCGGCCGGAGGCTGATTCCTTCGCGACGGCGGCGACGAGTTCATCGGTAACGAAGCGTTCCACGAGTTCGCGCAGCGGCTTGCCGTCGAACACGCCGACATCCCAGAGGGCTGCGACGCCGCGCGACTGGAGCAGGTTTCCGGTGGCGCCGCCGCCATACGCCTCGCGCAGCTTCTCGTCCCATTCGGGGCCGAGGAAGGCGAAGGGCGCGATCAGTGCACCGGTGGAGACGCCGGTGACAACCTCGAAGCGCGGGCGGGACCCAGCGAGCGTGAGGCCTGTGAGCACGCCGGCGCCGTACGCGCCGCCTGCTCCACCACCCGACAGAGCGAGAATGTCGACCGTGCGATCCGACGCCTTGGAGAGGGCCGCAGAGCGCGCAATCGCGTTTTCCTTTAGGAAGTCGCTATCGGTGGTTTCGGTGCGGATGGTCGAAGGGAAGCCGACAGGATAAGCGCCGCGCGGAGAGGCCAGCGGGCTGTCGAGACGAGGCGCGGTTGCGCAGGCGCCCAGAAGGGCCGACGCAGTGACAGCGCTCGTGACAACAAGATGAAGCTTTCTGATCATGCCGCGCGCCCGAGCCGGGATATGAATCCCTGCCATGAAACGCACAAGTCGTCACGCTGTTCACCACATTCAAGAGGCGGTGGCTGCGTTTTGCCTACCAGAAGGCCATGCGGAGCGTGACTGACCCGTAATGCGTCATCGCGTTCTCGGACATCTCTGCGTCGTAGCCGACGCGGATGTTGACGAACTGGCTATCGACATTGAGTCCCAGGCCGGCGACCAGTGCATCTTCCGGTTCAATGCCGGAGGCGAGCGAGAAGGTCGTGCCGGTCGAGCCGCCGACGAAGTTCATCACGGCCGGGGTCGATTCCCAGTTCAGGATGCTGCGGTAGCCGAGCGACAGGTGGGGGCGGAAAGCGAAGGCTTCGTCCGCGCCGAGCACGCTTTCGAGCATGATGCCGTAGGAGGCCGTGGCCATCGAGGCGTCGCTGTCGCCAGCGACGATGGCGAGCGCGTCCATCGTGTCCGCGTTCTCGGTGTAGCCGTCCTGCTGGAAGCCGATGAAGTCGGCAGCGACGAACGGGCGTGCGTCGAGCCAGCCGAGTGGCATGTTGTAGGAGGCGCGA
>Ga0209480_10002911_pt1 | contig 11435 bp, 7 predicted proteins | sample JI61114C2DNA_FD_187501 | JGI IMG/M metagenome (GOLD analysis project Ga0209480, IMG submission 187501) | Wastewater effluent complex algal communities from Wisconsin, to seasonally profile nutrient transformation and Carbon sequestration -... | ecosystem: Engineered > WWTP > Effluent > Algae...
CCACCCGGCGACATTCCCGCAGCCTTCAATGAGAGGTCGCGGAAAGGTGTCAGGAAGTTCGTCTCCTCGATCCAGTGGCCAAAAAATCGCGTTTTTGCCGAACTTTGCTTTAATCAGCGTCTCCCTAGCTGAATTTTTCCGCTTCGTATGAAGCTGCCCGATCAATCGGCGAGAGAGGCATGCCCTCGCTGACGTTGAACACGCTCGATCACCCACCATGAAATGCCTGTCCTCATTGATCAGCTTCGGACTCGCGGTTCCTTTTGCGATAGCGGTTCTGCCGCAGGAACCCATCGAGATCGGCTGCTCGCCGCAATTTTTCATTGATGACTACCTCGTGGACAACCGCTGGTCCTTCAAGATGAAGACCGAGGAGGTGGTGCGCAGGTTTCATGCGCCGAAAAAACATGCGGGCAATCCGCTGATCGTCGGCGACTGCGGTTATGCATCGGCCGTGCGCGAGGCAGACACCGGCACCTTCAAACTGTGGTATCAGACGCATGTGCGCGGCACGGAGGAGGATGACAAGTCCGCCTACGGCATCGCCTATGCCGAATCGAAGGATGGCCTCGCCTGGACGCGGCCCGAACTCGGCCTGTATGAATGGAAAGGGACCAAGTCGAACAACATCGTCTGGCGCGGTCATGCCGACTTCCGCGCAAGTGGGCAGCAAATCCTCAAACTGCCCGAGTCCGCGCGCAGAGGCTTCCGCTATGTGATGGCCTATCACACCTCGGGCGGAAAACGCGGTGAGAACGGCATCCATGTCGTCGGCTCGCAGGACGGCATCCATTGGGACAAAAGCAGCGACACCCAGGTGCTGGACATCTCCAGCGACACCGTGAACAGCGTCGTTTTCGATCCCGTGCGCGGCGAATACATGATGTTCTGCCGAGCAAAGGATCGTTACCTCGCAGGTCAGGAGGGCATCCTTAACACCGGTGAATCGCGCCGCATCTCGCGTGTCGCTGGCAGGGATCTCTGGTCCAAATGGGAAGCCTCGCCGCAGAGTGTCTTGATTCCCGACGAACTTGATCTCGCGAACAGCTTCAATCGTTTCTACGGCATGCCCGCGCGCTATCACGCAGGCATCACTTTTGGCTTTGTCTGGTCCTTCAAACTCAACAGTGACATCTGGACCGAACTAGCCTGGAGCCGCGACGGCGTCACCTTCGAGCGACTGCCCGCGCGCCCGCGTCTTATCGACCTCGGCCCCACAGACTCATGGGACGACGGCATGGTCTTCGGCAGTCCCGACTGGATCGAAGTCGGCGACGAATGGTGGCTCTATTACGCAGGTTGGGATGGCCCGCACGGCATCCCCGAACGTGATGGCAGCCTTGGCCTCGCGAAATTGCGCAAGGAAGGATTCGTCTCGCTGCACGGGCCGCGTGGTGGTGGTGTGGTCTGCACGCGGCAGATTCGCTGGCCCGGCGGCGATTTGATCGTGAACGTGGATGCACACGCTGGCGAAATGAAAGTCCGCGTGTCGGACGAGAAGCGCAGACCCATCGAAGGATTCAATTACAGCGACATGCCAGCCTTCACCGCTGACAATGTTGCACACGAGGTGAAGTGGAAGAGCAAATCGCTCGATGAACTCAAAAACCAAGTCATCCGCCTGGAGTTTCAGCTTCACGAAGCCGATCTTTACACATTTTCCGCACGCGAAACCAAATAAGCCATGATCAACACTGTGAACTTGAAGAAATCTCATCCGACCCGCCGCCGCTTCCTCATGGGAACAGCCGGGGCATGCGCAGCTCTCGGCACCGGAGGCTGGCTGTGGTCACGAGAGCAGCCATGGCAGGTCTTCCGTCGAACCTCACATGCGCTGGGTTCATCCATCACCATGTCCGTCTGGCATCGCGATGAGGCTGCGGCGGAGGCCGCGCTTGATGCTGCTTTCACAGAACTCGAACTCGTGGAAAGCGTGATGAGCATCTACCGGCCAGAAAGTCAGCTCAGCCGATTGAGTCAAGACGCGACGCTCGATGATCCTCATCCGCATCTGGTCACTGTGCTGAAGTATGCGACGGCCCTGGCGAAGGAAACGGACGGCGCCTTCGATGTCACCGTGCAGCCGCTGTGGGAACTGTATCACAGCGCGAAGAAACAAAACCGACTGCCGAGTGAGGCCGAAGTGATTCAAGCGCGTGCCTTGGTGGACTGGAAGCGGCTTGAAGTCACCCCAACTCGCCTCCAACTCAGCGGCGAAGGCATGGCGATCACGCTGAACGGCATCGCTCAGGGCTTCGCTGCCGATGCAGCGATGACAGTGCTGCGGCGCGCGGGTGTGGCTCATGCTTTGATCGACGCGGGTGAAATGAATGCGCTCGGCGGCAAGCCTGATGGTGCGGCTTTCACCGTGGGCATCCAGCATCCTCGGCATGACGATGCCTTTGTCTCCATGGCAAAACTCCAGAACCGCTGCCTCGCGACTTCGGGAGACTACCAGACACGATTCAGCGATGACTTCACCCATCATCATCTCTTTGATCCGCACACGGGGCATTCACCCACAGAGCTGGCCAGCGTATCCATCGTAGCACCGACCGCGATGGCGGCGGATGCGCTATCGACGGCGGTGTTTGTGCTCGGTGCCGAGCGTGGCATGGATCTCGTGAGGCGCACGCCTGGGACGGATGCTTTGCTCGTTTCGAAGAGCGGCCAGATCACCTCCACGGAAGGTTTTCCACTCAACGCCTGAACCACCATGATCTCACACCTCCGCATCGGCATAGTCGTGCTTCTGCTATCAGGCTTGGTCAGAGCCGACACCATTGAACTCATGAACGGCAACAAGGTGGAGGGCAAAGTGCTCACCACTGATGCTGCGGCCAAGACCGTCACTGTCGAGGCGATGATCGGCGGCCAGACGATCCAGCGCACGCTGCCGCAGGCACAGGTTCATGCTTTGACCGTGGACGGGCAGCGCACCGTGCTGACGCCGAAGCCGGGCTCTCCAGCTAGCGGTGCGGCACCCGCAGCAGTCACCACGCGCACTCCTGAGGAGGTCAAAGCCTTGATCGAAAAGGAAGGCTCCACACAGCCGGACTGGCTGAAGTCCACCAAGCTCAACTACCCCAAGACTCTCGATCTCACCTGGGCTGATCCGCCCAAGGGCCAATGGAACAACCAGAAAAACGTCGGACAGTTCAACTGGGACATCATCAATCCCAACGAAAGCCGCTGGCGTGAAGGTGTGAAGCTCATGGAAGAAGTACTCACTTTGAGCAAAGACAATCCTGTCATTCACCTGCGAGCCACGAAGGAGATCGCAAACATGTATTTCCGCTTCTTCCAGGACTACGCACGTGCCGCGTGGTGGTGGCAGAAGGCCGGTGTGACCGAGGATGATCAGCAGAGTGTGCTGCTCGCTGAATGCTACTGGCGGCTGGGCAGCAAGCCGATGGCGATGGACATGCTGGATGGCGAAAGCTTCTACCTCAACACCATCAAACTCATGGGTGACATGGGCGAGACGGACAAGGCGATCGAATACACCGACGCCTTTGCCGATGGTGACAGCGCACCCCACGAAGCCTATCTGCTGGGCGGCGACGCCTGCCGTCTTGGAGGGCGGTATCAGGAAGCAATCGCCTACTATCAAGCGGTGCTGGATGAGCCGGTGGACCCGAAAAACAAAAACCGCTTCCAGCGCTTGATCAGTCGTGCTCAGGCCAGCCTTGAAGCCATCAAACTCTTCGAACTTTTAGACATCACCAAGGTGGCAGACGGCACCTACACCTCCAGCGCCCTCGGCTACGAAGGTGATGTGCAGGTGGCCGTGAAGGTGAAGTCGAAGCGCATCGAGTCCGTGAAGGTCACTCAGCACAAGGAGAAGCAATATTACTCCTCCATGCGCGATGTACCGGAGCAGATCATCGCCAAACAGGGTGTCAAAGGTGTGGATGCCACCAGCCGCGCGACCATCACCGGTGCCGCCATCATTAACGCCACCGCCAAAGCACTCGCCGAGGGCGTGAAATGAACGAGCCCGGCCAGCGCAAACGCAGCGTGTATCGGCTGGATCACTTCCTGCCCTTTCAGCGCGCGTCGAGCAAGCCCCAGCCAAAAAGCATCGCCACGACAGTGCGCAAGCTGCTGCGGCGCATCGGCCCCACGATGCTCGCTGCGCCTGTTCGCCGAGTCGTGCAGACGCTTTGCTTTCTGCTCTTCACCTGGCTCTTCTTTTATGTCTGCTGGCCCTACCACGCCAAGCCTCAGGCTGCTGGCACCATCCATGAAGGCTGGCGGCTCGCCGAGTTTGAGCAGACCAGCGGCGGACTGAGCCTGGAGCATGACAGTGCTGCCAAAGAGATGCGCGTCGGTCAGCAGCACTTCCTTGTCGATCAAGGCATGGCGGCAGGTTACTTCAACATCACCGCTGTGGATGGCAATCGTGTGCGGCTCTCACCAGCCGCACCTTTGACAGCAGAGCAGATCGACCGCGTCCTTTTCGGCGCAGGCCCCTGGGCTTTGCACGAGACGGAGCCTGGAAAGTGGCCATCCCATTATGCCGATGATCTAGCGCGGAAGGAGATCGTGGCCGCAGAGACCTTCCTCGTGATTGACCCGCTCGTCAGCCTCTCCACCGCCATTGCCTCACGGAGCTGGGTTTGGTCGCTCGTGTGTGCGGGTATCATCCTCGCGGTTTGCGTGCTCATTCCTCGCGGCTTCTGCGGCTATCTCTGTCCACTTGGCACACTGATCGATCTGTTCGACTGGGCAATCGGCAAGCGCGTCACGCGCTTCCGCGTCGCCAAAGACGGCTGGTGGGTTCATATCAAATACTACCTCCTGCTCGCGGTGCTCATCGCGGCATTCTGCGGTGTTCTCATCTCCGGCTACGTCGCCGCCATTCCAGTCATCACGCGCGGCCTGTTGTTCATCGGCGAACCCTTGCAGAGCGGAATCGCGCGCGAGTGGCATCTCGTACCGTCGATGAACTTCGGGCACGTCATCTCGATCCTTCTTTTCTTCGGCGTGCTTGCACTCGGGCTGCTGAAGCCGCGCTTCTGGTGCAAATACGTCTGCCCGAGCGGCGCGCTATTTTCCGTGGGAAACTTGTTTCGCGTCAGCGAGCGCAAGGTCGAATCGAGCTGCATCAACTGCAATAAGTGTGTCCAGATCTGCCCCTTCGATGCGATCAAACCTGACTTCACCACACGCGTCACCGACTGCACACTCTGCCAGACTTGTGGCGGCGTGTGTCCGACGCAGTCGATCAAGTTCGTCGAGCGCTGGAACGTCATGGACCTCAAGAAGGAAAATGATCCGCCCACTGGCGAGACTGCGCTCGGTCGTCGCGGCTTCATGTCGCTCGTCACCGGCTCAGGCATCGGTGTGGCAGGTGGCGGAGCCATCGCCGCGACGACCAAGCTGTGGGGCGCGAACCTCGATGATCCGAATGCCTTTCGCCCCGTGCGTCCGCCCGGTAGCGTGCCAGAGCCTGCCTTTCTCGACATGTGCATCCGCTGTGGCGAATGCTTCAAGGCCTGTCCGAACAACGTCCTGCAAGCCGAGGGATTCGAGCAGGGTCTCGAAGGCCTGTGGGCACCGATGGTGAAGGCCGACTGGGCTGGTTGTGAGCCAAGCTGCAATGCCTGTGGCCAGGTTTGCCCCACGGGTGCCATTCGCGCCCTGCCGCTCGCTGAGAAGAAAGCCGCACGCATGGGCCTCGCCATCGTCGATCAGCACGCCTGCCTGCCACACGCCAACCGCGAGGCCTGCCAGCTCTGTGTCGATGAATGTCACGCCGCCGGTTATCACGCCATCGAGTTCATCCAGGTCCACACCGAGGTCGATGCCGCAGGGCAGCCCATCGAAGGCACCGGCCATCTTGCCCCCGTCGTCCTCACGGATAAATGCGTCGGCTGCGGCATCTGCCAGACACGTTGCTTCGGCATCAACGGCCTCGAAAAGAACCTGCTCAAACAATCCGCCATCATCATCAAAGCCGGTGAAGGCAGCGAAGACCGGCTCATGTCGGGATCGTATCTGAAATTGCGTGAGGCGGAGGCACTGCGCAGCAAAGCTGGATCATGAGACACTGCACATGAAAGAGCGATGAGCACTCCGAGTTAAGGTAATTTGCATCATGAAACGAATTTCCGTTTGCCTTTCCATTGCCGCTTTGTCCTTCGGTGCATTCACCCTGCTCGCGCAGGTCGCGAACAAGAAGTCCGGAATCGAGGCTCGCCTCGCGCAGGCGCTGAAGATGTTCCCCGATGCGGACACAGACAAGGATGGTGCGCTGTCGGTGAATGAAGCGCTGGCTTATGTGGAGAAGCACCCGGAGGCGCGGGACACATTTATGGCGAAGGCAGGCGGCAGCAAAAGCAGCTCGAAGCCTGCCTCCTTCGCCCCCGGCGCCGAGGGCACGAAGGTCTTTGTCTGCGCGCACAGCTACATGATTTACACCGCCGACTGGCTGCCGCAGATCTCGCAGGCGGCGGGCGTGGCGCATTTGAAAGCCGGGCAGCAGATGATCGGCGGCTCGCGCGTTTTGCAGCATTGGAATCTTCCGGATGAGCAGAATCAGGCGAAGAAGGCGCTCAAGGAAGGCATCGTGGATGTGCTCACGCTTTCGCCACACTTGATCATGCCGGATGAAGGCATCGACAACTTCACCAAGCTCGGCTTGGAGAAGAATCCCAACCTCCGCGTTCTGGTGCAGGCCTCCTGGGCACCCCGCGACGGCAAGCTCGTCGGCAGCTTCACCAACGCCATGAGAGATAGCGTGACCGCAGATGAGATCAGCCGGATGCTGGAGGCACACAACGGCTGGCTCAAGCAACTGGAGGCGCAGGTGACCGCGCTGAACACCGCACTAGGCAAGGCATGCGTGTGCGTCGTGCCGGCGAGCACCGCGCTGCACGCGCTTCGCAAGCACGTGGCCGAAGGAAAGGCACCCGGCCTCAGCAAACAAAGCGAGTTGTTTCGCGACGACCACGGCCACCCGTCCGACATCGCTGCGCTGCTCGTGAGCTACTGCCACTTTGCTGCCATCCACCAGTGCACGCCTGTGGGGCTTCCCGTGCCGGAGAAACTCAAAAGCCGCCCGCAGGCCGCTGAACTGGTGAAACTTCTCCAGCAGATCGCCTGGAGCACCGTGACATCACATCCGATGAGCGGCGTGAAAGCCGCCTCTTCATGAGAAAAAAGATTCCCTTCGTTTTCGCGTCACATTTGTCCGCCAAAACGTCATAAAGTTGCGGCAACATGACCTGTGACGATGACCTCCGCGCCTCCCCCGACTCTCGACGCAGCGCCGTTCCACACCACGCGATGGACGCGCGTGTGTCTGGCGAAGGCGGACTCGGAGGAGGGACGCAGGGCGCTGGCGGATCTGTGTGACGCCTACTACGAGCCTGTGGTGGCTTACCTGCGCCATGCGTTGCGGGATGCAGATGCGGCCCGCGAGATGAGCCATGCGTTCTTTGCCGAGATGCTGGCCGGAGGTCGCATCGGCACGGCGGAGGCGGGTCGTGGCCGCTTCCGTTCCTACCTGCTCGGAGCGGTGAAGCACTTCGTCTCACACCAGCGTGAAGCCGCAGGCAGGATGAAGCGTGGCGGCGGTGCCAGCATGATCCCGCTGGATGATCCCGAAGCCGCCAAGGTGCCCGATGCGCGGCAGATTTCACCTGATGCGGAGTTTGACCGGCAATGGGCCATCACCGTCATCTCCCGCTCCATGGAGGCACTGCGGATCGAGTGCTCCGCCCAGGGGCGTGGTGCATTCTTTGATGCGGTGAGCAGCCTCCTCAGTGGGCACGCCAGTCATGGAGACCAGACCGCGCTCGCCATCACCTGCGGCATGAGTTTCGATGCCTTTCGCATGGCGGTGAGCCGACTAAAAAAACGTCTCCGCCAGTGCGTGAAGGACGAGGTGGCCGGCACGCTGGAAGACCCCGCCGCCGTGCAGGATGAAATGGAGACGCTCTTCTCCGCTCTTGGCCGCTGAAAAAAAGGGCGTTCGGTTTTGACCATGTTTGCGTCAGGATACCGGCATGAGCGAATCATCACCAGTCACCTCCTGCTCCCACTGTGGTTCCATGCTGCCTGCGGGCGTGCCTGAAAGCCAGTGCCCGCGTTGCCTGATGGCGCAGATCATCGAGCCCACGCAGGCAGATGGTGCAGCCGACTCACTGCCGCCGCTCACGCCGGATGAACTCGCGCCTCACTTCCCACAGCTCGAGATCCTCGAATGCCTTGGCCGTGGCGGCATGGGCGTGGTTTACAAGGCGCGCCAGAAGTCGCTGAACCGTCTCGTGGCTCTGAAGCTGCTCGCTCCTGAGCGCGCGGATGACCCGCAGTTTGCAGCGCGCTTTGAAAAGGAGGCGCAGGCGCTCGCTGCGCTGAATCATCCTCATATCGTGGCCGTGCATGACTTTGGAAAAGCGGGCGGGTTTTACTTCCTGCTCATGGAATTCGTCGATGGCGTAAATCTCCGCCAACTGCTGCAAGCGAAGCGCCTCACGCCAAAGGAAGCGCTCAGCATCGTCCCGCCCGTGTGTGACGCACTGCAATGCGCGCACGATCACTGCATCGTGCATCGTGACATCAAGCCGGAGAACTTGCTCATCGACAAAACAGGCGTGGTGAAGATCGCCGACTTCGGCATCGCGAAGATCGTGACCGATTCGACAGATCAGTCCGATCCGACACTTCAAGCAACCCAAGTCCACGGCACGCCCGACTACGCCGCGCCCGAGCAATCCAACGGCATCGCTGACCACCGAGCGGACATCTACAGCCTCGGCGTCGTGCTTTACGAAATGCTCACTGGAGAGCGCCCCAAGGACAAACTCGAAGCACCATCAAAGCGCGTGCAGGTGGACATCCGCATTGATGAAATAGTGCTGCGCGCGTTGGAGAAATCACCCGAACTGCGCTTTGCCACGGCGGCTGATTTTCGCACGCAGGTGGAGAAGCTGGACGAGCCACCTCCTCGCACAGATCCTGTTCATTCCAGTCCGGATCATCACGATCATTCGCGTAGATATGCAGGCCAGTGGTCACTGGCAGCCGGAGTTTTTGCAGCTTTGCTCGTCCTGCTGTGGGCCGTGCTTGCCGTCCTGCGCTACAGCTTTCCGCTGGGCACCATTGAGTTGCTCATTCTCGTCGTGCTGAGCCTGGCGATCTCCCGGTGGATGCTTCGCCGGAGAGGACTCGATGCGACCGCCAACCAGCAGTCGCAGGCTTCGGACTCGGTGAGTGGATTCCATTCCACAGCCGCCCGCTGGGGAGGTGCGGTATCACTGGTCACGGGGATCGTCCTGCTGCTCGGCTCATCGGCTCTGAATGAAATCGTGGATGACTACGGACTGACACAAAACGCCCGCAAGCACCTGGAGACGCGTGAACGTGCGGCCAAAACATGGTCGGTGGCCAGTGCTGCGGCAGTGCAGGCATCTGCTCAACTCAAGGAGGCTGCAAAGGAGAACAACTCCGCCGAGATCGAGCGTCTGACCCGCACGGCCAAGAACTTGCAGGACAAGTCCAAGATGGCCGAGTCCCAGTTCAATCAGTTGGCGGTGCTCAAGCAGGCCGACGAAAAAGAGCGCGTGGCCGTCTTTTATTTCTTCGCCGGCGGTCTGATCGTCGCAGGCCTGGTGTCCAGCTTTCGCGGGCGGAGGATGAGCTTGAAGTTCATGACAGTGATCTTCGCACTCATTTCACTGCTGGCGATCGTCACTGCTCTGGCATTCTTGCGCAAGACAGCACAGCGGGTGTGGGCGGAGCAGGAACGTGTGCAGAGACAGAAGAACGAGCTGCTGATCAACCAAACCGCCAGCACCATGGGCATCGCGGATGGCTTCGACTACCCAGTCGGTGCGCCAGATGGAACGGGCTACCACATCACGCGTGAGGCTTTCAGCGGCGCGAGTATCAGCAGCGCACATCCAGGCGAGGACTGGAACAGCGGCGTTGGTGACAGCGACTTGGGTGCTCCCATTTATGCCGTGGCGGATGGCGTGGTGGCGTATTCGGCGAATGCGAAGCTCGGCCACGGCAATGTGATCATCATCCGGCATAGGTACTTGGAAAAAGACGGCATGCGTGCGGAGTGCGAGTCGTCGTATCATCATCTCCACGAGCGACTGGTGCAGGGTGCCGAAGTGGTGCGGCGTGGGCAAAAAATCGGCACGATGGGCAACAATAACGGCATGTATCCCGTGCATCTGCACTTCGAACTGCGCAAAAGGCTCGGCATGGGCTTGGAACAGTCGATGAGTCTAAAGACCACGAATAACTTCTGGGTACCGAGCCAGTTCATCCGCGAGCACCGACCGCCGAATGCCTCCGCCCCGATTATGAAATAGGCGGGAGCAAGCGAGGCCGCAGCGCCTGACTCATTGCCACAGCAGGACGTGGGTTCCCCGAAACCAAGTGACCCGTGAGAATTGCTGCTATGCGTTCTGCGTAGAGCGGAAGTTCGAACCTCTGTGAGACGTTAAAGGCCAGGAACTCACCCTTGCCCTGCGATGTCTCAGCTTCCATTTCACACCGTTGCCTTTCTTTGTTTCTTCGGCTCTCTTTTCGCAGAGGAGTATCTACAGCATGACTCGCGTCGCCTTTCGCAGGCTGCAAAAGCGGTGGTCATCACCGACCTATCCAAAATAGAGCCAGCGTCCGCGCTGATCACGGGAAAGCGGCAGAAGGGGAAGTGGAAGATGATCCCTTTTGAAACGGCGGAGATGAAAGGCACGGCGCTCTCGATCTACAGTGCCACGAATCCACTGGTGGTGAGGCTACCACTGCCTGAAAAAGGCTGGCATGGTGTGTATGTCGGCCTGGCGACAACCTCGGGCGGATTCAACATCGGCGGCAATGGCATCAAGGCGAAGCTCAGCGATGAACCGGTCTTCCGCCGCATGGCGAACAATCTGGCGCTGATGGAGAACCGGCGGGCGGTCATCCAGGAGTGCTTTGTCACGGCGGCGGAGCTGAAAGGGCAGTCACTGGAGATCGCACCCATGCCGGGACTGCCTGCGACGGTTTGCTATGTGAAAGTGGTGCCGATGACGAGTGCGGAAGTGGCTGCAAGTCAGGCAAAATCAAAGCATCGCACCTCCATCGCCACGTTTGATGGGCATAGCTGGATCTGGCCCTTCAAACCGACGACAGCGGAGGAGCTGGCGGAGGAGTTTCGCGGTTATGAAGGCACGGACATCGGCAAGTGGTGGTTTCAGGTCACGGGCAGTGATCTCGTGTGCTATCCGAGCAAGGTGGGCACTTATCCCGGTGAAGGCACCGTGGATTTCCCAACGGGCGCGTATTCGGTCTATACGAAGTCGCTTGAGACGATGTTCAAGAAGGGCATCAACCCGCTCAAGGTCGCGCGTGATGCCGCGAAGGCCCAGGGCGCAGAGTTTCATGTGATGCTGCGGCCTGCGGGCTGGGTCGGCTCCATGCCGTATGAGGAG
>Ga0209480_10002915_pt1 | contig 11421 bp, 9 predicted proteins | sample JI61114C2DNA_FD_187501 | JGI IMG/M metagenome (GOLD analysis project Ga0209480, IMG submission 187501) | Wastewater effluent complex algal communities from Wisconsin, to seasonally profile nutrient transformation and Carbon sequestration -... | ecosystem: Engineered > WWTP > Effluent > Algae...
TTTTGGTATTTCTAGGGTTTTCTACATTAGTTGTGCAAGCCCAACAGTGGACTCCTGAAGAGCAATTGGAATTATTTGGCTACTGCGAAAAAGGATTATTAATGAAAGAGCTGGGAATTTCGGAGGAAACTGCCAATAAGATTGGTCAAATAAATTATTGGGCTACTTTACAAAAACTAAAAATTGAAGCCAACACCAATGATACTTTTGCTACGGTTAATGAAGTTAATCAAGAAGTGCTCAAGAAATATAAAAACTTATCTATCACAGGCGATAGGGCAAAGGGACTCATTAGCAGAATGAATGCAACAGGTTGCCCCATCACCCAGCTGAGATACAACAAGAGTTACGATACACTCTCGAAGGTTCAATTAGTTGCAGCATATAAGGCTAAATTCAGAAAGAAACTGATAGATCAACTTGGTGTAAATGGCCGACAAGCCGATTTGATTATTGATACAGAAGCTTGGAAACAAAAAGAATCATTTTCTGTAGCTCAAATAGCTGAATCAGATTTTAATAGAATTAGAAAATCGGTTCAGTTAAATAACGAGTATGATAAAAAGCTTAGGCTGATAGATTTGACTGAACAACAAAAAAATCAAGCTATTGAATTTTTTATACAGAATCAATTATGATGACTTGCACTTTAAGAAAAATTAGTGAGGAGGATGTAACTCAATTACAAGCAATCAGTCGTAGTACTTTCAGGGAAACTTTTGAGGATCATAATACCGAAGAAGACTTAAATAAATATTTAGATGAGCAGCTTTCCATCAAGTCTCTTTTAGAAGAACTCAAAAATCCTAATTCGGCTTTTTATTTTGCTTATAAAAATGAGCAGATAGTTGGTTATTTGAAATTAAATTGGACCAGTGCGCAAACTGAATTAATTGATGAAGCCGCTTTTGAGATTGAGCGTATATATATTTTAAAAGAATTTTTTGGAACTGGGCTGGGGCAATTTTTATTAAACAATGCCATTACCATTGGCAAAGAAAAACAACCAATTTATATATGGCTAGGCGTTTGGGAAAAGAATACCAGAGCCATTCGATTTTATGAAAAAAATGGGTTTAAAGTATTCAGCAGTCATTTGTTTACTTTAGGAAATGATATTCAAACAGATTTATTGATGAAACTAGACATCACCAATTAATATTATTTTATGAAAACAATTTATTTAGCAGCCGCTTTTTTATTTAGTGTAGCAGCACAAGCTCAACAAAATTTGAAAGGGGCCTATAAATCTAAAGTAGATAATGAAGTAATCCTCTGCTTAATGGATGGTTATTTTGTTGAAACAAAATATAATGCAGATAACAAAACATTTAATTATACTTGGGGCGGTCCTTTTGTTAAAGAAGGAAACAAACTCCTTGTTACTATTCATTTTGATTCTAGAGATAAAACAGCTGTAGGCAAAACAAAGGAAGTTGCATTTGGAGAAAAGCACCAGGAATTAGTTGATAAAGGAGAAAACGCATTAGCGGGAAATTGGCGAATGAGTGGAAGAAAAAATGGTGACCAATTTACAGAGAACCCTTTAAGAGCCAGACGTACCTATAAACTATTAACTGGAACTCGGTTTCAATGGATGGCCATCAACATTGAAACCGGTGAGTTTTCTGGAACCGGTGGGGGCACATATCAATTTATCAATGGAAAATATACCGAGAACATAGCGTTTTTTAGTCGAGATTCCTCTAGAGTGGGGGCTTCTCTTAACTTTTCTGGTAAAATTGAGAATGGACAATGGCACCACAGTGGCCTCAGTTCTAAGGGAGATCCCATCTATGAAATATGGTCGAAAAATTAGTTCTTCGCTTTTATTGGAACTAGTTTAATGATTCCTATCCAATGAAAAACTTTAATAATTGGATAACAAGGATCTATTTCCCACCATTTAGCAGCAAAATTGGGTCTAGCTCCTGCATGATGGTGATTGTTTTGAAATAGTTCACCCAACATTAAGAAATCTATAATCAAGGTGTTTTTAGAATGATCTTTTTCTTGTGGGAAATTTCTGTATCCATATTTATGTCCGGCCCAATTAACTACTGCTCCTTGTATTGGTCCAATTAAAAAATGAATTGGCAAGAATAAGAACATCCACCATTCTGTTGCAAAGAAATAATAGAATGTAACATAAACCAATGCAAAAAATATTCTTGTAATCCAACTATCTGCAATTTTATCTATGATTGGATAAACTGGAAAATTTTTATCAAACTTTGGTTCAACTGGCATTGTCCCTTTTAATACTCCATGATACACTTTTTTGGTATGCCACATCATTGTAAACACTTCCTTGAAAAAGTGGGGAGTATGAGGATCCTTTTCAGTATCACTATAGGCATGGTGCATCCTGTGTAATATAGCATAAGCTCTTGCATTTAAGTAAGAAGTGCCTTGTGTTACCCAAGTATAGATATACCAAAATTTTTCCCAGAATTTATTCATGGTAAACATTTTGTGTGCAGAGTATCTATGTAAATAAAAGGTTTGTCCAAAAAGAGAAAGATACCAATGAAGTACTAAGAAAATAATAATGGCAGCCATAGAATCAAATGGATTTCGTTGAAAGAGATGCAAAGATTATACATTCTTTCATACAAAAATCTTTTTTTAATGACTGAAGTTAAAATGATTGGCTGTAATTGCACAGCAGATTATCACACAATAAAAAAAGATATATATGCTTAAGGTTTTTCCCAAATTTTTGTTAGGGGATTGTATTGTTTTAAAACCTTTGCAGGATTTCCTCCTACAATAGTATAGGCTGGAACATTTTTAGTAACTACCGATCCTCCAGCCACTATGGAATGCTTTCCGATTGTTACACCAGCTACTACTACTGAGTTAGCTCCAATCCAACAATCCTCTTCTACTATTATTGGCGCAGTAGTTTCCTTTTGATCTTTTATGGGTATATCTGGATCAGCATACCCATGATTTAAACCTGATAAAACAATATTTTGGGCTAAAATAGTATTGTTACCAATTGAAACGGGGCCTATTAAGGTGTTACTAAAACCTAAATGGGCGTTGTCTCCTATATGAACATCACCTACCATATTATTCACACAACAAAAGTCTTCAATCACCGCTTTTTTACCCACTGAAAACTTATTCCAAGGTGCAGTATCTAGTCTTGCATAATTTCTAATGATGGCTTTGCGGGAAATTTTGTGTACAAAGGGATTTAGAAACAAACGAACCCATAACCTACATCCTGGAGCGCTTTCAGGCACAATGAGCCAGTATACAAATTTCTTAAGACCGGGGTTCGATTTAATCTTTTCCAGTAAACTCATAGTATAAAAATATAATCAGTAGGTCTACGCACCAATTTTAATTTGAAATCGACCAATTACCCTAATTTATTAGAAATGTTAAAGTACAACCCTCATCTATAAACCCTAACATTAAAAAAACATTAAAAACCTATATTTGCCCCTTATTTAACTGAAAATAAGTCATGAAAACCAGTATTTCAGCTCAAAATCATCGTTTTTTACCCATTTTGCTTTTTTCGCTATTTGCCTTTATGGCTTGTAAAGACAAGGAAAAAGGGGGGACTGCTGAGTTAATTCCTTCCCTACCAGTAGTTGAAGTAATTCAAAAAGACACCATTTTACAAACAGATTATGTTGCAGACATTCAAGCTGTAAAAAATGTGGAAGTAAGGGCCAGGGTTCAAGGATTTTTAGAAAAGATTTTGGTAGATGAAGGACATGAGGTTAAAAAAGGGCAACCCATGTTTCAAATAAACGACTTAGAGTACAAAACAGAATTAGCCAAAGCCAAAGCCGCAGTTTCCAATGCAATGGCTGAAGCCAAAGCTGCAGAATTAGAATTAGGTAGAACTAAAATTTTGGTAGAGAAAAATGTAATTGCTAAAACCGAATATGAATTAGCTGTTTCAAAAGTAAATGCATCTAAAGCTAAAATTGATGAGGCTTTGTCTGCACAAACCAGTGCCGAAACTAAATTGTCTTATACTTTTATTAGGGCTCCATTTGATGGAATCATTGACAGAATTCCATTAAAAATGGGAAGCTTAATAGATCCTGGTGCTTTATTGACCACCATTTCTGATGTTCATAATGTATTTGCCTATTTTAATATCTCTGAAAACGAATACTTACAGTATAGAAAAGCGGTTTCAAAAGGATTAAAAGAAGATCGTCCTGTAAATCTTGTATTAGCAGATGGTACACAATATGGATACACGGGTAAAATTGAAACCAGTGATGGGGAGTTTAATGAAAATACTGGAGCCATTGCATTTAGAGCCCGTTTTCCCAATCCTAATAAATTATTAAAGCACGGTGCTTCAGGAAAAGCAAGACTAACTACTTCTGTAGAAAATGCAATCATCATTCCACAGAAAGCCACTTTTGAAATTCAAGATAAAACATTTGTTTTTATTGTAGATAAAGACAATATCATTCAAATGCGTGCATTTAAACCAGGCAGAAGAGTTGCGCAGTATTATATAGTAGAAGCTGGTTTAAAACCGGGAGAACATATTGTTTATGAAGGTGTCCAGAATATTCGCCAAGGCACTAAGATAAACCCCATGAAGATGAATTTAGATAGTCTTATGCAATCAGCACTAACCATCAATTAAAGGAATCATGCTAGAAACTTTTATAAAAAGGCCGGTGCTATCATTGGTCATCTCAATTATCATTACTTTACTGGGGGTCTTATCATTATTTACGCTACCCATTACCCAGTTTCCTGATATTGTTCCGCCTTCTGTTACTGTTACGGCAAAATACACCGGAGCAAATGCTGAAGTGTGTGCAAAGGCGGTTGCCACTCCACTAGAAAGAGCCATCAATGGGGTGCCAGGGATGACATATATGTCATCGGTTTCCAGCAACAATGGAATTACCCTAATTACTGTAGCATTTAAAGTTGGTATAGATCCTGACGTTGCTGCAGTAAGTGTTCAAAACCGGGTGAGCACAGTATTAGATGAGCTTCCTGAAGAAGTAATCAAAGCAGGTGTTACAACTGAAAAAGATGTAAACAGTATGCTGCTTTACTTAAATGTAATGAGTGAAGACACTGCTGCTGACGAGCAATTTATTTACAATTTTGCAGATATAAATATTTTACAAGAACTGAAACGTATTGATGGGGTTGGATTTGCTGAAATCATGGGGCAAAAAGAATATTCCATGCGAGTTTGGCTAAAACCCGACAGAATGTTGGCATACAATGTTTCTGCACAGGATGTGATTAATGCATTACGTAATCAAAACGTTGAAGCTGCTCCAGGAAAAACGGGAGAAAGTTCTGGTAAAAATCCGCAGAGCTTACAATATATTCTTCGTTATACAGGTAAATTCTTTGAACCCAATCAGTATAAAAATGTAGTAGTAAAATCGGAAAACAACGGTTCAATTTTATATTTAAAAGACATTGCCGATGTTGAATTTGGCGCAATGACTTACAGCATGATTTCGAAAACAGATGGCAAACCATCTGCATCAATTATGCTCAAGCAACGTCCGGGTTCTAATGCAAAAGACGTTATTACCAAGGTAAAAGCAAGAATGGCAGAATTAAAGGAAACTTCGTTTCCACCGGGCATGAAGTACAATTTTGCTTATGATGTTTCTCGCTTCCTAGACGCTTCAATAAAAGAAGTGGTAAAAACATTAATTGAAGCTTTTATTTTAGTATTCATCATTGTATTCCTATTCTTACAAGATTTTAGGTCTACACTGATTCCTGCATTAGCAGTTCCAGTTGCATTGGTTGGAACATTGGCATTTATGCAAGTGATGGGTTTCTCAATTAATTTATTAACGCTGTTTGCGTTGGTGCTGGCCATTGGTATTGTAGTAGACAATGCCATTGTAGTGGTAGAAGCAGTTCACGTAAAAATGGAAGAGCAACACTTAAATGCAATGGACGCAACACTTGCTGCCATTAAAGAAATAGCGAGTGCGGTTGTAGCTATTACATTGGTAATGTCTGCAGTATTTATTCCAGTAGCATTTTTATCTGGACCAGCAGGTGTGTTTTACAGACAGTTTTCTCTTACTCTTGCTGTTTCAATTGTGATATCAGGTATTAATGCTTTAACCTTAACACCTGCACTTTGTGCCCTGCTAATAAAGAATACACATGGACAACCCAAACGAAAAAATATATTGGGAAAATTCTTTGCATCATTTAATAAGGGTTATTCAGCAACAGAAAACAAGTACATGAATTTGGTGAGCTGGATTAGTGCTAGAAAAATGGTGACGATTTCTCTTTTGGTTGTATTCTTTGTTGGAACGGCTGGAGTAAATAGCATTCTACCTGGAGGCTTTATTCCTACTGAAGACCAAGGTATTATTTATGTGAATGTTTCTGCCCCTGCTGGTGCTACTGTTGAAAGAACAGAAAACGTTTTAGTTCAATTAGAAAAAGTAATAAAAGATATTCCGGCTGTTGAAAACGTAACTACCTTAAGTGGCTACAGTTTAATTACGGAGGCCGCAGGTGCATCCTATGGAATGATGATGATTAACTTAAAACCTTGGAAAGAAAGAGATCAAACAGTTGCTCAATTGATTCCAATATTAAAAGAAAAAACCAATAAAATAAAAGATGCAAATATAGAATTCATGCCCCCTCCAACCGTACCTGGATTTGGTAATACCAGTGGATTTGAATTAAGGGTCATTGATAAAACAGGTTCAGGAGATTTGCAACAAACAGCCAATGTAACCAATCAATTAATTGAAGATATAAAAGCTGCTGGTGTGGTTGGCGCTGCTTATACTGGGTTTGATCCTAGCTTCCCTCAATACATGATTCATATAGATTATGATATGGCCGCAAAAAAAGGAGTTTCTGTAGACAATGCCATGACCGATTTACAAACCTTAATTGGTAGTTATTATGCCACCAATTTTATTCGATTTGGTCAAATGTATAAAGTGATGGTTCAAGCATATCCCTACTACAGAGCTAAACCCAATGACTTAATGAATATGTATGTAAAGAACAACCGAGGGGAAATGGTTTCTTATGGCACATTCATTAAACTAGAAAGGGTGTATGGACCAGAACAATTAACCAGATACAATATGTACACATCCGCAATGGTAAATGGAGATGCGGGCGCTGGATTTAGTAGTGGGGAAGCCATTGAATCAGTAGAAAAAGTGGCTAAAGAAAAGTTACCAAGGGGTTATAGTTATGAATGGTCTGGAATAACGCGAGACCAGGTTGCATCAAGCGGTCAAGCTGCATCTATATTTGTTGTTTGCTTGTTATTTGTGTATCTTATTCTTGCTGCTCAGTACGAAAGTTTTTTAATGCCATTTGCTGTAATACTTTCTTTACCTACTGGAATTTTTGGTGCATTTGTTGCATTAAAATTATTGGGATTAGAAAACAATATTTATGCGCAAGTTGCATTGGTCATGCTGATTGGGCTATTGGGTAAGAATGCCATATTAATTGTAGAGTTTGCAATGCTCAGAAGAAGCCAAGGCTTCTCTATTTTAGAAGCTGCTAAAGAAGGAGCTGTCTCCAGATTAAGGCCCATATTAATGACATCATTTGCATTTATTGCTGGATTAATTCCTTTGGTAATTGCTACTGGAGCAGGAGCTATTGGTAACCGATCTATTGGTACTGCATCGGCTGGTGGAATGTTATTTGGAACCATATTTGGTGTTATTATTATTCCAGGTCTCTACGTAATTTTTGCACAATTGTCTGAACAGTTTACGAAAAAGAAATCAACTACTGTAGCTGTTTCCATTGTTGAACATCCTGAACAACTATCTGATCAATAGAACCCTTTTATATGAAAAATATTCCTGTCGTTTTTGGTTTTGTTATTTGTGTTTCTATTGCATTCTCTTGCGCAATGCCCAAAGCAGTAAGTATAAATAAAGCTGAAGTATTACCGCCAAGTTTTCAAAACTCATTGGATAGCAGTAGTATTGCTACTCATCCAAAGAAGCTTTTTTTTCCTGATCCTGCATTGCAAGAATTAATAGATACTGCTCTTCAATACAATGCTGATATAAGAATTGCCGTTCAACGAATAGCAGCAGCTAAAGCAGGATTTGGAATAGCACAGGGTATCACTAAACCAAGCTTAGACGCGGTTGTATCAACTGGGGTAGACAAGTTTGGAGATTATACGATGAACGGTTTAGGTAATTATGATATGAATCTGTCTCCCAATATTCGGAAGGACCAACAAATTCCATTGAATATGCCTGATTTATTTGTTGGGTTCAGAAGTAGCTGGGAAGCAGATATTTGGGGCAAATTATCCAATCAAAAGAAAGCAGCATACACTAAATATCTAGCCACCGAACAAGCTAGACAATGGGTAACTACGCAAATTGTTTCTCAGGTTGCAGGCTTATATTATGAACTATTGGCTTTAGATAAAGAATTAGAAATTTTACAAAATAATATCAAGCTTCAAGAAAACGCTGTTGAGATAGTAAAAATTCAAAAAGCTGGTGGTAGAGCAACAGAACTAGCAGTACAACAATTTAATGCACAGTTATTAGGTACTAAAAGTATGCTGAATGTAATGCAACAAAGAATTACTGCTATCCAAAATCAGCTTGGTGCTCTTTCTGGTAAATATGATTTTACTATTAAAAGGGGGAAATCAATTACTGATTTAGCAGTTCCTGAAAATATACAAATAGGTATCCCTGCTCAGCTATTGGTGAACAGACCAGATATTAGAGAAGCAGAATTATTATTAGAAGCTGCAGGGGCAGAATTAGAGGCAAGTAGAAAAGCATTTCTGCCATCTTTAAATATTAGTGCATATACAGCACTCAATAGCTTTAAGTCTTCGGTTTTATTTAGTCCTCAATCACTTACTTATGGGCTATTAAGTGGCTTGGTTACACCTGTTCTAAGTAAAAACATGTTAAAAGGAAATTATCAGTTGGCAACTGCCACGCAAAAACAAGCATTTGAAACTTATAGAAAGCATATCATTTATGCATATCACGAAGTTCAAACAGAATTGAGTGGTATAGAACAATACAAAAAAATATACCAACTCAAAGTTGAAGAGACTAAAGGTTTGCAAGCTGCAGTAGCTGCATCTAATGATTTATATTTAGGCGGACTGGCAACTTACTTAGAAGTAATTACAGCACAGCGAGGTGTTTTAGAAGCAGAGCTAGAGCAAATCAATAGCAAGAAAACAGTCTTTCTTTACCTGATAGACCTGTATAGATCCTTGGGGGGTGGATGGAACTAAGCATATTTTGTTCGCTGATAAATGCCATTGCTTAAAGCATAGGTAACAATGCCTGCACTACATTTTGCTCCTACTTTTAACATAATTCTTGTTCTATGACCTTCCACTGTTCTTTTGCTTAAATGCAATTCATTCGCAATTTCTTTACTGGTTCTTTCGTCACAAATTCTTTCAATTATTTGTAGCTCTCTCTCTGTAAAATTTGCAGTGATTTTATGTGGTAGTTGATAATTTTTAGAAACAATATTGGTTAAACAAACAGAACTAATTTTACAGAAATAGGGTTTCTGCAAATAAGCGTTTTCTATAGCTTCAACAATCTCATCTGGGTTTGCATGTTTTGATACAAAGCCCAGTGCTCCTACATCTAATAAATGCAATATCATTTCATTAGTAATTGCATAAGACAATAACACAATAGCAGTATGAGGAGCTGTTTGAAGTACTGTTTTTGCAACGGATGCTGAATCAGATTCCAAGTCTATTAAAACCACATCGGGCTCATATTTACTAATATCGGCCGACCAGCTTTCTTTATACTGGTCTTCGCCTACTAAAGACAAGGAATCATAGGATTTCAAAATACTTTTTAAACCCAATTTGTACATCAATTGATTGTCTGCAATAAAAACTTTAATGGCACTTTTCATATCTAAACATTTAATCGTGAAAGAATGAATACCTAAATTCTCTATTAACAGTCACAAACAATATCGTAGAAATACGAATTTTTTATGTTTTTTTCACGATATTCAAACTATGAAACAATTGCTTTTAACCACCATGATCTGTGGCTTTATTGCTACTTACAGTTTTGCTCAACAAAAACCCAATATGGACAGCTTAGCAAAAGAAGCCAAAAAAACCGAAGTGTGGGAGCCTTTACCTGCCATGGTTACGCCAGGAAAATTAGCCAGTGATGCTCCCTCCGATGCCATTGTACTTTTTAATGGCAAAAACACCAACGCATTTCAAAAAGAAGGAGGTGGCACAATTGGATGGAAAATGGATGCACAAGGAATATTGAATGTTGTGAAAGGTTCAGGCAATATTGAAACCAGAGAAAAATTCGGAAGTTGTCAACTACATATTGAGTGGAAGTCTCCTGCAATAATTGCTGGGTCTAGTCAAAGCAGAGGGAATAGCGGCATTTTTTTAATGGGTAAATATGAATTACAGGTATTGGACTCTTATAATAATCCAACTTATTCCAATGGCCAGGCTGGGAGTATTTATAAGCAATCTATCCCATTGGTAAATGCCTCTAGAAAACCAGGCGAATGGCAGAGTTATGATATTGTATTTAATGCCCCTCGCTTTTTTTCGGATGGAACATTGCAACAGCCTGCAACTATAACCGTTTTTCACAATGGAGTTTTGGTGCAAAACAATTTTACAATTCAAGGGGGTACAGAGTGGATTGGAGCCGCCTCATACAAAAAGCATGCAGACAAAGAATCATTGGTTATTCAGGACCACGGAATGGATGGCGGAAATCCGGTAAGCTTTAGAAATATTTGGATCAGGCCTTTGAATAATTAACAGTATTTGTTTGCAAATTCAACTGCCCTGTTTTCTGCCCAAGTATGCAATTGTCCTTGGAGCATGAATCCGCAATGACCTCCTTTTTGTGGCATTTCTAAAAACAAAAACGGGTTTTCTTTTGCAACTTCAATAGGCATACAGTTCGGTAATAGAAATGGATCATTTAGCGCTTGTACAATCAAAGATGGTATCTTAAGTTGGTGTAATAATGGTCCTACACTTGCCTTTTCATAAAAGTCTAATGCATCAGCATATCCATGCAATGGAGCTGTATATCGATTGTCAAATTCGATAAATGTTTTTATTTGATTGTAATTGGAAGCATCAATTTGTCCGGGAAATAATTGTGCTTTTAATTTGATTTTCTCTCCCAGCTTACGCAAGAATCGCTTTAAATAAATATTATTTTCTTTAGTTGATAGTGCGTCTACACTTCCTTTTAAGCTACAAGGAACCGAAAAGCCAATCGCGCTCTTTACTTGAGTGGGTACCATTTCAGGAAACTCTGCGATGGTACGCAATGTTAAACTTCCACCCATACTAAATCCTACCAATACAATTTCTTGATAGCCATACTGATGAATTGCGTGCTGAATAACGCTCCTTAA
>Ga0209480_10002924_pt1 | contig 11411 bp, 8 predicted proteins | sample JI61114C2DNA_FD_187501 | JGI IMG/M metagenome (GOLD analysis project Ga0209480, IMG submission 187501) | Wastewater effluent complex algal communities from Wisconsin, to seasonally profile nutrient transformation and Carbon sequestration -... | ecosystem: Engineered > WWTP > Effluent > Algae...
ATCGCGCGCTGGGTCTGCGCGCCCCAGAGCGCCTTCGCGGGCACGCGCAACTCGCCCATGCTGTCGTGTTCGATGCGGAAGCCGCTTGCCTTGCGGGTGGCCATGGCCTGCTCCTGTGCGGGATCCGCCGAGCATAGCGCCGCCGCGGTTTAGAATTGCGCATCCCCGCAGCCGCCGATCCCCATGTCCGACGCCCTGACCGCCCTGTCCCCGCTCGATGGCCGCTATGCCGGCAAGGTCGATGCGCTGCGCCCGATCTTCTCCGAGTACGGCCTGATCCGCGCGCGGGTCAAGGTGGAGGTGGAATGGTTGCTTGCTCTGGCCGCGGAACCCGGCATCCCCGAACTGGTGCCGTTTTCCGATGCCGCAGCCGCGCGCCTGCGCGCGCTGGCGCAGGGCTTCTCGGTGGAGGACGCCGCCCGGGTCAAGGCGATCGAGGCGACCACCAACCACGACGTCAAGGCGGTCGAATACCTCATCAAGGAACGCCTGCAGGACGATGCCGAGCTCGGCCCGGCACTGGAATTCGTCCATTTCGCCTGCACCAGCGAGGACATCAACAACCTGTCCTACGCGCTGCTGCTGAGCAAGGCGCGCCAGCACGTGCTGCTGCCCAGGCTCGACGCGCTGATCGCGACGCTGCGCGGGATGGCGCATGCACACGCGGCAATGCCGATGCTGTCGCGCACGCATGGCCAGACCGCATCGCCCACCACGGTCGGCAAGGAACTGGCCAACGTCGTCGCCCGCCTGCAGCGCCAGGGCGAGGCACTCGCGGCGCTGCCGATGCCCGGCAAGATCAACGGCGCGGTGGGCAACTACAACGCGCATGTCGCCGCCTATCCCGACATCGACTGGCCGGCGTTCTCGCAACGCTTCGTGGAATCGCTCGGCCTCGACTGGCAGCCATACACCACCCAGATCGAACCGCACGACGGCATCGCCGAACTCTGCGACGCCTGCAAGCGCATCGACACCATCGCCATCGACCTGTGCCGCGATGCCTGGGGCTATATCTCGCAGGGCTACTTCAAGCAGGCGCTGAAAGCCGGCGAAGTGGGCAGCAGCACGATGCCGCACAAGGTCAACCCGATCGACTTCGAGAATGCGGAAGGCAACTTCGGCATCGCCAGCGCACTGTTCGAGCATTTCGCCGCCAAGTTGCCGGTCAGCCGCTGGCAGCGCGACCTCACCGACTCCACCGTGCTGCGCGCACTCGGCACCGCGTTCGGCCACATGCTGATCGGCTTCGATTCCCTGCAGAAGGGCCTGGGCAAGTTGAGCGTCAATCCGGAGCGCCTGGCCGCCGACCTCGACGCCAGCTGGGAAGTGCTGGCCGAGGCCGTGCAGACGGTGATGCGCCGCCATGGCCTGCCGAACCCCTACGAACAACTGAAGGCGCTGACCCGCGGCCAGGGCATCACCCAGGCCTCGATGCGCGACTTCATCGCGACCCTGGACCTGCCTGCCGCCGACAAGCAGCGCCTGCTCGAGATGACGCCGGGCAGCTACACCGGCCTGGCCGAACAGCTCGCCCGCGACGCATGAGGATGAAGGCGTTCATCGCCAGCCTGCTCGCGACGAGCCTGCTGGGTGCCTGTCAGATTCTCCCACCGGCACCGCATGCCCCCGCGAAGACGCCGGCCGGTGTGGCGCAGCCCAGCCTGGACAAGGTGCCAGCGGCGACGCCCTGCAAGGACCAGGACGACTGGAATGAGGCGACCGCGCCGCGCCATGTGTTCGGCAACACCTGGTACGTCGGGACCTGCGGGATTTCGGTGCTGCTGGTGGCCACGCCCGAGGGCCATGTCCTGATCGACGGTGCCACCGCAAAAGCGGCGCCGCATGTGCTGGCCAGCCTGCACGCGCTCGGCGTGGATCCGCGCGACGTGCGCGTCCTCCTGAGCAGCCACGAGCACAACGACCACGTCGGCGGCCTCGCGCAATTGCAGGCCGCGACCGGCGCGCCGCTGTTCGCACGCAAGACCGCGATGCCGGCGTTGCGGTTGGGCCGCGGCGATCGCAGCGATCCGCAATTCGGCATCCACGAAGGCTTCCCGCCGATCGCCGACGTGCGCGAGCTGGTCGACGGCGGCATCAGCCTCGGCGGCCTGCGGATCAGCGCACATGCCATGCCCGGCCATACGCCGGGCGCGACCACCTGGAGTTGGGACAGCTGCGACGGCGGCCAATGCCGGCACATGGTCCATGCCGACAGCATCAGCGCGATCAGCGACGACACATTCCGCTACAGCGACCATCCGGACTATGTCGCCGCATTCCGCGCCGGGCTCGACACGCTGGCCGCCTTGCCCTGCGACATCCTGATGACCCCGCATCCCGGCGGCAGCGACCTGTGGCCGCGCCTGCGCGGTGAAGCGCCGCTGGTCGATACCAACGCCTGCCGCGCCTATGCCGACCAGGGCCGCGAGGGCCTTGCGACACGGCTCGACAAGGAACGCAAGGGAACCGCGCCATGATCGAAGTCCACGCCACCAGCAAGCATTTCCTCGGCATGCCCGCCGCCGAGTTCCTGCGCGACTACTGGCAGAAGAAGCCGCTGCTGGTCCGCAATGCGTTTCCCGGTTACCAGTCGCCGCTGCAGCCAGAAGACCTGGCCGGGCTGGCCTGCGAGGACGGCGTGCTGGCGCGCCTGATCGAGCACGACGCCACCAGCGACGGCTGGCGCGTACGCCACGGACCGTTCGCGGAAACCGACTTCCCCGGCCTGCCTGACCACGACTGGACCCTGCTGGTCCAGGACATGGACAAGTGGGACGCCGACCTGCGCGCCCTGCTCGACCGCTTCGACTTCCTGCCGCGCTGGCGGATCGACGACGTGATGGTCAGCTTCGCCGCGACCGGCGGCTCGGTCGGCGCGCACGTGGACCAGTACGACGTATTCCTGCTGCAGGCGCAGGGCCACCGGCGCTGGCAGATCGATGCCTCGGACGCACCACCGCTGGCGTTCCGCGACGACGTCGAATTGAAGCTGTTGCGCACATTCAATCCCTCGCACGACTGGGTGCTGGCGCCGGGCGACATGCTCTACCTGCCGCCCGGCGTGCCCCACCACGGCATCGCCCAGGATCCCTGCCTGACTTTCTCGGTGGGCATGCGCGCGCCGGCGGTTGCGGAATTGCTGTGCGATTACGTGGATGCGCTGGCCGCCGATGCGCCGGACGCGCTGCGCTACGCCGATCCCGACCTCTCCCCACCGAAGGACGCGAACGAGATCGACGACGCCGCGATGCAGCGCGTGGTCGAGGCGCTGCGCCAGTTGCGGATGGACGATCCCGATCGTTTCGGCGACTGGTTCGGCGGCTTCGTGACCACCTATCGCAGCGCCGTGCAGCCGGCCGCCGACGACACCCCGCGGCCACGGATCGAGGTCGAATGGGACCTGGGCCACGGCGCGATCCTGCAGCGCCACCCATGGTCGCGGATGGCATGGCGGCGGGCGACGTCCTCCAGGGTCGGGGCCGCGCGCCTGTATGCGGGCGGGCAGGCCCATGCGATGCCGGTGCGCGACGCGCAACGGCTGGCGGCGGCCAACGAGGTCGATGGCCTGCTCTACGACAGCCTGTCCGCGCCCGGTCGCGACGTGGTGTTCGCCCTGCTCGAAGGCGGCCACTACCGGCTCGATACCGGCGAGGACGACGACGAATGACGCCCGACGATCCGCGCCTGCAGCCGTACCGTGTGGACGTGGTCGGCTTCGACGCTGCGCTGGCGGAACTGCGCAGCGTGCGCGACGAGGTCTTCGTCGGCGAACAGGGCGTGCCGATCACCCTGGAGCATGACGCACTGGATCCGCTGTGCACCCATGTGCTGGCCCGCCTGCTCGATGGCAGTCCGGTCGGCACTGCGCGGCTGACCCCCGACCGCAAGATCGGCCGGATGGCCGTGCGCGCGGCCTGGCGCGGGCGCGGGATCGGCGATGCACTGCTGCGCGCGTTGCTGGACGACGCGCGCAAGCGCGGCTGGCCGGCAGTGCGGTTGAATGCGCAGGTCGGTGCGATCGGCTTCTACGCGCGGCATGGCTTCCAGCCCGAGGGCGAGCGCTTCATGGAGGCCGGAATCGAACACCAGGCGATGGTGCTGGCGTTCACCGGTCCGGCCCGGATCGACAGCCGCGAAGCCGGGATCGACGCGTCCATCGGCATCATCGAACGTGCGCGCCGCACCCTGTGGATCCGCAGCGTCGCGCTGGATCCCTGGCTGTACGACGACGGCAACGTGTTGCAGGCCCTGCGCGGGTTCGCCACCCGGGGTGGCGGCCAGCAGGTGCTGGTGTTGCTGCACGATGCAGGCGCGCCCCAGCAAGCACACGCGCCCTTGCTGGCGCTGGCCCAGCGCCTGCCCAGCATCTTCGTGTTCCGCGAACTGCAGGATCCGGTGGACCGCAACGATCCGGCCGCGTGGATTGCCGGCGATGGCGGCGGCTACTACCTGCGCGGTCTCGGCGAACGCGTGCAGGGCGAGGCCGAGCAGGACGCCCCGGCGAAGGTCCGGCAACTGGCCACGCGCTTCGACGATGCCTGGCAGCGTTCGCGCCCGGTCAGCGAATACCGGGCGCTCGGACTGTGAACCCCTGCCCCTTCGACGAAGGGATGTGATGCGGTGCGCAAGCCGCTCCGGCTATAATTCCGATCCTTTCGCCCGCCCATTCATCGGGCCCGCACCGGATGGCAACTTCATCCGGATCAATCACTTATCGCAAGGCCGCTAGCCACGCCATGGTGGACAGTCTCCTGAAGCAGTTTGCCCAGACCTCCCAACTCGGTGCCAATGGCGCCTATGTGGAGGATCTCTACGAGCAATACCTGGTCGCCCCGGACAGCGTCGATGCCAAGTGGCGGCAGTATTTCGATGGGCTCAAGGGCCGCGAAGCCGGCGACATCCCGCACTCCGCCGTCATCGAGCAGATCGCCCAGGCCGGCCGGCTGGCCGCGCGTGGCGTGGTCACCGCGGCAAGCGGCGTGGGCGACGAGCGCGAGCGCGGCGTCGGCAAGCTGATCACCGCCTACCGTTCGCGCGGGCACCTGGCCGCCAACCTCGATCCGCTGGGCCTGACGCCGAAACCCGAGGCGCCGGACCTGGCGCTGGGCTTCCATCGCCTGTCCGAAAGCGACACCGGGAGCGAATTCAGCACCGGCGGCGTGGCCGGTCGCGAGCGGATGAAGCTGGGGGAGCTGGTCAACCTGCTCAAGGCGACCTATGCCGGCAGCGTTGGCGCCGAGTTCATGCACATCACCGACGCCGAACAGCGCCGCTGGATGTACGAGCGCCTGGAAGCCGCCGGCGGCAACTACGGCCGCACGGCCGCCGACAAGCAGCGCATCCTCGAACGCCTGACCGCGGCCGAGGGGCTCGAGCGCTACCTGCACACCAAATACGTCGGCCAGAAGCGCTTCTCGCTGGAAGGCGGCGACAGCCTGATCCCGATGCTGGACGTGATGATCCAGCGCGCCGGCGGCGACGGGGTCAAGGACATCGTGATCGGCATGGCCCACCGCGGTCGTCTCAACGTCCTCGTCAACACGATGGGCAAGCCGCCGCGCAAGCTGTTCGACGAGTTCGAAGGCAAGTTCGAGCACAGCCGCGCCGGCGACCACGCGCACACCGGCGACGTGAAGTACCACATGGGCTTCTCCGCCGACATCGCCACCCCCGGCGGTCCGGTCCACCTGGCGCTGGCGTTCAACCCGTCGCACCTGGAGATCGTGGATCCGGTGGTGGTCGGCAGCGTGCGTTCGCGCCAACTGCGCCGCAACGACAAGGAGCGCAAGCAGGTCCTGCCGATCCTGCTGCACGGCGATGCCGCGTTCGCCGGCCAGGGCGTGGTGATGGAACTGTTCCAGATGTCGCAGGCGCGCGGCTTCCGCGTCGGCGGCACCGTCCACGTGGTGATCAACAACCAGGTCGGCTTCACCACCAGCGCGGCGGAAGATGCGCGTTCGACCCTGTACTGCACCGACGTGGCGAAGATGATCGGCGCGCCGATCCTGCACGTGAACGGCGACGATCCGGAAGCCGTGGCCTTCGTGTCCGAGATGGCCTTCGATTTCCGCCAGCGCTTCGGCAAGGACGTGGTCATCGACCTGGTCTGCTACCGCCGCCACGGCCACAACGAGGCCGACGAGCCGGCTGCGACCCAGCCGCTGATGTACCAGAAGATCCGCGCGATGAAGACCACCCGCGAGCTGTACGCCGCGCGGCTGGACGGCGAAGGCAGCGTGCCCGCGGCCGCGTCGCAGGCGCTGGTCGACGGTTATCGCAATACGCTGGACGCCGGCGACGTCACCACCGACGTGGTGCAGGTCAAGGCCGACGAATTCACCATCGACTGGAGTCCGTACCTGTCGGCGAAACTGTCCGATCCGGTCGATACCCGCGTCGAGCGCGCCACCCTGGATGCATTGGCGACCCGCATCAACGCAATCCCGGAGGCGGTCAAGCTGCACCCGCGCGTGGCCAAGATCTACGAGGACCGCCGCAAGATGGCGGCCGGCGAACAGGCCGGCGACTGGGGCTTCGCCGAGAACCTGGCCTACGCGACGCTGGTGAACGAGGGCTATCGCCTGCGCCTGGTCGGCCAGGACTGCGGCCGCGGCACGTTCTTCCATCGCCACGCGATCCTGCACGACCAGTCCACGGACAATTACTACCTGCCGCTGCGCGAATTGCTGAAGGACACGCCGGCCCGCAGCCCGGAAGACGTGACCATCATCGACTCGCTGCTCAGCGAGGAGGCGGTGATGGCGTTCGAGTACGGCTACGCGACCGCCGACCCGATGACGCTGGACATCTGGGAAGGCCAGTTCGGCGATTTCGCCAACGGTGCCCAGGTCGTCATCGACCAGTTCCTCTCCTCCGGCGAAGCCAAGTGGGACCGCCTGTGCGGCCTGGCGCTGTTCCTGCCGCATGGTTACGAAGGCCAGGGCCCGGAACACAGCTCGGCGCGCCTTGAGCGTTTCCTGCAGCTGTGCGCGCTGGAGAACATGATCGTCTGCGCGCCGACCACGCCGGCGCAGGATTTCCACATGATCCGCCGGCAGATGCGCATGGGCACGCGCAAGCCGCTGGTGGTGATGACGCCGAAGTCCCTGCTCCGCCACAAGCTGGCGGTTTCTACGCTCGACGAGCTGGCGAATGGCGAGTTCCAGCGCCTGATCCCCGACACGAACGCGACCTCGAAGAAGGTGCGCCGTGTGGTCGTCTGTTCCGGCAAGGTCTACTACGACCTGCTGGACGAAGCGCAGAAGCAGGGCATCACCGATGTCGCCTTGGTCCGCGCCGAGCAGTTGTACCCGTTCCCGCGGCCGGAACTGGCCGCCGAACTCAAGCGCTTCGCCTCCGCCAATGAAGTCGTCTGGTGCCAGGAAGAGCCGCAGAACCAGGGCGCGTGGTACCAGATCCGGCACCACCTGCAGGCTTGCCTGCAGGGCAAGCAGACGCTGACCTACGCCGGTCGCCCGCGTTCGCCCTCGCCCGCCGCCGGCCACCTGGCCGAGCACGTGGCCGAGCAGAACAAGCTGGTCGCCGACGCCCTGGTCAACCCGGCCGGCGCCGAGATCACGGCCGAATAAACCCCTTCGCACCACCATTCCAACGCATACCCGACAGGACGCCCTCATGGCCACCGAAGTCAAAGTTCCGGTTCTCCCCGAATCCGTGTCCGACGCCACCATCGCCACCTGGCACAAGAAGGCCGGCGACGCGGTCAAGCGCGACGAGAACCTGCTCGACCTGGAAACCGACAAGGTCGTCCTGGAAGTGCCCTCGCCGGTCGATGGCGTGCTCAAGGAAATCAAGTTCGAAGCAGGCGCCACCGTGACCAGCCAGCAGCTGATCGCGGTGATCGAGGAAGGTGCCGTGGCCGCGGCACCTGCAGCCGAGGCAGCGAAGGCCGCCCCCGCCGCGGGCGCCGATGAGGTGCAACCGAAGGCCCAGGCCGCCGCAGCGCACGCCGCCGCTCCGGCCAGCACCACCCCGGCACCGGCCGCTGGCGACCTCCCGCCGGGGGCCCGTTTCGCCGCCACCACGGCCGGCGTCGATCCGGCGCAGGTAGAAGGCACCGGCCGTCGCGGCATGGTCACCAAGGAAGACATCGTCAATTACGCCAGCGGCAAGACCGCCGGCGTGTCCGGCGGCGCGCGCCCGGAAGAGCGCGTGCCGATGACCCGCATGCGCACCCGCATCGCCGAGCGCCTGATGCAGTCGAAGAACAGCATCGCGATGCTGACCTCGTTCAACGAGGTCAACCTCGGCAAGGTCATGGCGATGCGCAAGGAGCTGGGCGAGTCGTTCGAGAAGGCCAACGGCATCAAGCTCGGCTTCATGAGCTTCTTCGCCAAGGCCGCCGCCAACGCGTTGCAGCGCCACCCGATCGTCAATGCCTCGGTCGACGGCAGCGACGTGATCTACCACGGCTACGCCGATATCAGCATCGCGGTATCGACCGACAAGGGCCTGGTCACGCCGGTGCTGCGCAACGTCGAGCGGATGGGCTTCGCCGACATCGAAAGCGCGATCGCCGGGTATGCGAAGAAGGCGCGCGACGGCAAGCTCGGCCTGGACGACCTGCAGGGCGGCACCTTCACCATCACCAACGGCGGCACCTTCGGTTCGCTGATGTCCACCCCGATCGTCAACCCGCCGCAGAGCGCGATCCTGGGCATGCACGCCATCAAGGAGCGCGCCATCGTCGAGAACGGCCAGGTCGTCGCCGCGCCGATGATGTACATCGCGCTGAGCTACGACCATCGCATTATCGACGGCAAGGACGCGGTGCTGTTCCTGGTCGACATCAAGAACCAGCTCGAGAATCCGCACCGGATGCTGCTGGGCATGTGATCGCACGAAGCCCCGCCATGCGGGGCTTCCTGTTTGAACGTTAAGGAAGAAGTGCAATGAGTGAAGTGCAGAATTTCGATGTCGTCGTGATCGGTGCCGGCCCGGCCGGCTACCACGCCGCGATCCGCGCCGCCCAGCTGGGCCTGAAGACCGCCTGCATCGATGCCGCGCTGGGCAAGGACGGCAAGCCGGCGCTCGGCGGTACCTGCCTGCGCGTCGGCTGCATCCCGTCCAAGGCGCTGCTGGATTCCAGCCGCCAGTTCTGGAACATGGGCCATATCTTCGACCAGCACGGCATCAGCTTCGAGAAGCCGGCGATCGACGTGGCCAGGATGGTCGCCCGCAAGGACGGCATCGTGAAGCAGTTCACCGGCGGCATCGCCGCGCTGTTCAAGGCGAACAAGGTGAGCGCGTTCCATGGCTTCGGCCAGTTGCAGCCGGGCAACATCGTCAAGGTGAAGCAGCACGATGGCAGCGAAGTCGAACTGAAGGGCACCAACGTGATCCTGGCGGCCGGTTCGGACTCGATCGAACTGCCGTTCGCGAAGTTCGGCGAGCACATCATCGACAACGTCGGCGCGCTGGATCTCGAGACCGTGCCGAAGCGCCTGGGCGTGATCGGCGCCGGCGTGATCGGGCTGGAGCTGGGCAGCGTGTGGAAGCGCCTGGGGTCCGAAGTGACCATCCTGGAAGGCCTGCCGAATTTCCTTGCCGCCGCCGACGCCGAAGTGGCGAAGGTCGCCGCGCGCGAGTTCAAGAAGCAGGGCCTGGACATCAGGTTGGGCTGCAAGTGCACCGCCACCGAGGTCAAGGCCGATGGCGTGCACATCAGCTACACCGACGACAAGGGCGCGGCGCAGGAACTGGTGGTCGACAAGCTGCTGGTGGCCGTGGGCCGCCGCGCGGCGAGCAAGGGCCTGCTGGCGGACGGCACCGGCGTGAAGCTCAACGAGCGTGGCCAGGTGGAAGTGGACGAGCACTGCCACACCGGCGTGGACGGCGTATGGGCGATCGGCGACTGCGTGCGCGGGCCGATGCTCGCCCACAAGGGCTTCGAGGAAGGCATCGCGGTTGCGGAACTGATCGCCGGCCTGCCCGGCCACGTCAATTTCGACACCATTCCGTGGGTGATCTACACCGAGCCGGAAATCGCGTGGGTCGGCAAGACCGAGGAGCAGCTGAAGGCGGAAGGCATCCCGTACAAGGCCGGCAGCTTCCCGTTCGCCGCGGTGGGCCGCGCGGTGGCGATGGCCGAGCCGGCGGGCTTCGTGAAGGTGCTGGCGCATGCCGAGACCGACACCATCCTGGGCATGCACCTGGTTGGCGTGAACGTCTCCGAGCTGGTCCACGAAGGCGTGCTGGCGATGGAGTTCAAGGGCAGTGCCGACGACCTGGCGCGTATCTGCCACGCGCATCCATCACTGTCCGAAGCCGTGCACGATGCGGCGATGGCGGTGCACAAGCGGGCAATCCACAAGGCCAACTGAGCGTGGCCTGATCTACATGAAACGGCGCGCTTCGGCGCGCCGTTTCGTTTCCAGGACGATAATCGCGACATGAAAACGATCTGCGTGTACTGCGGTTCCAATGCCGGCAACGATCCGGCTTACGCCGCGCAAGCGGAAGCACTCGGCGCACGCCTCGCCGCTGACGGCATCGCCCTGGTGTACGGCGGCGGCAACGTCGGCCTGATGGGCATCGTCGCGGACGCCGTGCTGGCGAACGGCGGTGAGGTCATCGGCGTGATCCCGCAGCAACTGGTCGACTGGGAAGTCGCCCATCGCGGCGTCACCCGCCTCGAAGTCGTCGATTCCATGCATACGCGCAAGGCGCGGATGTTCGAGCTGTCCGATGGGTTCGTCGCCCTGCCCGGCGGTTTCGGCACGCTGGACGAAATGTTCGAGATGCTGACCTGGCGGCAACTTGGCCTGGGCAAGAAGCCCTGCGCCTTCCTCGACGTCAACGGCTTCTGGCAGCCCTTGATGGCGATGCTGGACACCATGGTGCGCGAGCGCTTCCTGCACGCCGAACAGCGCGACGACCTTTGGCATGGCGAGGACATCGACGCCCTGCTTGCATGGATGCGCGGCTACGTGCCGGCGCAGGCCGACAAATGGCTGGACGAGAAGCGTCGCAGCCAACTCAAGCTCACGCCGGAGGATGTATGAGCGTTCCCGCGAATTTCCGCGCGTTCCGCATCCACGACGACGCCCAGGGCTACCGCAGCGGCATCGAGGCGATTTCGCTGGACGACCTCAATGCCGGTGAAGTCATCGTCAAGGGCGCGTATTCCTCGGTCAACTTCAAGGATGCGCTGGCCGGCACCGGCCAGGGCAAGATCCTGCGGCGCTTCCCGCTGGTCGGTGGCATCGACGTGGCCGGCCACGTGGTCGCCTCGACCGACCCGGCCTTCAAGGAGGGCGATGCGGTCCTGGTCACGGGCAGCGGGCTGTCGGAGACGCGCGACGGCGGCTACGCCGAGTACGCGCGACTGGAATCGAAGTGGGTCGTCGCCCTGCCGACCGGGCTCAGCTTGCGCGAGTCGATGATCC
>Ga0209480_10002931_pt1 | contig 11391 bp, 10 predicted proteins | sample JI61114C2DNA_FD_187501 | JGI IMG/M metagenome (GOLD analysis project Ga0209480, IMG submission 187501) | Wastewater effluent complex algal communities from Wisconsin, to seasonally profile nutrient transformation and Carbon sequestration -... | ecosystem: Engineered > WWTP > Effluent > Algae...
CACGACGGGCACGACGGGCGCGACGACCGGGACCACGGGCCCTGCCGCCGCGACCGGCGCATCACCCGTCTTGTTCGTCTCACCCGTCACGCGCTTCGCCTCCACCGCGGCCGGTTGTGCTTCACGGGTCGCGGCCGGACGCGAGTCACACCCCAGCAGCAACAGCGCGGACAGGAGCGTGGACGGGGGCGGTCGCAGCGGCAACATGGCGAGCTCCCTTGTACCCGATCGCCACGGCCGCCGCGCGGGCCCATGCTTGCATACGCACCGCCACCGGGGCCATCCTCGGCGCCATGCGGCGCGCCCTCCCGGTCCTGCTCCTCGCGGCGTGCCCGGCCCCCGACCCCGCCACCGGCGCGAGCGCCAGCGCCGGCACCACCGGCACCACCACGCCCGCGTCGACGAGCGGCGAGCCCCCGACCTCGTCGACCACTTTCATGGCGGGCACGTCGAGCACCGCCACGACCGCGAGCACCGGCTCCGACACGACGACCGACGACGCCACCAGCACCGGCGGCGCGCCGGCCGGCCTGCGCTATCACGAGGTCCAACAGAAGTCGGCGCACAACAGCTTTCAGCGCGACGAGAGCCTGCTCGACCAGCTCGTCTATCACCGCATTCGCTCGCTCGAGCTCGACATTCATCACAGCGCCGCCTTCGCGGCCGAGGTCCCCGGGGACTGGTACGTCTATCACATCGACGTCGTCGACGACGACAGCCACTGCCGCCGGCTCTCCGACTGCCTGGGCCTGCTCGCGGCCTTCCAGCGCGCGCAGCCGGAGCACGAGGTGCTGACGCTGTGGCTCGACCTCAAGGACGGCTTCATCACCGATCACCAGCCCGCCGACCTCGACGCCCGGCTCACCGACGCCTTCGGCCCCAGGCTGCTGCGACCCGCCGAGCTGCTCGCGGCGTGCCCCGCCGCCGCCACGCTCCAGCAAGCGGTCACCCTGCCCGGCTGCGGCTGGCCCGAGCTCGCCGCGCTGCGCGGTCGGGTCCTGGTCGCCCTCACCGGCGGCGACCTCGACGACCCCTCGGGCCCGCTCGCCACCTACGTCGGCGACGATGCGAGCAGCCGCGCCGCCTTCGTCGCCCCCGACCTCGCGGCCGCGCAGACCCTCTCGGCCCACCCCGAGGCGCTGCTGCACAACCTCGCCCTCGCCGACGTGGCGCTGGCCGCCGCGGTGCGCGACGCGGGCCTGGTCAGCCGCGTGTGGGTGGTCGACGAGCTCGCCGACTGGAGCGCCGCCGCGCAGGCCGGCGCGCAGCACCTGGCGAGCAACAAGATCAGCGCCGCGCAGGACCTCTGGGCCAGCACCGCGAACGCCGGCGGCTGGCCGTTTCGTTGCATGGTCGACTGCGAGGAGCCCACGCGCGAGCCCACCGCGATCCTCGCCGCCGACGTCGACTCGGGCGATCTGTGGGGTGACAGCGACGAGGCCCTCTTCGCGCACATCACGGCCCAGGAGGTCAGCGCCCTCACTGCGCTGCTCTCGGTCCCGAGCAGCCACGTCGAGCCCTGGGCCAAGGCTTGCCTCGCCGCCCGCCAGGGCCTCGCCGCCGACGCGCCCTACCTGGCGATCTGCCGCCCCGCCGACGGTCATCCGCTCAGCGTCCAGTTTCGCCCCACAGCCGGCGCGAACAGCAAGGGGCTCGAGCTCGAGCCGCTCCCCGGCCTCGACATCGAGGCCCCCGCCTTCGCCCGCCTCGAGCTCGGCCCTGACGCGCTCTGCGCCCGCGGCCTCGGCTCCCCCGACGGCGTGGTCTGGACCCTGATCGCCGAGCAGTGCTTCGCCGCGCCGCTGACCCACCTCGGGATCACCGCCTCCTCGCACGACGCCGGCCCGCTGCGACTGCTGTTCGCGGACCTGCAGACCACGTTTCGCGGGCCGCTCGTCGCCGAGGACCTCACGGTCACGCTACTCGGCGCCGCGGTCGGTGACATCGCGCCGGGCCCATGACCTCGGGCATTACCGCGGGCGTGATCACCGACGTGATCACCGCTGCCGGCGCCGATGCGGACGATGCAGCAAGCGCGCATTGTCGCGGTTCGACGGTGGGCGGCCGTGGTACGGGCCGGCTTGCTTCCTGGAAACACCCGTAATACCATCCGGGCCTCTCAGTGCACGAACAACGGCACAGATGGCGCATTTTGGCGACTCGACCCGCTCCGGCGATTCGACCCGCTCCGATCACCATCTCGAAGTTCGTGGCTTCATCTCGGTGCCTACGAGCTCGCTCGTAACGCCGTCCCCGACTCGTGGCAGGCCGACGGGCCGGCGTAGACGCAGGCGCTCAGAAAGACCCCACTCATGAACCTCAAGATGGCAAATCAGGTGCTCGCGGAGATCGAAGACGGCCTGAACGGCGGCCTCGCCACCGTCGACTTGTTCAGCAAGTCGACCGGCATGACCGTCGCCGGCATCCGCAGCTCGCCCAAGGCCTGCGCCCTCTTCAACATCCTCTCCGAGCGCATCACCGAGACCATCAAGAAGTCCGGCCTGCCCGTCCCCGAGTACGTCTCCCAGACCATGCTCCGCCTCGGTGAGGACGCCAGCGTCCTCATCGTCGTCGTCGACCTCACCGACAAGTACCGCATGGGCCTCGCGGTCGACTGCAACAAGGCCAGCCTCGGCGTCCTCGTCAGCGTGGTCCTCCCCGAAGCCATTCCGCGCCTGCGCGAAGCCCTGCACTGAGCCCCCGACGGCTCGACAGCGTCGACGGCCTCCGATACCGTATCGAGGTGGCCTTCGCGTGGAATGTCGCCGAGGCTCTGCCCCACCGCGAGGCGGACAGCGAGGCCATGCTCTGGCGACCCACACGCGGCGTGCTCGTCACCCGCGTCATCGGCCACGCCAACGTCGACCTGCTGCGCTTCTACATCACGCAGGCCGAGCGGGAGATGCGCGGCGGCCCGCTGCGGGTGTTCCACGACTGGTCGGGCCTGACCGGCTATGACCCGGCCGCGCGCGACGAGCTCAAGCGCTGGGGCAAGCAGCACAACCGCGACTTCCTCGGCGTGCACTACCTCGTGCGCTCGAAGGTCGTGGCGATGCTGATCTCCGTGGCCGCGCTGTCGATGGGGCGCGACCTCGACGCCACCACCGACCGCGCCGCGTTCCTGCGCCAGCTCGACGCCACGCTCGGCGCTGGTTGAGCTTCACGCGCCGCGATCGCGCCCCGACGTCGCGCCCTGTCCCTCGGCCCGCGCGAGGAATATCCTGGACGACGTCGGCCGTGCATGGCGACGGAGGATCCGATGACATCGACCAGCGGTCAGGGTAACCAGCGCAAGCGGCCGCGGTGGCGTCGCGGATTGATGATCACGGCCCAGCTGCTGCTCGGCCTCGGCCTCGGGGCGGTCATCGCCGAGATCGCGTTCATGCAGCGCGACGACGGGGCCTTCCCCCACGTCAATTTCTACCTCCCCGACCCCGAGCTCGGCGTCCGCCTCGAGCCCGGCGCCACCATGCGCTTCCAGCTGCGCAACAATCCCCTGAGCACCATCCACGTCAACAGCCGCGGCTTTCGCGGCGCCGACTGGCCCGCCGCCGCAGACAACGAGGTCATCGTCGTCGGCGACTCGCAGGTCTTCGGCCTCGGCGTCGAGGACGACGCGACCTTCTCCGCCGGCCTCGCGGGGCGCAGCGGCCGCCCCGTGCGCAACGCCGGCGTGCCCACCTACGGCCCCCAGGAGTACCTCGCCACCGCGCGCGAGCTGCTCGCCGAGCGCCGCGCCAAGGTCGTCGTCGTCGCCCTCAACTTCGTCAACGACCCCTTCGAGATCGACCGACCCAACCGCGAGCGCCACGCCGTGTGGGACGGCTGGGCCGTGCGCAGCGAGACCGCCCCCGCCGCGGTCTCCGAGTTCCCGGGCCGCCGCTGGCTGTTCTCGAAGTCACACGCCGTCTACGCGCTGCGCCGCTGGCTGCACGAGCGCGGCACCGCGAGGGCCCCGGAGAGCGTCGAACTCGGCGACCCCGTCGACCTCGGCACGCCCTCCGAGGGCGGCCTGCACGACCTCGTCAGCGCCAGCCAGAGCGCGCGCGCCGACGTGGCGAGCGCCCAGCAGGAGGCCGCGAAGCAGCTGGCCGCCTCGCAGCAGCGCGCGCAGAGCATCGACGGCGAGATCGCCACCAAGCGCGACTCGCTCGACAAGCTGGTCACCCGCGCGACCCGCTACGAGTTCGGCTTCGAGGACCACGAGATCGCCCGCGGCCGCCCCGGCGACATCGTCGTCCAGGACCTGGGCGAGGCGAGCCGCTCGGTGGTCCTGACCGCGGCGATGATCCGCGACGCCGCCCGCAAGCGCGACGAGCACCTGAAGACGATCCTCCGCGACGAGCAGCGCAAGGGCAAGAGCGAGGCCCAGGACCTGCTCAAGGCCGAGGAGACGCTGCTCGCCGAGCGCCAGGCCCTGCGCCTGCGCATCGCCGCCGGCATCCCGGAGATCCCCCGGCCGCCCTCGCACTTCCACGCGTACCTGCAGGAGTTCAAGGCGCTGTGCGACCAGCACGGCGCCGAGCTCGTGGTCGTCGCCCTGCCGATCGACGTCCAGGTCAGCGGCGAGGAGTGGGCCAAGTACGGCGTCACCGACGCCCCCGACATGCAGGACTCCCTGGTCCTGATCGACGACCTCATCGCCGACGCGAGCGCGCTCGGCCTGCGCGCCCTCGACGCGACCGCGGCCCTGCGCGCCGCGGAGCCCGGCGCCTTCCTCGACCACGACATCCACATGACCGCGAAGGGCCACGCCGCCCTCGCCGACGCGCTCGCCGCGGCCCTCGTCGCGCCGCTCGTGCGCCCGCTCGTCCGCCCCGGCCCCGGCCTGCCCGAGGGACGCTCCTTCGTGCCGACCGACGCCGAGTGGCGGGCCGCCGGCGAGGTCCTGGTCAAGGGCTCGAGCGCCGCCGGCTGCAAGACCCAGATCGTGCGCGAGTGGCTGCGCGTGCAGTGTCGCCGCCAGAAGACAGAGGACAGCCTCGACGGGCTCGAGCTGCGCGAGGGCCAGAGCCCGGCGACGATGATCATGCGCACCAACGACGCCCTCAGCCTGGTCACGCCGATGACGACCGGCGCGCCGATCACCGCCGTCCTGCGCTGGAAGAACAAGGCCCGCGAGCTCGCTATCCGCTGGCCCGCCGACGCCGAGGGCAAGCCCAAATTCGTCGGCACCCTCACCGACCTCGAGGACAAGACCTCGCCCCCGGCGCAACCACTCGACCCGGCGGTCGCGGAGCTCTGCCGCTGCCACGCCGAGCGCAGCGGCGAGAACTTCTGCGCCAACACCGGCGACGAGGACGAATACGTCGACTGTCGCTCCGGCTGCAGCCTCATGTGGGGCGACCTCCGCCTCGCCGCGGCCTGCACCGCCGCCTTCCCGGGCTGCGACGCCCGCCTCGCCTGCGTGCAGAACGATCCGATCTTCGCACCAGCATGTCCAGACGGACAGGTGCACGCATTCGCCAGCAACGCCTGCTTCACCGCGTGCGACGCGGCCCACCCCTGCACCGCCGGAAAGTGCGAGGATTGGCAAGGCGGAGGCGTATGCGTGTAGCGCCGAGATCGCCGGCGCCACGAATGCGTATCGTGGCACGACCGCCGCAGCCACGGGGGCGCCGCGCATGGCCGACCTGACCGCCACCCTCGCGCGCCTGCTCGCCCCCCTCGCCTGGCGCAGCCCCGCCCGCGCCGCCCGCAAGCTCCACTCCTTCGCCCTCGCCGAGCAGGGCAGCATGCTCGACCTGCGCCTCGCCGCCGCGCGCACGCCCTCGCCCGCGCGCGCCGCCCTGTACCTGCGCCACGCCGACGACGAGGCGCGCCACGCCCAGATGTTCGCGCGCCGGGCCCAGCGGCTCGCCAGCGAGGCGAAGCGCCCGCGCGCCCTCGGTCCGCTGCAGGCCGACTCGGAGCGGCTGTTCGAGGCCCTCGGCGAGCGCGACTTCCTGGCCTTCGTGCACCTCGGCGAGGACCGTGCGCGCCGCCAGTTCGACGCCTACGTGCTGTGGTTCCACGAGCAGGGCCGCGAGCAGGACGCCAAATTATTCGAGACGATCCTGGTCGACGAGCGGCGCCACGGCGAATATACGCGGACGCTGTTGTTCGAGCTCGCGGGCGACGAGGCGACGGCGAAGCGCGCATTGCGTAAGGTCGCCCGCTGGGAGCTCGGCCGCCGCTGGTTACGCGCCGGCCGCTTCCTCGCCGAGCGCGTCTATCTGATCGCCACCCTGCTGCTCTACGTGCTGGCCGCCCCGCTGGCGCTGCTGGTCCGCCTCGCGCGGCCGATCCGCCGCGGCTGGCTGCCCGCGCCCCGGAAGTGAGCCGCCGCGGATACTGACAATATGGCCTGCGTCCTCGGCATCTCCGCGCATTACCACGACGCCGCCGCCGCGCTCGTCGTCGACGGCGAGGTGGTCGCCGCGATCCAGGAGGAGCGGCTGTCGCGGATCAAGAACGACCCCGGCCTGCCGATCTCCGCCGCCCTCGCCTGCCTGCAATTCGCCGGCATCGACCCCGCCGCCGTCGACGCCCTCGCCTTCTACGAGGAGCCCTTCGCCAAGCTCGAGCGCGTGATGGTCCACCTCCTGCGCCACCTCCCCCGCACCTGGCGGCTGTTCCCCCGCGCCCTCGCCAGCCAGCTCGGCAGCAAGATCTGGGTCCTCGACCACCTGTCCGAAGCGACAGGTATCCCGCGCGCGCGCGTGCTCACCTGCGAGCACCACCACAGCCACGCCGCCAGCGCCTTCCTGGTCTCCCCCTTCGCCGACGCCGCCGTGCTCGTCGTCGACGGCGTCGGCGAGGCCCACTCGACCACCCTGTGGCACGGCAGCGGCGCCGAGCTGCGCCAGCTCGCCAGCGTCGACTTCCCCCACTCCCTCGGCCTGCTCTACGCCGGCCTCACCGCCTGGCTCGGCTTCCCCGTCAACGAGGGCGAGTACAAGGTCATGGGCCTCGCCGCCTGGGGCCGACCCCACCTGCGCGACGAGTTCGCCAAGATCGTCACGCTCCACCCCGACGGCGCCTACGAGCTCGAGCTCGGCTGCTTCGCCCACATGAGCGACGCCGAGCTCGGCTTCGGCCCCGGCCTCGAGCGCGTGCTCGGCCCCCGCCGCCCGCCCGGCAAACCATGGGACCTCGACGACCCCGCCGACCGCCGCTTCGCCGACGTCGCCGCGACCCTGCAAGCCGTGCTCGAGGAGGCGCTGCTCGGCCTCGCCCGTCGCGCCCGCGCCTTGACCGGCAGCGCCAACCTCTGCCTCGCCGGCGGCGTCGCCCTCAACGCCCGCGCCAACGCCCGCCTGCTGCGCGAGGCCGGCTTCGATCGGATGTTCGTGCAGCCCGCGGCGGGCGACGCCGGCGGCGCGCTGGGGGCCGCCCTGATCGCCTCGCAGCGGCTCGGTGACCGCCGACCTCCGGCGCTCGTCAGCCCCGCGCTCGGCCTCCCGATCGACGCCGCCCGCGGCCACGCCGTCGCCACCGAGCTCGGCCTCCGGGTCCGTCGCGTCGACGACCCCGCCGAGCTCACCGCCCGCATGATCGCCGAGGACCGCATCGTCGCCCACGCCCGCGGCCGCTTCGAGTGGGGCCCGCGCGCGCTCGGTCAGCGCTCCCTGCTCGCCCGCCCCCGCGACCGCAACATCCGCGAACGCATGAACCGCTTAATTAAACAACGCGAGCCGTTTCGTCCGTTCGCCCCCGCCGTCCTGTCCGAAAGGACAGCCGAATTCTTCGCCGCCGCGGCCGACGACATGAGCCCCTTCATGACCACCGTCGCCCCGGTCCTCGACACAATGCGCGAGCGTCTCGCCGCCGTCACCCACGAGGACGGCAGCGCCCGCCTGCAGACCGTCGAGGCCGCCCGCACCCCCGAGCTGCACGCCGTGCTCACCGCCCTCGCCGCCGCCGGCGAGGACCCGATCGCCCTCAACACCTCGCTCAATGGCGCCGGCGAGCCGATCGTCGCCAGCAGCGAGGACGCCCTCGCGTTTTTCCTGCGCCACAACATCGACGCCCTCATCCTCGAGGACTTACTGATCGAGAGGCCGCGATGACCGAAGCACCTGCCGATCGAGCGGCCGCGATGACCGAAGCACCTGCCGATCGAGCGGCCGCGATGAACGCGGCCCCGCCCCGCCCGCGCCGCCCCGGCTTCTTTCGTCGCCTCGGCGCCCGCCTCCGCACCATCCTGCGCCTGATCCTCCACTTCCTGCACCCGGCCCGCTTCGTGCTCGCGCCGCTGCTGATCGTCCTGCTGCTCGCCGGCATTCTATTGAGCCTCACCGGCGGCCTCGCCTACGTCGCCCCCTTCGTCTACACGCTGTTCTGAGCGCGCCATCGGCCGCCGAGCCATGGCCGCGCCCCCGGAGCCCGTCGAGCACGAGACCAGGCGAGCTGCGCGATGTGCGCGTAATATTAAATTTCACGTCAGCCAACCCAAGCTGGAGGCTCGTGGATAGGCATCGCCATGACGCTCTGGACAGCCTTGACCGTGCTCATGCTCGAATCGACGCCTGCGGTGATCGAAGGTCCTGCGGAATTGGCGCCGCCCGCGCCGCCGGAGACAGTGGTCGAAGTGGAAGAGGTCGAGCTCGATCAGGTCGACGAGATGTCGTGGATGGCGCTGCGTGCGGGGACGGTCTTCACCCCTTTTCTTCAGTCGTCACCGATCGCCCCGGACCGGCGGATCACCAGCGACCGGGCGCGGGCATGCCTGGACCCGCAGGGGGGCCGCGCCTGTGGTCCGGTGCGAGGCTTCGATCTGCACATCGAGATGTTCCAGACCCCGAGTCGGTCGTTGCCTCCGCGCTGGTCGGTCTTCTTCCGGACCGGCTACACCGCCGGCCGATTCGCGTTTGACCCGCAAGACGCCGAGGTCGGCCACACCGCGGGGGCCCCCGAGGCGCTGGCCTACCACACCGTGCCGCTGTTTCTCGGCGGCAACGCCTATCTGTTCGAGAAGTTCCCGATCCGCCCTTATGGCGGCCTCGGCTTCGGCTTCGACCTGTTGCGTCTACAATATCAACGCCACGACGCCGACCCGCGGACCGACATCAGCGCGCGGATCGGCTTCGAGCTGCACGCGGGGCTCGAAGCCCGGTTTAGCAACTACGTCGCCCTCAACGTCGAGATCCGGCAGCTCTGGAGCGCTCGCCGCAAGATCGAACAGCTGCCCAACTACAGCAACGAGGGCGTGAGCCTGATCGCCGGCATCTCATTTGCCATCCCCGTCGAGACCCAGCGTCGCCGCAAAGTCACCCGAACGATCCGCCGCGTCGAACCAGGCCGGCCCCCCGTCGCACCAGTCGCCCCCGTCGCCCCCGTCGCCCCGGCGCCAGCGGCTCCGCTGCCCGCTCCCGTGATCGTCGTACCCACACCCGCCCCGGTGCCCGCGCCGGTGACGACGCCTCCGGCGACCACGGTCCACGTCGAAGTCATCCAAAAGCAAGAGATCCAGCCCAGCGCACCGAACCACCTTGAGCAGACCCTGCAAACCTCGCAGCAGGGCTCACAAGGCCATGAGGAGCCAATGCGAGTCCTCCCTCCCGAGGCGACGAGGCCTGCCGCCGAGGTCCTGACCACGGCCCCTTCGCCGCGATAATCGAGTATTGATCGCAGGCTCGTCATGACCGCCGCGACCTCCGAAGCGCCGCACATCACCAGTGAACGCGCCCCCAACGGCTGGGCGTGGCCGCTGCTGCGCGGGTTTCGGGCCGGTGAAGCCGGCGCACTGCGCGAGGTCTATCAGGGACACGCCGAGGCGATCGCCACCGCCCTGCGCCGTGGTTTCACCTTCAGCGCAGGCGGTCATACCCATCGCTTCGTCGGCTACGCCTCGGCGTTCGAGCTCCACGACGTGTTGCACGAGACCTTCGTCCGGGCCTTCGCACCCGCCGCACGGGCCCGCTACGACGGCATCCGGCCCTACGCGCCGTACTTGCAGGCGATCGCCCGCAACCTGGTGCTCCGGGCGTTTCGCTCGCGCGAGGTCTTGTTTTCGGTGCTGCCCGAGGACCACCCGGCCAGCGTCAGCGACGCGCCCACGCCCGAGCAGACCGTCGCCGACCAACAAGTCCGCGAATTGGTCCGCACGTTCCTCGCCGGCCTGGCGCCGCCAGACCAGGAGTTGTTGCGCCGGCGCTTCACCCTGGGTCACTCGCAGCGCGACGTCGCCGAGGCCCTGGGCCTCGGTCGCCAGCAAGTCAGGACCCGCGAGGACCAGCTGCGTCGGCAGCTGATCCGCTTCCTCCACCAGCGTGGGGCCTCGGCGATCGTGCCGACGCTCGCCGGATTGCCGCTGGGGGCGTTCTGGTCGCTCGTCGCGGAGGCCTGGCGATGACACCGCGGCGAAGGCGACAGCTCGACCGCACGATCGAGCGCGAGCTGATGGGCGAGCTCTCACCGCGCCAGCAAGCCCGCTTGCACGCCCACCTGCGGGCCGATCCCCCGGCACGCGCCGCCTACGACCGCACTGTCGCGGCGCTCCGCGTCCTGGAAGACCGCGACGTCGCGGCCACGGAGCTCGATGTCGTCGCCCGCCGCCTGTTTGCTGGCCGTGCCTGGCAAAGCGCTGGGGAACCCGTCGACACCGGCCCGCGGGCGTGGTGGGCCGTCGTCGTGGCGATCGTGGCGATGGCCGCCGTGGTGGCGATCGTCGTCGCCTGGCCGGGCCAGGACCTCCCGCCGCGCGCCGAGTACATCGCGGCCCGGTCCGGGTCAGCGCCCACCTCGGGGCTGGCGATCGACGCCCTGTGCGGTCCGGCCGACCCACACAGCATCTTGCATCCGGCGGGCAGCGCCGCGTGTCCGGCGTCTGGGCGGCTATCGTTCGCTTATACGATCTCCGAGGCCGTCCGCGCGGGCAGTCTGTTGACGCTGTTCGCAGTCGATGACCACGGCCAGGTCAATTTCTACGCCCCGACACCCGATGGGATCACCTCGGTCGTCACCGTCGCCGGACGCTGGCAAGCGCTGCCGATCTCGATCGCTTTGCCGGTCAACCACACCCCCGGTCGCTGGCACATCTACGCCGTGACCACGCCCGTGCCGGTGACACCGGCCGACGTCACCGAAGCCGCGGCCGCGTTGACGGCCAACCGTGAAGCGACGACCGCCACCTCGTGGACCGAGCGCTTGGCCGGCCAGGGTCATATCTCCCATCTTTGTGCAACGGCAAACAACTGCCACACCGCCGAAATTGATCTCTGGATCGAGGAGGAGACGCCATGAATTTTGCCTTGATCTGGGCGGGGGCCGCCAGCATCGCCACCGCCCCGGCGGCCGAGACGCCACCACCCACACAACGCTTTGCGCTGGTCATCGGCAGCAACGCCACGCTAAATCCTGACCAGGCGCCGCTGCGCTTCGCCGACGACGACGCCGCGCGAATGACCG
>Ga0209480_10002932_pt1 | contig 11389 bp, 8 predicted proteins | sample JI61114C2DNA_FD_187501 | JGI IMG/M metagenome (GOLD analysis project Ga0209480, IMG submission 187501) | Wastewater effluent complex algal communities from Wisconsin, to seasonally profile nutrient transformation and Carbon sequestration -... | ecosystem: Engineered > WWTP > Effluent > Algae...
GATCGTTGCCGCAAATCGGAATAATTCGACTTTGCCGGACGTTTCGCGTTTTGTTGCGTCGCAAGGTTACAACTTAATCGGCAATGTCGGCTTGGCGATCAGCTTTAATCAATCCGGCGATCAGACCGGAAATTCTGCCGCGCCGATCAATCCTTTGCTCGATGCGCTCGGAAATTACGGCGGCACAATGCCGACGCATCAGCTTCGGACAAATTCTCCGGCGATCGACAAAGGCAATCGTTTCGGCTCGATAACAGATCAACGCGGATTGCTACGACCGTTCGATAATCCGAGTATTCTCCCTGCAAACGGTGGCGATAATTCGGACATCGGCGCGTTTGAAGTTCAGACTTCGCCGGGAACTTTCGTTGTGACAAAAATTGCCGACACGAACGACGGCGTTTGCGACAGCGATTGCAGTTTGCGCGAAGCGATTTCCGCTGCCGCTTCTGGCAATGAGATCGAATTCGCTTCGCCGTTTTTCAACACGCCGCGAATCATCACTCTTTCGGGCGACACAGGATTTGGGCAGATAATTATCAACAAAAACCTGACGATCAACGGCAACGGAGCGCGTCAATTGACGATTCGGCGCGATGCGGCTTCACCTGCATTTCGTATCTTTAACATTAGCGGCGCGTCGACCGTTACTTTGCAAGGAATGACGATTACTGGCGGACGCGAAGGCGGCGGTGGCGCGGGCGTTCTCAACAACAGCGCAAGCACTTTGTTCGTCAATGATTGTCTAATTACGGACAATTTCGCCAATCAATTCGGCGGTGGAATCCGTAATTTGAACGGCACTGTGGAAATCAATAACAGCACGATCTCGAACAATTTCGCGAGCATCGGCGGCGGCGGCGGAATTGACAGCCTTGGGACAATGAGAATTACCAATTCGACCGTTTCCGGCAATCGATATTTGAACGGCGACAACAGCGCGGGCGGAATTGTCGCAAGCGGCGCGGTAACTATCACGAGTTCGACGATTGCCGACAATGAAGCCATCGGCGCAAACAGCGTAGGCGGAATTTATCAAGTCGGCGGCACGTTCACGATTCGCAACTCAATCGTTGCCGGAAACCGAAATAATACGATTCAGCCTGATGTTTTCGGCGCGTTCGTTTCAAACGGCTACAACATCATCGGCAATCGCGGCACGGCGACAGGTTTCGGCTCAAATGACCAAACCGGAACGAGCGTAGCAGTTCTCAATCCGCAAATTTCTGTTCTCAGCAATTTCGGCGGAACGACTCCGACGCACGCTTTGTTTTCCAATTCCAACGCCATAAATGCTGCTGATCCGTTAAACCCTTTGGCGACAGATCAACGCGGAATCGCGCGAACGATCGGCGGACGCGCAGACATCGGAGCGTTTGAAAATAATTTTACTTTTTCCAGTAATCCGACAGGTTCAGGCGGCAACGGAACTTTGCCCGACGGCGCGACTTCGCAATTTTATAACGTTTCGTTGAGCGTTATGCGCACGAATAATCTGTTTCAAACGAACGCGGCAAATCTCGGTTCGGCTTATGAATTTAGATTGATCAGCGGAATTTTGCCGTCGGGTCTGACGCTCGATCTGGATTCAGGAATTTTGTCAGGCACGCCGACACAGAGCGGAACTTTTAATTTTACGATCAAAGCAAACGACCCAAACGACGAAATCGGCGGAGCGCAATCTTATGTTCTAAATATTTTCGGACCGACTTCGTCTATGGCAAATATCGGCGGACAAGTTTTAACCGACGACGGCAGAGGTTTGCGTTCCGCACGCGTAACTTTGACCGATCAACAGGGAAATTCGCGCACAGTTTTAACTTCGGCTTTCGGATATTTTAATTTTTCGAATGTTACGGTTGGCGAAAACGTCGTTATCAGCGTTGACTCCAAACGCTTTTTGTTCCAAACGCAAATCATAAATGTCGTCGAAGATATTAATGATTTGAATTTTACGGCAATCGGCGCGGCGGCGAAACCCGAAGCACCGTAGTTTAACGGCAAGCGGCAAAGTATGAGCGGTAAAAGCGATTACTTATTAAGCCTTGTGAATCAAGAATAGAAGATCTTAGCGAACTTTGCGCCTTTGCGGGACATAAATTCGTGTGCAATTAATTAATTTTCGATCAAATCGAGAAATATTTTCCCGCAAAGGCGCAAAGTTCGCAGAGAATTCAAAGATTTTTTTCTTAAAAATTTTCTACTCTTGATTCACATTAACCCAATTAAAAACTTTTTTTTCGAGGACGAAAAAAAATATTACAAATTGTCGAAAACTTGCATCTAAATCCATCGTTACCCCCTAATTTAATTTAACCGACGGCAGATTTTACTTGATTTGCTGTGGTTGTTTGCCAATTTTTACTTTAGAAAATCTAAAATATTTATGAAGAAGCTCCTACTATTCATTTTTGTTTTTGCGGTTATTTTTCTAGCCCTTAACAATCAATTTCAATTCACAACGGTTTCCGCTCAGACGGAAAATAATATTACTGCGCCTCAAGAAAGAGATCCGCAGCTTGCGGCATTTATTCGTCGGTTGACCGATCGTTCGACCGATAATTTACTTCAAAACAGAAATCCGAACGGCACTCTGACGCTCGATCTGGGTGAAGGTTTTCAAAACGTGATGCTTTCAAAACTCGATTCCGACGGCGAACCGATCGCCGCTTGCGTCACGAGCATTGAAGAAGCCAACGCCTTTTTCGGTAGAGATCTGGAAACAGCTGCGCCGATCGCTTCAAATCCATTCAAAAGAAATGACGAAAAAGCAGTTGCGGCACGGCACGGAATGTCGCCGGACGAATTCGATTTTTATAAAAAATTGATCGAAGATGCCGCACATCAACGCGCCGCAAGTCCGAATGCCGCAACGCTTAACATCGTCAATCTCGACGGCGCGGGCGAAGGATTTAACGATCCGACCGTTGTTACGCCCGAAGGTAACAATAACGGCACAAGCCGCGGACAACAACGCATTAATTTATTCAATTTCGCGGCGGGAATTTGGGGCGCGTATTTAGACACGAATGTTCCGATCAACGTCAATTCCGAGTTTAATCCATTGACTCCGTGTTCAACTTCAGGCGGTGTTCTCGGTTCAGCCGGAACGATCAATATTCACACCGATTTTGCGAACACGCGTTTTCCCGGCACGTGGTATCACGCCGCGCTCGCCAATAAACTGAGCGGCACTGATCTGAATCCGAATAATGCCGAAATGCGAGCCAGATTCAACACCGATGTAGACAACGGCTGTCTCGGCGCGGGAACGAGATTTTATTACGGTTTGGATAACTCAACGCCTTCGGGAAGAATCAATCTTTTGATCGTTCTGCTTCACGAAATGGGTCACGGTTTAGGATTTTCCAACTTCACGAATGGTTCGACCGGAACGCTCAACGGCGGTCTGCCGGACATTTACACGCGCTATATGTTCGACCGCACGACGAACAAATATTGGTATCAAATGACCGATGCCGAACGTCAGGCTTCGGCTTTGAACACGGGAAATGTTCTGTGGGACGGCGAAAACGTCAAGATCGCTTCGGGCAGTTTGACCAACGGACGCGACAGTGCCGGACGCGTCCAACTTTTCACACCGAATCCGTTTCAATCCGGTTCGTCGCTTTCGCATTTCGACACGGCTGTTTCGCCAAATGTTTTGATGGAACCGTCAATAAATAACGGATTATCTCTGTCTTTAGATTTGACGCGCCAACAAATGCGCGACATCGGTTGGTATCGCGACACGAACACCGATTTGATTCCCGATGCAATCACGAACGTCCAACTGAGCGGAACTGCGCTGATTATTGGAACTTCGTCGACTGTCAGATGGACAAATACGGACGGCTTTAACCGCAACGTCACGATCGAACTTTCGACCGACGGCGGCGCAAACTACACGACACTTGCTTCGAACATTGTCAATAACGGCACGTTTACTTTTACAGTTCCGAATTTACCGACCACGCAAGGGAAAATTCGTATCCGCGAATTCAATTTTGTCGAACCGGTCGGCGTTAATGCTGCAAACTTTACAATTTCAAACACCGTTTCGACAATTCGAACAGTGTTCGATTATGACGGCGACGGCAAAACCGATATTTCGATCTTTCGTCCGTCAAACGGTCAATGGTGGTTTAGCCGAAGTTCCGATAATCAAACGACGGCGGCGCAATTCGGCGGCGGTTCGGACACAATCGCTCCTGCAGTTTTACGGGCGACGGCAAAACCGACATCGCTGTTTTTCGTCCCGCGTCCGGCGAATGGTTGATCTTACGCAGTGAAAATTCGAGCTTTTACTCGTTTCCGTTCGGCACGAATGGCGACACGCCGATGCCGGCTGATTACGACGCGGACGGCAAAGCCGATGCTGCCGTATTTCGTCCGTCAAATTCGACTTGGTATATTTCCAAATCGACCGGCGGCACGACATTTCAGCAATTCGGCACGAGCGGCGACGTTCCCGTTGCGGCAGATTACGACGGCGACAACAAAGCCGACATCGCAATTTATCGGCGTTCGCTCGGACAATGGTGGATTCAGCGCAGCACTTCGGGTTTGATCGCTTTGCAATTCGGCACAAGCGAAGATAAAACCGTTGCAGCCGATTACACGGGCGACGGCAAAGCCGATGTCGCTTTCTGGCGACCTTCGACACGCGAATGGTTTGTTTTGCGAAGTGAAAATACCACATTTTACGCCGCTCCATTCGGCGCAGCAAACGATATTCCGGCTCCGGGCGATTACGACGGCGACGGAAAAGCTGATTTTGCGGTCTTTCGTCCAAATGAAACGAATTGGTATCTTCAAAATTCGACCAGCGGATTTACCGCACGTCAATTCGGTTTGACGACCGATCTACCAACACCGAACGCTTTTGTTCGCTAAACTGTTTTTTGTCACTGAAAAAAAAAGCAATCTTAAAAATGACTCGATTTTTAAGATTGCTTTTTTTGCCATAAATCCATTAAAAAGTAACGATCGGCGGATATTCCGGAATCGGCTGCGGTGGTTCGGGAAACGGCGTTGGCTCGGGATTCGGCTCGGAAATCGGATCAGTTACCGGATACGGATCGGGTTCTTCCGGCGATGGTTCGGGAGCGATCGGTTCTGTTGGAACGTTCGACGGATTTTCGGGATTTTCTGAATCTAATAAATCATTTTCGTTAATATTCATTGTTTTTCTCCTTATTTTGAGGAATTTATAAAGTAATTTGAAGATCCAATTTTAACGATGAATCATTTCGCCGTTATAATCCTTCCAAATCTTTTCAACTTCGTTCGCTTCTGCACCGGTGCGTGGTGTGAATCCAAGGACAATTCCGCCTTCTTTTATACCGCTTTCATATCTTTTGACAGTTTCTTCGGGAATTCCCCAACCGATCAATGCGCCGATTAATCCGCCGGTCGCGCCGCCTGCGCCTGCTCCAGCCAAAGCCGCCACGATCGGTCCGGCAATAACCAAACCTAAACCCGGAATTGCCAAACCGGTTCCGACTGCCGCGACTGCGCCTAAAATTGCGCCGACCGTGCCGCCGACTGCCGCGCCGACTCCGGTTCCTTCTGCCGCTTTGTTACCGAGTTCGGTTTTCGTTCCTTCATTTTGCGCTCTAGTTTCGTCCGACATCAAAATATTAATTTGGTCGCTCGTAAAACCACGTTTCAAAAGTTCTTGATAAGCGTTTTCGGCATCGCCCCATTTGCGAAACATAACTGTCATCAAATTTTCCGTTCTTTCCGTGTTCATAATTATTGATTTCTCCTTAAATTTTAAAAATTCGTAACGTTTCAATACGTTTTCGTTCTTATTGATTAAAGGTTAGGCAATAATTATTCCTTAAACCAAAAGCAGAAAAGCAAGTGCACTCCGTTCGTGCCAATCAAGCGATTTTTGCACTCTTCCTGGCGGTAGCATTTCTATCTTTTATTATTAAAAGAGACTATGGTTGTGAATCAGAAAAGAAATTTTTTAATAAAAATCTTTGAATTCTTAGCGAACTTTGCGCCTTTGCGGGACATAAATTCATTTACTAATAATTAATTTTCGATTAAATCGAGAAAAATTTTCCCGCAAAGGCGCAAAGTTCGCTAAGAATTTCTAGAAATGATTCACATTATGGATTTTTAACTAAAGTCTTTTTAGAATCATCAGAGTAATATCGTCGTGCTGCGGCGCGGTCTGAGCAAAATCGTCGATTGCTGTGAAAACTTCGCCGACAATATTTTCGGCATTTGTTTCAACGATCGGGCGCAAACATTTGATCAAATTTTCATCGCCCCATTCGTTTTCGTCGATGTCGTAGGCTTCGGTAACGCCGTCAGAATAAAGCGCGAGAAGATCACCGGAATTTAATTGCAGATGTTTTTCCTCGTAATTTTTACCGAGCATTTCGAGCATCGAAGATTCCATCATTCCGAGCGGCAAACCTGTCGAATCAAATTTTTCGACTTCGCCGTTTGCCCGCAAAAGCAAGCAATCGCCGTGTCCTGCGCTGACATAGACGGCTTTGCCTGATTCGGGAAAAATTTCAAAAAGAATTGCGGTTACGAATTTATTCGACGGAGTTGTCGCGTGCAAAAGTTCGTTCGTTCGCGCCGCAAGTTCGGCAAGCGTCGGCACGCGACCGAGCAAAGCACGCATTGTCGCCTGCACATTGCTCATCAAAAGCGACGCGGGCATTCCTTTGCCGGAAACGTCGGCAACGCACAGCAAAAATGATTTTTCGCCCCTGCGTTCGATCGGTAAAACATCGTAATAATCGCCCCCGCACCACATCGCCGGACGATTTTTCGCGGCAATTTCAAAACCTTCGATGCGCGGCAAAAATTCGGGGAAAAGTCCTTCTTGAATTCGTGCGGCAAGTTCAAATTCCTGTTCGATCTTTTGGCGTTCGATCGTTTCCAAAACGAACCACGAATTTTCGAACGCAACTCCGGCTTGCGCGACCAAACCTGCGCCGAATTCAAGATCCGAATCCGAAAACGGTAATTTGCCGAGCCGTCCGCCCAAAACTAAAATTCCGCTCGCCGAATCGGACGAATTGATCGGAAAAATAATTTGCGCTTTCTGCGATTCGAGCCCGTTTTTGAATTCGCATTCGGGCAAATCTGCAACGCGGACAGCTTCGGGCAATTCCCTTAAAATTTCACTGAATTCTTCAAACAACGGCAGATTTATGCCTTTTTGTTTGATGACCGGCGCGTGTTTTTCTTTGTGAATGAACAGCGAATATTTGCCGACCGCCCAGCGTCCGGTCAAAGTTAAAATCAAAAGTTTCGCGACGGCTTCGGGTTCGAGCGTCGAAGTAAGTCCGCGCACCAGATCGAGCAAAGCGCGAAGTTCTTGAACTTTTTCGTTTAGGCGAAAGTTGAATTTTTCAGTTTTTTCGTGCGCCTGAGCATTAGCGATCGAACTTGCGGCAAGTCCTAAAAGTGCGCTCAACGATTCGATTTCTTCGGCGGAAATTTCTCCTGTCGGCGGTTTTCCGATTCCTAAAAAACCGATCGGATTTTCTTTGTCGCCGATCGGATAAAACGAATTAATTCCGCTTTCGCGCAAAATTTGTTCATCAAAATCATCGCCGATCTTCGAATTTTTCAATCCGCGAAGCTGTGCGATTCGCATTTTTCCGTCAGCCGAAACAGCAATAAATCCGCGTCCGACAAGGGTTCTGCCCATCACCGTCCGCAAAAGATGTTTTAATAAATTGTCCAGATCGAGCGAAGAATTTAAAAGCTGTGCCGATTCGAGCAAAGATTCGAGCCGCGTCGCGTCGAGAGTTTTAGCTGACATAGTTTTTCAGAAGGATGAAAAATGAAAAATTAAATTTATCCTTCATCCTTTATTCAATCGTTTGCTCATATGAAGTGCGTTCTTTTTGCCCGGTTCGATGTCGTAGCGCACTTCGTCCATAAGAGTTTTCATCAAGCGCATTCCGAGTCCGCCGGTTTTACGTTTGTTGATCAATTGTTCGAGTTCTTCTTGGTCAACAGTTGCCGGATTGAAACCAATTCCGGTGTCTTCGATGTCGATCGAAAATTCTCTTTCATCGAGTTTTGCGCGGACGATAACTTCTTTGTTCGCATCATTTCCGTAAGCGTGTTCGATAACATTTGCGCAGGCTTCGTCAACGGCGAGTTCGATTTTTCCGATTTCTTTTTCAGCAAATCCGGCTTGTTTCGCCGCGCTCGCAACGAATTCACGGATTAAAGCGAGATTTTCAGTCGAAGACGGCACTTGCAGGGCAAATTTTCGTTCAAAAGTTTCCATTAATATGCTTCCTCCCAATTCGTCGGTTCGCTGAATTTATCTTTGGCAGATTCGACATCGGGGCAAAAATGAAAAAGCGATTCAAAGCCTAAAATCTCGAACGGCTGTTTGACCTTTTCGCTCAAACCGCAGATTTTGATGTCGCCGTCCGCATCGCGCACTTCTTCGACAAATCCCATAAAAACGCCCAATCCCGCAGACGAAATATATGTGAGTTTTTCGCAATCAACGATGATATTGTTTTGACCTTCGTCGATGACATTTTGGACGGCTTCTTCAAATTGCGGCGCGGTGTGTGCGTCAACTGCGCCGTCAAGTTTGATAACGGCGAAATCGTCTTCCGTCTCGGTTAAAATAGAAAATGGATTCGGCATAAAAAAAGTTTATTCTCCTCGAAAATTGAAATTAGATTTATTTTGCGAACATTGCGAATAAAATACAACTCTTTAGATTGATTTATGACGATTTGTTCAGATCAAACAATTTTCAAAACAACAAAAGTAACGTCGTCATCTTGCGGTCGCGTTCCTGCCCAATCTTCGCCGATTTTTACCAATTTGTTGATAATTTCCTGTGATGAAAAACGCGCGAGTTTCGGCAAAACTTCGGCGGCTTTTTCAAAACCGAGAATTTCGTTGGCAGAATTGAACATTTCGGGAAATCCGTCGCTCATCAAAACGACGCAATCGCCTGACAAAAGCGAAATTTCGTGTTCGCGGTAAACGGTTTTCGTAAAGCTGCCCAAAGGCATTGCGCGGATGGAAATTTCTTCGACAGTTTCAGATTCGCTTCGATAAATTAAAACCGACGGCATTCCGGCAACGCACAATGTCATCGCGCCGTCTTTGATCTTGAGCATCGCCATCGCCATAAAAAGTCCGCGCAAATTCATTTTCTTTAACGCGCCGCTGGTCTGCATTAAAATTTGCGGAATTTCCTTTTGTTCGGCAAACGCATTGAACAAACTTTTCGTTGCGGTCACAACTGAACCGGCTTTCAAACCGTGTCCCGTCGCGTCGCCGACGGCAACGGTCAAAGTTCCGTCCAATCCGACGTGAAAATCGTAATAATCGCCGCCGACTTCAGTTGCCGGTTTCATAAATGCGGCGATTTCCAAACCTTCGATCTTCGGGAGTTTTTTCGGCAGCATCGAAAGCTGTAATTGGCGCGCTCCTTCGAGTTCCTTCATTCGCCGCTCGTTTTCGGCGCGAAGTTCGGCGGCGGCGCGTTCTTGTTCGATCTTTTGCGCGGAAAGCATTTCAACCTGCGCAAGATGTGTTTTCAAATCACGATTCGTGCCGGCAAAATTACGTGCGAGAAAGATGGAAACGGCGATCGGAACTCCGAGAATAATGCCGAGTTCGGCAAGAACGAAAAAATCCATCGGCAGATTTATCAAACCGAAATTTCTGAAAAGCGTGAGCGTCATTCCGAGTATCAAAATCAAAACGCCGCTCATTAAGATCCACGAACCCGGACGTTTTTCGCGCAGGGAATTGACTAAAATTAAAATTGAAAACGAAAATGTTAAACCGATCAACGCGTTGGTGAAAAGCGAAAATGAGCCGATCTTGTTCAGAAAAATGGCGTTTATCACGACATTGACCGCCCACATTCCGGCTAAGATCCAGTATAATTTTCCGAATTTGCGCCCGAAAGCAACGTGCAAAAATGCGAGAAGCGCAACAAAATCAGTGGCAATTGCTATTGATGCAACTGCTTTAAGAACTACCGTTGTCAAAATCGATTGATGTCCGAATGTGATGATATTATTTGCGAGTATAAAGATTCCGAATGATGCCGCGTAAATGCTGTAAAACAGATTGGCGCGTTCGTCGCGATAAAAAACATAAAACAGAAAATGCAGTAAAGCGAGCGCGAACAAGATGCCGACGAATAAAAATCCCATTCGCATCGAATTGCCGACAGCATAATTTAAAATAACTTCGTTTACATCTTCCGCATCGGAAATTGAAATCGCCAATCCCGGATAAATGCCGCCATTTGTCAGCCAAGTTGATCGTCCGCTCGAAAAATCTTCGAAAACTCTCGAACCGAAACGCACCGCCAGTGTGTGTTCGCCCGACGTTTCAAATTTGAACGGAATCGGCAATTTATTCGGATTATATTCGACGATCTTTTCATCACTAATGCTTCCGAAATCAGCAATTTTTTTTCCGTCCAGATAAATTTCCGATGCACCGCGCTGAGTAGTAATCAAAGCCAAATTTTTATTAACAAGCGATTCATCAATCGTCAAACGCAGACGAAACCAACCGCGCCCGTTCCAACCGCTCGAAGGCAAATTTTTCGGATCGATATAAGTTCCTTCGTAGTTATCCCAGCCTGAATCGTCCGTTTGCGGATTCGCCCAATTTAAATCATCGCCAGCCCGATATTTCCAAACGGTTTTATTAAATTCAACCGACTTGGCGTCTTGCAGATCATCTTCTTTCAATGCGAAAGACTGCGCGTTCAATGTTGCCGGAAGCAGAAACAAAATCAGCGGCAGAATAAATCGAAAATATCTTTTCGTCATATTTTTAAAGCTATTTCTTAACCGCATAAATATGAATCTAAACGGTGTTTTATAAAACTTGAAATTCAGGCAAAAGTTGTTCCGACAGAATCAAACCACAATTTCTGAGTTAAGTGTTGTAGAAACTTACGTTTAATATCTAAACTATCGATTTAAACTTGCCGCAAAACAGAAAATTGGTTCCTTCGGCGTTCATTACTTCTAAAGCGAGAAAATATCTTTTGATTATATCTAAATTTTATCAATAGTAAACGAATTTATAATCCGATCATGCAAACTGGTTCGGCAGTTTTCGACATCGCCGCCCGTAAACAAAAAGCAAAGGAGAAGATTTCTTGCTAATGAAGTCAGTGTCAATCCTCATTGACCGGAATTTTTCTTTCGATTTTTTGAAAATTGTCGGAAGAATTATTTTTTTTTCAGATGACTGCGATTTTACTTAGAGCGAACTTTAGAAATGGCAAGTAGTTTTGCTCACGTTGTCACAAATCTAATTAAAAAATTAACTTTTTCCTCTAGATGTTTAGACGTTTTTATTCGACAATTAAATAATATTAGGAGAGATTTAAATA
>Ga0209480_10002936_pt1 | contig 11385 bp, 13 predicted proteins | sample JI61114C2DNA_FD_187501 | JGI IMG/M metagenome (GOLD analysis project Ga0209480, IMG submission 187501) | Wastewater effluent complex algal communities from Wisconsin, to seasonally profile nutrient transformation and Carbon sequestration -... | ecosystem: Engineered > WWTP > Effluent > Algae...
CGCCCACGCTTTGCCAAGAACTTCATGGAAGGCGCCTCGAGCATCGACGAGGCCGTCACCCGCTATGTCACCGACGTACGCGAAAGCCGCTTCCCCGGCCCCGAACACAGCTACTGAAATCCGCCATGCAAATCCATTCGACCATCGCCGGCCTGCGTGCGGCCCTCGCCGAGGCCCGCCTCAAGGCCGCCCGCATCGCCTTCGTGCCCACCATGGGCAACCTTCACGACGGCCACATCGCGCTGATGCGCCAGGCCCGCGAGCACGCCGACGTGGTCGTCGCCAGCATCTTCGTCAATCGCCTGCAGTTTGGCCCCCGGGAAGATTTCGACAAATATCCGCGCACCTTCGAAAACGACTGCGCGCGGCTGGCTGAAGCCGGTGTCGATCACCTTTTCGCGCCCGACGAACAGGAGATGTACCCGACACCCCAGCGCTACCAGGTCGACCCCGATCCGGCCCACACCGACATCCTCGACGGCGCCTCGCGCCCCGGCCACTTCCGCGGCGTGGCAACGGTGGTGCTCAAGCTATTCAACATCGTGCAGCCGCAAATAGCTCTGTTCGGCAAGAAGGATTACCAGCAGGTGATGGTGCTTCGCAACATGACCCGCGAACTGGCCCTGCCCATCGAAATCATTGCCGGCGAAACCACCCGCGCCGACGATGGTCTGGCACTGTCATCACGCAACGGCTACCTGAGCCCGGCCGAACGCGCCGAAGCACCCCGCCTTTACCGGCAACTGGTGTGGATTCGCGAACGCATCGCCGCCGGCGAGCGAAACTTCCTGCTCCTGGAAACCGAAGCCGTGGCCGAACTGGCTGCTCACGGCTGGCAGCCGGATTACCTCACCATCCGCCGCCGCAGCAACCTGCAGCCGCCAGCCGGCGACGAGCCGCTGGTGGTGCTGGGCGCAGCCAAGCTCGGCAACACCCGCCTGATCGACAATCTGGAAATCGAATAAAAAAGGCGTGTGGGCCGGTCAGCGCCGGCACACACGCCCTTGACGAAGGGTTCTGTTCAGGTCGTGGGGTGAAAGCTGGCGATCACCAGCGAATCAGCGCCCTGATCGCGGCGACGAATCTGGCCGAAGCACTCGGCGATTTCCTCGCACTGGCGAATGTCCTCAATCAGAAACTGGCGCAAACCGACGCACAGGGCCAGTTCGCTCACGGCCGGCTCGGCCGCACAGGCCGATCGAATCGCCCGCACCACTTCCGGATAGACCGAATCTCGTGCCATCAGCGCGCCAAGGCTGATCCGCACATGGCTCGCCAAGCGTGAATCGGCAGGCTCCCGCGCCAGTTTTTGCAGGCACAGCAGCACGCTGCGGCGGGCATCCCGGTGATGCCCGAGGGCCTGGTCATTGGCAATCCGGCCCAGCGTAACGGTCCACTCGGGAGGAATCCGTTCGGCGCCCCGTTCACGCTCGCGCCAGGTCTGCCAGACGATCGCCGCCAGGGCCAGGAGTCCGAAACCTGTAATCAACAAGGTGTTCATGATGTGCCTCATCCAACGAGTTACGACACTCGAAGGGTAGAAGGCAGCGAACATCTGCGGAGCCGACTACGTCACACTTGTCAGCCGACGTCCGGTCACGGCAGCCCCCGTTGCGTGGCATCGCGACTTCAGTCACGCCGCAACGGGTCAGGGCACGGCGTCAGCGAATGCTTACCAATCTTCACGCCACCCCCAGCCATCGTTCAGGACGCCCGGAGCGCATCGACGATCTTCATCCGCGCCGCCCTGGCCGCCGGCATGAATCCGCCCACCAGCCCCATGCCGAGCGCGAAGAGCAGCGTCTTCGCCGCAATCGCTGGCGTCAGCCGGAAGCTGAAGGCCAGCTCGGAAAACGACTGCCAGTTCATCGTGGAAATCGTGAAGGCCTGCATCAGCGAAGCGGCCGCCAGCCCGGCCACGCCGCCCAGAAGCGACAGCAGCAGGCTTTCCAGCATGAAAGCCGCCATCACGCTCGATCTGCGAAACCCCAGCGCCCGCAGCGTACCGATCTCGGCGGTGCGGCTGGCCACCGCGGCGTACATCGTGATGGCCCCGCCGATCACCGCACCCACCGAAAAAATCACCGACAGCGTCAAGCCGAGAATGTTGATGAAGTTGGACAGCATCGCCGACTGGTCGGCGTAGAAAGCACGCTCGAGCTTGGCCTCCAGCGTCAGGCGCGGGTCGGCGTCGAGGATCTGGCGCGCCGCCGGAAAATCCGCCGCATCCGACAAGCGGAAGACCATCGACGAGAAAGCATTGCGCCGGAAAGTTTGCAGCAGCGGGTCGGCGTCACCCCAGATCTCGGAATCAAAACCGCTACGCCCCGCCTCAAAAATGCCCACCACCTGCCACTCCCGCCCGCCGAAACGCACCGCATCGCCCAACCCCATGCCCCGGAAGCGCTGGGCGATGCTGCTGCCGACAAGGATCTCGCTGGAACCGGGGCGAAACATGCGCCCCTCCACCACCCGCAGCTGCGGGCGCAGCGCGGCACCGGCCGGCCCCACGCCACGGATGATCACGTTGGCCGGCTTGTCGCCGTCGCGCTTGGCGAGGGTGATGAGCACCACCGTCTCACGCGATACCAGCGGCAGCCCCCCGGCACCGCGGGCAATCTGCGGCAGGCTCTCGACCAGCGCCGCCTGGCTGCGCTCGATGACGCTCTGCACCTCGGTTTCCGAGCCCTTCCGGATCACCACCACGTTGTCCGGCTGACCGGTATCCACCAGGGCTTCCTTCAGGCCCTGGTCGAGCATCAACACGGCGGCAAACACGAACACCACCAGCGCCATGCCGCCGGCGGTAAGCGCCGTGGTGAGGCGCCGCGCCCAGAGGTTGCGCAGGCTGTAGGAAAGGGGAACCGGTTTCATCAGCCGACCGCCCGCAGACCATCGACGATGGACAGCCGCGCCACCCGCCGCATCGGCAGGATCGCCGCCACCACACCCACCGTCAGCGCACAGCCGAACTGCAGCAGCACGGTGGATTCGGACACGTTGAACACCGGAAACAGCGTGCCCATCCTTGCCGCAAAGGCGGCTGCCACCGGAAAAGTCAGCGCGACGCCGATCAAGCCACCGCCCAGCGCCAGCATCAGGCTCTCGCCGCAAATCATCGCCGCGACGAAAGACGGCGAAAAACCCAGGGCCTTGAGGGTGGCGTACTCGGCGGTGCGCTCGCGGGCGGTCATCGCCATCGTGTTGGCCATGACCGCCATGATGATGAAGATCACCAGGTAGGAAACGATGCGGATCGCCACCACGATGGCCTCGGTCATTGCCACGAAGCCGAGCTGAAAGGCCTTTTCGGTTTCGGTGAGGGTTTCGGCCCGTGAATTGGCGAACTCCCGGTCGATCGCCCGCGACACCGCCGCCACCTGGTCGGCCCGCGCCACCTCGGCAATGAACACGCCCACGTTGTCAGCCCGGCCGGGCATGCGCGCCTTCACGGTTTCGTTGAGATAGGCCCAGTGCAGGAACATCTGCGACTGGTCGGTGCTCTTCTTCGCGCCGTCGTAGATACCGCGGATCACGAAATCCCAGTTGCCCGGATAAACCGTTCCCTTCAGCGTCAGGGTGTCGCCGACCTTGAAGCCATGAACATCCGCCAGCTTGCGGCCGACGATGCAGCCCTTGCGGTCACGCAGAAAATCACGCATCGCGTTCTCGCCCACGACAAACTCGGGATAGAGCCGAAAGTAGCTCTCGCCATCCACCGCAAACTGCGGAAAGAAATTTTTCGGTTCCTTGTAGATACCCCCAAACCAGTTTGCCCAGCTGATATCCCGCACGTCATCCACCGCGCGGATGCGCTCCTTGTAAGAGAGCGGCAGCGGAAACGCCAGCGAAATCGAGCTGCGGGTAACCAGGCGATTGGCCGCGGCGCCCTCGGCCCCCGCATACCACGCGTCCACCACCGTGCCGAGCAACCCGAAAGCCAGGATCGCCACCACCATTCCGAGCACCGTCAGCCCCGCCCGCAGGCGGTGGCGCCCGGCATTGAGCACAATCAGCTTGAAGAAACTGGCTGGCATCTCATCAACCCACCCGCCGGGCGTGCGAAAACCCGCGCAGGCCCTTGCGCTCTTGCCATACAGGCGCCAAGCTATACACTTCAAAAAGCCGGCGGCACGGCGCCGCCGCGCCCATTGGTACACACAAAAAGGAGGGATAAAAACTATGGCTGCGACGGTTCAACAGATTCTTCAGAGCAAAGGCAACGCGAACTTCTCCGTAACCCCCAGCACCACCGTGCTCCAGGCCCTCCTTCTCATGGCCGAACGCAACATCAGTGCCGTTCTTGTGATGGACGGCGCACGGCTGGCGGGCATCTTCACCGAGCGCGACTACGCCCGAAAGGTTGTGCTGAAGGGCCTCGCCTCGAAGGACACCAAGGTCGGCGATCTGATGACGCCCAACGTGCTCACCGTTTCGCCCACCCACACCATCGACGACTGTATGTGCATCATCACCAACAACCATGTGCGCCACCTGCCGGTGGTCGACCAGGGCGAGGTGGTGGGCATCATCAGTATTGGCGACGCGGTCAAGTCGGTCATGGAACAGCAGCAGGCCACCATCGACCAGCTTGCCGGCTACATCGCTGGTGGCATGACAACCTGAACGTTTCATGTCCGGCGCAGCGCCTCGCCCGTCGGACGCACTCCCGGCCGCAGCTCCGGCCACTCCGTCTTCAGCTCCCCTTTTTCAAGATGCATGATCGCGTGGGCCGCCTCGGCGGCCCGCTGGTCGTGGGTGACCATAACAATGGTCTTGCCGGCTTCGCGGTTGAGGCGCTGGAGCAGCCGCAGCACCTCGCCGGCCGACTCCCGGTCGAGATCACCGGTGGGCTCGTCGGCCACGATCAGGGTCGGATCGCTGACCAGCGCACGGGCAATCGCCACCCGCTGCTGCTGGCCGCCGGAGAGTTCGCTCGGCGTGTGATCCATGCGGTCGGCAAGGCCAACCATGCCCAGCGCAAACTCGGCCCGCTGGCGCCGCTCCCGGCCTGAAAGATTGGTCAACAACAGCGGCAGTTCAACGTTCTCGCGCGCGTTGAGCACCGGCATCAGGTTGTAGAACTGGAAAATGAAGCCGATGTTGCGCGCCCGCCAGTCGGCCAGCGCCGCTTCATCGAGGGCCGCGATGTTCTCGCCCGCCACCACCAGTTCGCCACTGTCGGCCCGGTCGATGCCGGCAATCAGGTTGAGCAGCGTGCTCTTGCCCGAACCCGACGGCCCCATCAGCGCCAGGAATTCTCCCGCCGCAATGTCAAGACTGATGCCGGCCAGCACCGGCACCACCTGTACACCGCGGCGATAGGTTTTGTGCACATTGCCAAGCTGCACGACGGGTTCGGTCGCGGCCATCACTTGCCGCCCGTTATTACCGCCACGCCATCGCGCAGCGATGCCGCCGGACGCAGCACCAGCGTATCGCCAGGCGCCACACCGCTCAGCTCGACAAGATCGCCGATCTTCGCGCCGGGCGTGACCGAGACCCGTTTTGCCACGCCGTTCGCAACCCGGAACACCGCACTCGCGCCGCCCTCGGCGACGATCGCCTCGCCATGGACGGCGACGCGCGGCTGGCGCCGGGCGGCATCCAGCGCTTCGGACAAAAAGGCGATCTTGGCGCTCATTTCGGGCAGCACGCGCGGATCGGGATCGAGGAAGCGAATTTTGGTCAGCACGCTGGCCTTGGCCCGATCCACCGTCGGCACCAGGCGCGACACCTCACCGCGAAAACGCAACTCGGGAAACGCGTCGAGCTGGATTTCACAGGGCTGGCCGGGCTTGATCTTCGAGAGGCTGGATTCCGACACGTCGGCCTCCACTTCCAGCGTGCTCATGTCAGCCATGCTGACCACCGCGCCCTTGCTGTCGGCGGCGGCCGAAAAGTTGGTGATCAGATCGCCCACGTTGGCGTGCTTGGTCAGCACCACGCCATCGAAGGGCGCACGGATTTCGGTTTGCGCCACCGCCACCTGTGCCGCCTGACGGGCGGCCTCGGAGGCTCTTTCAGCCGCCCGCGCCGAAACCACGGCCGCACGCGCCTTGACCATCCGCGCCTCCGCCTGGTCCACCTGGGCCTGGGCCACGAAGTTGCGGGCGCGAAGATCGCGGGCCCGGCCGAAGGCCAGTTCGGCGTCACGCAGCTCGGCCTGCACCTGCCCGACGTTGGCCTCTGCCACGCCGACATTGGCCGCGGCCTGCTGCAACTGGGCCGCCACATCGCGCTGCTCGAGCCGGGCGATGAGCTCGCCGGCCTTCACCACGGAGCCCTCGCGCACACCCAGCCATTCAAGCCGTCCGGTTGCCTTGGAGGCGATGGCCGCCTTGCGCTGCGCGACCACGTAACCGGTAGCGTTGAGCACCGTAAGGCCCTGATAAGGCCAAGCCTGGCCTACCGTTACCGTTTCGACCCCGACCGGCGCCCTCAGCCCGGCAAAAATCGCCGACCCGCCCAGCACCAGCACGGCCAGCCCGCCAATCAGCCAAGCCTTGCGAGGGCGATTTTTTGGCGAGCGGGGGGCCTGACGGTCGATACGCAGCGGAGAAAGATCGGTTTCGCTCATGGCGACAGCCTGAAAATGCGGGATTGGCCCCGCATTCTACAGTGCCCGCGCCAGCCTCCACGACGTCGGCATTCGCGTCAAAACCGGAACAATCAATAAATTATTGTTTCAGTCTCAACAACAATTTTTCACGTTTCAGGAAAACGCACCACGACGGCCAACCCTGCCCCGCCGTCCGGCCGTGCCAGCCCATCCTCGAAACTCAGGCTTGCACCGCTGATCTCGGCGATCCGGGCGACGATGGAGAGGCCCAGCCCGCAACCATCGGCCTCGGTGTCGGCGCCGCGGGCAAAGCGGGTCAGCATTTTCTGGCGCAGCTCCCGAGCAATGCCGGGGCCGTCGTCGGCGACCCGCATGCTGCGTGTGTCGGCGTCGAGGCTGACGAGTACGTGGCCGCCAGCCGGCGTGTAGCGCAGCGCATTGTCCACGAGGTTGCGCAACATCACGTCAAGCCACCAGCGATTGCCGCAGAGCCGCAGGCCGGCTCCGGCCTCGAGCTCCAGCGTCTGCTCGCGGCGCAAGGCCTGGGGCGTGAGCACCGAGCAGACAGCTTCGGCAAGCTCGGTCAGTTCGATCAGCGCAACGCCTTCCGCCGTTGTGGCACCGGCGTCGGGGTCGAGCCGGGCCAGCGTAAGGAGCTGCGCGACCAGGTGCGTCATGCGGTCGACGCCCGACAAGACCTGGTCGAGGGCGTGGCCGCGCGCGCTGTCATCAAGGGTACGGCGCGCCACCTGGGCCTGGATCTTGAGCGCAGCCAGCGGCGTGCGCAGTTCGTGGGCCGCGTCGGCAGTAAAACGCCGCTCGTTGTCGAGCACCTCGGTCACCCGCCCGACCAGCGCATCCAGCGAACTCACCAGCGGCGCGATTTCGGCTGGCAGCGGGCCGGGCACGTCCACCGGTGCAAGGTGCCGGGCGTCGAGCCCACCTACGGCCCGCGCCACTGCATCCACCGGGCGCAGCGCCCGCCCGACCACGGCCCAGATGCCCAGCGCCATCAAGGGCAGGCCAATCAGAATGGGCAGCAGCAGGTGCAGGGCGATCTCGCCGGCGAGGCGATAACGGGCGCCGTGGTTGTGGCCGACGATGACCCGGTAGTCGCTATGGTCGTGATCGACCGTGAAGAATCGCCATAGCTCGCCGTGCAGATCGTGCTCGTCGAAACCGGGCCCGCCGGTGGCCGGCAGCGCCGGCATTTCGGACGAGCGCACCAGCAGGCGCCAGCGACCGTCCGTCTCCCGCTGCCAGGCCTGAAAGGCCATCGGCAACTGGTAGGCGTGCTGATGCTCGGCCATCTCGTCGGCTACGTGACCGTCCTCGCTGGCCGCCACGATGGCCAGCAGGGTTTCGGCAACCTGCACCAGCTGCGCATCGAAAAGTTCGTCGGCCTCGGCATGAGCGGTGCGAAACGCCACCAGTGCCGACACACTCCACAACAGCGCCACCACCCCGATGAGCAGCAGCACCAGCCGCCGGCGCAGGGAATAAACCGAGCGGACGACGCTCACTTGGGCGCCTCGTCCACCATGTAGCCAACCCCGCGCACGGTACGGATCAGCTCGCTGCCGAGCTTGCGGCGCAGATGATGGATGTGCACTTCGAGCGCATTGCTGCCAACGGCTTCGCCCCAGGCGTAGAGCTGCTCGTCAAGCATCCGGCGGGTCAGCACCCGGCCGGCGGCATCGAGCAGCATGCGTAAAAGGTCGAACTCGCGGCCGGTGAGCGCCACCGGCACCCCCTTCAAGGTGGCGCTACGGGCAGCCGGGTCGAGCACCAGATCGCCGTGTCGCAGGCTGGCATCGGCACGTCCCTGGGAGCGGCGCACCAGCGCACGCAGGCGGGCCGCCAGTTCATCGAGATCGAAGGGCTTGACGACGTAATCGTCGGCACCGAGATCGAGGCAGCGAACCTTGTCGACCACCTGGTCGCGGGCCGTGAGCACCAATACCGGCACCGGGTTGCCGGCCCCGCGCAGCGCCGAGAGCACCGACAGCCCGTCCCGCCGGGGCAGGCCGAGGTCGAGCACGATGGCGGTGAAGCTCTCCGCCGCCAGTGCCGCCAGCGCCGCCTCGCCATCGCGCACCCAGTCAACCGCGAAACCGGCACCGGCCAGCCCGGCCTTCACCCCGTCGCCCAGCAGGCGATCATCCTCGACCAGCAGAATCCGCATCTTTTCACCTTGTTCCGGGCGCCCTGAAATCAGGGCTGTCGATCATCCTCATCCGCCGCCCGTCTGGCAAGACGGCGGTACTGGAAACCACTGACCATGCTCTGCGCCACCGGCTGCCCACTGCGCTCGTGAAACACCAGCGCAGCCACATGCACGACGACAAAACCGATCAGCACGAAGAAGCCCGCCTCGTGGGGTTCCTTGATGGCATGCCGGAAATCGTGGAGCACGCCCTCCCAGGGCGCAAGCGGGCCGGCTCCGAACTGGGCCGCAGCCAGCCCCAGCCCGGTTGCCACCATCAGCACCATCACGCCGAAGGCCACAATGTAAGCCAGGCTGGCCAGCGGGTCGTGGCCGAAACCGTGCCCGGCCGGCAGCCGGCGCTCCCGCAGCACGCGGAGCCAGACCTGCAGATGCCAGAAATCGGACCATCGCGCGCGGGCCGGCCCGAACACGCCCCACAGCACGCGTGTGGCAAGCCCGCCGGCCAGCATGTAGCCGGTGATCACATGCACCTGCCAGGCGCCATCCTCAAACGGGCCGTGCTCGAGGAACTCGGCGATCTGGCCGCTCGCGGCGAGCATCACGATGGCCGCCGCATTCCACCAGTGCAGGAGGCGCAGCAACGGGTCATACACCTTGATGCGCTCAAGGGTGAGGGTTTCGGTCTGGTGGGCATCCATGATGATTCCTAGTTGTTCGGATGTGCCCACTATCGTCGATGAGGCTTAGCGCAGCCTTAAGCAGACCGCCAGGCCATTGAAGCAATCGTCATGGCAGAACGTGAGAGATTGGCCAGTCTTGCCGGACAGAGCCTTGACCGGCGCCTGCGCGTCGGGCTGATGGCCACGCGGCCGGGTGGCCGCCCAGGCCGACAGCCCCATCGTGGCGACGCACATGCAAGCGCTGGCCTACGCAGGCTACGGCGATAGCTTCTGATCGCGGAGTGATCCTCTCAAGAAACGCCGGGCCGCCCCACCCAGCCCGGCCCTGGAGGCGCTCAGAGCGGGCGCTTGACGGTAAGCGCGCCGCGGATCATCCCCTTCTCGTAGCCAAAGGCCTGGTCGTGCGGGTAGCTTTTGGCGAGCTGGCTCTTGAGGCCAGCCTCGATCTTGTCCGCCGGGCCATGGCACTTCAGGCACACATCGCCCACCGGAATGGCGCGGATATAGCGATAAACCTGCTTGCCGTTCTCGGTGACGAGCTCGCCGGTTTCAAGGGTCTCGACCTTCTCGCCGGCAGCCGCCCGGATGTTGAAGTCGGCCAGCTGGCGGGCTTCCCACACGTCGGGCGTGCCGCGCTCGGGGTTACGTGTTTTAAGGCTGACGCGGCGCATGTCCCAGCCGGTCTTGGTGGCCTGCTCGCGGAGCAGCTGGGGCGCTTTATCCTTGCACGCCGGAATTGCTTCGACCGGCCCTTTGGCGGCAACGGTCTCCTGCATCATGCCAACCACCTTGGGCAACACCGGCAGGGCGTTCTTGCGGGTATCGGCCTTCAAGGCATCGAGATCCTGGGCCTGGGCAGCACCGGCGAGGAGAGAAACGGTAATCAGGGCAAGACGAAGCATGACCAATCCTTTCTTAATCAGAGTTTCCTAATATACAGGATGTCATGCCAGCGAGAACAGCAAGGCGAAACCAATCCGCAAAAAACCGGACCAACATCATGCGCAATCCGAAGCGCCATAACTTAGGGAGCCCCACCATGGAATCGCACACACACACCCTCGCCAACCTGTTCGCCCAGCTCGGCCTGCCGTGCGAGCAGGCCGCCATCGAAGCCTTCATCGAGCAGCACGCGCCCCTGCCCCACGACCTGCAGCTGGCCGACGCACCGTTCTGGACACCATCGCAGGCCGCCTTTCTGAAAGCCGATATTTCCGAAGACTCCGACTGGAGCGCGGTGGTCGACGGCCTCGACGTGCTGTTGCGCCGCGAAGGCTGAACCGGCTATTCGGCGATCAGAAAACGCGTCGGATCAACGCCCCACTTGTCCGGGGCCTCTGCCGATACAATGCGGTCGCCACCGCCGCTGCCAAGCTTGCGGCCGAGGTCCACGACTTCGGGCTTGATGTAGCCGTTGGATTTGGTGCTGAAAAACGTCCGCACGCGCGGCGTCAGAAGGCTGCTTTCGTTCTGCTCGGTAACCACGCCCAGGCGGCCCGACTCCAGCCGCACCAGGCTGCCCACCGGATAAATGCCGACGCAGCGCATGAAGGCCTGCAACAGTTTCTGGTCGAAGTGGGCGCTGCTCCATTCCCACATCTTGCGCAGCGCCTCGGCCGCCGGCATGCCCTTGTGATAGCAGCGGTCGGCGGTAATCGCGTCGTAAACATCGACGATGGCGGCCATCCGCGCCATCACTGAAATGGCGTCACCTGCCAGACGGTCGGGATAGCCGCTGCCATCAAGGCGTTCGTGGTGGTGGCGCGTGATGTCCAGTGGTACGGCGCCGATGCCTGCGGTTTCGAGCAGCACGGCATGGCCGTCGCCGGGATGCTTCTTGATCAGATCGAACTCCGCATCGGTCAGCCGGCCGGGCTTGTTGAGCACCTCGTCCGGCACCTTCATCTTGCCGATATCGTGCAAAAGCCCCCCGATGCCCCCCTGGCGCAACTCTTCGCCGGCAAGCCCGAGGG
>Ga0209480_10002939_pt1 | contig 11381 bp, 7 predicted proteins | sample JI61114C2DNA_FD_187501 | JGI IMG/M metagenome (GOLD analysis project Ga0209480, IMG submission 187501) | Wastewater effluent complex algal communities from Wisconsin, to seasonally profile nutrient transformation and Carbon sequestration -... | ecosystem: Engineered > WWTP > Effluent > Algae...
TCGGTTGTCGGTGTCGCTACCTCTCGGCCGCGACCCGACGGGGTGCGGATCTTTCGATCCGCGGTCCCACAAGCGTCGTTATGGTTTCCCTCTTCCTCTATCCAGTTTTCAGGGAGCGTCACCTTCGTCGCGTCGACCGGGGTCGCTGCGACGGGGGGCGACTTCTACTCTCGCTCGGGAACCTCGTCAAGTCTTTTTTCGACCCGACTTCCAGCGCCGCACTTGCGGGAGATGTTGAGACACTAAGCCTTAACTTCTCCGCCACCGCGTTGGCGATGGCTGCGACTGTCCGGTCATTCGTCCGGGCTTCCAAGAAGAGGCGCTTGTGGCGCTTTGCGTTCTCGGGGCCGCGGTGGCCGGGGCTCTCGAAGGGAGGCGGGGTTTAACCCCAAGCTTGTTCCCTGTCAAGAGCTGAGCGAAGGTTTTTTCCGATGACGGAGAGCGGGGAGACCGGGGTCTCGTCGCCGCCGCGACCGGAGGAACAGGATTAGTCCCATCGCTTCCGCGCGTCAAGCCTGTGTTGCGAGCTTCGAGGGCTTAAAACCGCGAGCCAGCTCACAGGTCCGGGAGGGAGCAGACTCCCTGGGTCGGACGGGGCGCCAGTGCTATCGCGAGCGGGTCTTGGACGTTCCTCCACTGGTAGCCCGGCCGCGTCGTGGACTGCTGTTGATGCTTGTGGCCACGGCTGCGTTCGTCGGTATGAGCGTCTGCGTCAAGCTGCTGCGCCAGGCCGGGCTCAGCACCGCCGAGGTGATCTTCTTCAGGACCGGGCCGGGGTTGTTGTGGCTCTGGTACGAGCTGCGAGTGCGGCGCCACCTCGACCTTCGGCCGCACCGGAGAGATCTCGTCTACCTCCGGTCGCTGTTCGGCGTCGGCGCGATGGCCACCAGTTTCTTCGCGATGCAGGCGCTCTCGCTGGTCCAGCACAACATACTCAGCCTGCTGCAACCAGTGTTCATCGCCCTGCTCGCGCCCTTGCTGCTACGCGAACGGCTGCACGCCCTGGTCCTCCTGGCCCTGGTGCTGGCCGCCGCCGGCGCCTTGCTGGTGATCGCGCCGGGCGCCGAGTTCACCGCGGTGCCGCTGATCCCCGCCGCCCTCGGCGTCGCCTCGGCGCTGCTCTCCGCGCTGGCCCACATGATGATCCGCCGGACCGCGGCGAGCGAGCACCCCGAGGTCGTCGTCTTCCATTTTGCGGTCCACGCCACCCTGTTCGGGCTGCTGTGGAGCATCGGCGCCGGCGAGCTCGGGCGACTCTTTGCCCTCGTGAGCCCGGCCACGCTCCTGCCCCTCGCCAGCCTCGCGGCCTTCGGCGTGCTCGGCCAGCTGGCGATGACCCGCGCCTATGGGCACGCTCCGGCGACGCTGGTGGCGATCGTCGCCTACGTCGGCATCCCGATGAGCCTCGTGGCGGATCTCCTGTTTTGGAACGCCAGCGCCGGCCTCTCTAGCGCGCTCGGAGCGCTACTGATGGTCGTCGCCGGTCTGCTGCTCACCCGCTCGCCGCGAGCGCCGCTCCCTTCGCCTCAGCCCGGCCAGCCGTAGAAGATCCCGACCATCTCGCGGCGCACGTCCTCGAGGGCGGCATGATTCTCCGGCGCGTCGGGGTTCAGCTGCGGCGGAAAGAAGTCGGCGGGGTTCAACCGCGTGCGCATCATTTTCGTCTGCCAGATGTTCTCGGACTGCAGGACCATGTCCTCGCAGTGGTAGTCGCGCAGGATCGCGGGATCGATGAAGTCCTGGATCGACTTCACCGTGTGGTCCATGTACACGCGCCGGCCCTGGGCGTCGCGCGTGAAGCCCCGGACCACGTAGTCGATGATGACCACGTCGTTCTCGAAGCTGTGGAACATGTAGTCGAGCGCGCGCAGCGGCACGATCGTGCCGCAGGTGGCGATGTCGATGTCGACCCGGAAGCTGCAGATCCCCTTCGGGTCGGTCCAGTCCGGGTAGGTGTGCGCGCAGAGGTGGCTCTTGGTCAGGTGCGCGCCGACGCTGGTGTGCCCGCCGTTCTGCGTGTGGCCGAGGTCGCTCATCAACACGAGCGAGCTCGCACCCTGCGGCTCGTAGTCCTGCGCCGACACCGACAACACCTCCGCGTCGATGATCCTGGCGATTTCGCGCAAAATGTCCGTGATCCGGCTCGCGCTGAACTGCTCGTCGATATCCTTCACGTACCGTTGCCGCTCGTCCTCGGTCCGGGCGACATAGAAGTCATAGAGGTTGAAGCTGACGACCTTGGTCAGGTTGTTGAAGCCCTGCAAAGCGATGCGGTCGCGCGTCCCGAACATGGGTGCGGACGATGGCCGCGCGGACCTCGCTAGTCAAGCCGACCAAACGACGTTCTGACCGGCTCCAGGGCGAAACTGGTGCCCGTGGGCCTGGAGCCGCCTCGACTGCGCGTTTTCCGGCTGTTTTTGCGCTTGCGCGGCCGGCGGGGGTTCTCGACACTCCCATCCCTATGATTGGGCTCTCCATGGCCGCATCTTTTGCGTTCGCCGCGCTCGCCGACGATCGAATCCCCAACGAAGAAGCCATCGCCCTGTCGCCGACGGTGGGCTGGCTTCTCCTCGGCTGCGCAATCTTTGCTTACCTCATCTTCGCCCTGCAAAACGAGCGCTGGCGCCGGTTCTGGCTGACCAAGGAGGACCCGCGACCGATCGCGCTGTTTCGCATCGTGTTCGCGTTCCTCTGCATCTGCAACATCAACGACCTGTGGGAGTACTTCGAGTTCCTGTTCACGGACGAGGGCATCTTCCTCAGCGACGCCGCCCGCCAGCTGGTCGCCGCCGGTCAGTTCAAGGGCTTCGGCGACGGCATCGGCAACGACCCCTACGGCTTCTTCGACGCCTCCGCCTGGCTCGAGTTCCTCAAGGGTCAGAAGTACTCGCTGCTGTACTTCTACGACACCCCCCGGGCCATGTGGATCCAGATGCTCGCGTTCTACGCGGTCACCGTCGCCTTCATGGTCGGCTGGAAGACCCGGCTCATGGGCGTCCTCAGCTTCATGCTGATGAACAGCTTCTTCCTGCGCAACCACCTGTTCTGGGAGGGCACAGAGCTGGTCTATCGCGTGTTCTTCTTCTACCTGCTGCTCGCCAAGAGCGGCCACGCATGGAGCGTCGACAACTGGCTGCGGACCCGCAAGCTGCGGCGCCAGGGCCTGCTCAGCGAGCCTGACGGGCCCGGCGGCGGCGCGGGAGCACCCCCGAGTGAGGCGCACCCGCGCGGCCTCGCGGCGGTCTACCGCCTGATCCCGACCTGGCCCCGCATGCTGATGGTGCTCAACCTCGGCGTGCTCTACTGCTACACCGGCACGGTCAAGAACGGCGCGGTGTGGGCCAAGGGTGACGCGCTGTACTACGCGCTCAACATGGACCACTTCTACCGGTTCTACCCTCAGGAGATCTCGTCGGTCCTGGGCCTGAACCTGTTTCGCCTGGCGACCTGGATCACCCACTGGTGGGAGGCCCTGTTCCCGCTGATGATCGTCGGCCTCATCACGCGCTGGGGCATCCGCGAGCAGCTCAAGCCGCTGCACGGCTGGCGGCTGTGGGCGGTGCGCGGCTCCTGGCTCGGCTTCGGCCTGATGTGCATGGTCGTCGTCCTGGTCACCTTCCCCGTCCATTACGTCGCCGGCCCCGGACAGTGGACCCTTCAGCAGACGCAGTGGGGCTTCGCCCTCGGCTGGCTGGCCCTGATGGCCGTGATCGGCGCCCTGTGGTGGGCCCTCGGCACCCGCCGCATGAGCGTCAAGATCCGCGGGACCCGCCATGTCCTCGACCTCGACTGGTTCTGCCGGTGGTTCCTCGGGCGAAGGATCTGGCTGACCCTCGGCCTGATGTTCCACGGCAACCTGCAGATGCTCATGAACATCGGCATGTTCCCGCCGATCATGATGTCGACCTACCTCTTCTGCCTTCAGGGCGACGAGCCGGGCCGCATCGTCCGCTTCTTCGGGCGCGGCCTCGCTCGCCTCGGCGTGCCGATGCCAGCCTCTGTACGCAACGGCGAGCCCCCTCTGCCGGCCGAGGACCGCGCCCTCCCGCACCACATCCGCGACGGCCGCAAGCTGCCCGAGCCGCTGATCTACGGGCTGCTCGCGTTGACCGTGTTCGGCATCTGGCTGCAGGCCGGCCCCCTGGTGCCCTGGCTCAAGACGCTGTTCGGCTCGGAACCGGCGGTCGAGACGACCACGACCACGGCCACGGCCACAGCCGCGGCCGCGGCCGCGGCGACGGGCCTGCACTTCGGCTGGACCGTCGTCGCGCTCGCCGTGATCCTCATCCTCTACACGTACATCGAGGGTCACCGCGGCACCCGCGGCCTCGGGCTGCGCGTGCTCGCCATCTCGGGCGGCCTGGTCGGGTACCTGTGGCTGATGAACCGGGACATCCCGGACCCGGTCGAGGCCGAGACCTGGAAGTTCATCCGCGTCGGCGTCAACGTCCTCATCGTCCTGCTCGTGATCCTCCAGCAGATCCCCGCGGTGCACCGACGCCTCGCGGCGATCGGCCTCAGCTTCACCGCCCCGGGGCGCGGGCCGGTCGTGCCCGATGTCCCCGTCGTCGACCCACACTCCAACCGTCCGCGGGCGCCCTGGGCCTACGGGCCCGGGGGGCGCATGCTGGCCGGCTTTATCGTCGTCTATCACATCACGGCGATCGCCTTCTGGGAGCTGCCGGAGAAGGACTCGGTCTCGACCTTCCGCGTCAAGGGTCGGGAGGCCTTCAGCACCTGGGTGATGACCACCCAGACCGACCAGCAGTGGGGCATGTTCGCGCCCAACCCGCCCCGCCACAACGTGCTGATGCGGGTGGTGCTCACCGACGAGAACGGCGAGCAATGGGACATGCGCACCGACACGTACGCGATCGAGCGCCGACCGATCCCCTGGGTCTGGAACGACCGCATGCGCAAGATGAACCGCCGCATCATCGGCGGCGAGTCCGGTAAGGGCGACTGGTACCAGAAGTGGTACGCGCGCTACCTCTGCCGCGAGTGGGCTCGCACCCACCGCGGGGTGATGCCGCAGAAGATCGAGCTGTTCAAGCTCACCTACAAGATGCCCTCCCCGGAGATGGTCGCGCGCCAGGGCTGGTACCACCCGGACACCCTGCTCCACGACACCGGCCGCGAGGAGCGTCAGTACACCGAGAAGTGCGCCAACGCGATCCACGGGCAGCTCCCCAACTTCATCCGTGAGCGCCACGACATCCCGCTGCTCGACGAGAAGGGCTTCAAGGCCTGGGTGAAGGACAAGAAGAAGGCCTGGGACAAGCGCCTCGAGCCGCCCAAGCCCAAGACCGAGACCGAGACCAAGCCGACCTCCTCGACGCGCGTCGGCTCGGTCGGGAAGGCCGGCGCCGTCAGCCCTGCTGCCGCCAGCCCTGCCGCCGCCAAGCCCGGCGCGACCTGATCTCGATGGCGGGGTCGGAGGCGACCCCCGGGAGCGCACGATGATCGCCAGCACGATGACCTGCCTGCTCGCCATGATGGCGCCCGCCACTGTCCCCTCCGACACCCCGACCCCCAACCTCGAGGCGCTGGCGCTGGCGCCGACGGTCGGCTGGTTGATGCTCCTGGCCTTCGCGCTGGTGGTGGCGATCTTCACCGTCCATCGCGAGACCTGGCGCCGCCTGTTCCTGCGCGCCGAGGACCCGCGCTCGGTCGCGGCCTTCCGCATCGCCTTCGGGCTGATGACGATGGCCAACATCAACGGGCTGTGGGAGCTCTTCCACTACCTGTTCACCGACGAGGGCCTGTTCTTCGCCGATGTCGCCCAGGAGGTGTTCGCCAAGGACCAGTTCGAGGGCTTCGGCGACGGCATCGGCGGCGGTCCGCGCGGCTTCTTCGACTGGGCCGCGGTGGTCGAATTCATCAAGGGCCCGAAGTTCTCGTTGCTGTTCTTCTGGGACTCGCCGACGGCCTTCTGGCTGCACCTGGCCGGCTTCTGGCTGGCCTGCACCTGCCTGATCGTCGGCTACAAGACGAAGTACGCCAAGTGGGCGACCTTCATCCTGTTCAACTCGATCATCCTGCGCAATCAGGTGTTCTGGGAGGGCACGGAGAACGTCTACCGCTGCTTCCTGTTCTATCTGTGCCTGTCGCGCTGCGGCGCGGCCTACAGCGTCGACAACTGGCTGCGTTGCCGCCGGCTCCGCGCTCAGGGCCTGCTCAGTGAGCGGGACGGCCCGGGCGGCGGCGCCGGCGTGGCGCCGAGCCCGGAGCATCCACGCGGGCTCGCGGCGGTCTACCAGCTGATCCCCGCGTGGCCGCGGATGCTGATGATCCTGCAGGTCGCGGCGCTCTACTGCTCGACGGGAGCGGTCAAGAACGGCGCGGTGTGGAAGAACGGCGACGCCTTCTACTACGCGCTGAACCTCGACCACTTCTACCGCTTCGAGCCGCAGCAGCTCTCGGCGATCTTCGGCACCAACCTGTTTCGCATCAACACCTGGGTAGTGCACTGGTGGGAGGCCTGCTTCCCGCTGGTGGTGCTCGGCCTGGTCAGCCGCTTCATGCGGCGCGAACAGGTCCCGCCGCCGCCCCGCGCCGCGCTGTGGCTGGGACGCGTCTGCTGGGTCCTGCTCGGCCTGACGGCCTGCGCGATCGTCTACGTGGTCCTGCCGGTGCACATCCCGCGCGCGACCCCGGGCGCGCTGCGAGCCTGGCAGCAGTGGTTCCCGGTCGCCTGGATCGGCGGCATGGCGATGATCGCCGGCGTCATCATGTGGCTGCGGCGCCGACCCCCGTGCGTGACGATCCGCGGCGTACGCCACGTGCTGGACCTCGACTGGTTCTGCACCTGGTTCCTCGGTCGCCGGCTGTGGCTCGGCCTCGGGGTGATCTTCCACGCCCACCTGATCATGATGATGAACATCGGGTGGTTCACGCCGGCCACCCTCTCGACCTACTTCGTTTTCCTCAACGGCAGCGAGCTCGCGCATCTGCTGCAGCCGCTCGGCGCCCGGCTCGCCCGGCTCGGCGTGCCGATGCCCGCCGCCGTCCGCCGCGGCGAGCCCCCCCTGCCCGCCGAGGACCCGACCCTCCCGCAGCTGCACCGCGACGCCGCGGCCCTGCCGGGCTGGTCGCTGTATGGCGCGCTCGGGGTCGCGTTGGTCGGCGTCTACATGGCCGTGCCGCGCGAGACCATCGACGAGTCCGGGGCGAGCATCACCCGTCCGGGCATCCACTGGGGTGCCACGGGCGCGGCGATCTTCATCGGCCTCGGCCTCGTCGGCTACTTCACGGCGCGCGACCGCGGCCGAACGCAGCTGTCCCGCATCGACCCGCAGACGGGACGTCCGCGGCGCCCCTGGGCGCACGCCCCGATGGGCCGATTCCTCGCCGGCGCGCTGTGCGTCTATCACATCACCGGCGTGGCGATCTGGCTGCTCCCGGACAAGGACTCGCTCGGCGGCGAGGGCAAGAACTCGTGGCGCCTGCGCGCTCAGGACCCGTTCAAGTGGTGGATCCGGATGAGCCAGACCAGCCAGGGCTGGAAGATGTTCGCCCCCAACCCGCCGCGCAACAACCTGATGATGCGCGTGCTGGTCACCGACGCCAAGGGCGAGGTCTTCGACCTGAACACCGACGTCTATCACCCCGCCAACAAGCCGATCCCGTGGATCTTCTACTCCCGGATCCGCAAGATCAACCGCCGCATCGTCGGAGCCGAGGGCGGCAAGGGCCAGTGGTATCAGAAGTGGCACGGCCGCTACATCTGCCGCCAGTGGGCCCTGGATCACGGCGGTGAGGCGCCGAAGCAGGTCGACCTCGTCAAGGTCTCGTACGCGATCCCCACCCCCGAGGAGGTCGCCAAGAACGGCCCCTACGTGCCCGAGGAGCGCATGAAGCGGACGCACACGATCCGCCACGTGCACACCACCCCCTGCAACGACGTCAACGCTCAGCTGCCCAACCACATCCGCGAGCGTCACGGCCTGCCCCTGCTCCCGGACGACGCCTTCAAGCCGTGGGTCAAGCAGCGCAAGGCCGCGTGGGACAAGCGCATCGCGGGCCAGGTCCGCCGCGGCCGCGACCCGAACCGCTTCCCCTTCGTCCCGCTGACGATCGGTTTGGTCGTTCTCGTCGCCGGATGGCGCTGGCGTCGCCTCGACCGCGACAACGAGCTCGCCGCCCAGGCGGCCGAGGCCGCCACTCCCGCGGCCACTCCGCCGACTAGCTGACCTTCGGGTCAGGTTGGGTACGCCCCCGGGCTGTCCCCGGGGACAGGTTCAGCGCTCGGGCTCTCCGCGGTCCTCGGGGCCGCGCTTCTTGCGGCTGCGCTGCCACTTCCACGCGCGGACGGCCGCAACGCTGGCCGCGTTCTGCAGGGCCTTGGCGAAGGTCCGGCGCTTCCGCGGCTTGCCGTCGCGATCCTTGTCGCGGCCGGCGGCGCTGTCTCCGAGGACGCTGCCGAACCACAGGCCGGCGACGACGGCGAGGATGACGGCGAGGATCATGAATGCCGTGGAGATGGGGTCGTTGAACATTGGTCCTCGGGCCTCAGCGAGCGGAGTTGTCGGGCCAGCCGAGCAGCGCCCGCAGCCAGGGCGGATACAGCAACAGTAGCAGGTTCGGCGCCGGGGGCTGGTCGGCCCGCGGCGGGCTCGTGGTCGGCGGATTCGGCGGCGAAGGGACCGACGTCGGCAGGGTCGGGCACTCGCAACCCCAGCTCGCCGGCAACTTCGGACAGGTCGCCTCGGCGATCAGGCGGTGGCCCTCGGCGTTCGGGTGGATGTGATCGAAGCTGCGAAGCTCCGCTCGCAGGAACCATCGGGGGATCTGCGCCGCCGCTGCCGCCTCGCCCTTGAGGGCCGCCACCTGCGCGTCCGGGGCCAGTCCGGCGTGCGCCGCCTGCCACGACCGGTCCTTCCCCAGCGCCCGCTCGAGGGCCGCGAGCTCGCGCAGCGGCGCCTCGGACGCGCGCAACGCCGAACGGTAGAGGTCCACCGCAACGTCGGCCTGCTCCTCCGCCTCCCAGCTCGCCTCGGCGCCGGACCGCCGCTGCCGCGCGTAGTCCCCGAGCGCCTCCCTCGGCGACAGCGCGCCGAGCACGAAGTCGACCACCCGCGTGGTCGCACGCAAGTACCTGAGCCCGCTCGCGCCGGCCCAGCGCTTGTCGCTCTCGTCGCCCCACGGCGTCAGCGACAGACCGACGACCTTGAAGCCCTTCGCGTGGGCCAGGACGAACATCTCGCGGATGTCATGGTTGGTGCGCTCGGGCGTGCCGACGCTGTTGAGGCCGCCCTGAAACACCAGCCAGTGCTCGGTGCCGGGCTGCTTGAGCTGGTGGAGGCGCTCGAGCACCTGCTGCTTGAAGCGCTGGCGCAGCTGGAACGCGCCGAAGCCGACCTTCGACAGGTTCTTGACCTCGACGTTCTTGCACAGCTTCTGGAGCCGCTCGGCGTAGGGCTGCTTGGGCCAGGCGCCGATCGATCCGGCGAGCACGACGACCTTGACGGGGCGGTCGGCGAGCTTGAAGCGCCAGGTCGGCGGCGGCTCGACCGGGGCCGCGATCTCACCTGTCTCCGGGGACATGGGCTCCTGGGCATGTCCCAAAGAACCTGCTCCAAAGGCCAGCATCCCGACGAGCAGCGCCGCGAAGATGCGCTTGACGGTCATTCGGTCACCGTGAAGGAGATGGCGGCGAGCACGACGCCGTCGGCCGACAGGACCCTCGCCTCCCAATCGCCGAGGTACTCGCGCCGGAGCACGAGGTAGGCGCGGGAGCGGTAGGCGTGGAGGTCGGGGATGTTGACGGCCCGGCGGCGAAACGGCGCGCCGTCCTTGACCCACTCGACCTCGACGGACTCCTCGACGCGGCTGTGAACCGCCCGGAAGCAGACGTTGACCGCCGAATCGTGGGCCAGCGAGAAGCTCGCGGTCTCGCCGGTGCAGCCATCTTTTTCATACCGGGTCCCCAGCCAGATCTTGTCGACGTGGATCCCCGAGGCGCCGATGCCTCCGAGCGGCGGACCGTCGTGGATCGCCACCGGCAGGCGCTGGAACACCCGGGCGATCGCTACCGGCGTGCCTGGTGGTACCGCCCGAGGGTCCCCGGACTGCAGCTCCACGAGGGCTGCCATGGGCGACTCCGCCACGACCGGAGCATCAAGATGCGCCGCCGGTAGCTTCACCTCGCGCGTCGCCGCCGGCACCATCCCCGCCGCCTCGGACCGCGTAACCTGCTGCGCAGTGGCCCGCTCCGCATCCCCCGTACACGCCATAACGACCGCCACGCTCGCCCACAGCCCCGCGGCCAGTCCCCTGCGTCGTACGACCGACACGCCGGCCACAAATGTCCCTGTCTGAAGCACGCGCCTGGAACGTGCATCCTAGCCGGATTTTTCCGAACCGAACAACCGCCGTCGCCATCGTCTGGAGACCCCTGGCCGGCCCACGGGCCGGGGAATGCGCACAGTCCGCCTGGGCCGCGCATCCTCTCATCGCGTGCGCTTGCTCAACGGCGCGCGTCGGTCTAAGAGACGGGGCCATGTCATTCGCCTCGCCACGCCCTTTGCTGTCGTTTTTGCTGTGTTCCGCCCTGACCGCGCTCGGCGGCTGCGAGACCCCGCACTCCGCGGGCTTCGCCAAGGTCCGAACAGCGCCCGAGAAGGGCGCGCCGGCAGCCGGCGCAGCGGCCGCCAGAGCGCTGCCCGAGGGCAGCGCCGAGGGCGTGCCCGAGCACTTGCTCCACGAGTATGCCCAGCGCGAGCCGGCCGCGGAGGCCGAGGTGGTGACATGGGACCTGCCGGCGAAGTCGAAGCGGCTGGTCGTCGAGCTGCTCGTGCTCGCGGCGCGGGACGAGGAGAAGGGGCTGCGTGGTGTGATGTCGAGGCAAGCGCGCTGGGGCATCCCGGACCGGCGCGAGTTCGAGGCGCGGCCGGTGTTCGCGGGCGACGACGGTCGAGCTTTCCTCGACACCCTACGTCAGGTCAGCGCCCGTCTGGGCCGCAAGGAGAACCTCAACTGCCCGCCGATCATGCCGCCCGCGGCGCAGAACTACGTGCGCAACGGCGCCGAGCCGATGTGGTGCTTCTACAGCAGCAACGACGGCCTCGACATCCTCGCCTTTAAGCTGATCGTCGAGGGCGGCAGCGCCAAGGTCGACTACGTCGGTATGCACCCGGAGCGCCCCGCCGGCATGGTCGCCGCACGAACCGGCGCACCGCCCCCGCCGATGACCCCCGTCGTACGCCGTCCCCCGAACACCGGCATGCCCCCGCGCCTGCCCGAGGGCATCCAGCTCCCGGACGGCGTCACCTTGCAGCCCGGCAACCCCGCCGGCCTCGTCCCGCAGCCCGGCAACCCCGCCGGCCTCGTCCCGCAGCCCGGCAACCCCGCCGGCCTCGCCCCGCAGCCCGGCAACCCCA
>Ga0209480_10002940_pt1 | contig 11376 bp, 16 predicted proteins | sample JI61114C2DNA_FD_187501 | JGI IMG/M metagenome (GOLD analysis project Ga0209480, IMG submission 187501) | Wastewater effluent complex algal communities from Wisconsin, to seasonally profile nutrient transformation and Carbon sequestration -... | ecosystem: Engineered > WWTP > Effluent > Algae...
GTTTCCACCACCATAACCTCCGCGAGAATCTCCACCACGGTTGTTATTAAAACTTCTTCTTTCGCCTTCTGGTTTTGGCTCGGACTTATTCACTACGATAGCACGACCTTGAACAGTCGCTCCGTTTAACTCATCAATTGCTTTTTGAGCTTCTTCATCACTTGGCATTTCAACAAAACCGAATCCTTTACTTCTTCCAGTAAATTTATCAGTAATAATTTTTACAGAATCAACTGCACCGTAAGCCTCGAAAGACTCTCTTAAATCTGCTTCCTCAATACTGAACGGAAGACTTCCAACAAAAATATTCATATGTACTTATTTAGTATAATTGTGACAAATGTACTCTTATTTTTTTCTAATCTACTACACATTAGCTTAATTATGATTTTTTTATTTAAAATCAAGTGCTTATTCGTATTTATTGTGACTAATTTATCAAGACAGAAATAGGCACTTTATAAAAATGTCCATATTGAAAATTCATGATTGGTCCTGCCAATGGATTATTGTAGATATTCTCCGCATTAAATTTAAAAGTCCCAGTAACCGTATTATTAATGGCGTCATATTCCGTAATCACAATTCTTCCCTCTCCAATTTCAAATCCTGTCGAAAAAGTAATTGTTTCATTAGCTTCTTTCAAAACATAAGAAGCTTTATTTAAGTCACTTATCCCTAAATCATACGTTTCGGGATTGGTAGAAGTTGTTTTCAAAGTTAGAACTTCATTCCTTGTGTAGGCTTCAATTGTCAACGAACCTCCAGTGCCAATAGAAGCTTTGACATCAACAGCTCTCCAAAATACATTGTCTTTCTGACCTTCAAAGGCAGGATTGTTAAATTTAACCTCGTCAGTACAAGAAATAAAAGAGATGAATAGAAATAAAATTAGCAACTGTTTTTTCATAATAATCGAAATTTATCTACACAAAAGTATATCATTTTGAGTTAAAAAAGGATACCGAACTGAAAATTCACATCGAAAATCGACATAATACATTATCAATCATTAAAATACAAATGGAATTAGTAGATATTGAAAAAAAGTGTATCTTTGCACCCTTAATTAATCGAGGTCGTGTACCTCAAAATTTAATCATTAGATTATGTCAGTAAAAATTAGATTACAAAGACACGGTAAAAAACAAAAACCGTTTTACTGGGTTGTAGCAGCTGATGCTCGCTCAAAAAGAGATGGTAAATACCTAGAAAAAATTGGTACTTACAATCCAAACACAAACCCTGCAACTATCGAATTAAACTTGGATAGCGCAGTAAAATGGTTGCACAATGGTGCTCAACCAACTGATACCGCAAAAGCAATTCTTTCTTACAAAGGAGCTTTATTGAAACACCACCTTGATGGAGGTATTCGTAAAGGAGCTTTGACACAAGAACAAGCTGACGCAAAATTAGCTGCTTGGTTAGAAGCTAAAGCTGGAAAAGTTGATGCTAAAAAAGAAGGTTTAACAAAAGCGCAAGCTGATGCAAAAGCCAAAGCTTTCAAAGCAGAACAAGATGTAAATGCAAAACGTTTAGCTGCTGCTGCTCAAGCCGAAGCTGATGCTATTGCTGCTGCAACTCCTGCTGTTGAAGAAGAGGTAGCTGCTGAAGAAGTAGTTGCTGAAGCTGAAGAAGCTACAGAAGCTCCTGCTGCTGAAGAAACACCAGAAGCATAATTTTAAAAGGCGAAAATGCGTAAAGAGGATTGTTTCTATTTAGGTAAAATCGCAAAAAAATTTAGTTTCAAAGGGGAAGTCCTAGCCTATTTAGACACAGACGAACCGGAGTTATACGAAAACTTGGAATCAGTGTTTGTTGAATGCAACAAACACTTGGTTCCTTTTTTTATTGAAACTAGCTCATTGCACAAAAACGATTTCCTCAGAATTCGTTTCGAAGATGTAACTACCGAAGAAGAAGCCGAGGCTTTGCTCGGAAATGATTTATATCTTCCCTTAAAGATGTTACCAAAACTTACTGGTAACAAATTCTACTTCCACGAAGTAATTGGTTTTGAAGTCGAAGACAAACGTCTGGGATATGTTGGAGAAATTCAATCCATCAATGACACTACGGCGCAACCTCTTTTTGAAGTGTTAAACAAAGACGGAGCAGAAATTCTAATCCCGATGATTGATCATTTCTTAGTTAAAATTGACCGAGAAAACAAAAAAGTCATTATGGATTTACCGGAAGGCTTGATTGAAATGTATCTTTAATAAAAAAAATTGAACCATTAAGAAAATTAAGGTTCATTAAGTTTTTTTCTTAAAACCCTTAATTTTCTTAATGGCTTAATTTTTGAAAAATCTGAAATCAAAAGTCGTTAATCCTCACCCGAGCCTAAAAGGCGAACTGGCGAAGCAATCTGAAATCTTATGTTTCAATTCAAACAATTTTCTGTTGAACAAGACCGTTGTGCAATGAAAATTGGCACCGATGGCGTTTTGCTTGGTGCTTGGGCTCCTATCGAAAACAATCCTTTTAGCATTTTAGATATTGGCGCAGGAACTGGAATCATAGCCTTAATGCTAGCACAAAGAAGTTCAGCAGAGCAAATTGATGCTTTAGAAATTGACGAAGACGCTTACGAACAAGCAACAGACAATTTCGAAAATTCCCCTTGGAACGACCGTTTGTTTTGTTTTCACGCCGGCTTGGACGAATTTGTCGAAGAACCGGAAGATGAATATGATTTAATTGTTTCCAACCCACCTTTTTATAGCGAAGATTACAAATCCGATAATGAACAAAGAGACTTGGCACGTTTTCAAGACGCAATGCCTTTCGAAGATTTGATTGAAGCCGCCGCTTTATTACTTTCCGAAAACGGAATTTTCTCCGTTATTATTCCTTTCAAAGAAGAGTCAACTTTCTTGGCTTTAGCCAAAGATTATGGATTATTTCCCCTAAAAATTACCCGTGTAAAAGGAACTCCAACCTCCGAAATTAAACGCAGTCTTTTGGCTTTTAGCCGAAATGAAACTCCAAATTTCCCTATTGATGAATTAATCATCGAAACCGCACGACATATTTACACTCCAGAATACATCGCTTTGACAAAGGATTTTTATTTGAAGATGTAATTTTGAACATTCTTTTTTTGGACAATTTGATTTTAATTAATAAATAATTTCTTAAATTTGATATTGTAATAGCGAGAAGTGAATAGTTAGCGGTCAACTTAAACACAAATCTTTTGAAAGACAAAAAACTCATATTAACAGCAATTACTTTTTTTCTAATAATAAACACAGCTTATTATTGGCAAGGAAAACTAGGCTTCTTAGCACTATTTGTGTTTTTGATTTTGTTTGTTGTATTTATAGTTCTTGGGATTCTATTATTTAAAGAAATCTATTATGCAATTGTCGAAAAATTCAAAAACAAAAAAAAATTATTGAAAATTGGAATTGTTCTGTCAATTTTACTTCTGACATTCTTTAAACCTTTTGGGCTAATTGACTTTGAAAAGTTTGAAGGCAATGACATCTTAATAGCCAAAAGAGAAGGTGTCGCGAATTGTATGACAACTTTAAAATTAAAAGATAATAGTAAGTTCACAGAAAAAAGCGTATGCTTCGGGATAAACGAAATTAAAGGAAATTATAATTTTAAAAACGATACAATCTTTTTTGAGAATGTTAGCTTAAATATAGAAAATGATGAGTTTTACAAATTCGCAATTATTAAACCATCAAAATTATTTGGAGACAGTAAACATCTTGCTTTAGTAAGATTTAAAAGTATTAAAGATACAATAGGAAATGAGCTTTTTATAGAAAAAGACGAGCTAAGTAAACTGAATAAAAAGCCGAACCGCTAACAGCTACTACAACGGATTTGAGCAATATGCTTAATTGAAATTGGTTTTGTAATTAGGAAATCAATCATTAACCGAAAGTTTAGGATTCCTTAATCTCTAACCTCGCCAATTTGCGACACTTAAAAAAATAATTAAACAATATTGTGAATAATCAACCAACTCATCAAGAATATGAAAACAAATTTCTCCCTCTTTTTGACTTTGTTTTTAACACTGGGATTGTTGGCTCAATCTCCTACTATTTCCAACAAAAATTTCTCGTTTGGCACTTATGGCCGGGCAGGAATTGGTTATGGTTTGGGAACAGAAGCCGCATTTCCGCAATCGCTCAATTTAAACGGAATGGTGGATTTGGTAAATCATTTTAACACCAATCTGGAGATCCATTTATCACTTCTTTAGTTTTCAAAAACAGACCTAACAGGTTTTAAAAACCTGTTAGGTCTAAACCTGAAAATATTTAGAAAAACAAAGATTTTTTCAAACGCTCAACGTTGTCAATTTAAATATTTTGAATTTTACAGATATAACTTTTCGTTGTTGTTTTGTTATATTTCTTTATGTAGATTTGTTCTAATAAACTTTTGAATTATGAAACCAGACTTATTTCAATCTCCAGATTATTACAATCTTGACGAATTATTGACAGACGAACATAAATTAATTCGAGATTCTGCACGCGAATGGGTCAAGCGTGAGGTTTCGCCAATCATAGAAGATTTTGCTCAAAAAGCGGAATTTCCAAAACAAATCATCAAAGGTTTGGCTGATATTGGTGCTTTTGGCCCTTATATTCCTGAAGAATATGGTGGTGCAGGTTTGGATCAAATTTCGTATGGTTTGATAATGCAAGAAATTGAAAGAGGCGATTCTGGAGTTCGTTCAACGGCTTCGGTTCAATCTTCGTTGGTGATGTATCCTATTTGGAAATACGGAAACGAGGAACAACGAATTAAATATTTACCCAAACTCGCTTCTGGTGAATTTATGGGTTGCTTTGGTTTGACCGAACCTAATTACGGTTCTGATCCGGGAAGTATGATTACAAATTTCAAAGATATGGGCGACCATTATCTTTTAAATGGTGCCAAAATGTGGATTTCGAATGCGCCTTTTGCCGATATTGCCATCGTTTGGGCAAAAAATGAAGAAGGAAGAATCCACGGATTGATTGTGGAACGTGGAATGGAAGGATTTTCGACTCCCGAAACGCATAATAAATGGTCGCTTCGTGCATCGGCAACTGGAGAATTGATTTTTGATAATGTGAAGGTTCCAAAAGAAAATTTATTACCAAACAAATCAGGACTTGGAGCACCGCTGGGCTGTTTAGATTCGGCTCGTTTTGGTATTGCTTGGGGCGCTATTGGCGCAGCGATGGATTGTTATGACACGGCTTTGCGTTATGCTAAAGAAAGAATCCAATTTGACAAACCTATAGCTGGGACTCAATTACAACAGAAAAAATTGGCCGAAATGATCACCGAAATCACCAAAGCGCAATTATTGACTTGGCGATTGGGCGTTTTGAGAAACGAAGGTAAAGCAACGACTGCTCAAATCTCGATGGCGAAAAGAAATAATGTAGATATGGCGATTCATATTGCTCGTGAAGCTAGACAGATGCTAGGAGGAATGGGAATCACCGGCGAATATTCGATTATGCGACATATGATGAATTTAGAATCAGTGATTACGTATGAAGGAACACACGACATTCATTTATTGATTACTGGAATGGACATTACTGGAATTCCTGCTTTTAAATAGTGCTAAACAACTATTAAATAATTCCTAAAATTCAGATTCAGAGCTTCTTGGTAACGAGAAGCTTTTTATTTTTACATAATTTAAAAGTCTGAAAAAGAAATAAATACATACTATTACAATACAAAATAATATAAAGAAAAATAAAAAAATATTCATCAAAACAGCTGCCTTTTTATTCCTATTGGCATTTTACAATTGTTCAGATGGTGATGTATTAACAGCAACCACGCCTATAAATACAACAATACCGATAAATGCATTACCACCAATTGTTGAGACAAATTTGCCGAAACAACTCAATTATTTAGCTCTTGGAGACAGTTATACCATTGGACAAAGTGTATGTACAACCTGTAGATTTCCAGAACAATTACGAAAAAAACTCGGGGATTTAGATCCAAAAAACACCTACACTTCAAAAATTATTGCAACAACAGGTTGGACAACCACCAATTTGATTTCGGCAATAAACGCTGAAAAGCCTGCTAAAAACTATGATTTAGTGACTTTGTTAATTGGAGTTAATAATCAATATCAAAACAGAGCCTTTTCGATATATGAAACTGAATTTCCTGAATTAGTAAATAAAGCTATTTCGCTTGCAAGAGGAGACAAATCGAATGTGATTGTAGTTTCTATTCCAGATTATGCTTTTACTCCTTTTGGAATGCAATCTGGAAATCAATCTTATATTTCGGCGGAAATCGACCGCTATAATGATTTTGCTCAAAAGTATTGCTTGAATAATAACATAGAATTTATAAACATCACTGATATCACTAGACAAGGTCTTAAAAATCCGGGCTTGGTTGCCACAGACGGCTTACATCCGTCAGAACTAGCGTATTCTCAATTTATTGAACGAATATTGCCAAAAGCTTCAATCTTTATTAACAACTAAAATTCACGAAATAGTTGAAAATATTTTAAAATAAAGGAGCTATTTCTATTTCTAGTCCTTCCAATGCTACAGTAACTGGAATTTGACAACTCAAACGACTACTGGTTTTAACATTGGGTAATCTCGAAAGGGTTGCCAACTCAGCTTCTTTTTTTTCGGGTAGATTAACATCGTTAATGGTATAACATTGACACGTATGACACATCGCATTTCCCCCACATAAACCTATCGTTCCAACTGGTTCCAACTCGTATGCCCGAACAATATGCATCAAATTCAGTGACATATCGGTGGGTGCTTTCACTTCATGTGTTTGACCTTTGCGATCTTTTATTTTAATTGTAATATCCATTATTAAATACTGTAATTATGTTTTGCTTATAAAATGCCATGTTTTGGGTATTCATTCCATTACAAAACACAACCATGCTTTAATGTTACTCAAAGCATAGTCGCACTAAAATTTTTATCCTACATTGACAACAGTTTCGATTTGCGGAGCATATTTCTTGATTGTAGTTTCCACTCCTGCTCTAAGCGTCATATGGCTTACACTACAATTTGTACAAGCTCCTTCGAGGCGAACAGTCACGTGTTTACCGTCTTCGATAGAAACTAGTTGAATATCTCCTCCATCAGAATTTAAAAAAGGCCGAACTTCTTCGAGCGCTTTTAAAACATTTGTTGTTAATTCTTCTGTAGTCATTTTTATTATATTATTTACCCGTCGGAACGAGTTTTGGTGTTATTTTTTTACTGATGAACAACCTGCCATAGTAGTGATTTTAACTGCTTCTGTAGCTGGTAAGTTTGCGTTTCTGCTTACTACTTCTTGCACTACATTTCTTGTAATTTCTTCAAAAACAGTTTCAATTATTGAGCCAGTTTGCATTGCTGCTGGACGACCAAAATCGCCTGCTTCTCTAATAGATTGGACGATTGGAACTTCTCCCAAAAATGGAACTTGTAAATCTTCGGCAAGATTTTTTGCCCCTTCTTTTCCAAAAATATAATATTTGTTATTAGGCAATTCTTCTGGTGTAAAATAGGCCATATTTTCTATAATTCCCAAAACAGGAACATTTATAGCTTCGGACATAAACATAGCAACCCCTTTTTTAGCATCGGCAAGAGCCACGGCCTGTGGTGTACTCACTACAACTGTACCTGTAAGTGGTAAAGCTTGAACGATTGACAAATGGATATCTCCTGTTCCTGGTGGCAAATCAATCAATAAAAAGTCTAATTCTCCCCAATCAGCATCAAAAATCATTTGATTTAATGCTTTTGCAGCCATTGGCCCACGCCACATTATCGCTTGATTTGCAGGAGTGAAAAACCCTATCGAAAGTATTTTGACATCATAATTTTCGATAGGTTTCATTTTTGATTTGCCATCAACTTCCACCGAAAGAGGTTTTGCATTCTCTACGTCAAACATTATTGGCATTGATGGACCGTAAATATCGGCATCAAGAATTCCTACTGAAAATCCCATTTTAGCTAATGAAACGGCTAAATTAGCAGTAACCGTAGATTTTCCTACTCCTCCTTTTCCAGAAGCAACTGCAATTATATTTTTGATTCCAGGTATAGATTTGTCAGGAGCGATACTTTTTTCTGGAGCTTCAACTTTGACATTGATTTTGATTTGAGCGTTTTGCGAAACTTTCTCTAAAATGGTTTTTTTGATATCGTCCTCAGCACGTTTTCTAATGTGTAAGGCAGGAACGTGTAATACTAAATCTACTATTACTTCGTCTCCAAAGGTCACTACATTTGCGATGGCGCCACTTTCTACCATATTTTTTCCTTCGCCAGCAACAGTGATAGTTTCTAAAGCTTTAAGGATTTCTTTTTTATCTAATTTCATTTGTAACTATTTATTGTTTTCAACTGATGATTCTTGAATTGAAATTATATTTATTTAAACTGATTCTATTATAAATTTCCGACTGCAAATATACCAAGAAAAGTTCTTATTATAAAGGTTTTAATGAGGATTTATTGTAAAGAATAATAGCAGATTTAGCAATTTTATTTGAGCTGTGATTGCAAATCAAAAACTCATTTCTGGCTCCCAAAAATGTTTTTCAAAATCCATAATTTGATTATCGACCACAACAATTCCTTCGCTTTCGAGCAGTTGTTGCATTAGATTTGTTCCGTCAAAATGGTGTTTTCCTGTGAGCAATCCTTTTCTATTTACCACCCGATGCGCTGGTACATCTTCGAGATTATGTGCAGCATTCATTGCCCAGCCCACCATTCGAGCTGATCGAGCTGTTCCTAATATTTTAGCAATGGCGCCGTATGAAGTAACTTTGCCGTAAGGAATTTGTCGGGCAATAGCATAAACTCTTTCGAAAAAATTGTCGTTTGGTTTGGTCATCTGTTTTACCAATAATATTTTATGATATTGATTAACGTAATGATTGAAATCAATCCTGTAATACTTCCAATAATGGTATTCATGTTTTTCATAATGAAATCTCTATTTTTTTCAATTTTATTAAAATAGGTCATATAAAAATAAAAGACAACAAACGAACCTAATAAAACACCGTTTACGAAGATAAAAATAGAAGTGGTATCAAAAGAAAATAACTTGTATGAAGCCAATGTTATACTGACAAAAACATAATAAGGTATTGGGAAAAAATTGAGTGCAGAAAGTAGCATTCCAAGAAAAAACCGTTTGGTTACACTTTTAGTGTCGAGCTTTTTAGTTTTATCTTTCGGTTTCTTGGCCAACCATAAAAAATAAACCGTCAATGTCGCAAAAATTCCAAATCCTATTTCTCGCATTAAAGTAACTAAATCAGGACGTCGGTTGATAATCTTTGCAAATAAAATAGAGAAAAAAACTTGGACACAAATAATTATTAAGGCGCCAAACACAAACCATAACGCGTTTCGCTTTCCTTCTTTATGATTTACTTTCGCAGCAGTCATATTGATTAATCCAGGTGGAATAATCCCTATAAAAGCACTAATGAAACCGAAAAATAATGGCGTTATATAACTCATTTACAATATGTGATTGTTCGAAAAGGCTACTCTTTAATTTTAAATCGAATGTACGTAATGGCTTTGTTAATTTCTAAATATTGTTTTTCATAAAACGTCTGAAAAGCAGTAACTTCCTCTGGACTTCCTTCGTTTACATAAACATTATGATTGGCATACAAAACTTCGTGACCTTCGCCGTGAAGCAATCCAAGGGTGTAACCGTGCATAAATTCGCTATCGGTTTTCAGGTTGACAACACCGTCTTTTTTGAGGATTTTTTTATACAATTGCAAAAATTCCGAGTTTGTCATTCGGTGTTTCGTGCGTTTGTATTTGATTTGCGGATCGGGAAAAGTTATCCAAATTTCGTCCACTTCATTTTCAGCAAAAATATGATTGATTAATTCGATTTGGGTGCGAATGAAAGCCACATTATGCAATCCTGTTTCCACAGCAGTCTTGGCTCCACGCCAAAAACGAGCTCCTTTGATGTCGATTCCAACGAAGTTTTTGTTGGGGTATTTTTCGGCCAAACCAACGGAATATTCGCCTTTGCCACAGCCCAATTCAATAACAATTGGATTGTCATTTTTGAAAAAATCGGTGTTCCATTTGCCTCTGAGCGGGAATAAATCGCCCACTACTTCTTCTCTAGTTGGTTGAAAAACATTATTGAATGTTTCGTTTTCCTTGAATCTTTTTAACTTATTTTTACTTCCCACGCTATTATTAAATATTTTACTTCTTACAATTCGACCAAAAAGTCTCGATTGGCAAAATTAGGGAATTTATTAGACGCAATGGCGCGGATTTTTAAATACTATTTCCGTTTGCTCTTTTTTGCTTTTTCTTCTTTCGGATTTTCCTCAGATACTTTGCCCAATTTGATTTTAGTTTTGCCGTCTTCTCCATCTATCACAAGCAAGTTGACTACAATCCCTTTGTATCTTTGAGCTTCTCTTTCGCTTAAATTGGCGATTTTATAATCGTCTTTTGGATTTCTCAAAGGAATTCTCACCCCTAAATTGGTTCCTTTATTAGACAGAGAATAGATTCCTTTGGCGTCTAAATTCAAAACACTTGATGTGATTTTAAATTCTTTAACCGTTATTTTATCTCCATTTATGGTTGTAATTCCGTGTAAATCGCTAAAAGTAATATTCTTTACATCTCTATTAGGAAAGGCCGTTTTGCCAATTTTTATCATTGGAGCAAAATTTATTAAAGCACCATTTTTAATACTAAAATCCATGTTTCCCATAATCGAATTGGCTACCAAATCTCCCGAATTCATCACTCCAGCAAGTGATGCTGTTAATGAAAGTTTTCCTCTGATGTCACTAGGATTGAACGATTTTATTCCAAAATTATCAAACCCCTCCAAAAAATTTGAAATAATTCCTTCTCTTAATTTTATATTTGATTTAAAATGCATCAAATGGTTTTTGGGAACTAACTGAGCATCAAAATAAAATGACCCTCCTTTTGACCCATACATCGATCCATTTTTTACAGACAAACCGCCATTGTCAAGCAAGATATTCACCTTAAACTGGGTTCCTATCATTTTTCTATAAGAAAATTTGTCAACCTTCATATCTAAATTGACTTTAGATTTACGAAATACATCTTCAAACTGACTGGAAGATTGGGTTTTGTTTTGTGTTTTTACAGCTACCGATTTATCATGATAGGCCAAGACGCCAAGTATTTGTTTAATGTCTAAAAAAGGGCTTGAAATCTTCCAATTGACCGTCATTTTTTCGGGAGCATCATAATATAAATTGAGGAAGTTATCGACTCTACCCTCCATATAAACGGTGTTTTTTTTGTTTTGATATCGAATGTTTTTTATCAATAA
>Ga0209480_10002943_pt1 | contig 11360 bp, 13 predicted proteins | sample JI61114C2DNA_FD_187501 | JGI IMG/M metagenome (GOLD analysis project Ga0209480, IMG submission 187501) | Wastewater effluent complex algal communities from Wisconsin, to seasonally profile nutrient transformation and Carbon sequestration -... | ecosystem: Engineered > WWTP > Effluent > Algae...
CCCAGCAGCTGTGTCAGGCCAAACACATGTTCAGTGAACCCAGCTGTGTCGGTATAGTGCTCCTCAATCCGCAAATCCGATTCGTGGTACAACAGACCATCCAGAACGTGGGTGGGCGATGTATATATATCTTGAACCTGAAGTTGCTACCACTTTTGGGGATGAAACCGTGCTGGATTCCAGCGTCCATCCTCCATTGGTTCACAAGCTGCATCTGTCATTCGAAGGATGGCTGGGTGATTGCATAATTGAGTGTTTCCCATGTTTTGCGGTGACGGCGGAAGCAAGGCATGGGATTGAGTCTGCGAGGCTTTCTGGTGTGTGCTTCCAAGGGTTGTTGGTTTCAAAATCCGAGCAATTCGAAGAACTGTATCCAGAGCGTCAATTGCCGACTTTTTACTGGTTGCAGATAACTGGAATTGCGGGTCAAGAGGACTTTGGAATAGCGGACGACTATCGCTTGGTTGTCTCAAGCTGGGCTTTGCAGGTGTTGCAGTCGTTTGGTCTGGAACAGGCTTTATCATCGCCTTATGATGGTTGATTTCGTATTCTAGTTATGAAAATATGGGATCGGTGTAGAAAACTTTACAGTACGTTAAGGGTTTTTGACTGTTCTCAACGGTCTGAACTTCCCTGAGCCAGCTTACCTCTACTCTTCCAAATATAGTCGCCCGTCAAATTAATGTACTCCCATCCCAGCGGCGACAAGTATTGTAAATGCTCAGGATCAATCATTATTCCACTGACCTGCATCGCCTGTACCGCTCGTTCCACAGAGACCGTGTTCCACAACACGATGGCAACAGTAACGAGGTTCAAACCACTGGCTCGATAGCGCTGTTGCTCAAAGCTACGGTCACTAATCTCACCCAAGCGGAAGCGTGCCAATATTAATTTATCTCAAAATTATCGACATCTCGAAACGCCTTTTCCATTGTTTGCAAAACTACAAAAGGCTCAACCTGATCATTTTTAGCCAGATCGAGGATATAAACCTCAGTAAGGCTTGAACACTTCCTCTTGAGTTCCTGAAACAGGGCTTTTTCCAAACCACTAAAGCCAATCATTGGTGCTGATGCTTTAGGACGCGTCTGAGCTGGAGGATCTTTAGGCTTGGGTGTGGCGGCTTCAGGCTTTATGGTTGCTTTTGGTTTTTTAATTGGCTTCTCTGCTTTTTTTGGTGGCTTCTCACCAAAGAAGAACATAAACCCAGTCACCTTACGCCCCAGCTTGATGTTTTCATAAGATACATCAAGGTCTGAAAACTGGTTGATTTGAGTGATCGCAAGATCAAGAACTCTGTTTTTGAAATCCTTTAAAGCTGGATATTGACCTTCAACTTGCAGGATTTGCTTAAATTTTTCTAGGTCAATCTCGCGCACTCCGCTGTTTTTCCACTGCATCAGCAATTCGTACAAACGAATGGCATAGGTGCTTGTCATTTTGGATATGGATTTAATCTTGTAGCTAGTAAACTTTTCCTCAAGCCGTGTGATATAGGGGACAACATCGTCGCCAAATTTGAGTTGAACTAACCCCGAACCTTCGACATACGCCACCGAAGACACCCAGCGAGCCTCTATCGTGCGATTTCTACCAGTTTCTGGGTGTATGTCATGCAAAACCACATAGCGATGAAAAAGCGTCTTAGCAGCGTTTTTAAGCTGGCTATAGGTGATTTTGGGGTCTAACCCAAACGTCATCGCATACTCATCGGCTCTAATGGACAGAAAATTATTTGACGTAATTCCTAGTCCAGTCTCTCTCGCCTCATGTATCGCCATCAAAATCAAACGTTGCTCCACGATATCGAGTCGATAACTCGCTTCGATGAGTCGATTAGATTTTACGACAAGCGCACTTTCTGTTTTTTTCATGGCTTCTTGATTCAACATGCTTGTTCTAGACAGGCGAACATAGCATCAATAAAGGGACTTTACAATATTAAGTCCCTTAATACCATAAATTCGTCCCCTTTTAACCATAAATTCGTCCCCTTTTAACCATAAATTCGTCCCCTTTTAACCATAAATTCGTCCCCTTTAAAATTCTGAAAGCCTTACAACATAAGGGCTAGAGCGTTACCTAAAAGCTCTTAAAAGCTATTAAAAGCTTTAAAAGAAGCGCGTGTGCATGCGCACAACACGCCCGCTCATTTCTTGCAATTTGATTCAATGACGAGATTTTTGGACTAGTCTTGGTTTGGTTTTTTGCTGTCGGTCTAGCTTGCTCACGCTACGCTGACCTCGGCAAAAAATTCACCCTTGGGCTGGGGGTTCTCAGATCCGTTTTAAAAAATTCATCCAGACGGCTTGAGATGAGTTCAGTAGTTCACGGAATCACACCCTCAAAACGATAAAATTTAGTCAAAGAGCGGTTGATGAGGGGAGGAACGATAGTGGATATAGCGCTAAAACGCTCTGGTTTGCGTTTATAGGCACTTTAGAAGGGTTGGTGGTGGGTATGTACCACCTAGCATTTAGACAGGCCTCTAATCGCTTAAAAACGCGTTTTGCATTTTTTGTGAAAGTTGGTCAGATCTGAGGATGTTTTGATTAGCGATTCAGCGTCGGTTTTTGAGTAGGGACTCCAGCAGGTGAAGTCCCATAGAATTTTGCTTAATTTTACACACAATCATTTGATTAAACAGTTTTTTCAAGAATTTTTAGCTCAACGGTCAACCCTGCGGCAACGGTCATGTTAACCAACGAGTCCAATCCAAACAGATGAATCCGCCCTCGCATCAAGTCAGACACCCGTGGTTGAGTCACACCCAACAGCTTGGCCGCTTCGGTTTGGGTGAGCTGGTGTTTGTTGAGGTAGTCCTTCAACGCCGTCAACAGCACTGCTCGAAGCTTCATGTTCTCAGCTTGTTCAGGGGTATCCTCAAGTGCATCCCAAACACTGTTAAAACGCTCACCCATCATGGCGATCCTCCAACAACTCACGGTAACGACGTTCAGCTAAATCCAAGTCTGGCCTACTGGTTTTTTGGGTTTTCTTTTGGAAGCAATGCAAGACGTAAATGGCCTCAGCAAACTTTGCCACATAGATCACCCGATACTGTCCAGACTCTTCCCTGACACGAATTTCATAGCACCCTTGCCCAACAGTGGGCATGGGTTTGAAATCATCTGGCATACGACCGCTTTGCACCAACCCAAGTTGGTAGCCTGCCTGTTGGCGAACGTCTACAGGAAATGCCCTCAAATCATCGAGCGACGTTCCAATAAACTCAATGGGCTTGTCATCCAATGGTGCACCTCAATTATACAATATTTTGTATAAAACCATGATATCGATTTTTGTATAATCTTTAAAAGGGACTTATTCCAAAAAGACTCCCTTTTAAAGATTTTGGGGACACCCCAACCCCCCGAAAAAAATGTCACACACCATGCAGCTCCGCTACAGGGCTAAAAAGCAAATATATTCATGGTTTTACGGTGTCAGACAGCTAGCGAAAAAGTGTCTGACAGCTAAATTATTTTATATTTTTTAATATAAGAAACAGATGCTTAATCTATGTTTTTGTCAGACAGCTAAATCTCGGGTTTGTTGGTTCATCCTTGGGTGATCTTCGCGTTTTGGCCAAAGCACTCGCGTTTTGTCAGGCAGGTGATGTACTGGTGGTTTGGAAGTTGGATCGTCTAGGCCGCTCGCTTCCCCACTTATTATCGATCATCAATACTTTAAAAAACAAACAGGTGGCTTTTCGGTCACTCACCGAGTGTATGGATACCACAACACCATCTGGTGAGTTGTTGTTTCATGTGTTCGGTGCACTCGCCCAATATGAGAAGGCGCTGATCACTGAGCGCGTTTTGGCTGGTTTGGCAGCTGCTAAAAAACGCGGGGGTGTGGGTGGCAGACCCGTTGCAATTCCACCTGAGAAATTAGAGTTAATTATCGCCGCGATTGATGGCGGGATGTCGAAAGCAGCTGTTTGTCGTAACTTTGCCGTCAAGCGAACGACGCTCGTAGAAACGCTGGCTCGCCAAAAGGCGATGCAGCAAAAAATTCCTTAACGTACTTTAAATTCCGTTTTCTACGCCGACCCCTAATAGTGTCTACGAAATCCTGGCCGGTTCAGTAGATCAGGGCGGCTCAGACCACAATGCCACCGAGGACTGCTCTCCCCACCCAGTGATCCGAAGAGTCGGCTTGTCAGGCAACACGACTGCCTGGACATCCTTTCAAGAGCTCGGACTGAACCATCCAGATAAGCGACGCCTCATAGCTTCTGCTCGCCAACGGGAAATAGAAAGCGTCCGACACAGACCAGCTTTCCTTCGTGCCGCAATTGGACCGAGACGGTGGTAATCCGCCGCCCTGCCCGCACGATATTGGGAATGGCCATCAGCGTGCCCGCAAAGGCCGGGCGCAGATAATCGAACGTCAGGGTGGCGCACTCGGGCAGTACGGTGTCGCCCCGCTCACGCGCCAGGTGAAGCGCTGCCACCTGCTCTCCGAAGCTTGCCAGGATGCCGCCGTGGAAGGTGCGGATCAGCGGATTGCCCACGTGCTCTTCCCGGAAATCCAGGAGGTAGCGGCGCTCGCCATCGACCTCGCCTTCGCGCAGGCCCAGAAAGCTCGCATAAGACGCCAGCACCGGTGCGGCGGGGGGTTGCAACTCCAAAGAGCTCACCGAGTCAATCCTCATTTATCAACTCCCGCCAGCGCCAGGTTAGGACTGTCGAAGGACGGCCCCATCGTGTCGATGGCGAAGGACCCTGCTACCGTGGCAACGGGTTCCTCCAGGCCCTCAGCTAATGCCTTGCCCACGATAAAGGCGACCGTTGCCGTGGTGGCGACGCAGTCCACGACGGCTCGTATGCCCACTCCGGTTGGGATGGATCGCAGATAGTCGACACGAAGGTCGATGGTGGCAATAGGCCGCATGGACTGCAATGCCGAAAAGATGGCAAGGCCGCAGGTGGTGTCCAGCAGCGTGACGAGGGCACCGCGATGCAGGGCGCCGCGATGATCGGAGAGCCGCATCGAAAATGGCATAGCCATCTCGGCTGTCCCGTTATCGATGCGGGCGATATCGATGCCCATGGTCTTGAACAGCGGATGGTGACTGCCAAAGAACAGCCCCGCCGCTTCAAAAGTGATCATGCCAGAATACTCCTCGCAATTTCTGGGTGGGCGCACAGGCTCAGGTTTGCAGCGCGGCCTGTGCGTAACGGTACTCCGCGTGCTCGACAGCGGTGATGGCTGCCTCAAGCTCGGCCAGAGGAAAACGCTCGCTTTCCGACGCCGCCTTGAAAGTCAGCGCCAGCTGTGTCCAGGTTGCGGCGGACTCGCGCATCAGCGCAGGCAGGGTGGAGCGGCGGATCTCGTCATCCAGCAAGGCAAGCTCGTCCAAGAAATCCGCATACATTTTCCGGAACCCCCCGCCGCCGGTGCCGCGCCTCTCGATCAGCTGATACGCAAAGCGCGCGGTCCAGCGCCAATCGGCCTCACTCGACCACAGCGGGAGCTGCTCCCGCCAATGCCCGAGCGCAGCGATGCCGCTGCACAGCGTCCCGTTCAATAGCAACCCGGCATTGCAGCGCACCGCCGCGCGCGCCGATTCACGCAGGGAACCCGTCAGTTGCAGCGAGTCCGGTGAATACATATTACCCTGATGCCGGAACGGCTCTTGGCTAGAGAAACGCGCCAGCGCCAGCTTGTCGCGCGGCACCGCCAGCAACTCCGGCCGCTCGGTATCGGTGACGAACACGTCGCCCGATGCGCGGGAGCGTCCCCAGGCCATGATCGCGTGGCCCGGGAAATGGGTGCTGGTGCCGTAATACGGCAGGTGAAAAATATCCGTAAGCAACAGGGCGGGAAAGCCAGCGTCCAAACGCTCATCGAGCGCCAGCATCGCCGCGTCGGCACTGGCGAACGTCGACCAGGTCATGGATGGCGCGAATGTCCGCAACACCCGTTCCTCGAATCCCAGCGAACGCACATGCACCATATACGGCACGGGCGCCCCGGAAGGAGCCAGATAGCTGATGCCGAGCCCGGAGCCGAGCCCGAAGCAGCAAGCCTCACTGAGCAGGATGCCATGGAACTCGAGCAGGTCCCGCAGGGCCGAACTGCCGCAATGATTGCCGGTCCGATGCGTAAACCGGGGGCCGGCTACCGGTGGTGCCAATGGAGTACTCAAATCTTCCTCATGTCTGCGTGTGTCGGAACAAGGATGCCCCGGGAGATGACTGACCAGAAAGATTCGCCGATCTCCTCCAGCGAATACCTCCCTCCTTTTTTGTACCAGGTCGCCATCCAATTGATGGCGCCCAGGCCGATCAGGCGCAGCAGGTGCGTATCGACATCCGGCCGGATGAGCTCTTTATCCTTGAGCGCCTCCAGCATGGTGGCCCAACAGCGCTCATAGCGGTCCCGCTCGCGAATCATTTCCTTGCGCGCCGCGCCGCGCAGGGACCGCCATTCGAAGAGCAGCACGTACATCATGTCGTCGCCGGAGAGGAGCACCTCGATATGTGCCTGCAGCGCGGCGCGTATCTGCTGTAGGGGATCCTCTGTCCCGGTGGTCGCCTCGGTGATGCCGCGGATGGTCCTCTCGATGGCCACCCGCATCATGTCCACCAGAATGTCTTCCTTGGCTCGGTAGCGATAATGCAGGCTGCCCGGCAACAAGTCACAGGCCTCGGCAATCTGACGCACGGTGGTCTTGTCGAATCCGTATTCCCGGAACAGACGGGCAGCCGTAAAAAGGACGCGCTCGCGGTCTGTCTCGGCGCGCAAGGGCTCATGATTGGTCATTAGGGTTACTCGCAGGGTTAGGGGTGACAAAAGTGTTACAGCCCCCGCCGTCCAGCGCAATCCATGCTTTCCCGTCACCCCGGGTTATTCCGGCCGGGCCACCGGAGCATCGCCAAACACCCGACCCGAAAAATGCCTGCAAGCGCCCGTGGGGCACTGTCATCGCGGGGATGTCTGCCCGGCATTGGCTACCTCACGCCCTCAACGCCGCCCTTTTGGCGGCATGCATTTGGTCAAACGCCCAACTTCTGGTATTTTTACTTGGTCAAACGGCCAAATGTCAAGGGGCAGGCCTGTAAGGGACGGCCAATAATGAATTCAGCGCACTCAAACAGCATAATCATGCAGCATTCGGACAAAGCGCGATGCACCTCGGGATTGAGGGCGATATCAAAGTCAATATAGCACTCGACCTGCTCCAGACTGGTTTTAAGGCTTAGATGGACAAAACTGAGACGGGTCGGGACAAAACTCTGAAAAGCCGTCAGCACCCGCAACAAATCGGGGCTGCTGTTGGCCAGGAAGCCCATCACGCCATGCGTGGCCGGGGTCAGCCGCCGCCCCAGACGCAAACCGAAGTCGGCATGGCTGGATAACTGCAGGCCGTTATGGGGTCAGCTCACGAAACGGAAATTAAAGCACGCTAAGCCTCCCCAGATTTCCGTAGCGGCCTGAACCGCCCCTGAATGATCGCTTGGGTCTGTGGCCAGATGTAATCGCCGGTCAGGAGAATGTGCTCCCAGCCCAGTGGCGACAAGTGACTCAGCAGTGTTTCGTCAATCTGCTTGCCCGAATCCCGCAGCGACTGCACGGCTCGCTCAATGTAAACCGTGTTCCACAGCACAATCGCGGCCACCACTAGGTTGAGACCGCTGGCGCGATAGCGCTGGTTCTCGAAGCTCCGGTCGCGGACTTCCCCGAGTCGATTTAGGAATACGGCGCGTGCCAGAGCGTTCTTGGCCTCTCCCTTGTTCAACCCAACCTGCACGCGCCGACGCAGCTCGACATGCTGCATCCAGTCAAGCATAAACAGCGACCGTTCAATTCGCCCAAGTTCGCGCAGGGCAACGGCTAGTCCATTTTGGCGCGGGTAGCTGCCGAGCTTGCGCAACATCAGGGATGCCGTCACCGTGCCCTGCCTGATTGAGGTTGCCAGCCGCAGAATCTCATCCCAGTGCATGCTGATCTGTTTCACGTTGATATTGCCGCCCACCAGACCGGCGAGCGTCGGGTACTGCTTGGCATCACCGCGTATGTACAAGCGCTTGTCAGCCAGATCACGAATACGGGGTGCAAAGCGGAAGCCCAGCAGCTGTGTCAGGCCAAACACATGTTCAGTGAACCCAGCTGTGTCGGTATAGTGCTCCTCAATCCGCAAATCCGATTCGTGGTACAACAGACCATCCAGAACGTGGGTGGCGTCGCGCACCGCCGCATTGATGACCTTGGTGTGGAACGGCGCGTACTGATCGGAGATGTGAGTGTAAAACTGCACACCCGGCTCTTGGCCGTATTTCAGATTCACCTGCCCACCAGACTGTCCGCGGCCACCTGCCTTGAAATTCTGGCCATCTGACGATGACGTGGTGCCGTCACCCCAATAGGCGGCGAACGGCTGACGTAACTGGGCATTGACCAGTTCAGCCAGCCCAGCCGAGTAGGTTTCATCTCGGATATACCACGCGTGCAACCAAGTCAGCTTGGCGTTGGTCGTCCCAGGGCAGGACTCGGCCATTTTGCTTAAGCCAAGATTGATGGCGTCGGCCAGAATAGCCGTCAACAGCAGGTGCTGATCCTCAGAGGAGTCTCCGCTTTTGAGATGGGAAAAGTGTTGGGTAAAGCCAACCCAGTGATCTACCTCCAACAATAGCTCGGTAATCTTCAGGTGTGGCAACATGCCATAAACCAACGACATCAGTTCAGCGGCCTCTGGCGGGACTGCGTTGTTCAGCGGGGTAATCTTGAGGCGGCCATTACTGGTGATCACAGCATCCGGCAATTCGTTGGCGGCAGCCAGACGCTCTACTGTCGCCATTTCCTTTTCTAACAAGGCAAATCGGTTTTCCAGAAAGCGGGAGCAATCGGTGTCTACCGCCAGCCCAAGCTGCTGTTGTACGTGTTGCGCCGCGAAGTCATTTGGAGGCAGCAGATATTCCTCGAAATCCTTGAATTGGCGTGAACCCTGTGCCCAAATATCACCCGAGCGCAAAGAGTTCTTTAGCTCCGTCAGCACGCACAACTCATAGATCATAGAAGCGTCGATCCAGCCCCTCCGACGTTCGCACCAGACTTTCCCAGCGCTTGCGCACAAACGAAATGGGAGCATCGTCCGGCACTTTGCGTGCTTGGCGCGCGTTCATCTCCTTGATCACGTTGACACCGGCCAGCAGGTCGAGTGCAACTGGTGCGGCTTTCATGGGCAGTGCTGTCAGCAACATCGGGGTGTAGCGCCGTAGCTGGTTGAAGTCATCACCGATCAGCGATAAAAAATCAAAATTCTCAGGCTGCGCCAACTGCTCCGCTTCGGTGATACTCTGGTTGAGCATGTCCCAAGGGATGACAGCCTCGATGGCAGTAAAGGGGTCGTCACCGGACTGCTTGGCGTCCAGTAGGGCGCGGCCGATACGGGAGTAAAGACGCACCTTGTCGTTGATGGCTTTGCCAGATTGCTGGAAGCGGTCAGCATGGTTGCGCTTGGCTTTGCTGAACACAGAACCCATGTAACGGTCGTGCAGGTCAATGATTTCGTCGATCAGGGTGGCGCGAGTATCGAGCAGCAACGCTGCCAGCGTCGCATAACGCCGAGTTGGCTCCAAGTCACGAAGATGCTGGGCGGTCATTTGCCCGCCTTCGCGGGCGAGCTTCAGCAAGCGATTCTGGTGGATTGTGTGGTCTAGCCCCAGCGGGAGATCCAGTTCATCGATGGTTTTCAGGCGGCTTAGATGGATTAACACATGCCTCGGCTTGGGTGGGCCGGGCGGCTGACGTAGCCAAACCAGTCCGCTGCTCTTGGTGCCGTCGCGCAGTGTCAGCAGCTGATCCAGAGACCGCCTATGCCGATCCGACAGTGGCGCGATCAGCGCCTCGTACATCTGGCGTGTGCCACGCGCCATAGCCTCGCTACACAGTCTGTCAATGACGTCCGCTGTTGGCAAAATGATACGCTGTTGCCTCAGCCGTTCAACCAAAGCGACAGCGATAACTAGGCCATGATCCGTTTGCCGACCCAATTCGGTCAGCTGGTGGGATAGGCGTCGATAATCTGCAGCGCAGAACAGTGTCAATTGCAGCCAGTCCTGCAACTCCACCAGATGTTCGCGCCGAGTCTGCGCCCGCTGGGCATATAGCGACCAGACATCGGGACTGATCTGCAATTGTTGGCCGATGAAGGCCAGCAAGGGAAAGGGAGGATCAGTATCGGGCGGCAAAATAAAGCCGGGGTGACGCAGGCAACACAGTAGCACCGTAAAACCAAGACGGTTGTGATCGCCGCGCCGCCGCTGAATGACAGATAAGTCTAGTGCCGACAAGGTGTAGTACCTGATGAGGTCGGCCTCATCTGCTGGTAAGGCAAACAACTCTGCACGTTCCGCCGGTGTCAGCAAGCTGCGACGAGGCATGGTCGATTCCCTTCTTTTTGTAGACAACGGATGAATCTGGCTATCACTGAACCATGCCCCAGTGATAGTGGAGTAGGAAGGCCAGAAACCATCTCAATAGAATTGTTTTTGCATTTTGATTGCATTACTATCAAAAAGTCTATAACTCATGTGATAAAAATGATCGTCGGCTACGCACGTACCTCCACCATCGAACAAGTCGCTGGACTCGAAGCCCAGCTGAAGGCGCTTGAGGCTGCCCAGTGCGAAAAGATCTTCCGCGAGCAGGTGTCGTCTGTTGCCCGTCGCGCGCAACTTCAGGCAGCGTTGGAGTTTGTTCGGGAGGGTGACGTCTTGGTGGCAACCAAACTCGACCGCTTGGCACGCTCGGTAGCAGACCTCATGGTGATCATCCAGACGCTGGAATCCAAGCAGGTTGGGCTGCGCGTTTTGAACCTTGGCATGGACACACAAACACCCACGGGTCGGCTGATGCTGACGGTATTGGGGGGTGTCGCGCAGTTCGAACGGGAGATGATGCTGGAACGGCAGCGAGAAGGTATCGCTAAGGCTAAAACAGCGGGGAAATATCGGGGTCGAAAGCCGATCGCTGCTGACAAGCGCAACAGCGTGCTGCAACTGGCAACGAGCGGTATGACCAAGGCTCAGATTGCGCGTGAACTCCAGATTGGGCAAGCCACGGTATATCGGATTTTGGCTGGTGCGACACCAAAGACACCGCAAAACCCTTAGCGTGCTTTAATTTCCGTTTCGTGAGATGACCCCATAAACTGCTACGTGGTGGGGGAGATGTCGAATTTGTGCAAGGTGAGCACAAGAAAAAAGAGCTGGCGCAACTGATTGACTTCAACATTCCCAGCAACAACCAGTTTTTGCTGGTCAATCAATTCACTGTGCAAGGAAGCAAGCAACCGAGGCGGCCTGATCTGGTGGCGTTTATCAACGGCATTCCCGTAGCGGTGA
>Ga0209480_10002944_pt1 | contig 11355 bp, 5 predicted proteins | sample JI61114C2DNA_FD_187501 | JGI IMG/M metagenome (GOLD analysis project Ga0209480, IMG submission 187501) | Wastewater effluent complex algal communities from Wisconsin, to seasonally profile nutrient transformation and Carbon sequestration -... | ecosystem: Engineered > WWTP > Effluent > Algae...
CTTCTTACATGTGGAGCGTCGGATCTGCGGCTTCAACGATCAACGTTTCCACTAGTGGTTTGTATTGGGCACAAGCCGATCTAAACGGTTGTTCGCACCGCGATTCCGTCGTGGTGAATTTTACGCCGCTGCCCGTGGTGGATCTCGGAAACGACACAACGCTTTGCCAAGGTCAATCGCTCACACTGAACGCCACCGTTCCGGGTGGTTCCTACCTCTGGAACGATGGTGTAACAACGGCTTCGCGCAACATTTCTTCCGCCGGGAATTTTGCCGTTACCGTTACCGCGCAAGGGTGCAGCAGCTCCGACCAGATCAACGTGGCGGTGAACCCCTTGCCCACTTTCAACCTCGGACCCGATACAACGCTTTGCGTCGGAAACAGCATTAACCTAAGCGCAGCCGTGCCGGGCGCTTCTTACATGTGGAGCGTCGGATCTGCGGCTTCAACGATCAACGTTTCCACTAGTGGTTTGTATTGGGCACAAGCCGATCTAAACGGTTGTTCGCACCGCGATTCCGTCGTGGTGAATTTTACGCCTCTGCCCGTGGTGGATCTCGGAAACGACACAACGCTTTGCCAAGGTCAATCGCTCACACTGAACGCCACTGTTCCGGGTGGTTCCTACCTCTGGAACGATGGTGTAACAACGGCTTCGCGCAACATTACTTCCGCCGGGAATTTTGCCGTTACCGTTACCGCGCAAGGGTGCAGCAGCTCCGACCAGATCAATGTGACGGTGAATCCCATGCCCGTGGTGGATCTGGGGTCGGACACCACGTTATGCACAGGGAACAGCATCACGCTTTCCGCGGCTGTACCTGGCGCAACGTATCTGTGGAGCAACGCGACTTCCGCTGCCACGCTCAACGTTTCCACAGCCGGTTCGTATTGGGCCGAAGCCGACCTGAACGGCTGCTCTCACCGCGACACAATCTTGGTATCATTCACGCCGCTCCCAGTGGTGGATCTCGGAAACGATACCACCCTTTGCCAAGGCGAATCACTCGCACTGAACGCAGCCGTGCCGGGCGGCTCCTACCTCTGGAACGATGGTGTAACAACAGCTTCGCGCAACATTACTTCCGCCGGGAATTTTGCCGTCACCGTTACCGCGCAAGGGTGCAGCAGCTCCGACCAGATCAATGTGACGGTGAATCCCGTGCCCGTGGTGGATCTGGGGCCGGACGTGGTAGTGTGCCCCGGTGCCACGGCCACGTTTGATGCCACTGTCCCGGGTGGCACCTACCTCTGGAACACGGGCAGCACGGCGGCGTCCATCACCATGGGAACGCCCGGCACATACAGCGTGCAGGTAACAGTTGGTGGATGCTCCGCAAGCGATGCCGTCGTACTCAGCAACTTCAGTCTGCAATCCGCAAATCTTGGCCCGGACCTCAGTATTTGCGCCGGACAATCGCAGCAAATCGGCCTCGATATTCCCGGGGCTACATACCTCTGGAACACCGGCGCCACCTCGGATTCCATCGCCGTTTCGACGGCCGGATCCGTTTGGGTGCGCGCCACGCTGAACGGTTGCATCGCCAGCGATACGCTCAACATTTCCGTGATCCCGTTGCCCGTGGTTTCGCTTGGGCCGGATCAACAAATTTGCCCCGGAACGAATGCTTCTCTCGATGCCACGATAACCGGTGCCGCCGCGTACCTCTGGAATACCGGGGCTACTTCGCCAACAATTTCCGCAGGCTTGGGCACATGGCAAGTTACGGTGACACAGGCCGGTTGCTCGGCGACCGACGCCGTCACCATTTCCGCATCGCCCGCACCCACCGTGGATCTTGGGCCGGACACCACCCTCTGCAACGGCAACACCATCACGCTTTCCGCAGCCACGCCCGGTGCCACTTTCCTGTGGAACGACGGTTCCTCCGCTCCCACCCTTTCCGTTGCAACAGCAGGAACATATTGGGTGGAAGCGGACCTGAACGGCTGCTTGGACCGTGACACTGTTACCGTAGCATTCACCACGCCGCCCGTGGTAGACCTTGGGCCCGACACTGCGCTCTGCCAAGGTGAAACGCTGGTGTTGAACGCCACCGTGCCGGGCGCATACTACCTCTGGAACGATGGTGTAACATCGGCTTCGCGAAGCATCGCCACCTCCGGAAATTACAGCGTGGTGGTTACCGCAAACGGCTGCGCCAGTTCCGATGCGATCAATGTTGTCTTCGGTCCCGCACCAACCGTTGACCTCGGGCCGGACACCACGCTCTGCACCGGCAACACCATCACGCTTTCCGCGGCTACGCCCGGTGCTATTTTCTTGTGGAGCAATGGTTCAGTCGCTCCTACTTTGGCCGTTGCAACTGCGGGAACGTACTGGGTGGAAGCCGACCTGGACGGCTGCTTGGACCGTGACACCGTTACCGTAGCATTCACCACGCCGCCCGCGGTAGACCTTGGCCCCGACACTGCGCTCTGCCAAGGTGAAACGCTGGGGTTGAACGCCGCCGTGCCGGGCGCTTATTACCTCTGGAACGATGGGTTAACATCGGCTTCGCGAAGCGTTACCACCTCCGGAAATTACAGCGTGGTGGTTACCGCAAACGGATGCGCCAGTTCCGATGCGATCAATGTTGTCTTCGGTCCCGCACCAACCGTTGACCTCGGGCCGGACACCGCGCTCTGCGGCACTAACCTATTGGCGCTGAACGCAACCTCAGCCGGTGCCACGTACGTGTGGAACGATGGATACACCCAGCCCCAACGAACGGTCGGGCCAGGCATTTGGAGCGTAGTGGCAACTGCAAATGGATGCTCCACTTCGGACAACATCACCATAACGGCATTGCCCACACCGCAAGCCATTTTGCCAACGGACACAACGCTTTGCGATGGTGCCACTTGGCAGCCGAACGTAGCGCAAACCGGTGCCAGTTACCTCTGGTCCACCGGAGCTACCACGCCCTCGATCGTCGTGGACCAACCGGGAAACTTTGATGTGACCATCAGCATTGGCTCTTGCTCCGCATCAGCCCAAACGGCGGTCTCCGTAGTTGAAATGAACGCGTTCACCTTGGGACCTGACACCACGCTCTGCCCCGGCCATAGCGTTACAGTTGGCAGCAATGCGCCCGGCGTTAGCGTACTGTGGCAGGACGGCTACATGGGAAACATGCGCACTATTGAACAACCGGGCAATTTTCAGGCGCAGTTCCATTTGGCAGGTTGCATGGCTGAAGATGAATTGGCGGTGCAGTTCACCCCGTTGCCAACGCTCAACCTCGGACCCGACCAAGTGATCTGCGAAGGCGACACCTTGTGGCTGGATCCAGCGACCGGTGCAGCTCAATTCCAATGGAGCAATGGCGATGCAACGTTGCCATTGCCGATAAACACAACGGGGCCGGTTGTGGGCCAGCTCACCATGGCCGGATGCGTTTCCCGCGATACGGTGCTGGTGATCGTACGCCCGTTCGTTTTCACCGTGGACCTCGGCCCCGACCGGAGCATCTGCGCGGACAACACCATTACGTTGGATGCCGGGATCGCTGGTGCAACTTACACGTGGAGCGATGGTTCGCACCTTTCAACGTTGCTCGTTGATCAGCCCGGCGAATACCGCGTGCAGGTGGAAGGCACGTGCATTTCCGCGGTGGACACCGTGCAGATCACGCAAGGCCGCTGCGCCACGCTGGTCTTTGTGCCGAATGCCTTCAGCCCCGATGGTGACGGACATAACGAAGTGTTCCTGCCTTCAGTTTCCGACCTCGTTGATGAATGGAACTTCGCGGTATACAACCGCTGGGGCGAACGCATCTTCAACACCACCGCGCCAGGCAAGGGCTGGGACGGAACTTCGAACGGAAAGCAAGCACCCGTGGGCGTGTATGTGTGGACGCTGCACTACGAGGCAATCACGGACGAAGGTGTCGAACAGGTGCAGCATCGGGGCTCGGTCACGCTGCTGCGCTAAGGGGCGCCAAACCCTTCCTCCTTCCAAATAAAACTGCCGTCTTTACTCCGCACGTACGCTAAATGCCCGCCCAACGTGACGAGCAACAAACCGGATTCTTGCACCTTCACCTCGTCGTAAAGCAACGGAACAAGGATGTGGCCGTCCGTGCTGATGGCGCCCGTGCCTTGTGCGTTTGCGGCGATGGCGATGCCTTGCTGCACGTCACTTAACTGCTTGTATTGTGGCTTCACCGTTTCCGCGCCAGTGCTGTCCACCAGCCCGAACAGCGAATCCTGTTGCACCCGTGCGAAGCCTTCGTGCATCTCCCACGCTTGGTCGTACTTCGGCTCCAGCAGCACCTTTCCTTCGCTGTTTACGAAGCCCCATTTGTTTTTCTTCCGCACGGGGGCCGCGTTGTTCGCCATTAGGCCGATGTCGTTGTAGGCAGCAAGGACCACGCGTGTTCCCGCCGTGTCGATCATGCCCATTTTCCCTGCGGAAAGCACGCGTGCCAGCCCGTTGTGGAAGTCGCCGTTGTTTACCGTGAGCGCATTGGCCTCGTATCGCTGCGGAATTTTGAACGCTCCCGTGCCGTCCACATAGCCGCATTTGCCTTTGTCCACCACCAACGCCAAACCGCTGTTGTACCCGCCGACATGGTCGTGCTCCACAGCCAAGACCACCTCGCCGAAACGGTCGATCACGCCCATCATTCCGTCCTTCCGTACGCGGGACAGCAGGCCGTTGCCGAAGCCTTCGACCCAATCGTATTTGAACGGGACCACCACAGATCCTTTCACGTCAACCACGCCGCTCAATTCGTCCTTCGCCACAACGGCCAGGCCCTTGTTGAAACGCATCGCTTTTTCGTAGGTGAACGGGATCACCGTCGCGCCCTTTTCGTTTATGTAACCGTAAATACCGCCCTTGGACGCAAGGGCCAAACCGTCATCAAATTCGCCTACTTCTTCAAATTCCAAGGGAACTACCACATTCCCGTTCCGGTCCACGGCACCTTCATGTTCGTTGGCCTCTACCATGGCAATGCCCTCGTGAAAGTCCAGCACGTTTGCGTATTGGATGGGCACCACGGGATTGCCCAGCTTGTTCACCGTGCCTACCAACCCGTTCAGCCCCACCTCGGCCTGGCCGTGTTGGAAGGGTTCGGCAAAATCGTATTTCGCTTCGATCCGCGGCGTGCCGCTGTCGTCCACAAAGCCCCATTTGCCTTCGTGCCGGAAGGGCAGCAGCGTTAGGCTCGCCACCTTCAGGTCGTCCATCACCTCGGTGAGGTAGGGGTAGGTCGGCCAGTCTTTCAGGAACCGCGTAACATTGGCCACGGTGAGCTCTTTGGTGTAGATGCCATAGATCCTGCGCCACGCTTGCGGCACGTTGGGGCTCGCCGGGTAGCGCTGAATAAATGCTGCATATTCCGCAGGTGTATCGTGCGGCGTCATCACCTCCAACTGCCGGTCTTCCGCTTCGTGTACATAAGGGCTTTCCGGATGCGCTATAATGAAGGCTTCGTATTCCTCCAACGTGCCATGGGGCGTGCCTTCACGGAACACCGCTTCCTCCATTCGCGAGCGCGCTTCAAACAACTCTTCCGCTTGCGGATGAGTGGCAATGAAATCGCGATAAGCCGCTGCCGTATTGGCCGCGCGGGCTATCTGGAACGCCAGCTTGTCCCGCCGCTGTATGGCTTCGGGCCATTGCACGCTCCCCGGGTATAAATTCCCGAACCGCGTGTAGGCCGCGACATCGTCGGCCTCTTCCGCCAATTGCCAAGCCAGGACATGCACGTGTGCTTCCTGTGCGGAAATGGTGATGCTGTCCACGCCCAATTTGGCAAGTTTGCCTTTCCCCTTTTCCGGCAAAGCCGAATAGGCAAAGCGCGAACGCTGGATGGCCGCCCAACTGGAATCGAGCTGATAGAACGGATTGTCTTGCCTGCCGGTGATCACGCTAAGCCCGTACCACGCGGCGGCCGGTTGCTTTTTTGTACTGGACAGGAACAGTTCCCGTGCCTTGAAATAATCGTGGATGCCCAAGGCTTCAAAGCCCCGCTCAACCTTGCCCGCATTAGCCGGTTGCACCAGTAACAATGCTGTAATGGCCGTGACCAGACCGCTTCTTTTCCACGTCATGCCCGTTCCTCCGTCCTGCCCGCGCCTCGCGGCCGCAGGCTCCTGTGCTCAATGGAAGCTCTCGTACGCGCCCTTGAATTCGGGATCGTCTATGAAAACATCCTTACCTAATTCCAGCGCAGCTTTCGCACCGCTCTTGTCGCCTTTGCCATTGAGGTATTCGGCATCGTGGATCAGTGCGCTCTTCATCAATTTCTTCTGGTCTTCGGGCAAGGATGAAAGGCCGCCCGCAGCATCAAGAGCCGCTTGGTATTGCTTCATGCTTTCATCACCGTCTTTCTGCAAATTGGTGTTGTATTGGCACAACGCCAGCATCATCCAAGGGCCGGGATTCTCAGGGTAATAGCCCGTCATCGAATCGAAGAACCTGCGTGCCTTGCTCATGCCTTTTACACCGCTTTCATACTCGTTCAGCCCGCTCTCCTGGGCCATGGTGTTCAGCTCCGCCCAAAAGTCCTCGTAGTTCCCGAAGAATTCCTTCTCCTTGTCCTTCTTCCGATATTTCTCGGCGTACTTCAGGGCATCGCGGTCGGCCTTTTTGTAATCCTCCATTTCCTGATACTTCGGGATCTTGCTCATCTCGAACAGGCACATGCTCATGTACAGGTACGGCAGCGGGTCCTTCTTGGTGTTGTCGGCCTCGGTGTAGCGCTCCGCCTTGGTTATGCATTCCTCGTACTTCTCGTCCACGTACTTCACCAGCAGGTCGTCGTACTGTTTTTCCTGTGCTCTGGCCGGAAAAGCCATGGCCAAGAACGTGGCTGCGGAAAGCAGGTTGATAATCGTGCTCTTTTTCATGCTGAAGGAGATCTTGGGTGCAGTAGGCAAGATCGGTGCCGAAGTTAGCAACGCGCATTGGGAAACCGCTCGTTTCCGCCTGTGACGGTACTTTTGCGGCATGCGCATCGACATCCTCACGGCTTTGCCGAGCCTGCTGGACAGTTATTTCAATGACAGTATTCTACGCAGGGCGCAGGAAAAAGGATCCGCCGAAGTCCATATTCACGACCTAAGGGCTTTTTCCCTCGACAAGCACAAGCGCGTGGACGACTACCCGTTCGGCGGCGGGGCCGGCATGGTGATGACCTTGGGCCCGATCCACAAGGCCATTTCCGCTTTGCAGGCGGAACGCGCGTACGACGAAGTGATCTACATGAGCCCCGACGGCGAACTGCTGGACCAGCCGCTGGCCAACCGACTGAGCACTTTGGGCAACATCATTATCCTCTGCGGCCACTACAAGGGCGTGGACGAGCGCGTGCGCGAACACCTCATAACGCGGGAGGTGAGCATCGGCAATTACGTGCTCAGCGGCGGTGAACTGCCTGCGGCGGTGCTCAGCGACGCCATTATCCGCCTGTTGCCCGGCGTGCTCGGTGATGTAACCTCTGCTCTTTCGGACAGCTTCCAGGACGGCTTGGTGGCTCCGCCCACCTACACCCGCCCGGAGGTTTACGGCGAATGGGCCGTGCCCAAAGTGCTGATGAGCGGCCACGAAGCCAAGATCCAAGAATGGCGGCACCAGCAGGCCGTGCAGCGCACCCGGGAACGCCGACCGGACCTGCCGGGTCTCAGGGAGAACGCCAACGACTAACTTTGCACCCGGATTATTCCTTAATATTGCGCCCCCGAACGCGGGACCTGACCCCGTAAAAAGCCTTCCGCCATGGACAAGATCAAGCAACTCGAGAAAGAATGGGCACCTGTGAAGCAACAGCCCAACTTCAAAGCCGGTGACACCGTTACCGTGCACTACCGCATCAGCGAAGGCAGCAAGGAGCGTATCCAGCAATACCAAGGCGTTGTTATCCAACGCAAGGGCAGCGGAAGCACGGCCACCTTCACCGTACGCAAAATGAGCGGATCCGTAGGCGTGGAGCGTATCTTCCCGATCGCCTCACCCTTTTTGGACAAGATCGAAGTGAACAAGCACGGCGACGTGAACCGCGCCCGCATCTTCTACATCCGCGAACGCCGAGGCAAGAGCGCCCGCATCAAGGAGCGCCGCATGAGCGTGGAAACACAAGCCACCAACGCCAAGGCAAAAGCCGAAAAGGCAACCGCCAAAGCCAAAAAGACCGCCGACGCCGTAGAGGCGAAGTAAGCGGATTACCTCCGTTTGGAAAAGTCCTGCCGTCCGGCGGGACTTTTCTTTTTGTAATTATGTGCTGAACAAAAACCTTGGACCATGGGAATTGTATGGAGCCTCATCATTGGCGGCGTAGCAGGTTGGTTGGCCGGCACGATTATGAAGGGCGAGGGGTACGGCGTGCTCGTCAACATCCTGCTCGGAATAGTTGTGGTCTGGTGGGCGGCCTGGTATTCGGTTTGCTCGGCATTGCAGCCACCAACCTCGTTGGCCAGGTGATCTGTGCCACGGTAGGCGCGGTTTTGCTAATTGTACTAGTGAGGAAGCTGCGGAAGTGAGGAGTTCCCGTAGGGCTACCGACCACGGGCAACGAAGAACAATTCACGCTCGCCTTTGCCCTTTAGATCGATCCGGCCACGAGGCTCGATCTGTAGGCCATCCCCTTTCAGCCGCTCCCTGGTGTTGGCGGAAATGGTGACGCGCATGGGTTCCGATGTTCCTTCGATGCGGGAGGCGATGTTCACATCATCCCCGAAGATATCATACTGGTAGCGCCGCGTGCCGACCAGTCCAGCGATCACGGACCCGGAGTGGACCCCGATCCGGACCGCCCAATTCGGGCCGGACCCGTTGGATCGGGCCTTCATGTGATCGATCATGTCCAAGGCCGCGGACACTGCCCTGTCAGCATGGTCGGGCACGGGCCGGTTCAATCCCACCAGCCCGATGTACGCGTCACCGATGGTCTTCAGCCGCTGGCCCACATGGGCTTCCATGATGATGTCAAAAGCGCTGAAAATGTCCGAAAGCTCATCCAGCAACACCCCTTTTTCCAATTGACCGGCGATGCCGGTAAAATCCACCAGGTCGCAAAAAACCATGCTCAGCTCTTCGATCTTTTCCGGCCTGGAAGTACCTGTGGAAATAAGCTCCTGTACGACTCGTCGAGGTAAGAAATTCGCCAGCAAACGTCCTGTCTTCTTCCGTTCCGAGACCAATTCAAGCTGGGTGCGCACACGCGCCATGAAGATCACCGGGTCGAACGGCTTGGAGATGTAATCCGATGCCCCCAGTTCGAATCCGATGGCCTCGTTCCCGGTACCGGCCAAAGAAGTGAGAAAAATGACGGGGATCGAGCGCGTTTGGCTATTGGATTTCAGGGCCATGCAAACCTGATGGCCGTCCATCCCCGGCATCACTACGTCCAGCATGATCAAGTCCGGTATGGGGTCCTTGATGGCCAACTCCAGCGCAGCCTCCCCTGATTTAGCCACCTTCACCTTGTAGTCCCCGCCCAGCAGACCCACCATCATGGTCAAACTCTCCGGGCTGTCATCCACTAAAAGCAAGGTCTGCTTCTCATTTCCCAGTATGATCGTGGCGGGCTTCATGATGTCACTTTGGACAACGTGCTCATTGCCTCGTCGAACTCCCAGTTCTTCACTTGTGCGTGCGCGCGGTCGAAGACTTGCTTCCTGGCAAGGTCCGATGTGGACAAGGCCAATTCTTCCATCGCTTGAAGTGAACCGGCATCGTGGTCCGCCAAAAGCCGCAGGACATCCCGAACGGCGGTCCGCAGCTCTTCTTCGTTCAACGCAGCTGTCGGAACATGAGCCAACTCTACTCGTGGAGAGGAGCCCAAATATCCGCGGATGCCTTCCAACGTCCCGGTCAGCTTAGCGCACAAGTCGTCCACGTGTTCCTTCAGCTCCGCGTCATCTGCATGGGCGCCATCGACCAGTGCCTGCTCCACTTTCCTCGCCGCCGTCAGTACGTCATCCGCCCCTAAGTTGCCGGCAGACCCCGCCACGGTGTGGACGGAGATACGCAAGGTTTCCAACTCGCTTTGCCGCAACAATTCGGGTAGTTCAGCCGGGGAAGCGCTCCATTTGGAAACGAACAGCTCCAGTAATTTGGCGTAGATGCCCCGATCGTTCCGCAATCGTGCCAAGGCCGTTTTCGTGTCCAGCCCTGTTATCTGGATGTCGACCCCGCTTTCCATTGCCGTGCCGGATACCAGCATCGCGCCGACTTCACTCTCGCTGGTTTCACAGATCCAGTGCATCAAGCTCTTGTACAGCAGGATCGGGTCGATGGGCTTGTTGAGGTGATCGTTCATGCCCGCGGCCAGGCTCTTCTCGCGTTCCCCCTTCATGGAATGCGCGGTCATTGCCAAGATCGGCACTGAGGTTCCGCCCGGAAGGGCACGGATCCTGCGCGTGGCTTCCAGACCGTCCATCAAGGGCATCTGGATGTCCATGAGCACCCCGTCGTACTCTTTCTCCGTGAACATGCGCACAGCCTCCTCCCCGTTGTCCGCATGGTCCAATTTGATCCCCGCGTCCTGCAGCAGCTCCGAGGCCACCTGCCAATTGATCTCGTTGTCTTCGGCCAACAGGATCTGTTTCCCCTCCAGCAACCCGCGTACCTGGTCCATGTCCAAATGGTCCCGGGTGGTCTTGCGTACGCCTTCCAAGTCGAACTTGAAGATGGCGTTCAACGTGTCGAAGAGCAATGATGGGTCCACCGGTTTTACTAGATAACCGTCGATCTGACCTACCTGGGCGGCGATGCGCACATCATCTACGCCGAAGGCCGTTACCATCAGCACCATAGGGGCATCGCTCAGGAATTCCTCCTTTAAGTAGCGGGCCGCATCCAATCCGCTCATCTCCGGCATCATCCAGTCCATGATGATCAAGGCAAACGGTTTCGCCTCCATCATGCTGGCACGCACCGCTTCCACCGCTTTCATTCCGGAATCAACCGTGACCACATCGAAGCCCATTTCCGTTAACATGGCACCTTGCACTGTGCGGGCAATACTTGAATCGTCGACAAGCAACGCGCGCACTTTGTCCTTGAAAGGCAGGCGCAGCGCGTCCGTGCCCCGCTTGCCACGGATCTCCTGCCCGATGGTGAAAAAAAACCGGCTTCCTTCGCCCGTCTTGCTTTCCACCTGGATCTTGCCTCCCATTTTGCGGATCAAACGGTCACTGATGGTAAGGCCCAGCCCAGTGCCGCCGTATTTGCGGGTATGCGAGAGGTCCGCTTGGCTGAAGGGCTTGAAGAGGTCCGCGATCTGCTCAGCGCTCATGCCGATGCCCTGGTCCTTTACACTGAAGGTGACCGCGCAATGCTCAGCCCCCCGCTTTTCCGAGCTGATCGACAGGATCACTTCGCCCTGCTCCGTGAATTT
>Ga0209480_10002949_pt1 | contig 11337 bp, 10 predicted proteins | sample JI61114C2DNA_FD_187501 | JGI IMG/M metagenome (GOLD analysis project Ga0209480, IMG submission 187501) | Wastewater effluent complex algal communities from Wisconsin, to seasonally profile nutrient transformation and Carbon sequestration -... | ecosystem: Engineered > WWTP > Effluent > Algae...
GGCCTTTTTTTATGCCTACAAGCCGCCCCGGGCGGTCCAGGGCGCAGCAGGAGGCTCGCAGGCGAGCCCGGGTGGTGGTAGACCACCGCCGTGTCTCGGCCCCTGATCCTGGTGACCAACGACGACGGCATCCTCGCGCCGGGCATCGCAGCCTTGGCCGAGGCGATGCAGGACCTCGGCGAGGTCATGGTCTGCGCCCCGGAGACCGAGCGCAGCGGCTCGAGTCACGCGATCAGCCTGCATTCGCACCTGCGCACCGACGAGATCAAACCCGGCTGGTACCGCGTCAATGGCACCCCGGTGGATTGTGTGTATCTCGGGGCGCTGCATTTGTGCGCCCGCCGCCCGGACCTGATCGTCTCGGGGATCAACCCCGGCTACAACCTCGGCTCCGACGTGTTCTATTCGGGCACCGTCGGCGGCGCGGCCGAGGGCTTCATCCGCGGCGCCTCGGCGATCGCAGTATCGGTGCACGCCCGCGAGTCGCCCCGCACGGCGATCCCGATCGTGCGCACGCTCGCCAAAGTGCTGCTCGCCAGCAGCCAGCGCAGCCTGCTCAACGTCAATATCCCGTGGCTGTCCCGCGAGGCGGGCGAGCGCGCGAGCGAGACGGTGGCGGAGGGCCTCGCGTTGCAGGTGACGCGCCTCGGCGCGCGGCCCTACGTCGAGCAGGTCGAGCGCCGCCATGATCCACGCGGCCAGGCCTACTTCTGGATCGGCGGACCGCCGCGCGACGCCGGCGAGCAGCCCGGCGAGGACACCTGGGCGGTCCTGCACGGCCAGATCTCGGTCACGCCCCTGATCCTCGACATCACGGCCCCCGACCTCAGCCCCTGGCAGGCGATGCTCGAGCACGTGAGCGTCGCCCCGGCGCGTCCGCCCGAGCCCCTCGAGCCCTGATCCGATCGCCCAGCGGGAGCCACCAGGCCTCGCCCCACGGAGTCGCCATGATGAATCTCGCCCGCCCACTCGCCCTCTCGCCCGCCGACCGCGACGCCGCGCTGTCGCAGGTCTCCGGCCTGATCCGCAGCATCCCCGACTTTCCGGCCCCGGGGATCCTGTTTCGTGACATCACCCCGGTGCTGCACGACGCCGCGGCCCTCGACGCCGCGGTGCGGCTGCACATCGATCGCATCGCGGACCTCGCCGGTCAGGTCGACCGCATCGTCGGCATCGAGTCGCGCGGCTTCCTGTTCGGCATGGCCGTCGCGCACGCGCTCGGGGCCGGCTTCGTGCCGGTGCGAAAGCCCGGCAAGCTCCCGGCCGCGACGGTGCATCAGACCTACGCGCTCGAGTACGGCCAGGATCGCCTGCACATGCACGCCGACGCGGTGAGCCCGGGCGACCGCGTGCTCGTCGTCGATGACCTGCTGGCCACCGGTGGCACCGCCGGCGCGGCCGCCCAGCTGGTCGAGGGGCTCGGCGGCCGCGTGGTCGCCTGCCTGTTCCTGATCGAGCTCGGGGCGCTCGGCGGCCGGGCCCGCCTCGGCGACCGCCGGGTCGAGTCGGTCATTATTTACTAGTCGCGTGCAGGCGACGTCGCTGCGATGACGTCGTCCGCGAGGCGGCCCGCTCAGCCGGTCTTCGAGCCGCCGAGGCAGGGAGGCGTCGGCAGGGTCTGCCCGCCGCGCGCCTGCCACTGCTCGGGGGTGAGCGCCTCGATCGACAGGGCATGCACCCCGCCGCGCAGCTCCTCGGCGAGGGTCGCGTTGACGGCGCGATGCCGCTGCACCAGCGACTGACCGGCGAAGGCCGCGCTGACGATGACGACCTTGAAGTGGCTCTCGCGCCCGCGGGGGCCGCTGTGCTGGTCGCTCTGGTTCTCGACCGCGAGCGGGTCGGGCGCGAAGGCTGCGGCCAGCTTGCGGGTGATCGCCGCCTCGACCGGACCGCTCATGCCTGGGCCGACTCCGGCTCGGGGCTGCGCGCGTTCAGGCTGGCGGCGATGACGACGGCGAGGTCGACGACCGCGATGTCCTCGTCCTTGCCGAGGTGCTTGAGGCCGTCGGTGAGCATCGTGTTGCATAACGGGCAGGCGACCGCGACCGCGTTGGCGCCGCTAGCGGCGACCTCGGTGGCGCGGTTGATGTTGACGCGTTTGCTCGGCTCCTCCTCCATCCACATGCGGCCGCCGCCGGCGCCGCAGCAGAAGCCGTGCTGCTTGTTGCGCTCGAGCTCGCGGACGCTGCCCTTGCCGCTGCCGCGGGTGGCGTGCTCGAGGATCTCGCGCGGGGCGTCATAGACGCCGTTCCAGCGGCCGATGTAGCAGCTGTCGTGGTAGGTGAACTGCTTGTCGCTCGGCAGGTCGACCTTGAGCTGGCCGGAGCCGAGCAGGTGGCTGATGAGCTGGCTGTGGTGGATGACCTCGAAGTTGCCGCCGAACTGCGGGTACTCGTTCTTGATGGTGTGGAAGCAGTGCGGGCACGAGGCGATCACCTTGGTGACCTTGGCCTCGTTGAACATGTCCACGTTCTCCTTCGCCATCGTCTGGTAGTCCATCTCGGCGCCGAGGCGGCGGACCGGGTCGCCGCTGCACTTCTCGCGCTTGCCGAGCACGGCGAACTTGACCTTGGCGGCGTTCAGGACGGTGACGAGCGCGCGCGAGGTCTTCTTGGCGTTGTCGTCGAAGGCGCCGGCGCAGCCGATGAACAGCAGGTACTCGGCGTCGGGCTGCTCCTCGACGGTCTTCACGTCGAGGCCCTCGGCCCACTTCATGCGGTCGTCCTGGTTGAGGCTCCAGGGGTTGCCGGCGCCGCTGATGTTACCGAGGAAGCGGGTGACCTCGCCGGGGGTGCGGCCGGACTCGTCGTTGAGGACGATGTGCTGGCGCATCTGCAGGATCTTCAGCGGGTGGTCGATGAACACCGGGCAGACCTCCTGGCAGGCGCCGCAGGTGGTGCAGGCCCACAGGGTCTCGTCCTTGACGCGGCCGCCGACGAGCGGGGGCAGGCCGGACAGCTCGGCCTTGATCTTGGCGATCTTGTCGAGGTCGGCGCCGGGGCCGGGCGCGACGTCCTCCTTGAGCGAGCCGCCGGCCTTGCGCAGCTTGACCAGCAGGCCGCCGCGGTCGCGCATCTCGTCCTTGAGGTCGTGGATCAGGTGCATCGGCGACAGCGGCTTCTCGGTGGCGAAGGCCGGGCAGTACGCGGTGCAGCGGGCGCACTCGGTGCAGCTGTAGTTGTCGAGCAGGCTCTTCCAGGTGAAGTCCTCGACCTTGCCGACGCCCCAGTTCTCGAAGAGCGGCTCGGCGTTCGGGTCGTCCGCGGCGCCGTCGAAGAGCTTGGCCTTCGGCATCGCGCCGCGCTGGCCCTGCGGGCGCAGGAGGATGTTGGGGCCCGAGCCGAGCACGTGGATGTGCTTGGAGTAGGGCAGGTAGTTGAGGAAGGCGAGCACGATGCTCATGTGCACCCACCAGAACACCTCGACGCTGACGTGGGCGGTGTGCGGATCGACGTGCACGGTCAGGGCCGAGGCCGGACCGCTCGAGTACAGGCCGAGCAGCGCGCCGAAGCGCGACGAGACCGGCGCGCCGGGGATGTACGCGCCGGCGGCCGCGATCTCGAAGGCGTGCATGAAGAAGTGGCTGAGCACCAGCATGGTGATCGCGCCGAGGATCAGCATCGCGTCGAGGCTGAGCGGCACGAAGGCCGGGCGGATGAAGCGGCGCGTGAACGCGTACATGAGCGCGGCGAGGACCACGAGGTTGGCCCAGTCGACCGTCGCCTTGATCGCCGCGTACGCGCTCGGACCGACGATCACGCCGAGGTTGAACCACTCGCCGAGCAGGCCCGAGAGGCCCATGTCGACCGTGGCGATCGTCAGGACCAGGAAGCCCCAGTAGATCGGCAGGTGGTGCCAGCTGCGCTTCTCCTCGACGACCTTGCCCTGGCCGAAGAAGAAGGCCATCAGGCTGGCGATGCGCTGCCCCCAGCTCTCCTTGAGGTCGGCCGCCCGCCCCAGCCGGACGATGGCCACCATGCGCAGCATCGTGTGAGTGAACAGGCCGACCGCGAAGGCGACGACCACGGCGAAGGCGAGCTGTTTGAACATGGCTGGGTCCGAGCCGCCCTTGCATACCACAGGAGCGGCGTTTCCGGCCCGTCTGGCGCGAGGTGCGCTTCCTCCGAAAGTCGCCGCCCGGGCCCGCTAGACCTCGCTGCTGAACACCTCGCCGCCGAGCCAGGCGCCGCCGCGGACCCGGACCTGTGGCTCGCCGGCGCCGGCGCGCTGGACCACACGACCGAGTGGGATCGCCTCCTCACCGACGCGCCGCAGCGTCGCCTGGATCAGCGCCTCGTGCTCGGGCTGGACGTAGAGCACCATGCCGACGCCAGCGTTGAAGGTCCGCAGCAGCTCGCGCGGCACGACCCCCTGCGCGGCGATCGCCGCCATCGTCGGCGGGAGCGGCACCTGCGACAGATCGAGCTCGACCGCGAGGGTGGGCCCGAGGGCCCGCTGCGGGTTCTCGAGCAGGCCGCCGCCGGTGATGTGGGCGGCGCCATGGAGCGGCGCCTCGGCGAGCCGGCGCAGCGGCGCGAACGCATACTCGTAGATGCGCGTCGGGGTCAGCAGGGCCTCGCCGACGCTGCGGCCGGTGGGGTCGTTGGGGAGGCGATCGTGGAGGCCGAGGCCGGCGTGGGCCGGGTCGAGCAGGGCCTTGCGCGCGAGGCTGTAGCCGTTGCTGTGCAGCCCGCTCGAGCGCAGGCCGAGCGCGACGTCGCCGGCGCGGACGCGGCCCGGTCCGAGGATCTTGGCGCGGTCGACGACGCCGACGGCGAAGGCCGCGAGGTCGTAGTGGCCGTCGGCGTAGAGGCCCGGCAGCTCGGCGGTCTCGCCGCCCAGCAGCGCGCAGCCGGACTGGCGACAGCCGTCGACGACGCCGCGGATCAGCGCCTCGACGAAGTCGGGGGCGAGCTTTCCGCAGGCGATGTAGTCGAGCAGGAACAGCGGCTGCGCGCCGGTGACGAGCAGGTCGTTGACGCTCATCGCCACGAGGTCGATGCCGACGGTGTCGTGGCGGTCCATGGCGATCGCGACCAGCAACTTCGTGCCGACGCCATCGGTGCAGGACACGAGCACCGGGTCCGCGAGGCCGCCGGGCAGGCTCATCATCCCCGCGAAGCCGCCGATGTCGTCGATCTGCTCCGGCCGGCGCGTGGTGCCGACCAGCGCCTTGATGCGCCGCACGGCCTCGTTGCCCGCGTCGATGCTGACGCCGGCGCTCGCGTAGGTGAGGCCCTCGCGTCCCCCCGAGCGCGAGCCGGACTGCGAACCGGACTGCACAGTCGAGTCGCTGGACTGCGCTGGAGCCTTCACGGAGGGATCGGACGGATCTTGCGGGGCGTGCACGGGCACACGCGTACCAGGGCCGCGGCGCGGGGGCAACCGGCCTTGCCAAGCGCGAGGCGCTCCGCGATGATGCGCGCCGGCAAGGGGTGACTTATGGCGTGGTGGCGACGTAAGAAACAGCCGCTGGCGGGCCCCAGCGACAGCAAAGTCTCGGTCCCCAAGGGCCTGTGGACCAAGTGCGACGCCTGCGGTGAGATCACCTTCACCGCCGAGTTCGTCGCGCATCTCCGGGTCTGCCCCAACTGCGGGCATCACCACGTCCTGCCGACGCGCGAGCGCATCGCCGCGATGCTCGACGCCGGCAGCTGGGAGCCGATGGACCTCGAGCTGCGCTCGGGCGATCCCCTGCGCTTCCACGACACGGCGCCCTACAAAGATCGCATCAGCAAGGCCGAGCACAACGCCGGCCCCGGCGACGCCTTCACCTCCGGCATCGGCAGCATCGATCGGGTCGGGGTCAGCGTCGGCTTCTTCGTGTTCGAGTTCATGGGCGGCTCGATGGGCTCGGTCGTCGGCGAGAAGGTCACGCGGGTGTTCGAGCGCGCGCTCGAGCGCCGCCTGCCCGCCGTGGTCTTCTCGGCCTCGGGCGGCGCGCGCATGCAGGAGGGCATCCTCTCGCTGATGCAGATGGCCAAGACCTCGGCGGCGCGCGGGCGGCTGCGCGATGCCGGCTTGCCGTACATCTCGGTGTGCCTGCACCCGACCACCGGCGGAGTGGCTGCCAGCTTCGCCATGCTCGGCGACATCATCGTCGCCGAGCCCAGAGCCCTGATCGGCTTCGCCGGCCCCCGCGTGGTCCAGCAGACGATCGGTCAGGAGCTGCCGGCGGGCTTCCAGCGGGCCGAGTTCCTGCTCGAGCACGGCATGATCGATCGCATCATCAGTCGCCTCGAGATGCGCGAGCAGCTCGGCCTGATGCTGCGCTTGCTCGGCGCCCGTCCGGCTGCCAACCTGCACGTCGAATGAGCCCGACCCCCGCCTGGCAAGAGGCCCTGTTCGCGCGCCGTTACCTCGGCGTGCAGCTCGGCCTCGAGGCGGTGTGCGCGGCGTTCACGGCGCTGGGCCGCCCCGGCGCCGGCCTGCCTTCGGTGCACGTGCTCGGCACCAACGGCAAGGGCTCGACCGCGGCGCTGTGCGCCCACGCGCTGGGCCGTCGCCGGCGGGTCGGCCTCTATACCAGCCCGCACCTGCACCGCGTGGGCGAGCGCATCCGGGTCGGCGGCGAGGCGGTCGAGGACGCGGCGCTGCAGGGCCTGGTCGACCGCGTGCTCGCGGTGCAGGGTCTGCCGCGGCCGCTGACCTTCTTCGAGGTCTTGACCCTGGCGGCGCTGCTGCACTTCGCGGCGAGCGGGGCCGAGGTCCTGGTGATGGAGGCCGGCCTCGGCGGTCGCCTCGACGCGACCCGGGTGCTGCGCCACAGCGTCGCGCTGTTCACCCCGATCGACCTCGACCACATGAGCTACCTCGGAGCCGACGTCGTGGCGATCGCGGGCGAGAAGGGGGCGGTGCTCGAGGACGGCGCGCCGGCCTACAGCGCGCCGCAGCGGCCCGAGGTGGCGATGGTGCTGCGCGAACTCGCCAGCCGCTGGGGCGTGCCGCTGATCTTCGTCGAGGCGCTGCCGCGCCCGCCCGTCGGCCTCGAGGGCGAGCACCAGCGGATCAACGCGGCGCTGGCCCTCGCGGGGGCGCGTCACCTCGACCCGTCGATCTCCGCCGAGGACCTCGACGGCGTGCGCTGGCCGGGTCGGCTCGAGCGCCGCGCGATCGGGGAGGGCGTGGTCATCTTCGACGTCGCCCACAACCCGCACGGCGTCGCGGCCCTGGTCGCGCACCTGCGCGGCGCGCCGAGGGGGGCGCGCGCGCTGCTGTTCGGCTGCCTCGCCGACAAGGACGCGCCGGCAATGCTGGCCGCGCTGGCGAGCCTGGGGGCGCCGCTGTGGGTCGCGCCCCCGCCGGGCGCCGCGCCCGATCTCACCGCCCTCGCCGCGCCCCACGGCGCCGATGTCTTCACGGGCGTCGACGATCCGCGGCTGCACGGCGCGATCGAGCGCTGGCTCGCGGGCGGCGGCGAGCTCGTGATCTGCGGATCGCACCACCTCGTCGGTCACCTGCGGGCGCGCCTGCTCGGCGAGGCGAGCGACGAGCGCTGGCTCGGCGATCCGCTGCGCCGTTGATCTCGCCGCAGCCCGCGGCCGCGAGGCCGTCCTCAGTACGCGGCCGCTTCGTCGGCGACGAAGCGCGAGCCGTTCCACCAGTGATAGACGCGGGTGATCGCGGCCGGGCCCACGGTGTACAGCGAGAAGGCGCCGTGTCGATCTGGCTTTTGGGACAGGTAGGTGCCGGAGCCGACCCCGTGCACGGGCACCGGTCGCTGCGGACCGGGGAGCGTGCCCTCGATCCGGCGGTGCTCGTGGCCGTGGAGGATCAGCTCGGCACCGTACCTGGCGATCACGGCGCCGAAGGCCCCGAGGTCGAGCAGGTCGTGGCGCGGCTTGGCGACCCCGGGGAGCACCGGATGATGGATCATGATCACCCGCGCCAGGCCCTCGGCCGCGGTGCGCTCGAGGGCGGCGCCGAGGCGGGCCAGCTGCGGCTCGCCGACGCGACCGACGGCGACCAGCGGCAACGAGGGGATCGCGGTCGACACCCCGATCAGCGCGACGCCGTCCTGGCGGTGGATGAACGGATAGTCGCCCTCGCTGCGCTCGCCGGCCATGAACTCGCCGAGGAAGACCTCGAAGCGGCGCTCGCGGGCCGAGCCGCGGGTATAGGTGTCGTGATTGCCGGGGACGACGGTGACCGGCAGGCCGGCCTCGCGGAGCTTGCGACGGACGAGCTCGAACTCCGGCTCGAGTGCGAGGTTGGTCAGGTCGCCGGTGATCACCAGGCGATCGGCGGCGTACTCGAGCGCGTGCGCGACGATCTGATCGAAGAGGTTATGGTTGTGCTTGCGCCCGCGGGCGAGCAGCAGGTTCACGCCGCCGGTCAGGCGTTTGTTGAGGAAGCGCCCCGGGTGCGCGCCGGCGAGGTCGAGCAGGTGAATGTCGGAGCAGTGGACGAAACGCAGCGGCATCTGGCGCGGCTCCGATCAAAGGTGGTGGATCCCGCACTCCGTCTTGCCGCTGCCGGCCCAGCGACCGTCGCGCTCGCCCTGCTCGCCCTGCTCGCCGTCGGCGGCCGGAGCCGGGCGCGTGCAGGGCTCGCAGCCGATGCTGGTGTAACCCTCGTCGAGCAGGCGGTTGTAGGGGAGCAGGTGGTCGAAGATGTAGCGCCAGGTGTCGCGGCGCGACCAGCGAACCAGGGGCGCGACCTTGACGACGAGGCTGCCGTCGGGGCGCCTCGCCGTACCGACCACCGGCGTGTGCCGGCGTGTGTCGCTCTGGTCGCGACGCACGGCGGTGATCCAGACGTCGATGAGGGTGAGGATCCGCCGCATCGGCTCGACCTTTCGGATCTCGCAGCAGGCGTCCGGATCGCGGGCGAAGAGGTCCGGCCCGTGGCGCTCGGCCTGGCTTCGGATGCTCACGAGCGGCTCGATCACGCGGATGTCGGCGCCCATCGCCCGGTACGCCTCGCGCAGCGCGACCGACTCGGCGAACAAATACCCGGTGTCGATGGTGTACACCGGCACGTCCGGCTGCTGCTCGCGCGCGAGGTGGATCAGCGCGCAGCCCTCGGCGCCGAAGGCCGAGCTCAGCCCGATGCGCAGCCCGTCCTCCCGCTTGCCGAAGCGCTCGTAGGTCCAGGCCAGGACCTCCTGCGCCGTCGCCGTCTCCAGACGTGCGCTCGCTTCGGCCAGCTCGGCCGTGCTCACCCCCCCTGCGCTCACCGCTCCAGCCTCGTGCACGGGCCCTCTTGTAGCAGTCTTCCCGCGCCGACGCACCAGGGCTACAGTCTCGCCCATGTCCAGCTTGCTCGAGACCGGGCGCAGCCATGACTGCGGCGCCCTGCGCGGCCGTGATGTCGGCGCCTCTGTGGTCCTGTTCGGATGGGTGCACCGCCGTCGTGACCTCGGCGCCCTGATCTTCATCACCTTGCGTGACCGCTTCGGGATCACCCAGGTCGTGTTCGACCCGGATGTCGCCGGAACGGCGCAGGCACTCGCTGCCGGCCTGCGCGGCGAGTTCTGCGTGGCGGTCGCGGGCACGGTGGTGTCGCGCGGCAGCAACATCAACCCCCAGATGCCGACCGGCGAGATCGAGGTCCAGGCGCGCTCGCTCGAGGTGTTCTCGAGCGCCGACCCGCTGCCCTTCAACGTCGCCGACGACGCGGAGCTCGACGCCAGCGAGAGCAACCGGCTCAAGTACCGCTACCTCGATCTGCGCCGGCCCTCGCTGCAGCGCAACTTCGTGCTGCGCTCGCGCCTCGCCACGCTGACCCGGATCACGCTGGCCGAGATGGGCTTCCTCGAGCTCGAGACGCCCTACATGGTCAAGTACACGCCGGGCGGCGCGCGCAACTTCCTGGTGCCCAGCCGCCTGAACCCGGGCCAGTTCTACGCGCTCGCCGAGTCGCCGCAGATCTTCAAGCAGCTGTTCATGGTCGCCGGCATGGACAAGTACTTCCAGATCTGCCGTTGCTTCCGCGACGAGGACCTGCGAAACGACCGCCAGCCCGAGTTCACGCAGATCGACGTCGAGATCAGCTACGCGACGCCCGCGCGGGTGCAGGCGCCGATCGAGGCGCTGATCCGCCGCTCGTGGAAGGACATCCTCGATGTCGAGCTCCCGGCCGAGTTCCCGCGACTGACCTGGGCCGAGGCGATGGCCCGCTACGGCAGCGATAAGCCCGACATTCGCTTCGGCCTCGAGTTCATCGACCTGAGCGACCTCGGCCAGGCCTCGGGCTTCCGCGTGTTCACCGAGGCCGCCCACGTCAAGGCGCTGTGCGTGCCGCCCGAGCACGCCGAGACCCTGAGCCGCGGTCGCCTCGACAAGCTGACCGAGCTGGTCAAGAAGCGCGAGTCGGGCGGGGCGAAGGGCCTCGCGTGGGCCCGCGTCGGCGAGGGCGGGGCCTGGACTTCGCCGCTGACCAAGAACCTGTCCGCGGAGACCATGGCCGCGATCACCGAGCGCGCCGGCGCGACGCCGGGCTCGGTGCTGCTGATCGTCGCCGACAACTTTCACGTCACCCACCAGGCGCTCGGCGCCCTGCGGCTCGAGCTGCGCGACAGCCTCGACCTGGTGGCCAAGGCCGGCAAGGCGCCGTGGCAGTTCCTGTGGGTCACCGACTTCCCGCTGTTCGAGAAGACCGACAAGGGCTACGTCTCCTCGCACCACCCGTTCACGTCGCCGCGCGCCGACCACATCGCGCTGCTCGACAGCGACCCCGCGCAGGTGCTGGCGCAGGCCTATGACCTGGTGCTCAACGGCAACGAGATCGGCGGCGGCTCGATCCGTATCCATCGCAGCGACGTCCAGGCCAAGGTCTTCGCGACCCTCGGCCTCGACGAGGCGCAGATCCAGCAGAAGTTCGGCTTCCTGCTCGAGGCGTTTCGCTACGGCCCGCCGCCGCACGGCGGCATCGCCCTCGGCCTCGACCGCATCTCGATGCTCATGGCCGGCGCGACCAGCCTGCGCGACGTCATCGCCTTCCCCAAGACCCAGCGCGGCACCGACCTGCTGACCGGCTGCCCCTCGGGCGCCGACGACGAGCAGCTCGCCGAGCTGTTCATCCGCCACCGCGCGCTGCCCGGCGAGGGGACCCAGGGCGCGTGACCCCCACGACCTCGGACCGACTCGCGCCCGACCTCGGCGCCGGCATCCGCCCCTGGCAGCGCCTGCTCGCCAGCCTGGTGTGCGCGGCCTGTATGGTGCTCGGCTCGCCCGATGTCTCGTGGTGGTGGCTCGGCCTGGTCGGCTGGGTGCCGTGGCTGTACGCGATGGAGGGCCTCGGGCCCAAGAAGGCGTTCTGGTACGGGTGGCTGACGGGCACCATCACGGTGTTCTGGGGCTTCATCTGGCTGACCCAGCTGCTCGACAAGTTCGC
>Ga0209480_10002950_pt1 | contig 11335 bp, 10 predicted proteins | sample JI61114C2DNA_FD_187501 | JGI IMG/M metagenome (GOLD analysis project Ga0209480, IMG submission 187501) | Wastewater effluent complex algal communities from Wisconsin, to seasonally profile nutrient transformation and Carbon sequestration -... | ecosystem: Engineered > WWTP > Effluent > Algae...
CTTCTTCAACCTGGAATTTTTTTAAAAATTGATTATCAGTAGTGTATTTACTATGTTGTTTGATGAAAAAGGATACGAGTTTTTGTTCACTGCTTTTTGGTGTAATTAAAATATGTCCGTAATCGACTGTTGTTTGTAAATAACCAAATAAATGTTCAGCTTGTCCAAAATAGCCAACCTCAGGATTGTCATGTGAAGCCGCAAGTAAAACGCCATACAACGGCAATTTGTCTAGCTGTAAAATAAAATCAGCTTCATAAATGTAGAAGTGAGGAATAAGCGTAGCATGTTCAAAATTATCCATGAATAAATCGGCTGTTTCAACAAAATGTTGTTCCGTTAATATCCGTTTACAATTTAAAACAAACGCTTGTTTTTTTGCCTTTGCAGCTTCAACTAATGCTAATTGTGCTTGATATTTTTTATCATTCATGAGGAAAAAGTAATTAACGACTACATATTGTTTCATTTTTCATAGTAGCCTACAGTTCCGCCAACCCATGTTTTATTTTTATTGTAATCTACACCAATCATAACACCTTTGCTCAAGCGCGCCAGATTAATCACTAATTGTGGTCGTGATGCACCTTCTTCCCACAAATACATAAGCCTGAGTTCTGCTTTGGCAGGTTCGTCTAACGTTGCTACAACCGGTTTGTAGGTTACCTTCTTTTGTAATATAAAAACATCGCCATGCGGCATTACTTCTTCAATATCTGGTCTGGTGACATTAAATTTTACACCATGACCTGCAAATGAATACAAAGGTTTTAATACCCAGTTTTCTAAATCTTCAGGTATAGATTTTAATTCATTTAAAAATATTGTTTCCGGAACGTATCTGCTTTTAATAAAAGGTAGCGTGTATTTGCTGATTCTAAAAAACCAGTTAGGGTGGCAAACCCATTCTACATTAACTTCATCGGTTAAATTCCATTGCAACAATAAATCTTTTCTGGCTTGTAATTCATCAAAAATTAATCTGTCATAAATACGATGGATTTTTGTTTTTACACCATTTTTCATGTAAAATAAATCCTTTCCTTCTTTAATAATCTTGGAAATACAAACCGGCTCAATATCTAACATGCTACGTGTTAAATAAAAATCAATCCAGGTTTTTTGTTTGTCCGGCTCAATTTCTAAAATAATCACATTTTCAGGTTGATGATTGCCAATAATTATTTTTTTTAATAGATCAATATAACTGCTTTCATCTAATCCATTAAATAAATGATCTACCGTATCAGGAATAGGGAAGTGGGCTTTGTATTGTTTACCTAATTCATGTTGCCAGGCATATAAAGATGCAAATCCCTGCATTTCTATTAATTGCGGAATTAATTCTCCTGAACCATCAATGCATATTCCAAAATCTAATGCAATAAATGCAGGATTACCTTCTTCTCCGGGAACAAAACAATTTTCCGGAATAGCCTTTTTACTTGTTTGTTTAAATGCGGGATTACAAATTAAATCTATAATTTCTTCTCCTGCCGCCAACACTTTTGATTTAAAGTCGGCGGGAATAAAAATAGGCGTTTCGCATACTTTAAATTCAATGTTCTTATGGTATTTGTCCTGACATGCATGAACAAATTTTTGATAATCAGCTTCCGTAAAAGCCATATTATATTGGTCGCGAATAGATTTTATCATGAATTACAAACTTAAGAATAAAAATAGCAGAATTTGAGTAATACCAAAGTGTATTAACTCATTCTAAGCGCATTAATTGAAGAACGTAAAAATGAGGGAATCACTTCCTTATGAGTCAGCGGGAGTTTTTCAGAATCACTCAGGTTGCGAATCATTTCATCTAACTTCCAGTCCCCATGATTTTGCACGATATGGTCGCGTTTTTCCGGTCTGGCAAATAAACGCAACATACCTTCAGCATCAGCCTCTGGGTGGAATTGTGTCATATAAAAATATTCTCCCAAACTCATCGCCATAACTGCTCTTGGTAAAGGTACATGGTCGCGGCGTTTCTCAACAGCTAACACATTGGCTTTCAATGCGGCTAGTTTGTCCAAATCGGGTTCAATCATTTGCCAATCGCGACTATCAACCACATAATAAGGGTCGGGCAAATTCCTAAAAAACCTGTCATGTTTGGCAACTTCTGTTTTTTGAATTGGAAATACACCAAATGCTGTAGATTTCCGCTTACATACATTACCTAATTCAAAATGCCTGCTCATTAATTGAAATGAGTGGCAAATGCCAAACATATATTTCTTTTTACTATGCCCGTTGGCATTATGTGCCCAGAGTTTGTCTAAAAGTGTAAAAAACTTACTTTCCCATGCTTTTCCTTCGCCGTCAAAAGGACTGCCAGGACCACCGGACGAAATGTAAATGTCATATTCATGGCTTGGCACTTCATTTTTATGGCGCACATCAAAAACCTTCCAGTCGATAAAATCAGCGTGAGCCTGCGCAATAGCTTTAATGCAACGCATCCCCTCATTGGGTGCATTCTCATACATATCGAGAATGGCGAGCTTTAACTTTTTTTCTTCTGGCATAACGCGAGGCGAAGTTATTTATTTTTAGTAGCTTAATTGATGATGTTTTCCACCACCTTAACATTTACCACTTCCTGTGTTAAGAACACATTAGTTTAGATAAAGGTTTTCATTTAAATTTGAAACGTGATAGTCCTAATTGTATTCCTGAAACAAGCAAAGCGAAATTTGGAATGAAGTCAAACCAATCTGCCTACAGTGCAGTAATCTTCTTTATTTGCTTTGTTATTAACGGTTTTGTAGCAAAAAGTCAGGTTGCCCCTGGTGAATTGCCCAATATCGTTTTTATTATGGTGGACGATGGCAGGTACGACGAATACCGTGTTACCGGAGGCCCAGATTGGTTTATTGCGCCAAACATTGAACGAATTGCCAACGAAGGGGCTAACTTTTCCCGCACTTATGCACCAACTCCCATATGTGGTCCTAGCCGAGCTTCCATTTATACAGGTTTATATGCGCATGAACATAAAACAGCAAATAACGGTGATACACTAAATACCTCGTTGCCAAAAATTCAGGAAATTTTGCACGACCAGGGGTATTATACCGGATTTATCGGGAAATATGGCAATGGATTTTTACCACCGTTTGAATTCGACTATTGGGTTGACATTGGTGATAACGAAATTTATAAAAACTTTTGGATCAAGGTAAATGGAGAAAACGTTTTTGTTCCGGGACATATTACCAATTCGTTTAACGACTATATTAATGCATTTTTCGATTCTGTTACTGTGCACAATAACCAACCATTCGCGCTGTTTTTTTTCCCTTTAGCACCGCATACACCGAATACACCACGAGCAACAGATGCTAGTTTGTACTACGATGAAATACCGCCATTCCCTGAAAATTTTTATGCTTACGATTCGCTTTATCCCGAATTTTATAATGAATCAGGTTCTATTTGGGTAAAAGATACTATAGCAACAAAAGAATTTATTAAAGATAGATTTTCCTGTTTAATTGGGTTAGATGAAAATATCAATAAGATATTTAATCGTTTAGATACAACACACGTTACTGATAGCACATTTATTTTGTATACCAGCGATAATGGCTATATCAACGGTGAACATATGATGCGGGCAAAAGCGTTGCCTATTGACGAATCTATACATGTGCCGCTTTTTATTCGATATCCACCATGGTTTGGCGATTCGACAATTATTGATGATGATATTGTTGAACTGATAGATATTCCAAAAACATTGTTAGAAATTGCCGGAGTTGATGATACCTTTAATTTTTCCGGATTGTCCATTCGCGAACTTGCAGAGCCGGATACCATGCGGCATTTTGCATTTTATGAATATGAGGGAAGTGAACCGGGCGATTTGTTTGATGTTCCTGATTTACGTGGTTTACGAGGTTTTAACAAAGCGTACTTCTACTCCAATTGCGATTGTTATACGGAAGAATTTTATGATTTTACTTTAGACCCAAAACAAAATCAGAACCAAATTTTTAATCCGGTTTATCAAGATGAAATTAATTTCTACAGATTAAAGTTGCAAGAAATGCGTCTGGCAAACAATGATACAGCTCCATTTCAAATAAATGAATGTAAACTAGTAGGCGCATTTGAAATTCCTGATGGGTATGATAATGATTGTGACGGACTAATTGACGATTCACTTGATGTATTTATTCAATATGCAGATTTAGATGGAGATGGGTATGGTAATTCGGATAGTCCGTTAATTGTTTTTGGGGAATTAGAAGGATATGTTACAAATGATTTAGATTGTGACGACACATCTCCATTTAATTATCCTTTTGCCGTTGACTTTTGTGATGGTTTAGATAACGATTGTGATTTGTTAATTGATGAAGATGTTGTTGAACCACTTATAGGTGTGGATGGTGCTGAAGATGTTTGCACAGGAGGTTTAACACACTTAAATGCTAAGCCAGTTTATCCCGGTTATCAAATACAATGGTATAGAAATGGATTCCCTGTGGTGGATGCCAACCATGCAACATTTGATGTATCCAAAACAGGAAATTATCAGGTAAAATATACGGCACCTGCAGGCTGTATTACAATATCTGCAACTAAAGTAATAATGGTGTCAACACCACCTAGTCCTATAGTATATAACGTTTCTGCCAGCAATGATTTATGCAAAAATAATCCCGTGAAATTGCAGGTAAAAAATAAAATCGGCAATACCTATCAGTGGTATAAAGGTGTTATGCCAATAGCAGGCGCTACTGCGAATATATATTTTGCCACAACACCAGGCTTTTATAAAGTATTGCAATCAGATGTTAATGGATGTGCAGGCACTTCGAAGCCATTTAGAGTTGTGAATTTTTGCGATGAGGGTATGTTTACAACGCAAACTTCAAGTATGCAATTATTCCCTAATCCAAATAATGGCAATTTTGTTTTAAGTTGCAATTTTAATAATGCGTATACCGGAAACGCAAAATTGTTGATGCACAATATGATTGGAGATGTTGTGTGGGAGTCGGAAATAGCTGTTAATCAGGGTGAGGTAAATACTGAAATAAACACGAACAATCAATTACCTAATGGTATGTATTTAGTTACCATATCAGTTGGGCAATGGCAAAATAATATGCAATTTATTTTAGCGCATTAAATGATGTGGTAATTAAATTATCATTCATCGAATTTTATCTCATATAAAATTAAGCAATAAAAAAAGGCATCTATTAAAGATGCCTTTCAAGTTTTTGTAATTATAAGTTATAGTCCGATATAACTTTCGGCTATCATAAAATCTACCAGTGAATTAAAATTGCGGTCGTTTGCGTAATAATGCGCTAATTGCCTATCTGCACCCGTTCCGTTTTTCAACATCCATTTAATGTTTTCTAATTCTTGTCTGCTGCCTAATTCATCAACAACATCATCAACAAAATCTAAAAATTCCATTAATAGAGTAGTGGTATCTAATTCTTCTTGTTTACCGAAATCAATTAATTTACCACTAATGCCGTAACGAGCAGCACGCCATTTATTTTCCTGAATTAAAGCGCGGTCGTAATTTCTCCAACCGATATTACTTTTCATCAGCTTAAATAATTTTGCCGTAATCGCTTGCATTAATGCAGCCAACGCCAATGTTTCATCAACACGTAATGGAATATCACACATTCTGAATTCAATGGTGTTAAAGTATGGATGCACACGTAAATCCCACCATATTTTTTTGCCGTTGTCAATACAGTTCGTTTTCACTAATAATGCAATGAAGTTGTCGAAGTGACTGGCATCATTAAATACATCGGGAATACCTGTTCTTGGAAATTTGTCGAATACTTTTGTTCTGAATGATTTAAAACCGGTATCTCTTCCTTCCCAAAAAGGTGAATTAGTGCTTAAAGCAAAAATGTGCGGTAAAAAATAACGCAATGAGTTCATCATAAATACAGCCACATCGCGCGATGGCATACCAATGTGCACATGTAATCCAAAAATTAAATTACTGCGCGCAGCTTCCTGCATTTCATTCACAATTTCCTGGTAACGTGGATGGTTGGTAATCAATTGTTCCTCCCACGATGCAAATGGATGTGTTCCTGCTGCAGCTATTTTTAGATTATCTTTTTCTGCTAATTCAGCTATTATGCGACGTAATTTCACTACCTGATTGCGGGCATCTTTCATGTCCTTGCAAATGCTGGTAGCTACTTCAACCACACTTTGATGCATTTCTGCTTTTATATCTACATCGAATTTTGCACCATTTTCAATAATGTGGTGTTTGCGATGCGATAAATCACGAGTCTCAGGGTCAATAATCTGAAATTCCTCTTCAATACCTAACGTGAAATCTTTAAATAAACTCATAATCAAAAATATATTGGATTAACGTGATACTGCAGGATTAAAAATTGGTTGAGTTTCTGCTTTATGCGCGATACCTGATACCGAATTGCGAACATAAGTGCCCCAGGTTAAATTGTCCTGACCTTCTTTATGTTCCATAGCGCGTTCAATTGCCATTAAAGCAGCATGTTCAACAACCCATTCGAAATTCTCTTCACCAACAGAAGTGCGTTCAGCATCCGGTGCAGGATTACAAAAATCAATTGCATAAGGAATGCCATCTTTAACAGCCCATTCTACCGTATTAAAATCATAACCAAGGGCTTGATTTAATGCTAAGGTTAATACGCGTACTTTTTCTATTAATTCAGCAGGTGCTTCCGGGCCATTCCAGGTATAACGTAAATGATGCGGATTGCGTGGCTCGTAATACATAATGTGCACGTATTTTCCACCAAGGCAATAACATCTGAAATAATATTCGAATGTAACTTCGCTTTGTAAAATATTCACATCATCACCGGTTTCTGCATATTTAGAGAAGAACTCTTCCATATTATCCACTTTAAATACACCTCTCCAGCCACCACCATCATGTGGTTTCATGTATGCCGGAAATCCGATATAACTGAAAATAGATTCCCAGTCCAATGGATATTTTAAATTACGGAATGATGTAGATTTTGTGTTTTTAGGTAAATCATGCGATGGTAACAAAACAGTATTCGGAACCGGAACACCAATTTTAACTGCTAATGCATTGTTAAAAAACTTTTCATCAGCACTCCACCAAAATGGGTTATTCATAACTGCAGTTCCACTAATGGCAGCATTTTTCAAATAACTTCTGTAAAATGGCGCGTCATGAGAAATACGATCCAATAATACATCGAAACCGCAAGCCTCACCTTGAATAACTTTATCAATTGTAACTCGTTCAGCTACTATTCCGGGAATGTTTTTACTATTTATTCTATCAATAAACGCGGTTGGAAATGAATCTTCCATGCCATGTATAATCCCAATTTTTTTCATAAGTAATGTATTTTTTAAAGGTTAAGAGTTAATTGTATCGTAATTTACCAAAGATAAAAATCTTGGCAATTGTTGACGCCAACATGGCCAGTCATGTTTTTCTCCCGGAACTACTTCAAGTGTATGGGCGATGTTTTTTACACCTAACATATGGGCCATTTGATAATTGGCATCCAAACACATGTCGAATTCGGCAGAACCCAGGTATATCTGCATTTTACGGAGGTTTTCATCATTCAGTCCCGGCAAATAATCAGGTGGATTATTGAAGTAAACATTATCGTCATAATGCCCGTCTAACTGTCCGGTGATATCAAATTTAGCGTGTAAGGAAATCATCACAGCCACTATATCCGGATGTCTGAAAGCAAAGTTTAATGCATGATATCCACCAAAACTACATCCTGCAGCCCCAATACGTGAATAACCCGTTTCAGATTGAATAACCGGAAACAATTCCTCAGTGAGCATACGGTCGTATAAAATATGATTCAATACGCGGTCCGGTGCTGAAGCTTGTTTGTTGTACCAGCTGTGTTTATCAATACTATCAGGACAATACACCTTTATAATACCTGATTCAATAAACCATCCAATGGATTCAATCAATTTAAAATCGCGGTTTTCATTGTGCATCCCCATAGATGTAGGGAAAATAATTAGCGGAAATCCTTTGGTGCCAAAGGTTAACATTTCCATATCTATTCCAAGTAACTTGGAATGCCATTTGTGCTTTTGTTCGTTAAGTTCCAAAATAGTTGATTTAGGGCGGTTTAAAAAACAGCAGCAAAGGTAGTTCAAAAGCAACCAACTCCCAATCTGTTATCGACAGAATAAGCGTGTTTACAAAAAATTATTTTATTGGTTTGATGTACATTTGTACGTGAAAATGAAGTTGCAGGTTCCAGAACGCGTAAAAATCGAATCCTTGAGCATCCGGTCTTCTTTCCTTAACAGGGATGTTCAGCTTTCTATCATACTGCCGCCTGCCTATGAGCAAAAGCCTTATCCGGTGCTTTGGCTTAACGACGGACAGGATATGTCTGCCATGCAGTTTAACCGCATTTTAGATGATTTATATACACAAGAAGTAGTAAAACCTATGATTGTGGTGGGTATTCATGCCAATGAGGACAGATTGCAGGAATACGGAAGCAGTGCAGCAGCCGATTTTAAAAACCGGGGTGCAAAAGCCGGACTTTATGCCGAATTTTTAGTCAACGAATTATTGCCTTTTATTCGCAACAAATACAGCGTTTCCCGCGATAAACGCAAAAATGTAATCGCCGGCTGGAGTATGGGTGGATTAAGTGCTATTGATATCGCCTGGCATTTTTCCAACTATTTTGGCAAAGTCGGCGTTTTTAGCGGCAGCTTATGGTGGCGTTTAAAGGCTTATAATCGTGGATATAAGGATGATAAACATCGTATTATTCATCAGCTCATCAGAAATACACCTAAACGCGAAGGCTTAAGGTTTTGGTTCGAATGTGGCACCAATGATGAAAATGCGGACAGGAATAAAAATGGATTAATTGATTCTATAGATGACACCATCGATTTTATTCAGGAACTCAAACAAAAAGGATATAATGAGCAACATGATATCCAGTTTGTAATTGTAAAAGATGGTGAACATAATCAACAAACCTGGGCCGAAATAATGCCTTATTTTCTCACTTGGGCATTTGGGGCATAATTTACATGTCGAGTAAAATTAAAAATTGGCAATTTATTCAAATGCCGAAATTACATGTGAGCGGTATTACTTTGTTTCCCTTTATTGTGATTAAACATAATAATTTACGGCTCGATAAATCTTTTATCAACCACGAACATATTCACTTGCGTCAACAATTGGAGATGTTGGTGATTCCTTTTTACGTTTTTTATTTATTGCATTACGTAATTAACCTTGTCAAATATCAACATCACGAAAAAGCGTACCGCAATATTTGTTTCGAAAGAGAAGCGTATAATAATGAAAGCAATTTAAACTATCTGCATAGCCGAAAATGGTTTGCTTGGTTGTTATATTTATAACATATCGCAATAGGCAGCAAGAAAAAACAAATGTTTAATCTTTAATATAGATAACTCTAATTTATCAGTATTCAATTTATTGATAATAGTTAAAAGGGCATCCGTAGTATTGAGTCCATTTTCCTTTGATGTTGTCGCAATTTCATCTTTATAAGGCTGAATAGCAGTTTTCCATGTTTTAGGCATAGAACGTTTAATATCGGCTAACGAATTAATGCATTGTTGTGCGAAGTCCTTACTGGCTAATTCGCTGGTATTGGTGCTCATTATTAATGTTTATATGTAAAATTAATAAAAAATTATTGATTATTAGTATGTATGTCCGCAATTGCCTGCCCATAAGGCTTTTCATGAATTTTACTGTCTAACCAGGCGATGATATCAAACATGATAAATGCATGTTGTTCGTACTGGTCGGTTTGTATTTTATTCAATTCGTTTTTTAAGCGGATAAATTGTTTTTTGGCAGATTTTTTATCCGTTACATGAATTAAATTTTTCCGCATAAAACGAATAAGCGTATGCTCGAAAGTGTAGAGTTGATCCACATGCAGCAACATGCGGTAAACTGACCGAACCAGATAAGGTAGTAAATGTTTGTTGCCTAAGTCATAATGCATGAGTAATTTAATTATTTGCAGACTGTTAAATAAATCTGCTTTGCTGTTTTGTAAATTACCTGATTCCAACAATTGTAAATAAACAAAAGCCTTATTAAAATCTCCTATAATAAAATAATAATACAATGCACTAAAATACATTTCGTTTAGTCGATGACCGGGAATAACCTTTATATTTAAAGCAATAAATTGTTCAAATTCATTGATATAATTACCGGCAAGTTGCATCCAGCCACATTCCAGATAAATGCCCATTCGGTAGTTGAGTTCATTGAGCCTGATACGCAAAATTAATTCCTTCGACCTGCGTTGCGATTTACTCAAGTGTTGAGGTATATCTTGTAGTTTGTTGAGTAACCGTAGTGCATCATTGTATTTTTTTAAGCGAATGCAAATAATGATTTGATTGCCAATTGCACTGATTAAACCAATAGGGTTTTCCCGTATCAGAATTTGATTATCTCCATACGATTCAATAATGGCTGCATTGTATAATAATGCTTCCTCGTAATTACCCGTAGTTAAGGTAAATGCCATCAAACTATAATTCCACAACCGCTTCGAACGAATGGTAGTGGCTTTATCGGCCATTTGTTTGGTTTGAGTGGTAAAGGAAGAAAGCGCTTCAAAATCTTCCGGTGAACGGGCGTGGCCATATCGTTTATTTAAAAAACCACTCATAGTGCCTAAATGTTTGAATTCCGCTTCACTTTGAAGGGTGTTTACCACTAGGATTTCCTTTTGTAAAATTTGGTTTATGCCAATTTCATTGTACTGCTGCAGATGTTCAACACCGAGTAACATGCGTTCAATGTCCAACAAATCAACCAAAGCAGCGTAATATCCAATTTCGTTAGCTGCTGCAATGGCTTTGTCCAATAACTTCCTGCACTGACCATAAAGCGATTTTTCATACAAAAAATGCAAATCATCTATCATGGCACGAATCTCCCGCTGTTTATTCCGGTTTTTATGATAGGCGCGCATGGAACTTAGGATTAACTGATATAAATGCACCTTTAAAACATCCAGATGCCCGACAAACCCACTGTCTTTGAGCCATTCCTTTAGGCTGGTATCATCCTCCAAACCGCGCCTGGATATGGCTTCGAATACTTGTAACAAGTGACTATTCTCCCTGTTAAAACCGGCTTGCAGACTGAAATAGCGTCGCTCGGCTTTGGTTAGGGCTTTTATCAACAGGTAAACATTCCCGGAATAATTCATAGAAACTTAGTATTCATTGGCAAAAATAGTCTAAAAGTGTGCATTATAATAGCCAAAAAATGAATTAGGTA
>Ga0209480_10002952_pt1 | contig 11332 bp, 9 predicted proteins | sample JI61114C2DNA_FD_187501 | JGI IMG/M metagenome (GOLD analysis project Ga0209480, IMG submission 187501) | Wastewater effluent complex algal communities from Wisconsin, to seasonally profile nutrient transformation and Carbon sequestration -... | ecosystem: Engineered > WWTP > Effluent > Algae...
CCTGATCTGCGCATTGAGGGCACGAATCTCCTTCAGTGATAGGTTCTTATTATTTGCAGTCTGATTGAGGCTTTGATTCAAAGATTCTATTTCCCTGGTCAAGGCTTCCTTGCGTCTTCTCAGCTCCGAACTACTCTGAGCGAATACAACACTTACGGAACAAAATAATACCAGAAAAAAGATACTCTTCAAACACTTCATTCTATCAAATATATTTAATTTTTAATCAAAAAACGCTCAGGAACCCTGAATGGTAGTTCTATAGGTCCATCCAGATCCACTTTTAAAAACCTGAGATCCAGCAGAAACTTCCTGGTCTTAACTTTGGAATCCATAACCACGGTATGCGGAATCTGCTGCTGATTGACCAAAATAAAATCAGAATAATTAGCAGTAAGTTCCTGTTTTGCTACCTGATCGTTCAGGTTGGTATACACTACTTTATTCTGAGGACTTACCCGTAAATTATATGTCAGTCCCCCCAGAATACTCTTCAGTTTAGCTTCATCACTTTCCATATTCAGCTCGGTTGAATCAGTGATAAATTCTGAAATAGTATTTCCTACCAGAACAGACTGAAGGGTTCTGAAGTTGATCCGCTCATTTGTAAACTCATAGATATAACTGAATGGTTTCTTAATGTAAATATTATCCAAACGATTCAGTATTTTGACACTATCAGGTGTGATTAATGCCCTGGCGACTTCCAGTCCGGCAAGGGCTGTTACCGATACCCATATCACCTCATTATTTTTGATACGGAAATTCATATTCACATCATTGCTTTTATCATTGATGCTGAGCACTGCCTTGGATTTAACAGCGAGTGTACTGAACACCATATCACTTTCATTTATAGATTTTAATTTATTCTTTTTGGTATTATCTGGCGCAGGAGGAGGAGCTGAAGGGCTTTCAGCGGCTTCGGGTACCACCGGCAATATCGCTTTTTTAGCTCTGCAACCGGTTAAGGCCAAAAGCAGTACCATTAGGTAAACTGCATTAATCAATATACATTTTTTCATTTATTTTCTTTTCCAGTGTTTCTGAGCGTGATCCGATCTCTTTTGCCTTTTTCCATTGTTCAATTGCCTTCTCCTTCTCACCCAGGAAATACAAAATATCTCCGTAATGTTCTATCTGTACTGAACTTTTAGAATTGTGCTGTAATGCTTTTTCAATCCATGATTTTGCTTCGGCATATTTCTTAAGTTTAAATAAAATCCAGGCATAGGTGTCTTCTGAGGATGCATTATCTGGATCCAGTTCATTTGAGCGCCTTGACATTCTTTCGGCTTCAAGCAGATTCTCACCTCTTAACGACAAATAGTAGGCATAATTATTCAAAACATAAGAATTTCTGGGATCAAGCCCCAGCGCTTTAGTATAGGCCTGATCAGATTCCTTAAATTTTTTGAGGGAATTATAGGAATCTCCCATAGTTGAATAGATCTGAACAAGGATCTCTTTATCTTCAGTCTCCAGATCCAGTGCACTTTTCAAATAGCTTATTACCTTCTCATGCTTTTGGGTTTGTGCGTATCCAATGCCTGTGTATAAATAAAGGGCAGCCTGATTAGGAAAAATGCTGATGGCATGATCTCCATCAAGAATTGCCTGTTGAAATTCACCCCGACTAACTTCTATCCGCAATAATTGCTCCCAAATCTGGTACACCTGATCATTAATTGCAAGTGCCTTCTTATAAGATTCCTGAGCCTGGGGATATTTTCGCTCCTGAAACAGTACATCGCCGTAAACCGCATGTGCTTTAGCCTCTTCAGGATGCACTCTCACCATGATTGAAGCCAGCTCATTTGCATAGGCTCTGGCCTTCATATCAGCAAACATTGGAAAAAAGGAAAGTACGATTCTCACTTTCTCATCAATATTTAAATCTGGATCTTCAAATGCAACCTTTAGCTCAATAAAGGTGTTTTCAAACTGCCTGAGTGCCTTATAATTATCGGCAAGGGCAAGCCTGACCATAGCATTAGCCGGTGAAATTTCCTTTGCCTTATTCAAAATTTCAACCGCCTTTTGTCTCTCCCCCTCCTTGGCATAAACTTCACTCAAGTAAATATAATTCCTCAGGTCCTCCGGTTTTGACCGAATCTGCTTTTCAAGTTCATCGGTCAGTTTAGCCGATTTACCCTGCTGCATAAGAATACGCTGCCTCGCTGATACAAGATCTTCTGAAGATCCAAATCGCTTTTCTATGTCATCGTATGCATCTTCTGCATCCTCTACACGTTTTAGTATCAGTAAGGCATTTGCCCTGTCATAGTAATAGGCCTCATTCTTTGGGGATATTCTGGATAGTTCTTCCAGTACAAAAACCAGATCATCAATTTTATTGGTTCTTTTATAAATATCGGAGAGTAGTACCCAGTACCATTCATTTTCGGGACTTACAGTAACCGCTTTTCTTATCAATCTTTCAGCATCTTCCGGTTTGTTATCTGCAAAACTGATAGTTGCCAGCTCATACAATGCCGCATCATTTGCCGGATCCAGTTCAAGCACTTTTGAAAAACTAGCTGCTGCCTGAGCATAATTCGTTGTGAGCTTTTCGTGTAGTGCATCAAAAAACAGCTCTTTAACCCGAATACTATCTCTTTGATTTAAAGTCTTCCCAATAACAATTATTGGCTCGGCTTTTTCGGCCCGGTTGCGCTGGGCAGATACAGAAAATGTACAAAGTAAAAAAAACGATATCGTTATGCCCGCCTTAATCATGTCATTACAACCCAGTATGACCATAACCACCCGATCCGCGCACTGTGTCACTTAATATTTCAACTTGCTCCCAGCTTACCTGTTCGTGCCTTGAAATGATCATTTGAGCTATGCGGTCACCATTATTAATTTCAAAATCCGAATCGGAGAAATTAATTAAGAGGATTTTTATTTCACCTCTGTAATCAGCATCAATCGTACCGGGAGAATTCAGAATGCTGATACCATGTTTCAATGCAAGTCCGCTTCTGGGTCTTATCTGTGCCTCAAACCCTGACGGTAATTCAATAAACAAACCACTCGGAATGAGCTTACGCTCCATCGGTTTTAAAATTATGGTTTCCATCAGATTAGCTCTGAGATCCATCCCTGCTGAAGCAGCAGTTTCGTAAGCCGGCAATTGATGAGACGATTTATTTATAATACGGATATTCATTTTGCGCCGAGGATTAACTTTATTTCCTTCCTTTCTGTGAAGAGGATCGTAACTGTAAATATAAGAAACAAGGCATTTCCTACGATCAGATTACGTTCAAATACTACAAATGCTACAAAAACAATACAAATGGATGCCGAAAGGTAAATAATATTCTTTTTGAGCTTATATGGGATGGGGTAATTTCGCTGTCCCCATAAATAAGACAGAATCATCATTACAGTATATGCAGTAAGCGAAATCCAGGCAGAAGCCAGATAACTATACTCGGGGATAAAAATTACATTAAGTATGATTGTTAAGATTGCCCCAATCCCTGAGATATATAATCCATAGCGTGTTTGATCGGATAATTTATACCAGATGGATAGATTGATATAGATTCCAAGACTTACATAACCGAATAACAGTATTGGAACTATCCTTAAACCCGACCAGTAGAGTGCTTGTTCAGCAGCGTCCTTACCTTTGATAAAATACTTCAGCAAGTCAATATTTACCACGAGTAATACAAAAATCATGCATATGGCAATCACAAAGAAATCCATGATCCGGGCATACGTTTCAGAAGCGTTTTTATTCCTGGAATGACTGAAAAAGAAAGGCTCGGCACCGAGGCGGAAAGCATTAATGAAAATACTCAGGAAAACAGCAATTTTACAACAGGCTGCATAAATTCCTACTTCCTGAACTGCAATATCGGCAGGTAAAAGCTGTCCTAGAAATATCTTGTCGATATTCTCATTGATAATAAAGGAAATATTAGCAATAAGTACCGGGAAACTATATACAAACATATCCCTGACCATTGCGATATCATAAGAAAATGTCAATTTCAGCAGCTCCGGTATTAGTAGAATGAGTGTAATCAGGCTGGCAACCAGGTTCGAAATGAATACATAGCCTACCCAACCTTCACGGTACCAGCCTATAATATATTCAGCACCAAACCAGCCTTCTTTAATAATCAGTGGAAATACAAGTATCAGAAGCAGATTTAAGCCGATAAAGGTTAAAATATTAATGAATTTGATGATGCTATAGCGTATAGGACGGCCTTCTGCCCTTAATCTGGCAAACGGGATTACAGCCAGAGCATCGGCAACCAGGATGTAAATGAAATATTTGATGTAACGGGCATAATCAGGATCATAAATATCGCCCTTTTGCATCCATGCAGCAATATCATCCACAAAAAGAAAGGTAAATAGCAAAAAAATCATTGCCATCAGGGAAACTGTAAAAAAAGTATTGTTATATACTTTTTGCTTGTCGTCCTTATACTTGTTCATATACCTGAAATAAGTGGTTTCCATTCCAAATGCCAGTAAGGCGTTGAGCATGGAAGCCCAGCTATACATCACAGAAAAAATACCATAAACTTTCGGTGAGTAAAGCGCCACATAAACAGGCGTAAGAAAAAAGTTTAAAAACCTGGCTATGACAGTACTTATCCCGTAAATGGCAGTCTGACTGGCAAATTTTTTTATTGCTGACAATGAGAGATAAGATTAGATCGTATAATTATCTTTTTACTACTTCAAAATTAACATAGTTTTTGAATTCAGCTTCGCTGTATGATACATTTTCGACCACTGCCCTGTCTGAACCTTTATGGCAAAATTCAAGAAAGAGTTCAAGTGAAAAATCGTCCCCTTCAGCTTCAATAAAAACAGTTCCATCCTGTAAATTACGGGCTTTACCTTTAATTCCAAGCTGATCAGCTACTGCTTTACTCGTTGACCTGTAAAATACCCCCTGCACTTTTCCACTAATAATAATATCTAGATGTTTCATTGAATCCTTCTAAAAACTTAATTTACTGATGCGTTCCTTTTCTTTTATAAACTCCTTCCATATTCCATTCAGAATCTGTGCAGCCGGCTTTATCTCATGTACAAATGAAACTACCTGTCCGATCTCCAGCTCTCCTTCAATCATATCTCCTTCGAACATCCCCTTTTTTGCCCGGCCCCTGCCCAATAGTTCCATCAATTCTGCCCTGTTGGCCCCTTCAGCCTCGGCCTTTTCAACAGCTCTAAAGAAATCATTCCTTAGCAAACGTACAGGCATCAATGATTTCATACTCAGTTTGGTATCGCCCTCAGCCGCCCGGACTATGGCCTCTTTGAAGTTCGGATGTGCAGAGGATTCTCTTGATGCTGCGAATACAGAACCAAGCTGAACCCCCTCAGCCCCAAGTGCAAATGCGGCAAGCATGGCTTTTCCGCTGGCTATCCCCCCTGCAGCTATAACCGGAACCGATACAGTCTCACAGATTTCAGGAATAAGGCATAAGGTAGTTGTTTCCTCCCGACCGTTATGCCCTCCGGCCTCAAAACCTTCTGCTACGATTGCATCGGCACCACTTTCTTCAGCCTTTTTTGCAAATTTCTTATTTGCAATAACATGTACAACCCTGATATTGTTACTTTTTAGGTATGGGGTCCAAATTGCGGGGTTACCGGCAGAGCTGAAAACAATCTCAACTTTCTCTTCCACAATTATATCCATAATCTTCTCAATATCAGGATATAACAAAGGAACATTTACACCAAATGGCATGGAAGTAGCAAGTCTGCATTTTTGGATATGCTCCCTCAATACTTCCGGATACATAGAACCTGCACCAATTAGACCTAGTCCTCCGGCATTCGATACTGCCGAAGCCAAGCGCCAGCTGCTGCACCAGACCATTCCGCCCTGTATGATGGGGTATTCAATATTGAAGAGTTTTTTAATACTGTTCATTTCAATCATAGCAGGACCATTAAAAAATGGTCAGTAAAATTGTTTTATATGAGTTTCCTTATTGTTGAATTTGAGGTCAATTCAGGACCTTCCACATTTTCAATCAGGTTTAATCCCGGAGTTTTCCCCTTTTCAATTGAACCAAAACGTTTATCAATTCCCAAAAACTGAGCTCCATAGAGTGTAGCCCAGCGTATGGTTTGAGAAAAAGTCAATTCCGGAAAATACTCTTTAATTACTTTCAGTTCAGATAAAATACAAAGTTTATCATTGGATGCCAGACTATCAGTTCCTATCGTAATCTTAAAATTTTTATTAAGAAACATTTCGATATCCGGCAGTCTGCCTTCAATATACAGGTTAGCATTCGGACAAAAACAATAATTAATGTTCATGCCGGAGGCTGCTATGGTGGCAAGGTCCTCCGGACTGGTATAAGTATTATGTACAAGCAATGTTTTTTGTCTGACCGAAAACAATGGCAAAATACTCTGGATGGAGCTTTGATACCGGGCGTTGAAAAAATTAAGATCCAGGTTCATCATCCTATAAAAATCAAGGAATTCACCACTTTTATTCATGAATAAATCGGTTTCCGCCTGACTTTCCTGATTGTGGATACTGCTTAAATTCTCATGTATCTCTGAATATTCATGAAGCAGCCCGAATAGCTTTTCAGAAACAGAATAGGGTGCATGGGGAACGATGGACGCGGGCAGAGGTGCAAAATCAGATTTCAGTTTAAGTGCCTTGTTAAATACCATTTCGGCTTTTTCAGGATCAAAACCAAGTAATTCTACAAATGTATGGTAATACATGCTGCTGTTTTGCTTTACTGATCCCGATAACAGATTGTTTGAAATATCCCCAACGGCCACAATTCCATTTTCAAACATCAACTGATCATTTAATATCATGGCACTTAAGATCTCTTCCTGATCCGTTGCCCTCTGTGACATAACAGCTTTAATAAAGGAGACCAGTCCTGTGCCTTTCGAAATTTTACCATGCAAATGCGAGAGCTCCAGATGGCAATGAGAATTAACGAAGCCTGGAACAAGGATACCCCGGTTATATTCAACTGTCGCAGGAATTTTGGAAGAAAGCATTGGATCCAGAAGATCAATAATTTCACCTGCATCATTCAGCACAACTATCCCATCCTTTACAGGTTCAGAACTTACCGGGAAAATATAGTCTGCGCTGAGGTATCTGAGCATAATGCAAAAATAGGAGATATAAGTTAGTATTGAGTAGTTAGTATTGAGTAATGAGATAGATTAGGTTTCATTTAAAATACTTAGCTTAAAATCAGAATCACATCAATCCATGATCTTATATGTCAGTTAGTTTATCATAGAACGACCTGTCAACTAATCACGACGACATACCTTAGGGCTAATTTACCCGTGTTCCGATCGAATGATTACAGATAACTGATATCTGATAACACATTTGGCAAGCTAAATTTCCGTACTTTTGCAAAACGATGCGGTTATCCGATAAAAAAGACATTCGAAGCCTATCCATGGATCAACTGAAGCAGGAGTTCATTGCAATGGGTGAACCTGCATTCCGTGCAAAACAGGTATTTGAATGGCTTTGGGCTAAATCCAGCACTGATTTTGATGAAATGAGCAATCTTTCCAAGTCCCTGAGGGAAAAACTGAAAGAACAGTTCATTATAAATAATGCAATAGTCAATCAATCGCAATTCAGCAATGACAAGACCATAAAAAGTACATTTAAGCTATTTGATAGCAATATTATTGAGGGAGTGCTAATCCCCGCAACTGACCGTATGACTGCATGTGTGAGTTCGCAGGTAGGATGCAGCCTGACCTGCAAGTTTTGTGCAACTGGTTATATGGAAAGAAAACGGAATCTGAATGCCGATGAAATTTACGATCAGGTTGTATTGATTGATAAACAAGCTAAAGAAAATTATAATGTACCGCTGACAAATATCGTCTATATGGGAATGGGTGAGCCCTTGCTTAATTACGCAAATGTCATGAAGTCCATTGAACGGATTACAGCTCCTGACGGACTTAACATGGCGGCCAAACGAATCACCGTTTCTACTGCAGGTATTGCAAAAATGATTAAGAAGCTGGGCGATGATGCTGTACGATTCAATCTTGCCCTTTCTCTGCATGCTGCCAATGATGAAAAAAGGAATACTATTATGCCCATCAATGAGCAAAACTCCCTCAAAGCATTGGCAGAAGCACTAAAATACTATTTCTCGAAAACCAAAAATCCCGTTACCTACGAATACATTGTTTTCAATGATTTCAATGATAATATTTCGGATGCAGAAGAGCTGGCAAAATTCTGCAGGCATATTCCATGCAAAGTAAACATCATTGAATACAATCCAATCTCTTTTGCAGATTTTGAAAATGCCGGTGAAGACAGGATCGAAGCATTTGCAGCACATCTGCGCAAAAATGGAATTAATACCAATATCCGGAGAAGCAGAGGGAAAGATATTGATGCAGCCTGCGGACAATTGGCGGTGAAAAGCTGATATCCGATTTGTCGATGAGGCGACCCGATAGCTTTCGGGTTGTCTATTCGTCAATGAACTAAAGACTTACGAAATCACATAGGCGATTAGAAAATAGATCTCATCACTTTGAGAAGTAAATTTCATTAAGTTCAATTCAATTTAACCGGTCTGGTTTCACCATTCCCTAAGCCATCACACACACCATCTTCCTTTCATTACGAAAGCCTCGTACCTTAATCGAATGAAGCGGTTTCTGACTTATTTCGATGATCTTTTATGTCTGTTCTTCCCCGAACTGTGTTCAGCATGCGGACAAAACCTCTTCAGGAACGAAAAGATAATCTGCACAAATTGTGTCTATAATCTACCCCGTACAAATTTTCATATTGATCTTGAAAATAAGATGGCAAAGCAACTTTGGGGCAGATTTAAATTTGAGCAAGCCATGGCCTTTGTATATTTTCAGAAGGGGAACAGGGTTCAGAATCTGATGCACCAGTTAAAATACAACAAGAAGCCGGAAGTGGGAATCAAAATGGGTGAACTTTATGCCTGGCAACTGTTCAGGTCTGAAACCTTGAAAAACGCAGATATAATCATACCCGTACCTTTGCACCCCCTAAAATTGAAAAAAAGAGGCTATAACCAAAGTGAAGAAATATCCAAAGGTTTGGCCTCGGTTCTAAAACTACCTTTAAGCACACAACATTTGGTCAGGGCAGAAAACACCGAATCCCAAACCAAAAAATCAAGATTTGCAAGGTATGAGAATCTGAAAGATGCCTTTGTCATCAAAAGCCCCTCAGAGCTGATTCAGAAACACATAATCCTTGTTGACGACGTAATGACCACAGGTGCAACGGTGGAAGCCTGCAGCAATGAATTGTTAAAAATTGAAGGACTTAAGATCAGCATTTGCACCCTGGCCTATGCTGAATGAAAAGATAAGGATCCGTCATTTCGAACACACGGGCATCATTTTCTTCTTATGGTTGGAGTTTGCAGTGTGGAGAAATCCGTTGATTTGAGGCTGTGCTTTTGATCAGGAGATTTCTCTTCGCAGTGATAATATTCCTAAATCCAACGATTTTTTCCGCTCATCGAAATGATGGGAGGTACTGTCAAGACTGAGAAATTTCATTCAGACGAGTCTGTTGAATAAAAATTTGAAATTTACTGAAACCTATAAAACCCTGCTCCGTAGAAATAGTCGAGAGCGTTAATTTAGATTGAAAAAGCTGATTGCCATAGGCATCAGCTTTTTCTTTTATAACTAAGATTTAACATTGAGATATGGTCTGATCTTACTATACAGATCATTAGGCACAAAAGGCTTTATTACAAATCCGTCCATTCCGCATTCTGTGATGGTTTCGAGTTCATGGGCGAAAAGCGAAGCAGTCAGAGCGATGATAGGAACTGCAGCATAATATCCACCCAATTTCCTGATTGCTCTGGAGGCCTCCATACCATCCATCACCGGCATGTGAAGATCCATCAGAACTAATTCGTACTTATTCTCCTGCACCATTTTAAGTGCAATCTTTCCATTCTCTGCAAAGTCTACACTTACTCCCCATTTAGTGATTACTTTACTGGCAAGTAAACGATTGATTTCATTATCATCGACTACCAGTACACGTCCGCTTAATTGTTGCAGCGGGGTTTTGTTATCAATGCTGACAGCGGATGTTGTAGAACGGTCAAACTGAATAATAAAGCTGAAAGCTGAACCCTTACCTATTTCACTTTTAACACTTATTTTCGAATTATGAAGTTCTATAAGACTCTTTGTTATCGCTAAACCAAGTCCGGTACCCCCATATTTTCTGGTAGTATCAGTACTCGCCTGAGTATAGGAATTGAAAATATCATCAATCTTATCGGCAGGAATTCCAATACCTGTATCCGAGACTTCAAAACGCACTTTTACAGATTTCCTGTTTTCTTCGATGAGATCGAGTTTTAGTTTGACCTCTCCCTTTTCTGTAAATTTAACGGCATTACCTAAAAGATTGATCAGGATCTGGTATAAACGTGTATTATCGCCTATAACATTCGCAGGAATACGATAATCAATTTCTGATTTTAATGCAACATTCTTTTCTGCGGTCTTGAATTGAAGAGAATTCAGGGTCTGGGCAACGAGCTCTTTCAGATTAACGTCAACACTCTCAAGAACCATATTTCCGGTCTGGATTTTAGTAAAATCCAAAATATCATTAATCAGATTCAGGAGATTCTGAGCAGAAAATCCCAATATCTTCAGATTTTCAATTTGCGATTCTGTCGGATTGTCATCCATCAGAATATACGACATTCCAATCACAGCATTCAGAGGAGTTCTGATTTCATGACTCATCACAGAAAGAAATGTCTCCTTAGCCTTACTTAACTGCAGGGCTTCTTCCCGGGTTTTGATCAGTTCCTGTTCAGCCAGTTTTCTTTCTGAAATATCATTAATAATCTCAACCTGCTGGTCAAGACTTCCATCTGCATTAAATGTAGGAGTGTTTGAAATGGAAAGCCAGATTTGAGTGCCATCCTTTTTATAACTGAGTAACTCAATATTTGATGGTATGCAATCCGCTGCCTGTTGTCTGGCCTTCTTCAGCAATTCCATGTCTGTTCCCTCACCAGCCAGCAAATCTCCCGGGCGGGTGTTCTGAAACTCCTCCAGTGAATACCCGGTTAAATCCTCAAGCGACTGGTTTATCCATTTGATCTTGCCATCACTGCCACTTATCGCTACTCCATTAATGGTTTTACTTGCAACAAGTGAGAGCAATGTGAGCTGATCTTCTGCAAATTTGCGCTCTGTAATATCATTGATAATCTCAACCTGTCGCTCAATTTCACCCTTTTCATTTAGAATAGGTGTGGTAGCTGCA